>JAESFK010000022.1_pt1 | contig 359965 bp, 329 predicted proteins | sample 9269391 | NCBI WGS metagenome assembly JAESFK01 (sample SAMN14506231, study PRJNA617097) | algae metagenome | isolation source: Drouetiella hepatica UHER 2000/2452 and co-occurring heterotrophs from... | place: Slovakia: Slovak Paradise National Park, Hrabusice, Kosice Region | collected... | reverse complement strand
GGCGCTGCGACTCGCGGCGCCCCCCCTCCGACCGGCTTCGCCGGCCACCTCCCCCGCGAGGGGGGAGGGTTCGCTCAGAGTTTTTGGCTGAGTGCTTCGCCACAAGCACAACGGAAACCCTCCCCCCTCGCGGGGGAGGGTAGGGAGGGGGGGCCGCCGCGGCGACGACGCGCGCCATCGGCCACCACCCTCTCAAACCCAATCCCCCTCATCCTGGCCGCAGGCTTGATCGCCGCGCCGAACCGAAGGAGGCCACGATGGCCCCGAAAGTCCTCATCTCCGACCAGATTTCCCCCGCCGCCGTGAAGATCTTCCAGGATCGCGGCGTCGACGTCACCTACGAGCCGGAGCTCGGCAAGGACAAGGACAAGCTCGCCGAGATCATCGGCCAGTTCGACGGCCTCGCCATCCGCTCGGCCACCAAGGTGACGGCGAAGATCATCGCCGAGGCGAAGAACCTCAAGGTGATTGGCCGTGCCGGCATCGGCGTCGACAATGTCGACATCCCGGCGGCGACGGCGAAGGGCATCATCGTGATGAACACGCCCTTCGGAAACTCGATCACCACCGCCGAGCACGCGGTGGCGATGCTGTTCGCTGTCGCCCGCCAGCTGCCGGCCGCCGACACCTCCACCCAAGCCGGCAAGTGGGAGAAGAACCGCTTCATGGGCGTCGAGCTCACCGCCAAGACGCTCGGCATCATCGGCTGCGGCAACATCGGCTCGATCGTCGCCGAGCGCGCCATCGGCCTGAAGATGAAGGTGGTCGCCTACGACCCGTTCCTGTCGGAAGAGCGGGCGCTCGACCTCGGCGTCGACAAGGTGGAGCTGCCGGAGCTGTTCGCCCGCGCCGACTTCATCACGCTGCACACGCCGATGACCGAGAAGACGAAGAACATCATCGATGCGAAGGCGATCGCGGCGATGAAGGACGGCGTCTACATCGTCAACTGCGCGCGCGGCGGGCTGATCGTCGAGGAGGACCTGCGCGCCGCCCTCGACAGTGGCAAGGTCGCCGGCGCCGGCATCGACGTGTTCTCGACCGAGCCGGCCAAGGAGAACGTGCTGTTCGGTGCGCCGAACCTCGTCTGCACGCCGCACCTCGGCGCCTCCACCACCGAGGCGCAGGAGAACGTCGCGCTGCAGGTCGCCCAGCAGATGGCCGACTACCTGATCGACGGCGCGGTGACGAACGCCCTCAACATGCCGTCGATCTCGGCCGAGGAGGCGCCGCGGCTGGTGCCGTTCGTCCGCCTCGCCGAGCAGCTCGGCTCCTTCGCAGGCCAGCTGACCGAGACCGGTCTCACCGGCGTGCGCATCGAGTTCGAGGGCGCGGTCGCCGAGATGAACGTCCGGGCGCTCACCGCCGCGGCGCTCGCCGGCCTGTTCCGGCCGCTTCTGCAGGACGTCAACATGGTGTCCGCCCCGGTGCTCGCCCGCGAGCGCGGCATCCAGGTGGAGGAGGTCCGCCGCGAGCAGCAGGGCGCCTACGAGAGCTACATGCGCCTCACCGTGAGGACCGGAACGCAGGAGCGCTCGGTCGCCGGCACGGTATTCTCCGACGGCAAGCCGCGGCTCATCCAGATCAAGGGCATCAACATGGAGGCCGAGCTCGGCCCCCACATGCTCTACGTGACGAACGAGGACAAGCCGGGCTTCATCGGCGCCCTCGGCATGACGCTCGGCAACGCCGGGGTGAACATCGCCACCTTCAACCTCGGCCGCACGGGCCCGGGCGAGGACGCGATCTGCCTCGTCGAGGTCGACGGCCCGATCCCGGCCGAGATCCTCGCCACGGTGGAAAAGCTGCCGCTGGTGCGCCAGGCGAAGCCGCTGAAGTTCTGAGGCGACGGGCCGCGCAGAGCGGGTCCGGCCACTCTTCCTCTCCCGCCCCGGCGGGGGAGGTCCCTGCCGGAGATGGACCGGCCGGCGGGAAGTGCCATCACCTGCTCGCAATCCTGCGGGCGGTGCTTGCGGCGGAAAGGGTGTCGCCGAGCGATGCCTTCGACGCGCGCGCAGGCGCCCGGCCGGCGGCCAGGCGCGAGGGCGTGTCGGGCCGTGTGGCCGCCGCGATCAGCGCGGCGCCAGCACCATGACCATCTGGCGGCCTTCGAGCTTCGGCTCGGATTCGACCTTGGCGATCTCGGTGGTCTCCGCCCGAACCTGATCGAGCAGCTTCACGCCGAGGTCCTGGTGCGCCATCTCGCGCCCGCGGAACCGCAGCGTCACCTTGACCTTGTCGCCTTCCTCGAAGAATCGCAGCATGGCCCGCATCTTCACCTCGTAGTCGTGGGTGTCGATGTTCGGGCGCATCTTGATTTCTTTGACCTCGACGGTCTTCTGCTTCTTGCGGGCCTCGGAAGCCTTCTTCTGCGACTGGTATTTGAACTTGCCAAAGTCGAGAATCTTGCAGACCGGCGGCTCGGAATTGGGCGCGATCTCGACGAGGTCGAGCCCCGCGGCCTCGGCGAGCGCCAAGGCTTCGGTGATCGCGACGACGCCGAGGTTGGCGCCTTCGGCGTCGATCAGCTGGACTTCCGGAACACGGATCTCGCGGTTGACGCGCGGCCCGTCCTTGACGGTGGGCGGCGCACGGAACGGACGACGAATGGCGGGACTCCTCGATCGTTGATGACGGTCTTGCGGCGGACGCGACCCTCCCGGGCGGCACGGCCGGCATCGGTCCGGCGTGCCCGCGGCACGATCTGGTCCGACCCGATACCATATCGCACCGGCGGGCGCGCAATACAACAATCGCCACGCAACACCGCAAGCCCCGGACGCGGCGCGTCGAGGCTTCCGGCGGGCGCACCCGCAAGGCGCGCCATCGGAGGGGACGAATTCGGCGAAAACGCGACCTCAGCCGCGCCGGCCGGCGATGAGGCGGTCGTAGACGGCGAGGGTGGCGGCGGTCATGGCCGCGACGCTGTAGGCCCCGGCGACGTGGGCGCGGGCCCGGGCAGCGAGAGCGGCGCGCTCCCCCGGAGCGAGCGCGAGTGCCGCCGCCACGGCCGCAGCGAGGGCGGCGGCGTCCCCCGGCGGAACGCGCCAGCCGGTGCGGGCCTCGGCCGGCGTGGTCGGCGGGGCGAGCACCGTCTCGGCCGCCGCGCCGTGGTCGGTCGCGACCACCGGCACGCCCGCCGCCTGCGCCTCGACCGCCGCCCGGCCGAACGCCTCCGGCTCGGTCGAGGCGACAACGGCGACCCTAGCGAGCGAGAGCGCCGCTGGCACGTCGGCACAGTGCCCGACGAGCCGGACAGATTCCCCGAGCCCGGCGGCGGCGATGCGGCGGCGGAGGTCGTCGGCGTAGCCGTCACGGCCCTGGGCGTCGCCGGCGAGGATGGCGACGACGGAAACGCCGTCCGCCGCGAGGCGCGCGACGGCATCGATGAGGACCCGCTGGCCCTTCCAGCCGGTGAGCCGGGCGAGGTTGAGGACGACGGGCCGCGTCTCGTCCGCGGCGAGGCCGAACTGCACCGCAACCGACGCGCGGCGCTCGGGCGAAACGGCGTCCACTGAAAAGGCCGACAGGTCGCTGCCACGCGGAATGGTGACGATGCGCGGGGCGGCGAAGGGGTAGCGGGCGACGATCTCGCCGGCCGTCCAGGCGGAGTTGGCGATCACCGCGTCGCCGCGAGCCATCACCGAGTTGTAGAGCGCCTTCAGGCGGGAGCCGGCGCGGTAGGCCCCGTGGTAGGTGGTCACGAACGGGACGCCGGTGCGGCGGGCCGCGGCGAGCGCCACCCAGGCCGGGGCCCGGGAGCGGGCGTGCAGGAGGTCCACCTTCTCCCGCCGCACGAGTTCTGCGAGACGGCCGACGTTGAGGGCCATGGCGATGGGGTTCTTCGTCGCGGCGGGAAAGGCGACGGGCTCCGCACCCGCCGCTTCAAGTTCGGCCACCATCCGGCCGCCCTCGCTGGCGACGAGCGCCCGGTGGCCGGCGGCGACGAGGGCCGCCGCGACGTCGACGGCCGTGCGCTCCGCGCCACCGGTCTCGAGGCTCGGCAGGATCTGCAGCACGGTCCAGCGGGGCGGCGACGCGCTCAACGGGTCCTCGCGGGTGTCGGGACGGCTTTGCGCAGGGCGTCCGCCGTGCGATCACCCCGGACCGGGCGGGGCGCGGGAGAGGATTAGGATGGACGAGGCGACGCTGCAAACCCTCACCGTCGGCACGGGCGAGGACGCCCGCGAGATCGCGGTCCTGCGCCGCGACGGCACCGGCCCGGATGTCCTCTTCCTGATCGGCTTCCGCTCCGACATGGCCGGCTCGAAAGCGATGGCGCTCGACGCCTGGGGCGCGGCGGCGGGGCGGGCGGTTGTCCGCTTCGACTATTCGGGGCACGGCCGGTCCGGTGGCCGCTTCGAAGACGGAACCATCGGGCGATGGCTCGAGGAGGCGGAGGCGGTGGTGGAGCGGTGCTGCCGCCGGCCGGTCGTCCTCGTCGGCTCCTCGCTCGGGGGCTGGATCGCGCTCCTCCTTGCCCGGAAGCTGAAGGCGGAAAAGGCGGTGGTCGGCCTCGTCCTCGTCGCCCCGGCGGCGGACTTCACGGCGCGGCTGATGGAGCCGGCCTTTTCGCCCGAGGCCTGGTCGGCGCTCGAGCGCGACGGCGTCTACCACCGGCCGTCGGCCTATGGCGATCCCTATCCGATCACGCGGGGGCTCCTCGCCGAATCACGGACGCACCTCTTGCTCGACGGGCCGATCGACGTCGGCTGCCCCGTCCACATCCTCCAGGGTGTCCGCGATCCCGACGTGCCGTGGCAGCATGCGGTGGAGACCGTGAGCCGCATCGCCACCGACGACGTGGTGCTGACGCTCGTCAAGGACGGCGACCACAGTCTGTCGCGGCCGCAGGACCTCGAGAGGCTGATCGCCGCCGTCGAAGCGGTGGCCTGAGGCTCAGCCGCCGTCGGCGCTTTCCCGAAGCGCGTTCGCGCTCTTGCGGGCGAGCAGCTTCTCGCCGTCCGGGGTGACGGTCACCGCTTCCGGCTCGATCGCTATGCGCTGCGCGCCGAGGCCGAACACGCCGCCGCCGATGTCGGCGTGGATTTCGCGCAGCTTGCCGTTGGCGTCCCGGAGGACACCGACGACGGTGCCGACCTCCTCGCCGTCCTCCGCGGCCAACGGCTTGCCGATCATCATCTCGGCGCGGTCGGCGACCTCGGTGACGAGGCCGGCGTTGGGGCCATCGGGCTTTGCCTCCACCACCGGCTCCGTCGGGATCGACGGAGGTGCTGGCTGGCGCACGGCCTCTGACTGGGCGAAGGCGGGGGCGGCGGCAAGGCCGAGCACGACCGCCGCGGACACGATCACGCGCATGGGGTCGATCTCCCATCGGATTGGCGAACGCGCGCCACCGCCGCGGGCCGGCGGGACACCGATCTCGTCCGGCAAACGCACGGGGCGGACGGTGGTTGCGTCCGCCGGTCCGATCAGAGCAGGCGATCCGATCAGAGGAGGGAGAGGGCGATCGCCACCAGCGCGCCGGCACCGACCCACAGGGGCAGGCGGATCGTCCAGTCGCGGCGGGCGGCGGCGACGCGGCGGACCGAATCCTCCGAGTGGTCGAGACCGCTCTCGGCCATCCGCGCGAAGCCGGCGGACATCGCCTCCGCCCGCGCGGCAAGGGCCGGCAGTTCGGAGGCAAGGCGCAGGAGGCTGCCGAGGCCGCCCGCCGCCGAGGCGAGGCGGCCGGCGGGGCCGAGGTTGCCGGCGATCCAGGCCGAGACGACCGGCTCGGCGGTCTTCCAGATGTCGAGGTGCGGATCGAGCGTGCGCGCGACGCCCTCCACCACCACCATCGTCTTCTGCAGCAGGATCAGCTGCGGCTGGGTGCGCATCGCGAAAAGCTCGGTCACCTCGAGGAGCTGGGTCAGGAGCCGCGCCATCGAGATCTCCGCGGCGGTATGGCCGCGGATCGGCTCGCCGATCGCCCGGAGGGCCTGGGCGAACACCTCGACGTCCTGCCCCGCCGGCACGTAGCCCGCCTCGAAGTGGACCTCGGCGACGCGCCGGTAGTCGCGCCGGATGAAGCCGTAGAGGATCTCGGCGAGGAAGCGCCGCTCGGCCGGATCGAGGCGGCCCATGATTCCGAGGTCGACGGCGACGAGGGTGCCGTCCGCCTCCACGAACAGGTTCCCCTGGTGCATGTCGGCGTGGAAGAAGCCGTCGCGCATGGCGTGGCGGAGGAACGACTGGATGATCGTCTCCGACAGCGCCACGAGATCGAGGCCGGCCTCGCGCAGCCGTTCGGTCTCGGACAGCTTGATGCCGTCGATCCACTCCATCGTCAGCACGGCCTTCGCCGTGTGGCGCCAGTCGACCGCCGGCAGGCGGAAGCCGGGATCGTCGCGGGTGTTCTCGGCCATCTCGGACAGGGCCGCGGCCTCGAGCCGGAGATCCATCTCGAGGACGACCGAGCGGGCGAGGGTGTCGACGACGGCGATCGGCCGCAGGCGCCGCGCCGAGGGCACGAAGCGCTCGATCAGCCGGGCGGCGAGGTAGAAGCTCTCGAGATCGCGGGCGAACCGGCGGGCGACTCCCGGCTTCAGCACCTTGACCGCAACGGCCCGCTCGCCGCCGTCGGCGTCGCGCACCACGGCCTTGTGGACCTGGGCGATCGAGGCGGCGGCGACGGCCGGGCCGAAGGAGACGAAGGCCTCCTCCACCGGCTTGCCGAGGGCCTCGGCGACGGCGGCGCGGGCCGCCTCTTCCGGGGCTGCCGGCACCTGGTCCTGCAACTGCGCGAGGTCGGCGGCCGCCTCGCGGCCGACCACGTCGGCCCGGGTGGCGAGGAACTGGCCGAGCTTCACGTAGGACGGGCCGAGCCGGTTGAAGGCGGCGGTGAGCCGGCCGGCCGCGTCGGTGTCCGAGCGCGAGCGCCGCTCGAGCGATCGGGCGAGGGCGACGCCGAGGCGCGCCGGCGCCGGCAGGTCGATCGTCGGCACGAGGCCGAACACGCCCTCGCGGGCCATGACCCAGCCGGCGAGGGCGAGGCGCGCGAGCGGGACGACGACGCGGGCCATCTAGAGGGCGCCGCGCGTCACAGCTTGTAGGCCGAGTGGAGCGCCGCGATGCCGCCCGAATAGAGGCGGTGGTCGACGCGGGAGAACCCGGCCCGCGCCACCATCGCCGCGAACCGCGCCGGGTTCGGGAACTCGCGGATCGACTCGACGAGGTAGCGGTAGGACTCGGCGTCGCCGGCGACGCGCTCGCCGAGCCACGGGATCACCCGGAACGAGTAGGCGTCATAGACGCGGTCGAGCAGCGGCACGTCGACGGCGGAGAACTCGAGGCAGAGGAAGCGGCCACCCGGCTTCAGCACGCGGAAGGCTTCGGCGAGCGCCACCTCGCGCCGCGGCACGTTGCGGATGCCGAAGGCGATCGTGTAGGCGTCGAAGGAGGCGTCGGGGAAGGGCAGCGCCTCGGCGTTCGCCTCGACGAAGGCGATCGGCAGCCCGCGCTTGGCCGCCCGCTCCCGTCCGACGGCGAGCATCTCGCCGTTGATGTCGGCCACGGTGGCCTTGGCATGGCCACCCGAGCGCTCGACGATGCGGGTCGCAACGTCGCCGGTACCGCCGGCGACGTCGATCACCGACCACGGACGACGACCCGAGCGGGGCGGGGCGAGCCAGGAGACGAGCCCGTCCTTCCACAGCCGGTGCAGGCCGCCGGACATCAGGTCGTTCATCAGGTCGTAGCGCTTGGCGACGCTCGCGAAGACGTCGTCGACGAGGCGCTGCTTCTCGGCGAGCGGCACCGTTCGGAAGCCGTAGTCGACGGTCTCGCCCTCGGCTTCTCGGTTCGTCGGCATGGGGCTCCTCGGGCTCGCGCGTCCGTCCGGCCCACGCGTGGGCCGGCCCGGCGGACCATAGCGAAGGCGGCCGGCCCACGCTATCGTCCCGCCCCCGCGCGCGTCGTCGCGGCGGCTCTTTCCCGGACCTGTCCCAGATGCCCGAGCTTCCCGAGGTCGAGACGGTGCGGCGCGGCCTCGAGCCGGCGATGGTCGGCCGGCGGCTCGTCGCCGTCACGTGCCGGCGGCCGGACCTGCGCTTCCCGCTGCCGGAGCGTTTCGCCGAGCGGCTGACCGGCCGCCGGGTCGAGAGCGTCGACCGCCGCGCCAAGTACCTCATCGTGCGCACCGACGGGCCGGAGGCGGCGATCATGCACCTCGGCATGTCCGGGTCGTTCCGCATCCACGCCGGCGACGAGGCCGCGGCAGATGCCGCAACGCCGGGCGTCTTCGCGATGGCGCGCTCGAAGGACGCCGCCCACGACCACGTGGTGTTCGACCTCGAGGGGGGCGGCCGCATCGTCTACAACGACCCGCGGCGGTTCGGCTTCATGACACTCGCCGAGGCCGCCCGGCTCGACGAGCACCCGCACCTTGCCAACCTCGGCATCGAGCCGACCGGCAATGCCTTGTCCGGCGCCTTCCTGGCGCGCGCCTTCGCCGGGCGCTCAGCGCCCCTGAAGGCGGCCCTCCTCGACCAGAGCGTCATCGCCGGGCTCGGCAACATCTATGTGTGCGAGGCCCTATGGCGGGCGCGCCTGTCGCCGACGCGGGCGGCCGGGACCCTCGCCCGCGCCGACGGCAGCCCGACGGCGGGGGCGGAGCGGCTCGCCACCGCGATCCGTGAGGTGATCGCCGAGGCGATCGTCGCGGGCGGTTCCTCGCTCAGGGACTACATGCAGGCGGACGGAGCGCTCGGCTATTTCCAGCACCGCTTCGCCGTCTACGACCGCGAGGGCGAGCCCTGCCCGCGGCCGACCTGCCGCGGGGTGGTGACGCGCACGGTGCAGTCGGGGCGCTCGACGTTTTCCTGCCCCGTCTGCCAGCGCTGAGGGATCAGCGGTAGACCACGACGGCGGCGCCGTTCGACAGGCGGCCGGTGAAGCGACCGGGCTCGACCGAGACGATCGTCGCGATCGGAGCGGTGGTCGCGTCCTTCAGCGTGATCTCCTTGCCGGTGAGCGCCCAGGCCGACACGCCCTTCAGCTGCTCGGACGTGCATCCCCGCGTCGAGGCGCGGTAGCCGCCGGTCCAGCCGGTCTGCACCATGAAGAGATTGCAGCGCTCGCCGCCCGACTCGATGATCCACTGGCCGCTGAGCGCGTTCGGCTGAACCGCCAGCTGCGCCTCGGGCGCCGGCAGGGCCACCGGGGTGATCTCCGGCGGCGGCTCCTCGACGGGCGGCGGCGGCGCCACGGGCGGCGGCGGCAACTCGGCGGCCGCGACCGGGGCGGCGGGCACGGCCGGCAGCGGCATCGGCTCGTTGGCGCCGAACCGCGAGCAGCCGCCGGCGGCCAGCAGGGCAAGGAAGGCGGCGGCGATCGGGGTGGGCCGGTTCATCGGGGTCTCGTTCTCCAGCAGCGCGGGGCGCCTGAAAGCTCCGCGGCAATAGGACAGGGGGGAGCCGTCGCGTCAACGCTTGTCGACATGCTCCCGCCACAGATTTCGGTGAGGTGTTGCCCGGTCGAAGGGAAGAAGCGCGGGAGCGGCTCACTCCGGAAGGACCGAGCATGACCCGCCCACCGAACAGTCCGGAGCCCCATCGGGTTCCCGGCCTCATCCGACGGCTCGGACCGTCCGATGCCGCCGCATTCAACGATCATCTCCTGCGCCTCGACGCCGAGGCCCGCGCCGCCCGCTTCGGCGGCCTCGTCGGTGACGACGCGCTCCGCCGCCACACCGCCCTCGCCCTCGCCGGCGAGGCGGCGGTCTTCGGCTACCACGAGGACGGCGTCCTGCGCGGGGTCGGCGAGCTGCACGCTCTGGCCGGCGTCCGCCCCGCGGCCGGCGAAGCGGCTTTTTCGGTCGAGCCGGCATGGCAGGGACGCGGCATCGGCAGCCGGCTGATGCGGCGCGTCATCGGCGAGGCGACCGCGCGCGGCCTCCGGCGCGTCGTGGTCGTCTGCCAGAGCTCGAACCGGCTGATGCGGCGGCTCGCCGGGCGCTTCGAGGCGCGCCTCGACATCCTCGGCGGCGAGACGGTCGGCCACCTCGCGCCGCCGGCGGCGACGCCGCTGACGCTGCTGCGGCGCGCGCTCGGCGAGGGCTTCGACCTCGCCGCCGACAACGTCGAGCGGCAGGCCCGGCTGTTCCTCGACTCGCTGCCGGACCGCGCCGCCTGAAGGCGCCGGCGCCTGCGCTCAGACGACGGGTTCGGGCTGCAGCATCCGGGTGAAGGTGCCGTCGGCGAGGGCCCGGTCGATCCGGTCGGTCAGGGCCGCGAACACGACGGCGAAGGCGGCGCGGCCGGCGCCGGGGCCGGGGTCGGCGACGCTCCAGATGAAGTGGCGCTTCGGCGGCCACCAGGCGGGAGCGGGCGTCGTGAGCGGCTGCCGGGCGAGCGTGACCACCACGTCCGGACGCGGCGCGTGCGGCATGGCGAAGACCTCGAGCGGCTTCGGCGCGAGGCCGTCGACCGGCAGGCCGGCGGCCTGCAGCGTCCGCAGCGCCGGTCCGTCCACCTCGACGCCCGGCTCGAGGCCGGCGCTGAAGGCCCTCAGGTGGGGGCCGCCCACCTCGTTGAGATAGGCTTCCGCCATCGGGCTCGGCCCCGCGTTGCGGGCGCATACGAACAGCACCGTCGTCGCGTCCATCCTCGGATCCTCCCGGTCCACGCCCCTGCCCCGACCGAATCGCCGCCTCTCCGGCGACGCCCCTCTAGGCCCGGAAGCCGACGAGGATGTGACGGTGCGCGCGATCAGCCGGGGCGATGGCAGACCGCCTCGATGTTGTGGCCGTCCGGATCGAGGACGAAGGCGCCGTAATAGTCCGGATGATAGTGCGGCCTGAGGCCCGGCGCGCCGTTGTCGCGCCCGCCGGCGGCCAGTGCCGCGGCGTGGAAGGCGTCGACCTCGGCGCGGCTTTCGGCCGTGAAGGCGACGTGGGTGCGACCGGCCCGGGCGTCCTCGCCGATCCAGAAGGCCGGCTTCCGGCCACGCCCGAAGCCGGCGGCGTCACCGTTGCCGGTAAGGTCACCCGGCACTTCCATGACGATCGAGATGCCGAGCGGCGCGAGCGCCCTCTCGTAGAAGGCCTTCGACCGGGCGAAGTCGCTGACCGGGATGCCGAGGTGGTCGAGGATGGCGGGCTCGCCGCGCGGGTCGGGCATGATCGGCCTCCGGAACGGGCGTGATTCCCTCGCCCCACCAAATAAGGAACGAACCCGCCGACGGTGCAACCGGCGCCCTCAGGCGGCCAGGGCGGCGATCAGCGTGTTCAGCACCATCCGGCCGCGCGGCGTCGCGGCGAGGCGGCCCTCGGCGGTCCAGGCGAGGAGGCCGTCGCCGACGAGCGGGGCGATGCGGGCGGGGTCGATCGGCCGGCCGGCGTGGCGGGCATGACGGGAGAGGTCGACGCCCTCGGTGAGGCGGAGCCCCATCAGCAGGAGTTCGTCGGCCCGCTCGTCCTCGGCGACGCGTTCATCGACGACGGTGCCGTGGCCGTCCGCCTCGACGGCGGCGAGCCAGCGCTCCGGGTTCCGCTCGGCGGCGGTCGCCCGCCGGATGCCGTCCCGCTCGAGCCGGCCGTGCGCGCCGGGGCCGACGCCGACATAGGCGCCGCCCCGCCAGTAGACGAGGTTGTGGCGGGATTCCTGCCCTGGGCGGGCGTGGTTCGACACCTCGTAGGCCGGCATCCCGGCGGCCTCGGTGAGGGCCTGCGTCAGTTCGTAGAGATCGGCGGCAGTGTCGTCGTCCGGCACGTGCAGCTTGCCCGCGGCGTGGAGGGCCGCGAACGGCGTCCCCTCCTCGATGGTGAGCTGGTAGAGCGACAGGTGGTCGGTGCCGATCGCGAGCGCCCGGGAAAGCTCCCTCTCCCACACCGCGGTGTTCATGCCGGGCCGGGCGTAGATGAGGTCGAAGGAGACGCGCGGAAAGATCGACTGCGCCAGCGCCACGGCGCGGAGCGCCTCCTCGGCGGTGTGGCGGCGGCCCAGCGCCGCGAGGGCCGCGTCGTCGAGGGCCTGCACGCCGAGCGATACGCGGCCGACGCCCGCGGCGCGGTAGCCGGCGAAGCGGCCGGCCTCGACGCTCGTCGGGTTCGCCTCGAGGGTCACCTCGGCTGCGTCTTCGAGCCCCCAGAGCCGGTCGATCGCCGAAAGCACCGCTTCGACGGTGGCCGGGCTCATCAACGAGGGCGTTCCGCCGCCGAAGAAGACGCTGTCGGGCCGCCGCCGGTCGGTACGGTCGGCCGCTGTCTCGAGCTCGCGGACGAGGGCGGCGGCGAAGCGCGGCTCGTCGACGCCGCCGTGGCGGACGTGGCTGTTGAAGTCGCAGTAGGGGCACTTCGAGGCGCAGAACGGCCAGTGGACGTAGACGGCGAAGCCGCCCTCGGCCGGGGGCCGCCCGTCCACCTTACGCGAGCCTTCAGGGGCTGCGGGCGCGGCCAGGGCCGCCATCGTGCTCACCCCCCGAGGCAGTCGCGCGCGAAGATCTCGAAGGCGCGGGCGCGGTGCGACAGCGGGCCGGCGGCGGCGCCAAGGCCGTGCTTCTCCTCGCCGCTCATCTCGCCGAAGGTGCGGTCGTGGCCGTCGGGCAGGAACATCGGGTCGTAGCCGAAGCCCATGTCGCCGCGCGGCGGCCAAATCAATGTGCCGTGCACCTCGCCGCGGAACTCCTCGACGTGGCCGTCCGGCCAGGCCAGCGACAGGACGGCGACGAAAAAGGCGCGGCGCTGGTCAGGCGTCGTCGCGCCGGCCGCCTGCAAGGCGTCCTCGACCTTCCGCATGGCGAGACCGAAGTCCTTGCTCTCGCCTGCCCAGCGGGCCGAGTAGATGCCGGGATCGCCGCCGATCGCCGGCACCACGAGACCCGAATCGTCGGCGAGCGCCGGCAGGCCCGAGGCGGTGGCGGAAGCGAGCGACTTCAGCGTCGCGTTCGCCTCGAACGTGGTGCCGGTCTCCTCCGGTTCCGGCAGGCCGAGTTCGCCGGCCGACACCGTCTCGATGCCGAAGGGCGCCACCAGCATGCGGATCTCGAAGATCTTGCCCTTGTTGTGGCTCGCGACGACGAGCTTCGGCTCGGTGAGCCGGCGGGCGGTGCGGGCGGGGGCGTCCATCGGCGGCGTCCTTCCTCAGGAGATCGCGAGCTTCTGCAGCTCGACGAGGCGCGAGACACCCGTGCCGGCGAGGTCGAGCAGGGCGTCGAGGTCGGCGCGGCTGAACGGCTTGCCCTCGGCAGTGCCCTGTACCTCGACGATGCCGCCGGCGCCGGTGATGACGAAGTTCGCGTCCGTCTCCGCCCGGCTGTCCTCGGCATAGTCGAGGTCGAGGACGGGCGTGCCCTCGAGGATGCCGCAGGAGATGGCGGCGACGTGGTCGTGCAGCACCGGCTGGCTGACCATGCCGCGGGCGCGCATCCACTCGACGCAGTCGCGCAGCGCCACCCAGGCGCCGGTGATCGAGGCGGTGCGGGTGCCGCCGTCGGCCTGCAGGACGTCGCAGTCGATCGAGATCTGCCGCTCGCCGAGGGCGGGCAGGTCGACGACGGCGCGCAGCGAGCGGCCGATCAGGCGCTGGATCTCCTGGGTGCGGCCGGACGGCTTGCCGGCGGTCACCTCGCGGCGGGTACGGGTGTGGGTGGCGCGCGGCAGCATGCCGTACTCGGCCGTCACCCAGCCCTTGCCGCCGCCGCGCAGCCACGGCGGCACCTTCTCCTCGAGGCTCGCCGTGCAGAGCACGTGGGTGTCGCCGAAGCGCACGAGGCAGGAACCCTCCGCGTGGCGGGCGGCGCCGCGCTCGAGGGAGACGGCGCGCAGCTCGTCGGGGGCACGCTTGGAGGGTCGCACGAAGCTCATCGGCAGCACTTTCGGAAAATGGGGTCGCACGCGGGGTCGCGCCAGAAAGGATCGGGTGCGCCGGGAGCCGCCTCCTTAGCCTTCGCGGCCGCACTCCGGCAAGGGCGCCGGACAAGCGCGCCGGGCCACTCGCCTCCCCGCCGCCCTTGCTGCGGCGCCGCCAGCCCCCATACTCTGGACGACCGTGCGGATCGCCGCAGCCCCGCCGCCTCCCGGGTGGGCACCGGACGCTGGAACTTTGGAAGCGGAGCCATGGAACCCGACGCACCGACCCCGACCTCCGGGATCGTCGATCTCGACGAGCGCTCGCGGGAGATCTTCCGTCGGCTGGTCGACGCCTACCTGAACACCGGCGAGCCGGTCGGCTCGCGCAACCTGTCGCGCCTCCTGCAGGTGACGCTGTCGCCCGCCTCGGTCCGCAACGTGATGGCCGACCTCGAGCAGCTCGGCCTCATCTACTCGCCACACACCAGCGCCGGCCGCCTGCCGACCGAGCGGGGCCTCCGCCTCTTCGTCGACGCGATGCTGGAGGTCGGCGACCTCGCCCAGGAGGAGCGGCGGCGCATCGAGGCGCAGGTGACCACCGCCGGCGGCGGCCGCACCCTCGAGGGCGTGCTCGGCGAGGCGAGCCAACTCCTCTCCGGCCTGTCGCGCGGCGCCGGCGTCGTGCTGACCCACAAGGCGGACCTCCGCCTCAAGCACATCGAGTTCGTCCGCCTCGAGCCGGCCCGGGCGCTCGTTGTTCTCGTCGGCGAGAGCGGCACGGTGGAGAACCGGGTGATCGCCCTGCCGGCGGGGCTGCCGTCCTCCGCCCTCACCGAGGCGGCGAACTATCTGAACGCGCACCTGCGCGGCAAGACGCTGTCTGAGGCGCGGGCGGAGCTCGAGCGCCTGCAGGCGGACGAGGCGGCCGAGCTCGACGCCCTCGCCCGCCAGGTCGTCGAGGACGGGCTCGGCGTCTGGTCGGGCGCCGAAGGCGAGAGCCCCAACCGGCTGATCGTCAGCGGCCGCGCCAACCTCCTCGAGGACGTCAAGGCGCGCGAGGATCTCGAGCGCGTGCGGCTCCTCTTCGAGGACCTCGAGCAGAAGCGCGACCTCATCCAGCTGCTCGGGCTCGCCGAGGGCGGCGAGGGGGTGCGCATCTTCATCGGCTCGGAGAACAAGCTGTTCTCGCTGTCGGGCTCCTCGGTGGTGGTCTCGCCCTACCGCGACCGAGAGGGCCGCATCGTCGGCGTGCTCGGGGTCATCGGGCCGACGCGGCTGAACTATGCCCGCGTCGTGCCGGTGGTCGACTATACGGCGAAGGTGGTCGGGCGCCTCCTCGGCTGAGCCGGGCAGCACCCCTGGGGAACCGCCCCTGTCGCCGGGTGCGCCTTGCCGTCGCCGCGACGCGCGGCTATGCGCGAGCGCCGGCGACAGGCCGGCCTCCTCCCCCCGGGATGAAAGACGATGTCGCTGAACGCCCTGCTGCCGACCGGCGGCCTGCCCGCCTATCTCCTGCCCGTCGTCATGCTGATCTGCTCGAACGTCTTCATGACGTTCGCCTGGTACGGCCACCTCAAGTACAAGTCGGCGCCGATCCTCCTCGCCGTGCTCGTCAGCTGGGGCATCGCCTTCATCGAGTACTGCTTCGCCGTGCCGGCGAACCGCATCGGCTCGAACGTCTACTCGCCGGCCCAGCTGAAGACGATGCAGGAGGTGATCACCCTTGTCGTCTTCGCCGTGTTCTCCGCCACCTATCTCGGCGAGGCGGTGACGTGGAAGCAGGGCGCCGGCTTCGTGCTCATCGCCGCCGGCGCCGCGCTGATCTTCCAGAAATAGTCGGCGGCTTCACTCCCGCGGGGCCGGCCCGCGGTCGCGGCCAGCGGGGAAGTTCGCCTTGCGGTTCTCGGCGGCGCGCGCGACCGTCTCGGCGATGCGGGCGGCACGGGTCTCCGGCCGGCGGGCCGCGGCGATCCACTCGAGGATGCCGCGGCGCGCGGACGGCGGAAACGCCGCGAAGAAGGCCCCTGCCCGGGGATCGGCTGCAAGGGCGGCCGCGAGGTCCGGCGGCGGCACCAGCGTCTCCACCGCGTCGAGGGCGGACCAGCTGCCGTCGGCCTTCGCCGCTTCCACCCGGGCGAGGCCGGACGGCGCCATCCGGCCTTCCGCCATCAGCCGCTCGACCTTCTCCTTGTTGATCTTCGACCAGGCACTGCCGCTCCGCCGCGGCGAGACGAAAAGCATCGAGCGGGTCTCGTCGAGGGCGCGCGGCAGGCTGTCGATCCAGCCGAAACAGAGCGCCTCGTCGACGATGTCGGCGTAGGGCACATGCGGCGCACCAGGCCGCTTCTTGTGGGTGACGACCCAGACCCCGTCCGGGCGGGCGTGGTTCTCGTCGAGCCACGCCCGCCAGCCTTCCCGGCTCGTCACCTCGACGCGCTCGAGGTCGGCGTGGCGGGGGCGGGCGGCGGGCACGGCCGGAGGCGCGGGATCAGTCGGTTGCGGCGGGCGAGAGGCGCCAGAGGGCGCCGTTGCCGGCATCGGTGAGGAGGAGCAGCGAGCCGTCCGGCCCCTGGCGGACGTCGCGGATGCGGCCGATCCCGCCTTCGAGGAGCCGCTCCTCGCCGACCACCTTGCCGTTCTCGATATCGAGGCGGACGAGCATCTGGCCGCGCAGGGCGCCGACGAAGAGGTCGCCGTTCCACTCCGGGAAGGCGGTTCCGCTGTAGAAGGCCATACCGGAGGGCGCGATCGAGGGCGTCCACTGGTAGTCCGGCTGCTCCATGCCGGGGGCGGAGCGGCCGACGCCGATCGGCTCGCCGGAATAGTCGACGCCGTGGGTGATCACCGGCCAGCCGTAGTTCTTGCCCGGCTCAGGCCGGTTCACCTCGTCGCCGCCGCGGGCACCGTGCTCGATCGTGACGATGTCGCCGGTGGCGGGGTCGAGGGCGGCCGCCTGGATGTTGCGGTGGCCGTAGGACCAGATCTCCGGCCGCGCGCCGTCCCGGCCGACGAAGGGATTGTCGTCCGGGACACTGCCGTCGGCGTTGAGGCGCACGAGCTTGCCGATTGTCACCGCGAGGTCCTGGGCGCGCTCGCGCTGCTGGCGATCGCCGAGGCCGATGAACAGCTTGCCGTCGGGGGCGAACACCAGGCGGGAGCCGAAGTGCGAGCTGCCGCCGACCTTTGGCGCCTGGCGGAAGATCACCTCGACGTCCTCGAGCCGGGCGCCACCCTCGCCGCGTACGAGGCGTCCCCGCGCCACCGCCGTGCCGGCGCCGCCGTCGCCCGCTTCGGAAAAAGCGAGGTAGACGCGGTTGTTGCCGGAAAAGTTCGGGTCGAGAACCACGTCGAGAAGGCCGCCCTGGCCGCCGGCCCGCACATCCGGCACGCCGCCGACCGGCTCGTCCTGCAGGACCCCGTCGACGATCAGCCGCAGCCGGCCGGGGCGCTCCGTGACGAGCATCGCCCCGTCCGGCAGCACGGCGACGGCCCACGGGTGCTCCAGCGGCCCGGCGATACGCTCCAGATTGGCGGCGTGACGCTCGGTCTCGACGATCTCGGCGGCGGCGGGCGCCGACAGGAGGGCGAGAAGCGAGGCGGACAAGGCGAGGCGGTGCGTCGCGGCACGGCGCCGGGGCATCGGAAGGATTGCGGCGGTCATCATCGGTCTCCGGTGGTGCGGGGCCAGCCCACCCGTCGCATCCCGGCCGATATAGGCCGGCGCACGCGGCGGGCCAGAGCCCGAGGGCTCGGCCGGCACCTCCCGTTGGCGGCACCGGAACTCCGGGCTACAACGCCGCCACCCGCGCCGGCGCTCCGGCGCCCCTTCCGAAATCCCGGGCCTGCAACGCCATGCCGCACAGCCGCGACGACCTCCTCGCCCGCCTCGCCGACCTCGGCATCGCCGCCCCGACGGTGGACCACCCGCCGCTCTACACGGTGGCGGAGTCCCAGGCGCTGCGCGGCGAGATCGCCGGGGCGCACTCGAAGAACCTCTTCCTCAAGGACCGCAAGGACGCCCTCTTCCTCGTGGTGGCGCTCGAGGACGCGACGATCGACCTGAAGCGCATCCACGAGCGCATCGGCGCGAGCGGCAAGGTGAGCTTCGGCAAGCCGGAGCTCCTGATGGAGGTGCTCGGGGTGGAGCCGGGCTCGGTGACGCCCTTCGGCGCCATCAACGACACCGGCGGCCGGGCCCAGGTGGTGCTCGACGCCGCGCTGATGCGAGCGGAGACCCTGAACTTCCACCCGCTCGTCAACACGGCCACCACCTCGATCGGCCGCGACGACCTCGTGCGCTTCCTCGCGGCGGTCGGCCACCCGCCCCGCATTCTCGCCGTGTCGCAGGAAGCGATCGACGCGGGTTTGTAATTCGCGGGCGGACGCGCCATTTTCTGCGCCGACGGGCCGCGACCGACGCGGCGGGACGAACGATCGAGGACAGGCAACCATGAGCGATCTCCTGCTCGGCGCGGGCGGACGCCCGGCCACCGCAGCCCCCGCAGCCGGCGGCGACGTTGTCGACACCACCACGGCCACCTTCGTGAAGGACGTCATCGAGCCGTCGCGGCAGGTGCCGGTGCTCGTCGACTTCTGGGCGACCTGGTGCGGCCCCTGCAAGCAGTTGGCTCCCGTCCTCGAGAAGGTGGTCCGCGCCACCAAGGGCCGGGTGAAGCTCGTCAAGATGGACATCGACAAGCACCCGGAAGTGGCCGGCCAGCTCGGCATCCAGTCCATCCCGGCCGTCATCGCCTTCAAGGACGGCCGGCCGCTCGACGGCTTCATGGGCGCCCTGCCGGAGAGCCAGGTGGCCGGCTTCGTCGAGCGGCTGATCGGGCCGAACGGCGGCCCCGACATCACCGAGATCCTCGACGAGGCCGACCAGCTGCGGACGGCTGGCGACCTCGAGGGCGCCGCCGAGCGCTACCGTGCCGTCGCCGAGGCGGACCCGGAGGTGGTACGCGCCACCGCCGGCCTCGCCCAGACGGCGATCGCCGCCGGCGACCTCGCCTACGCCCGTGAACTCCTCGACGCCGTGCCGGCCGCGAAGGCGTCCGACGCCGCGGTTGCGGCGGCGCGGGCCGCCCTCGACCTCGCCGAGCAGGCCGCCTCGCTCGGCGACCGCGGCCAGCTCGAGCGCGCCGTCAACGAGAACCCGGGCGACCTGCAGGCGCGCTTCGACCTCGCTGTGCTGCTCGGCACCATCGGCGACCGCGCCGCCGCCGTCGATCACCTCATCGACATCCTCCGTCGCAACCGCGCCTGGAACGAGGAGGCGGCGCGCAAGCAGCTCCTCCAGTTCTTCGAGGCGTGGGGCCCGACGGAGCCGATGACGAAGGAAGGTCGCCGGCGCCTGTCGTCGGTTCTGTTCTCCTGACCTAGATACCGGTCTGGGGCGGACGACGGGCGAAGGAGACCGGCGATGCGGGTCGGCAATCACGAGTACCGGGGACCGGCGGACCTGCCGGCGGTCATCCCCGTGTTTCCGCTGCCCGGGGCGCTGCTGCTCCCGCGCGGCCACATGCCGCTCAACATCTTCGAGCCGCGCTACATGGCGATGATCGACGCGGCGCTGCGGACCGAGCGGGTCATCGGCATGGTGCAGCCGCGCTTCGACGTCGGCCAGCTCGACCTCGCCGGCAATCCGCCGCTCTGCGAGATCGGCTGCGCCGGGCGGCTCACCGCCCACCAGGAGACGGGCGACGGGCGCTACCTGATCACCCTCAACGGCATCTCCCGCTTCCGCATCCTCGAGGAACTGTCGGGCCCGGCGCCCTACCGTCTCTGCCGTGTCACGGCCGAGGCCTATGCGGAGGACTTCAGCACCGACGCCGGCGAGGCGGGGGTCGACCGGGCGATGCTGCTCGCCACCTTCCGCCGCTATCTCGACGCCAACCATCTGGAGGCCGACTGGCAGAGCGTCGAGCGGGCCTCCAACGAGACGCTCGTCAACGCCCTGTCGATGATGAGCCCCTATGGTCCGGCGGAGAAGCAAGCGCTGCTCGAGGCGGAGAACCTCGAGGCGCGGGCGGAGACGCTGATCGCGCTGACGGAAATGGCGCTCGCGCGCAGCGACGCCGAGGGACCGGCGCGCCTCAACTGACGGAGAACGGGCGATGGGCGAAGTCGGGACGGGCGAGACGAAGCCGGCGCGGCGGCCGGACCCGAAGCTGCTCGAGCTGCTCGTCTGCCCGCTGACGAAGACGACGCTCGAATATGACGCGGCGGCGCAGGAGCTGATCTCCCGCGCGGCCCATCTCGCCTACCCGATCCGCGACGGCATCCCGATCATGCTGCCCGACGAGGCCCGCAAGCTGCCGGACTGAGGCGACCCTCAGCGCCCCAGCACGTGCGGCACGTCGAGGCCGCGGCGGCGGCAGGCGGCGACGACGGTGTTGGCGAGCAGGCAGGCGATCGTCATCGGCCCGACACCGCCCGGCACCGGCGTGATCGATCCGGCGACGGCGCGCGCCTCCTCGAAGGCGACGTCGCCGACGAGCCGCGTCTTCCCCTCGCCCTTGTCGGGGGCCGGCACGCGGTTGATGCCGACGTCGATGACGCAGGCGCCCGGCTTCACCCACTCGCCCCGCACGAGTTCCGGCCGGCCCGCGGCGACCACCAGCACGTCGGCGCCGCGGCAGACGGCGGGCAGGTCGCGGGTGCGCGAGTGGGCCATCGTCACGGTGGCGTCGGCCGCCTGCAGCAGCAGCGCCACCGGCTTGCCGACGAGGATCGAGCGGCCGACGACGACCGCATTCAGCCCCGCGAGCGAGCCGACGGCTTCCTTGGCGAGGATCACACAGCCCTGCGGGGTGCAGGGCACCAGCCCCGGCTTGCCGAGCACGATGAGGCCGGCGTTCTCCGGCGTCAGCCCGTCGACATCCTTCGCCGGATCGATGGCGCCGACGACACGGTCGGTATCGATGTGGCGCGGCAGCGGCATCTGCACGAGGATGCCGTCGACGGCCTCGTCGTGGTTGAGACGCTCCACCAGGGCGAGGAGGTCCGCCTCCAACGTGTCCGCCGGCAGTCGGTGCTCGAAGGAGCGCATGCCGGCAGCGGCCGTGTCGCGCACCTTGCTCGCCACGTAGACCTCGCTCGCCGGATCGTTGCCGACGAGCACCACGGCGAGGCCGGGCTGCACGCCGGGGCCCGCCGCCAGCGCCGCGACTGCGGCCGCGACGTCCTCCTTCATCCGCGCGGCGCGCGCCTTGCCGTCGATGAGTGCGGCCGTCATGTCCCCTCCCCGGTCATCCCTGACCCGCCCTGCCGCGCCGGCGGGCGCCGGCGCTCGAAAGCGACGCCGCGACAGCGGCGGCGAGCGCCGCCCCGTCGCCGTCGATCTCCACGGTCTTCGTTCGCTGGGTGCGGCCCGCCGTGATCCGCACGTCACGCTTCGGCACGCCGGCGGCCGCCGCCACCAGCGCCTCGACGGCGGCGTTCGCCGCCCCGTCGGCCGGCAGGGCGCGGACGCGGGCGAGGAGCACCGGGCGGCCGTCGGAGAGGGTGGCGACGCCCTCCAGCGCATCGGCGCCACCGCGCGGCGTCACGCGCAGGCGGAGGCTGAGGCCGGAGAGGCCGATGGTCCAGGGCGTGTCGGCGCCCGCTCCCGCTGTCGGCGCGGCGGGGCCGCTCATGACCTCAGAAGACGCTCGGATAGAGGTACATCACGATCACCCGCTGGATCAGGAAGATCAGCAGGAACACGACGATCGGCGACAGGTCGAGGCCGCCGAGATTGGGCAGCCGGTTGCGGATCGGCCGCAGCACCGGCTCGGTCAGCGCATAGAGGGCGTTGCCGATGGTGCCGACGATCTGGTTGCGCGGGTTCACGACGTTGAAGGCGTAGAGCCAGGAGAAGATCACCGACGCGATCAGCACGTAGATGTAGAGATCGAGCACCAGCAGGATGACGTCGAGGATCGCGCGCATGAAGGCTCCGGCACGGGAGACGTGGGCGAAGGCGTAGAACTGCCCGTGATGTAGCGGTCAGCCCCCTGCCCTGCAAGGCGCCCTGCGGCCGCGGCCGACGCGCCGCCCCGCTCAGCCGCGGAGCGTGGCGCCGGTCGCCTTTGCCACCGCCTCGACGACGCGCTTGCCGACGGCGTCGATCTCGGCGTCGGTCAGCGTCCGCTCGCGCGGCTGCAGGACGACCTCGATCGCCACGGACTTCGCGCCCTCCGGCACGCCCTTGCCCTCGTAGACGTCGAAGACGGCGACGCGCTCGACGAGCACCTTGTCGGCGCCGGCGGCGGCCTTCAGGAGGTCGGCGGCGGCGACGCCGCGGTCGACGAGGAAGGCGAAGTCGCGCGAGACGGCCATCAGCTCCGGCAGCTTCAGGGCCGGTTTCGCCTTCGTCGGCCGCGGCTTCTGGGCCGGCACCGCGTCGAGGATCACCTCGCAGGCGGCGAGCGGACCCTCGACGTCGAGCGCCTTCAGGGTCGCCGGATGGAGCTCGCCGAAGTGGCCGAGCACGATCGGCCCGAGCCGGAGCGTCCCGGAGCGGCCGGGGTGGAACCACGCCGGCGCGTCTGTGGTGATCTGGATGCGATCGACCGGCGCGCCGGCCGCCTCGAGGACGGCGAGGGCGTCGGCCTTCGCGTCGAAGGCGCCGACCGCGGGGGCGGCGCCGGACCAGTGGCGGCCCGCGCCGGGAAGCCCGGCGGTGCCGCGGCGCACCGCCGCGGCGGCACGCTTCTGGTCGTCCGGCCGGTCGCCGCGGAACACCTGGCCGACCTCGAACAGCGCCGTGTCCGGCGTGCCGCGGTCGGCGTTGCGCTGGGCGGCGGCGGCGAGGCCCGGAATGAGGCTCGGCCGCATGTCCGACAGGTCGGAGGCGATGGGGTTCGCGAGGGCGAGCTCCGCCTGGCCACCGCCGAACGCCTCGGCGTGGCCCTTCGGCACGAACGACCAGGTCATCGCCTCGACGAGGCCGCGGGCGGCGAGCGTACGGCGGGCGTTGCGGGCGCGCAGCTGCCCGGGCGTCAGCACCGCCGGCGCGACGCTCGGCGACCGCGACAGCGGCGTCGAGACGATCTGGTCGAGCCCGGTGATGCGGACGACCTCCTCGACGAGGTCGGCCTTGCCGTCGATGTCCGGCCGCCAGCTCGGCGGCACCACCGCACGCACCGGCCCGGCGCCGGTCACCTCGAAGCCGAGGCGGCCGAGGGTGTCGACGATCGCGCCGTCGTCGATCGCAAGGCCCGACAGCCGCTTCACCTCGGCGAGCGGGAAGGCGACGACGCGGCGGGTGTCGGGGATGGCGCCGGCCACCGTGAGCTTCGTCGGCGTGCCGCCGCAGAGCTCGAGGATCATCCGCGTCGCGAGCTCGAGGCCCTCGATCGCGAAGGCCGGGTCGACGCCGCGCTCGAAGCGGAAGCGGGCGTCGGAATTGACGCCGAGCTTGCGGCCCGTCTGGGCGATGTTCAGCGGCTCCCACAGGGCCGACTCGACGAGCACGTCGGTCGTCTCCTCGGTACAGCCGGAGGCGTCGCCGCCCATGATGCCGGCGAGCGATTCGACGCCCACGTCGTCGGCGATGACGCACATGGTCTCGTCGAGGACGTAGGTCTTGCCGTCGAGGGCGACGAGGCTCTCGCCGGCGCGGGCGCGGCGGACGACGAGGTCGCCCTTCACCTTCGCCGCGTCGAAGACGTGCAGCGGCCGGTTGCGGTCGTGGGTGAGGTAGTTGGTGACGTCGACGAGGGCGTTGATCGGGCGGAGCCCGATGGCGCGCAGGCGCGCCTGCAGCCACGCCGGTGACGGGCCGTTCTTCACACCGCGGATGAGGCGCAGCCCGAACACCGGGCAGAGCGGCGCGGCGCCCTCGAAGGCGAGCGTCACCGACACCGGGCAGTCGCCCTCGCCCGCCACCGGCACGATGGCCGGCGTCTTCACCCGGCCGAGGCCGGCGGCGGCGAGGTCGCGGGCGATGCCGGAGATGCCGAGGCAGTCCGGCCGGTTCGGCGTCACCGCTACCTCGACGACGGGATCGGTGAGGCCCGCCCAAGCGGCGTACGGCGTGCCGACGGGTGCGCCCTCCGGCAGGTCGATGATGCCGTCGTGATCCTCCGACAGCATCAGCTCGCGCTCGGAGACGAGCATGCCGCGGCTCTCGACGCCGCGGATGGTGCCGATCTTGAGGTCGACGCCGGTGCCGGGGACGTGGGTGCCGGGGGGCGCGAACACGCCGGTCATGCCGGTGCGGGCGTTCGGCGCGCCGCAGACGACCTGCACGGGGTCACCCGCGCCGGTGTCGACGATGCAGACCCTGAGCTTGTCGGCGTTCGGGTGCTTCTCGGCCGAGATCACCTTGGCGATGACGAACGGCGCCAGCGCCTTGCCGGGATCGTCGACCTTCTCGACCTCCATGCCGATCGCATTCAGCTTGTCGAGGATGGCCTCCAGCGAAGCATCCGTCTCCAGATGCTCCTTCAGCCAGGTGAGGGTGAACTTCATCGGGACACTCCGGCGGCAGCGCCGTCGATCGGAAGGGAGGCCATCACGCGCTCAGGCCGCCGAACAGGGTCGGCAGGTCGAGGGGGCGGAAGCCGTAGTGGGAGAGCCAGCGGACGTCGGCGTCGAAGAAGGCGCGCAGGTCCGGCATGCCGTATTTCAGCATGGCGATGCGGTCGATGCCCATGCCCCAAGCGAAGCCCTGGTACTTGTCCGGGTCGATGCCGCCGGCCCTCAGCACGTTCGGGTGGACCATGCCGCAGCCGAGGATCTCCAGCCAGTCCTCGCCCTCGCCGATGCGGATCTCCGTACCCGAGCGCTTGCAGCGGATGTCGACTTCCATCGACGGCTCGGTGAACGGGAAGAACGACGGGCGGAAGCGCATCTCGACTTTCTTCACCTCGAAGAAGGCCTTGCAGAACTCCTCCAGCACCCACTTCAGGTGGCCGATGGTCGCCGTCTCGTCGACGACGAGGCCCTCCACCTGGTGGAACATCGGCGTGTGGGTCTGGTCGGAATCGTTGCGGTAGGTGCGCCCGGGGCAGATGACGCGGATCGGCGGCTGCGTCGTCTCCATCGTCCGGATCTGCACCGGCGAGGTGTGGGTGCGCAGCAGCATCCGCGAGCCGTCGGGCTTCGGGTTGAAGAAGAACGTGTCGTGCATCTCCCGGGCGGGATGGCCGAGCGGGAAGTTGAGCGCCGTGAAGTTGTAGTGATCGGTCTCGATGTCCGGTCCCTCGGCCACCGCGAAGCCAAGGTCGGCGAAGATCGCCGTGAGCTCGTCGGTGACCTGCGAGACCGGGTGGATCCGCCCGGCCGACAGCGGCCCCGGCCGCACCGGCAGCGTCACGTCGAGCCGCTCGCGAGCGAGGCGCTCCGTCAGCGCCGCCTCGGCGAGGACGGCACGGCGCGCCTCAATGGCGGCAGCGACGTCGGTCTTCAGGCCGTTGAGGGCCGGGCCGAAGGTGCGCCGCTCGGCGTCAGAGAGGCTGCCGAGGCGCTTCATCTGCTCGGTGACGACACCCTTCTTGCCGAGCGCGAACACCCGCGCCTCCTCCAGCGCCGCCTCGTCGGCGGCCGCCTGGATGCGGTCGATCAGGTCGCGCTTCAGCGCGTCGGTGTCGGGAGCAAGGGTGTCGGTCATCGGCGAAATGGTCCGGTCGGACGGAGAACGGGACCCCGGACGGTCGGGGAAGCGCCGCGTTTTAGCAGAAATCGAGAGAGGCGGAAGGGCGGGGTGCGGGGCAAGGCTATCGTGGTCGGGCAGATATGCGGTAGCGTGGGCCATGAGCCGGACCATTGGCATTCGTGAAGCCAAGGATAGCCTGCATCGCCTCGTCGCCGAGATCGAGGCGACAGACGGCGAAGTCGTGCTGACGCGCCGCGGCAGGCCGGTTGCGAAGATCGTCAAGATCGGCCAAGCGGCTGAACCGGCCCGCCAGGTCAAGCGGATCGGCCTGATGAAGGATCATCCGGCCTGGGGCAATTTCACCTTGGATCTGGATGTCTTTGCGCCGTTGATGACCGACGAGGATCTGCGGCGCGAAGGCTACGACGTCTGACGTCGCCACCCCTCAGCTCCGCCAGCGCAGCACCATCGGCTTCAGCGGGTTCTCGAAGGGGCGGCCGGCGGCCTCGGCCTCCTGCCACTCGGACTTCAGCCGCATCCACCAGCGCGCCTGGGTGTCGGCGTCGTTGATCAGCATCAGCTTCGGATTGTGCACGAGCCCCTCGCGCTGCTGCACGACGACGACGCGGTCCTGGTCGAGGAATACCGTCATCAGGTGCTGGAGCAGCGGGCGGAGCATCTTCGCCCACCCCATCGAGACCCAGAACAGCTGGTGGACCTCGGTCTCGCCCTCGTTCACGGGGGTGATGGCGGTGAGGCCGACCACGGCGTTGCGGTCGCCGCGGATCTCCTCGATGCGCAGGCCCGGCAGGCGGTAGGAGATCTCGGTGGTGACGTTCGCGCCGAGCAGCTTGTACGCGATGTTCTGCGGCGGCAGGGCGTGGCGGGCCATGCGGAAGCCATAGGGCGAGGGCTCGAAGGCCTTCTCCTTCGGCCTCAGCTTCCGCGCCTTCGACTTGAACCACCAGGAGGTGTGGACGAACGCCGCGTGGGTCGGGTCCATCAGCCCGAAGGCGGCGTGGTCGGTGGAGCACGGGAAGGGCAGCACGATGCCGAGCGTCGGCGCGTCGGCGTCCGCGAACACCGGCATCGCCGGCGGCTCGGCCTGGTCGCCCGTCGGGGCCTCGCCGGCGCGGGAAAAATAGATCCACACGAGCCCGTTGCGCTCGACACAGGGCAGCGCCCCGCAGCGGATCTTCGAGAGGTCGACCTGCTGATCCTCGCGCAGCGACGGGATCTCGACGCAGGTGCCCGTCCGGTCGAAGCGCCAGCCGTGATAGCAGCAGGTGACCGTCTCGCCGTCGAAGGATCCGTAGCGGAGCGGGATGCCGCGGTGCGGGCAGGCGTCGCGGAGGGCGAAGACCGAACCCGCCTTGTCGCGGCCGATCAGCAGCGGCTCGCCGAGCAGCGTCCGCGCCACCGTCGCGCCCGCCTTCACGGCGCTGCCTGGCAGCGCCATGTACCAGGTGCCGCGCAAGAGCGCTGCCGTCAGTCCCTGCATGATCTCGCCCGCTCGTCCGCCGGCGGAGGATCACCGGCCGACGAGCGATAGCCGCCCGAAGCGGGCGGAGGCAACCGCCGCGGCGTCGCGGCGGTCGCGATCGAAGGAGCGGCGGGCCTACCGGGCCGGAGCCTGCCGGGTTTGCCGGCGCCTACTGCGCCGGAGCCTGCCGGGTTTGCCGGCGCCTACTGCGCCGGAGCCTGCCGGGTTTGCCGACGCCTACTGCGCCGGAGCCTGCCGGGTTTGCCGACGCCTACTGCGCCGGCTTGGGCGCCGCCTTCACCGCCGCCTCGAGCGCCTTCTCGATGAACTGGTCGCGCGTCTGCTTGGCGGCGCGGGCGGCGGCGTCGACCTCGGTCACCACCGACTGCGGCACGCCGACCTGCAGGAGCACCTTCGCGGCCGTCGGCATCTGGCCCTGGGCGAGGATGTTCGTCACCGAGGCGAGGAAGGCCGAGAGGCGGCTCTGCTTCTGCTCGAAGGAGAGCTGGGCGTCGGTCGCCAGGATCGGGCAGTAGGCGGCGACGAGGTCGTCGGAGAGCTCGCTGTCGGACACGCCGGGATTGGCGGCGCGCACCTGCGCGATGATCTCGCTCACGCGGTTGTCGAGGGTGTCCGGCGTGACGCCCTGCATCATCTCGAGGATGCCGGAGCCGGGGTCGGTGAGGGTGCCGGAGACGCCCGTCGAGCTGACGGCCGGGCAGTCGAGCCGCTTCGCCGCCTCGGAGCCGAGGTCGGTCGGCGCGAGCTGGCCGCGCAGGGAGGCGACGAGCGCGGTCGTGGCGTCCGGGGTGCCGGGGTTGTTCCAGGCCGTGCGGACGTAGTTGACCACGTCCGCCACCTGCTGGTCGGTGAGGGCGTCGGCGAAGGACGGCATCGGGCCGTAGTCGCCCTGGCCTGGGAGGCCGCCGAGGACGGCCGAGATGACGTTCTCCGGCCCGGCGGCGGCCACCGCGTCGTTGCCGGCAAGGGCCGGGATCGCCTGGGCGATGCCCTGGCCTTCCGCCTGGTGGCACTGGGTGCAGACGTTGAGGTAGACGGTCGCGCCGTCCGCCTTGCGCGGATCGGCCTGCGGCTTCGGCGGCAGCTGGTCCGGCGTCGCCTTCAGGTAGGCGACGATGGCGCGGATGTCGGAATCCTCGAGCTTCGACAGGCTGTCGTGGACGACCTCCGACATCGGCCCGAACACGGTGCCCTTGCCCGCCGCGGCGCCCGTCTTCAGGTAGTCGTACACCTGCTGGTCGGTCCAGCCGCCGATGCCGTCACGCAGGTCGGAAGAGATGTTCGGCGCGAAGAAGGTGTCGATGCGGGCGCCGGCATACTGCTTCGAGGGCTCCATCGCCCCCATGATGTTGCGCGGCGTGTGGCACTCGGCGCAGTGGCCCGGACCCTCGACGAGATAGGCACCGCGGTTGATCTCGGCGGAGGCCTTGTCGTTCGGCACGAAGGTGCCGGCCGTGAAGAACATCGCCCGCCAGACCGCGAGCGAGGAGCGCACGTTGAACGGGAACTCGAGGGTGTTCGGCTGGCGCGGCGCGTTCACCGGCTCGAGGGTGTTGAGATAGGCACGGATCGCCTTCACGTCGTCCGGCGGCATCTTCGTGTAGGAGGTGAACGGCATCGCCGGGTAGAGGTACTCGCCGTTCTTGCCGAAGCCCTCGTGCAGCGCCTGGTAGAACTGCTCGTCGGTCCAGCCGCCGATGCCGGTCTCCTTGTCGGGGGTGATGTTCGGCGAGGTGATGCCGCCGAAGGGGGTGTCGAGCGTCAGGCCGCCAGCGAAGGGCTTGCCACCCGGGCCGGTGTGGCAGGGCATGCAGTCGGCCGCATCGGTCAGGTACTTGCCCTTGGCAACGAGGTCGGCGCCGGGCGCGCCGGTGCCTTCCTGCGCGCCGGCCGGTGCGCCGGCGGCGACAAGGGCCACCGCCCCGAAAAGCGTGGCGCCCACACCACCGAACCGCCGCGACGGCGCCGAGCCGATCCGCTTGCCCATCGTCCTACTCCCCTGCCTCACGCGGCCGTCGCCCGCCGGCCAACCTTCCAATCGTTCCAAGCTTTCGGCCATCACCCCGGAGGGCGCAAGCCCCGCCGAGGTCACAGGCGGGCGCCGCCATGGCCACAATCGTGAACGCGGTCCCGGAATCGCCACGAAAAAGATGGCGCCGCGCCCCCATCCCTGCACGGCCGCGTCGCACTCACATGACGAAATGCCCATGCGGCGGGGGGCCGTGAGTGGGAGTGTCAGCCATGAAGCGCACCGGTGAACGCGTCACGCTGCGTCTTGCGACCCTGTTGCGGGCGGCACTTCCAGCGATCCTCCTCGTCGCGGTGACGGTGCCGGCCCTCGCCGCGCCCGGATCGGGCGGCGGCGTCGCCCATCTCGACACGGCCGCCATGCAGAGCGCCGCCGGCGACGTGGTGCTCGGCGCCGGGGCGGCGACGGCGATCCTCGCCGGCATGGTGGTGGTGGTCGCGGCCTCCTGGCGGGGCTTCCGCGAGATGCTGCGCGTGGGGGACGAGGACGACGGCCCCCTCGAGCCGCCGGCACCGCGCCGCCGCCGCGAGGGCGGGGAGGCCTGAGAGCGAGCGTCCGCGGCGGCACGCGATCCGACGCCGCGGCGCCGCGGCTCCCGTTCCGCCTCTCCGCCTGCTAGCCTCGCCGCTCCTGTCACCGCCGCCGCGAGGCTCTCCATGCCGATCCTCAACCGGATCGCCGACCGCTCCGACGAGGTCGCCGCCTGGCGGCGTCATCTGCACGCCCATCCGGAGCTCCAGTACGACACCCACCTCACCGCCGCCTTCGTCGCCGAGCGGCTGCGGAGCTTCGGCGTCGACAGTGTCGTGACGGGCATCGGGCGCACGGGCGTCGTCGGCGTCATCCGCGGGTCGCGCGGCGAGGGCCGCACCCTCGGCCTCCGGGCCGACATGGACGCCCTGCCGATCCACGAGGCGACCGGCCGCCCCTGGACCTCGACGATCGACGGCAAGATGCACGCCTGCGGCCACGACGGCCACACGGCGATGCTCCTCGGCGCCGCGGAGCACCTTGCCGAGACGCGCAACTTCGCCGGCACGGCGGTCGTGATCTTCCAGCCAGCCGAGGAGGGCGGCGGCGGCGCGAGGGCGATGATCGAGGACGGGCTGATGGAGCGGTTCGCCATCGACGAGGTCTACGGCATGCACAACATGCCGGGCCTTCCCGTCGGCACCTTCGCCCTGCGCACCGGCGGCTTCCTCGCCTCCGCAGACACGCTGGAGGTCGAGATCGAGGGCGTCGGCGGCCACGCCGCCTTCCCGCACGACTGCACCGACACGGTGCTCGCCGGCGCCGCGGTGGTGCAGGCGGTGCAGCAGATCGTCGCCCGCAACGTCGACCCGCTGAAGTCGGCGGTCATCTCGATCACCTGCTTCAACGCCGGCTTCACCGATAACGTCATCCCGCAGACGGCGCGGCTCCTCGGCACGGTGCGCGCCCTTGCGCCGGAGGTGCGCGACCTGCTCGAGCGGCGGCTGAAGGAGGTCGTCCCGGCGGCGGCGGCCGCCTACGGCGCAACCGCCCGCGTCACCTACCGGCGCGAATACCCGGTGACGGTGAACCATCCGCGCGAGACCGCCTTCGCCGCCGAGGTTGCCCGCGATGTGGCGGGCGCCGCCCACGTCGACGCCGACCGTCCGCCGGAGATGGGGGCCGAGGACTTCTCGTTCATGCTGGAGAAGCGGCCGGGCGCGATGATCTTCGTCGGCAACGGCGACACCGCCCAGCTCCACCACCCGGCCTACGACTTCGACGACGCCGCCATCCCGGCGGGGGCGTCCTACTGGGTGCGGCTCGTGGAGAGGGCGCTTCCCGGCGCCTGAGCGGGGCCGGAATTGGCGACCGCTCCGTTCACCGATCGGAGGCTTGCGCTCCGTCGGTGGTCGGACGACCTCTGCGCCGCGCCCGGCCGTGGCCGGGTGCCCGATGGTTCGAAATCCCGAGGCCCGACTGATGACGAAGCTCTATTTCTCCCCCGGCGCCTGCTCGATGGCCGCCCACGTGGTGCTCGAGGAGATCGGCAAGCCCTTCGAGGCGGTGCCGGTGTTGACGCGCAAGGGCGAGCAGAAGTCCGGGGCCTACACGGCGATCAACTGGAAGCAGAAGGTCCCGACGCTCGAGGTGGACGGCAGGCGCCTGACCGAGAACGTCGCCATCCTCTCCTTCCTCGGCTGGTCGGCGCCGGAAGCGAAGCTGATGCCGGCCGCCGGGACCTGGGCGGCGACCGAGGCGCTGTCCCTCCTCGCCTGGTTCGCCTCCGGCGTCCACCCGGTGATCGGCCGCTTCTTCCGCCCGTCCGCCCTCTGTGACCTGCCGGGGTCGGAGGACAGCGTGAAGCGCATCGCCGGGGAGCAGACCGCCGCGGCGTTCGCCGGCATCGAGCGGATGCTCGAGGGGCGGGACTGGTTCCTCGGCGACTATTCCGTCGCCGATCCCTACGCCTTCGTCTTCATGCACTGGGCGAAGGGGCCCCTGAAGCTCGACGTCTCGGCCTATCCGAACTACGTCGCCCACTATGAGCGCGTCGTCGCCCGGCCGGCGGCGCAGCGGATGCTCGCGCGCGAGGCCGCCGCGACCCCCGCCGCCTGAGCGGCACCGACGGCGGCGCCTCATCTGGGCGCCGCCGACCGGCGCGGCCGGTGGCACGGCGTTAACCTTTGACGGGTCCCATCTGCCCGGGCGGATCGCTCCGATTCGCCGACGAGAGAGTGCAGATGCCGAACGTCATCCCGTTCCGCCGCCGTGCCGTGCCGCCGCCGCCCGACGACCTCGACATCGACCTCCACACGGCCGTGGACGTGGCGATCCGGGACTTGCGCGACATCGCCGAGCGGTGCGACGAGGCGGGGCGCCAGCTCGCCGAGGAATGCCGGCGCATGCTCGAGCGCGCCTATGCGGCCGAATCGGAGACGTCGGCACTCTGAGGCCGGCCCGGTCCGGCTTCGGCCGGACGCATCCCCGCCGGACCGACCGCCGCCCGTGTCTCCTCCGGCCCGCGCAGCCACTCCCGCCAGATGCCGACGAGCAGGGCCATCAGCACCGGACCGACGAACAGCCCGACGAGGCCGAGGGTCGAGACGCCGCCGATGAGGCCGAAGAAGGTGGCGAGGAAGGGCAGCTTGATCGGCCCGCCGACGAGGTGCGGCCGCAGCGTCTTGTCGACGATGAAGAGCTCGATCGAGCCCCAGGCGAGGAGCGCGATGCCGGCGATCAGCTTGCCGCTGCCGACGAGGTAGAGCGTTGCGATGATCACCGCCGTCGGGGCGCCGCCCGGGACGAGCGCCATCACGCCGGTGATGACGCCGAAGAACACCGGCGAGGGGATGCCGGCGATCCAGTAGGCGATGCCGAGGACGATGCCCTCGCCGATCGCGATGACGCCCATGCCGACCACGGTGGCGCTGATCGTCGCCGGCACGACGCGGGAGAACGTCTGCCAGCGGCCGGGCAGGATGCGCTCGCCGACCCGGTCGAGCTGCGCGGCGAGCAGCACGCCGTCCTTGTAGACGAAGAACAGCGCGATCAGCATGAACAGCATCGACAGCAGGAAGTGGAACGTCTGCCCGCCGGCCGCGAGGGCCAGCCGGTAGATGTTGCCGATGTTCTCGCCGCTGGTGATCGTCACGAGCTCGCCGAGGGCGTGCGGCCGGTTGAGGTAGGTGTTCCACTGCGCGGCGAACCAGTCGCCGAAGAGCGGCAGGGCGCCGATCCACTCTGGCACCGGCGCGCCGAGGCGGTTCGCCTCCAGCAGCCACTGTGTCCAGATCCGCCCTTCCTCGATGGCGTAGGAGATCGCCACGACGATCGGCAGGACGAGGACGGTGACGATGATGGCGAGGGCGAGCGAGGCGGCGAGCGCCGTGTTGCCGCCGACGGCCCGCACGAGGCGCGAATAAAGGGGCCAGCTCGCGAAGCCGATGATCAGCGCCGCCAGCACCGGCACGAGGAAGCCGCGGAAGAAATAGACGCCGGCGATCAGCACGAGGACGAGCAGCCAGCGCGCCACCGGATGCGGCGGCAGCAACGGGGGTGGGGGCGGGCGGCGCTCGGCGCGCAGCGGGCGCCCCGCCTGCAGTTCGGCTTCGCTCACGTCGTCTCGGCTCCCTCGACAGCGCCCGATGCTACGACGCCGGGCGGCGGGCGGCCAGCGCGGAGCGCCGGTCACTCGGGATGCGCGCCCTCTGCGCCGCCATCGTGTCGAAACGAGGGGCGTCGCGGCCGCCGGCAAGCCACCGCTTGACGGCGGCGGTGTTGCGTCGCATGCGGTCGCCGACAGCGCCACTCCGGCGCGCCCGCGCGAGGTGCCCCTTGACGACCGACCCGTCCTTCGAGGATCGCCTCGCCACGGCCGTGCGGCTGACCGACGCGCGGCTCGCCGAACTCGTCGGGCCGGCGCTCGGCGCCCGCGTGCCGGAGCGCGTGCGCGAGGCGATGGCCTATGCCCTGCTCGGCGGTGGAAAGCGCTTCAGGCCGTTCCTGACGATCGAGGCGGCGCGGCTGTTCGGCGGCGACGAGGTGCGGGCGGCCGCGGCGGGAGCCGCGGTGGAATGCCTGCACACCTACAGCCTCGTCCACGACGACCTGCCGGCGATGGACGACGACGACCTGCGGCGCGGCCGCCCGACCGTCCACAAGGCCTTCGACGAGGCGACCGCGATCCTCGCCGGCGACGGCCTCCTGACCCTCGCCTTCGAGGCCCTCGCCGACCCGGCCGTGCATCCCGACGCCGAGGTGCGCATCGCCCTCGTGCAGGCCCTCGCCCGCGCCGCCGGCGCCGACGGCATGGTGGGCGGCCAGGCCCTCGACCTCGCCGCCGAGGGCGAGGACCTCGATGCGCCGCAGGTCGAGCGCCTGCAGGCGATGAAGACCGGCGCCCTCATCGTCGCGAGCGCCGAGATGGGGGCGATCGTGGCGCGCGCTGCCGAGGACGATCGCCGCCGCATCGCCCGCTTCGCTGCCCTCGTCGGCTCCGCCTTCCAGCTCGCCGACGACCTCCTCGACGTCACCGCCTCGGCGGACGCCGTCGGCAAGCGCACCGGCAAGGACGCCGAGCGCGGCAAGGCGACGCTCGTCGCCCTCCACGGCGAGGACTGGGCGCGGACCCGCCTCGCGGCCCTCGTCGCCGAGGCGACGGAGACCCTCGTGCCTTACGGTGCGCGGGCCGGGATCCTCGTCGCCGCCGCCCGCTTCACGGCCGAGCGGCAGGCGTAGGCGGCGGCTTGCGGCTGCTTCGCTGGGCGAGCGCGACGCCGGCGAGCACCAGGGCGTAGCCGACGCCGTGATACCAGGCCGGCGCCTCGCCGAGGAAGGCGATCGCCATCGCCGAACCGAACACCGGGATGAGGTGGAAGAACGGCCCGGCGCGGTTCGGGCCGATCATCGCGACGCCGCGGTTGAAGGCGAAATAGGCGAGCAGCGACGGGAACAGGATGACGAAGACGATGGTCGCCACCGTCAGCCCGTCCGCCTGGAAGACGTAGCCGGTCGAGATCTCCCAGACGAAGGCGGGTGCGAGCATCACCCCGCCGAACCCGATCGTCACGGTGAGCAGCGTCAGCGGGTGGATCGCCGGTCGCCGCTTCAGGAGCGCCGAGTAGAGCGCGTAGATCGCCACCGCGCCGATCATGATCGCGTCGCCCCGGTTCACCGTCAGCGTCAGGATGGTCGCCGGATCGCCGCGGGTGACGATCGCCACCACCCCGGCGAGCGAGCAGAAGATGCCCGCGAGCTGGAAGCGCGTCAGGCGGTCGCCGTAGAGGATCAGCGACCAGGCACCGATCATCAGCGGCATCACCGACTGCATCAGGAGCCCGTTGAGGGCCGCCGTCTCCTGCAGCGCCGCATAGGCGAGCGTGTTGTAGAGGGTGATGCCCGTCAGCGAGAGCAGCAGCATGATCGGCAGGTGGCGCCGGATCACTGGCCAGTCGCGCCGCACGTGGCTGGCGGTGAACGGGATGAGGATGAGAAAGGCGCCGATCCAGCGCACCTCCGACAGCGCGATCGGCGGCACGTGGCCGGCGATGTAGCGCCCGAGCACGATGTTCGAGCCCCAGCAGAGCGGCGGGATCGTCAGGAGCAGGTAGGGATTGTCGAAGGCGCGCCTGAGGCGCGCGCTCGCCGGGAAAGCCATGAGCAGCGCGGGGTCCTGGCGGCACCCGGACGGCGGGCGCCGGGAGCGGCGGGCGGGGCGATCCCGAGCGGGACCGCGAGCGGGGCGCCATCATCCCCGCCGCGACCGGAATGTAAATCCCGGCGACCCGGTTCCCCGACCGATACGGAGAGGCGCCCGGTTGGGCCATTCGGCCGGGTTTCCGGGTCCCGATTCCTGGGTCCCGAATCCCGGGTCCCGATTCCCGGGGGCCGTTTTCCGGGGACCGGTTTCGGGCCTGCCTATTCGGCGGCGCAGCAGGACCCGGCCGCCGGGGCCGCCGCGTCTGGGTAGCGGTCGTGCAGGCGCACCCAGTCCATCGTCGAGCCCTCGTTGCGGCCCTTCGGCGTCAGGTCGAGGATGTGGTGGGCGCCGATGAGCACGTCGCCGCCGCGGCCGTAGGTGGAGTAGGTGTGGAAGATGCGGCCGTCGTCGCCCTTCGCGAAGACGCTGAGGCCGTGGAGGTCCTCCATGTCGCCGCGATAGGGGCGGTAGTTGTAGGTCGTCCGGCCGGCCGCCACGTCCTCCGGGCGGAAGCTCACGTCGAAGTCGTAGTTGAAGTCGCTGCCCGCCGACGACACCCACGGGAAGCGCCAGCCCATCCGGCGCTTGAACGCCAGGAACTCGGCGAGCGGCGCCCGCGACGCCACGACCAGCGTCACGTCGTGATGGGAAAGGTGCAGGTTGGCGCCGTCGTAGTGGTCGGCCAGGAAGGAGCAGCCGGTGCAGCCTTCCTGCCAGCCGGGCGCGAACATGAAGTGGTAGACGACGAGCTGGCTGCGACCGTCGAAGAGGTCGGCGAGCGAGCGCGGCCCTTCTTCCGTCGCGAAGCGGTAGTCCTTCTCGACCGCCACCCAGGGCAGCGCCCGGCGGGCTGCCGCGAGGGCGTCGCCGGCCCGCAGGTGGGCCTTCTCCTGCTCGAGCAGCACGGTGCGGGCGGCGAGCCATTCGGCGCGCGAGACGACGTCGGGGGTCTGCATGGGTTTCGTCCTCTTCGTTGGTCCGCCCCCGCGGAGTGCACCTCAGGCGTAGAGGGCGACAAGCCGGTCGAGGCACACGGTCCAGCCGCGCGCGTGCCCGTCCCGGGCCGCCTCGTCGAAGAACTGCTCGTGGGCGAGCGTCAGCAGCGTGCCGTCACCGTCCGGCGAAAGGCGCAGCGTGACGAGCGACACCCGCTCCGGCGTCGACTGCCAGGCCCAGTCGAAGACCAGCCGTTCGGTCGGCACGACCTCGAGGTAGCCGCCGCCGACCCCGTGTTCCTCGCCGTCCGGCGTCGCGAAGCGGATGGAGAAGCGGCCGCCGGGGCGCACGTCGAGGTCCGCGCGCTTCAGGATGGTGCCGGCCGGACCCCACCAGCGGGCGAGCTGCTCGGGCCCCGTCCAGGCCGCAAAGACTCGCGCCGGCGCGGCGGCGATGCGCCGCCGCAGCATCAGGCTTGGCCTTCCGGTGACGGCGACCCCGCCCGGACCCGGCGACGGCGGAGTGGGCGAAACCGGCGTTCCGCCGGAACCGAGGGTGCTCTGCGCGATCGGTGGGCTCATGGGGTGTCCTCCGTCCGGGTGGCCGCGTCGTCCGCCGCGCGGGCTGCGGCCCGCGCCTCCTCCGCAGCCCGCGCCTCCTCCGCCGCCTCGCCCTCGACGAGGGCGACCAGGCGGTCGAGGCTCGCGGTCCAGAAGCGCTCGTAGCGTTCGAGCCACGCAAGGGCTGCGCGCATCGGCTCCGCCTCCAGCCGGCAGGTGACGGTCCGCCCGCTCTTGGTGCGCCTGACGAGGCCGGCGTCGGTGAGGACGTCGAGGTGCTTCATCACCGCCGGCAGCGACATGGCGAACGGCCGGGCGAGCTCGCTCACCGTGACAGCGTCCTCCTCGCCGAGGCGCGCGACGATGGCGCGCCGCGTCGGGTCAGCGAGGGCGGCGAAGGTGCGATCGAGGTCGGCGTGCGTTTGATTAACCATCGAGTTAAGTATGAAGATGCCAGTCCGCGGGGTCAAGGGTGTCGCGTCGGGCGACGGGACAGGGGCGACGCATGGCGGGGCATCGGACGACGAGGCGAGGGGAACGACGTCCGCGGGGATCGATACAGACGGGACGCAAACCCTCCCCTCCTCGCGGGGGAGGTCGGCGGCGCAGCCGCCGGGAGGGGGGTGCCGCGCGGGAGCGCGGCGGAAAGATCCTCTGCTCCAAGCACGCGTCGAGCTCGTGTCGCCCCCCTCCCTGCCCTCCCCCGCGAGGGGGAGAGGGTTCGCGCCTCGCCTGGGGCTGTCGGTTGGCACTCCGGACGCGCGTCCTTGACAGGCGGCTGGAACGTCAAATACTTTACCGACAAGTTTAGTGTTGCGTCGGCCTGGCGCCGCATCGGACGGGAGGTCCCCCATGAAGCTCTATTTCGCCGACACCATGAACCCGCGGAAAGCCTGTGCCGCTGCCCGCTATCTGGGCGCGCCGGTGGACTTCGTGCCCGTCGATCTCCGCAGGGGCGAGCACAAGCGCCCGGAGTTCCTCGCCCTCAATCCGAACGGCAAGGTGCCGGTGCTCGTCGACGGCGACTACCGGCTGTGGGAGGCGAACGCCATCATGGCCTATCTCGCCCGCAAGGCCGGCTCGGACTTCCTGCCGACCGACGACGCCCGCCTGATCGAGGTGATGCGCTGGCTCAGCTGGGACGCCGACCACTTCTCCAGCCTCGCCGGAACGCTCTACTTCGAGCACGTCATCAAGCCCGGCTTCGGCGTCGGCCCGCCGGACCCTGCCGTGGTCGCGGAGACGACCGCCCGGCTGCGCCCCTTCGCCGCCGTGCTCGACAACCATCTCGCCGGCCGCGCCTGGCTGGTGGGCGATGCCCCGACCATCGCCGACTTCGCCGTCGCCGCAGCGCTGCCGTGGGCGGAAGAATCACGCATTCCGCTCGGCGACTATCCGGCGGTCGCCCGCTGGCACGACCGGCTGAACGCGCTCGACGCCTGGCGGCATCCCTATCCCGCGCGGGCGTTTGCGACGGCCTGACGACGACACCTCCCCACCCGCGCGCGTTTCCGTTATAGAGCCTCGTCAACGCCGCCCGGCTGCCCGGGTGGCGCTGGCTTCGTGCGGACAGGCTCCAAGGGAAGCGTGATGGGCAACGTCGTCGTCGTCGGGTCGCAGTGGGGCGACGAGGGGAAGGGCAAGATCGTCGACTGGCTCTCCGAGCGGGCCGACGTGGTCGTGCGCTTCCAGGGCGGCCACAATGCCGGCCACACCCTCGTCATCGATGGCGTCAGCTACAAGCTGTCGCTGCTGCCCTCGGGCGTCGTCCGGCCCGGCAAGCTCGGCGTCATCGGCAACGGCGTGGTGCTCGACCCGCACGCCCTCGTCGGCGAGATCGGCAAGCTCGCCGCCCAGGGCGTCTCGGTGTCGCCCGAGACGCTGAAGATCGCAGACACGGTCTCGCTGATCCTCTCCGTCCACCGCGACCTCGACGCCCTGCGCGAGAACGCCACCACCGGCACGAAGATCGGCACGACCAAGCGCGGCATCGGCCCGGCCTACGAGGACAAGGTCGGCCGCCGCGCCATCCGCCTCGTCGACCTCGCCGACCTCTCCACCCTGCCGGCCAAGATCGACCGGCTGCTCGCCCACCACAACGCGCTGCGGCGCGGGCTCGGCGAGCCGGAGGTGGCAGCGGAGACGCTCTACGAGGAGCTTTCGAGCGTCGCCGACAAGGTGCTGCCCTACATGGACGCCGCCTGGCGCATCCTCGACGCGGCACGGCGCGAGGGCCGGCGCATCCTGTTCGAGGGGGCGCAGGGCGCGCTCCTCGACATCGACCACGGCACCTACCCCTACGTCACCTCCTCGAACACGGTGGCCGGCCAGGCGGCGGCGGGCGCGGGCATCGGTCCCGGCGCGCTCGACTACGTGCTCGGCATCACCAAGGCCTACACGACACGCGTTGGCGAGGGGCCGTTCCCGACCGAGCTGAAGGACGCGATCGGCGACTTCCTCGGCGAGCGCGGCCACGAGTTCGGGACCGTGACCGGCCGCAAGCGGCGCTGCGGGTGGTTCGATGCGGCCCTCGTCCGCCAGACCGTGCGCACCGCCGGCATCGACGGCATCGCGCTGACGAAGCTCGACGTGCTCGACGGCCTCGACGAACTGAAGATCTGCGTCGGCTACCGGCTCAACGGCCACGAACTCGACTTCCTGCCGGCCGAGCAGGCCGCCCAGGCGCGGGTCGAGCCCGTCTACGAGACGATGGCCGGCTGGAAGGAGACGACGAAGGGGGCCCGCACGTGGGCCGAACTGCCGGCCCAGGCGATCAAGTACGTCCGCCATGTGGAGGAGCTGATCGGCGCGCCGGTGGCGATGCTGTCCACCAGCCCCGAGCGGGAGGACACCATCCTTGTCGCGGACCCGTTTCAAAGCTAAGAGCTAGGCTGCGTTACTGCTTCGGCCGGGCATCGCGCCCGTCGCCGCGGGACCATCCACACCCGTCGACCGCTCCCGGTGTCCGCCTCGAAAATGCCGGGGGTGGCGCGTAGGCGGCACGGCGCACGGACGATACCGATAGGGCACCGACCGGACAGGGCATGGCAGACTACTACACCGTGCTGCAGCGGGCCGTGGCCGCGCTCCCCGAAAATACGGGCGCCGGCCGGCGCGCGATCTACGACAAGGCGCGTGCGGCTCTCGTCCGCCAGCTCGAGACCATCCAGCCGCCCCTCCCGGCGGCGGAGATCGCCAAGCAGCGCCTGTCGCTCGAGGAGGCGGTCCGCCGCATCGAGGCCGACGTCGCCCGCAGCGTCCCGCCGCGCACGACGACGCCGCCCGCTCCCGCCGAGCCGCGCCGCGAGCCGCCGCCGCCGCGTCCGCCCGTCGCGCGCACCGAGGCGCCCCGTCCGGAGCCGGCGCGCGCCGAACCGCCGAAGCCTGAGCCGGCCCGCGCCGAACCGCCCCGGACCGAACCGCCCCGCTCCGAGCCTGCCGTCCGTGCCGAGGCACCGCGGCCCGAGACCCCGGAGCCGGCGCGTGCCGCCCCTGTCCGCCCCCCCGTCCCCCCGCGCGCCGAACCGCCGGCGGCCGAGGTCGAGCCCCCGGCGCCACGGCGCGGCGAGCCCGTCCGCCCGGCGCCGCGCGTCGACCTCCCCGCCCGCGGCGAGACCCCTCCCACCGCCAAGGCCGCCCCGCCGCTCGACATCATGCGCCGCGACGAGGCCGCGGACGACGACGCGCCGCGGGCCGAGGCGCCCCGGATCGCCGTCCGCCGCGGTGGCGAGGCCACCGGTGGCGCCGCCCCCCGTCTCGACGCACCGCGTCTCGACGCCGCCCGTCCGGTGCCGCCGCTCCCCGCCGCGCCCCTGCCGACGGATGCCCCGCTCGGCGACGACGGCGATGAGAGCGACGACAGCCGTGCGCGCCGCCGCGAGGAGCGCCAGGCCCGCAAGGAAGAGCGCCGTCTGGCGCGCCTCGGGCGCAGCGAAGACCCGGCGTCCGACGACGGCGAGGCCGAGGACGACGGCGCGCCGCGCAAGGATGCCGAGCGCGACGTCCTCGACGACGCGAACTGGCCGGCGCCCGCCGCCGAGACCCCCCCGCTCCGCCTGCCGAAGAAGCGGCGCCGCAACTACGGGCCGCTGATCGCCGCGCTCGTCGTGCTGGTGATCGTCGCTGGCGGCGCTGCCCTCGCCTACGTCTACCGCGACGTGCTGCTCGCCCAGGTCGAGGCCCTCGTCGCCGAGGAGCCGCCGGCGCAGCGGCGCACGGCGACGCCGGCCCAGCAGAACGGCGAGCCCGTGGTCGCCAAGGACGAGGACCGCCTGCCGTCCGCGAACGGCCAGAACGGCACCCCGCCGGCCGCCGGAACGGCGCCCGGAACCCCGGCCGATACCCGCGCGGTCAACACCACCCGCATCGTCACGCCGCAGACGACGCCGACCTCCGATCCCGCCGCCCCGGCGACCGGCGACACCGCGTCCGGCACGCCGCCGGCCGACGGCTCGGCTCCGCCGGCCGACGCGCCGGAGACCGCCCCCACCCCCGAGGCCGCCGGCATGACCGGCCCCTCGCGTGGCATCCTCTACGAGGAGGGCGAGACGGCGGGCGCCAAGGGCGCGGCCCTCAACGGCGACGTGAAGTGGGAGATGGTGCGCGAATCGATCGGCGGCGCCGCGCCGGAGCCGATCGTCCGGGCGACGATCGCGGTCCCCGAGCGCCAGGCGACGACGACGATCATCTTCCGCCGCAACCGCGACGACGCCCTGCCGGCGAGCCACCTGATCGAGGTCGCCTTCGAGCTGCCCCCCGAGTTCCCCGGCGGCGGCATCTCCAACCTGCCGGGCCTCATCATGAAGGTGACGGAGAACGCGCGCGGCGACGCCCTCATCGGCGCCTCGGCCCGCGTCTCCGACGGGCTGTTCTGGATCGCCCTGTCGGCCTCCGAGACCGACGTGACGCACAATCTCGAGCTCTTGAAGGACCGCGGCTGGATCGACCTGCCGATGCTCTACGACAACGGCCGCCGCGCCATCCTGACCGTCGAGAAGGGCTCGGCCGGCGCCGCCGCGATCGACGAGGCGATCACCGCCTGGGCGGCCGAGCCGGCGAACTGAGCCGGCGGCGGCGCCCGCCGTCGCGGAAGCCGGTCCGCCGCCTCAGTCGTCGGCGCCGAACAGGCCCATCTGGTCCGCCGGCAGGCTCGCCGGCGGCGTCAGACCGAGGTGGCGGAAGGCCGCCGGGGTGAGCAGCCGCCCCCGCGGCGTCCTCTGCACGTGGCCGAGCTGGATCAGGAACGGCTCGACGATCTCCTCGAGCGCGTCGCGCGGCTCGGAGAGGGCCGCGGCGATCGTCTCGATCCCCACCGGCCCGCCGGAGAAACTCTCGGCGATCACCCTCAGATAGCGCCGGTCGAGGCTGTCGAGCCCGGCGGCGTCGACCTCGAGGCGAAGCAGCGCGTCGTCGGCCACCCGCCGGTCGATGACGGCCGCGCCGGCCACCGAGGCGAAGTCGCGGACGCGGCGCAAGAGGCGCCCGGCGATGCGCGGCGTGCCGCGGGCGCGGCGGGCGATCTCGGTGGCGCCGTCGTCCGAGAGGCCCATGCCGAGCAGCCCGGCGCCGCGCCGGACGATCGCCTCGAGCTCGTCGATCCCGTAGAATTCCAGGCGCAGCGGGATGCCGAAGCGGTCGCGCAACGGGTTGGTGAGAAGCCCGAGGCGCGTCGTCGCGCCGACGAGGGTGAAGCGGGCGAGGTCGATTCGGACGGACCGCGCCGCCGGCCCCTCGCCAATGATGAGGTCTAGGACGAAGTCCTCCATCGCCGGATAGAGGATCTCCTCGACGGCCGGCGACAGGCGATGGATCTCGTCGATGAAGAGGACGTCGCGGTCCTCGAGGTTGGTCAGCAGCGCCGCGAGGTCCCCCGCCTTGGCGATGACGGGGCCGGCCGTGGCCTTGAACGAGGTGCCGAGCTCGCGCGCGACGATCTGGGCGAGCGTCGTCTTGCCGAGGCCCGGCGGGCCGACGAGGAGCACGTGGTCGAGCGCCTCGCCGCGTGAGCGGGCCGCTTCCACGAAGACCGAGAGGTTGTCGCAGACCCGCCGCTGGCCGACGAAGTCGGAGAGCCGCTGCGGCCTCAGCGCCGCGTCGACGTCGTCGCCGCGCTTTTCCGCTGAGATGAGGCGGGTCCCGTCGCTCATGGCCGCCCGCTGCGAATCGCTGCCTCTACCATGCTGCCTGCCATAGCACGGCCGCGGTCCGCCCCGGACGGCCGGCGCCCGTTCACTGGCGGATGTCGGCGATGGTGGTCGAGCGGACGTAGTGGGAGGTGAAGCCGCCGTCGCCCGTCGGCAGCCGGTAGAACACCGCGTCGCTGGTGACGAGGACGATGCCCGCGACGAGCTGCCTGCCGTCGTTGAAGACGATGGTGCTCGGGGCGTTCTCGCGCATGACGGTGACGATGTTGCCGAACACCACGCTCGTGAAGGCGAGCGAGGCGACGTGCAGGGCGCCGAGGGCGATCACCGTCCGCCGGCTCGCGGCCGTGATGAAGGCGGAGGAGAGCACGAGGACGACCAGCGACACCGCCAGGATCACCAGCATGCTGGGCGGCACCGACATGCCGCGGTAGGTGGCGAAGCGGTAGAAGAAGCCGGCGAGGAGGACGGCGATGATGAGGCTCGCACCGGCGGCGACGAGGAAGTGCCGCATCATGCGCCGCGGGCGACGGCTCCGCAGGACCGTCAGGATCTCGTAGGCGAGGGTCGCCTGGGAGACGAGGGCGAGCGCGGCGCCGTAGAAGATCGACAGGAACGCGATCACCACGAAGGCCGTCATCACCATGTCCCGCGGGTTGAGGACGGAGATGAACAGCATGCCGAAGCGGGCGAACATGCCCATGTTGAAGGCGACCGCGACCAGCAGGGCGATGGTGCCGAAGAACGACAGCGACTGGAAGGAGACGTTGCGGACGAGGTCGTAGTCCATGTGCCGGATGCGGCGGAGCCGCACGCGGTTCTGTCTCGTGGGGGTCGGCATCGGGCACCGCAGGCTGAACGCGTCCGGCGCATCAGCCACAGAGGGCCGAGGCTCGTCAATCGCGGTGCTGACCTGCCTCCGCCCGCGGCCGTCAGATTCGACGTCGCCCGGCGGCCGGCCTATAGCGGACGTCCACGCCGCCATGTCGGCGCGAGACCCCGGAAGGCGCCATGCCGGAAGCTCCGTCCCGTCGTCCGCACGAGGCCCCGGCCGAGGACCTCCGCCCGGAGGTGCGCCACCGGGATGCGCCGGCGGCGCGCGACCTGCTCTCGCCGGAGGCCGCCGCGGCGATCGTCCTGGACGGCATCCGGCCGGTCGACGGGGTTTACGGGCTTCCGCTCGCGGCGGCGCGGGGCCGTGTCGCGGCGGCGGACGTCGTCTCTGCCGTGCCGCTGCCGCGCTTCGACAACGCCGCCGTCGACGGCTACGGCCTCGCCGCCGAAGACCTCGCGGCCGCGACCCTGACCGGGCCGGCGTCGCTGCAGGTGATCGGCCGCGCCGCCGCGGGCCATTCCGCCGGGGTCGCGGCGGCGCCGGGCCGCGCCGTGCGGGTCCTCACCGGCGCGCGGGTGCCGGACGGCGTCGCGGCGGTGATCGCCGAGGAGCGGACGCGGCGGAGCGGCGACCGCCTGGAGATCCCGCAGCCGCCCGCCCCCGGCGCCAACATCCGCCGCCGCGGCGAGGACGTGGCGCCGGGCACGGTGATCGTGCGGGCCGGCACGCTCCTCGACGCCCGCCACCTCGCGATCCTCGCCGCCGCCGGCATCGACCGCCTCACCGTCCGCCGGCGCCTGCGCGTCGGCGTGCTCTCGACCGGCGACGAGCTCGTGGAACCGGGCACCGAGCCGGGACCGGACGGCATCGTCGACAGCAACCGGCCGATGCTGACGGCGCTGATCGCCGGTCCCGCCATCGACGTCGTCGACCTCGGCAGCGCCGCCGACCGGGTCGATGCGGTGGCGGCCGTGCTCGCCGGCGCCGGGGCCGGCCTCGATCTCGTCGTCAGTTCCGGCGGCGTCGCCGGAAGCGAGGCGGACGCGGTCGCCGATGCCGTGCAGCAGGCCGGCGGCACCTGCCGGTCGCTGAAGCTGGCGCTCCGGCCCGGCAAACCGATCGCCGTCGGCCGGCTCGGCGAGACCGCGATCCTCGGCCTCGCCGGCAACCCGGTGGCGGCGATGGTGGGGCTCCTGCTGTTCGGCCGGCCGCTCGTCGCCCGCCTTGCCGGCGCCCCGGCCCCGGAACGGGGCGGCTTCCCGGCCGAGGTCGCCGAGGCGATCCGCCACCGGCCGGGCCGCACGGAGTTCCTGCCGGCGGCCATCGTCGAGCGAGCCGGTGACGGACGGCCGCGGATCGCGAGCCTCGGACGCGGCGGCTCGGCACGCCTGCTGCCGCTCGCCGCCGCCGATGGGCTGGCGGAACTGCCGGCGGACGGAGGCGACGTCGCCCCCGGCGAGAGCGTCCGCTTCCACCCCTTCGCCACCGCCTTCGCGCTCTAGGGTTGAGCCCGCCTCAGGCGGGTGCGAGGCCGAGACGTTCGCCGACGAGCCCGGCGAGGCGCTCCGCCGCCGTATCGACCGTCAGTCCGGACGTCTCGAGCGTCGCGGCGGCGCGGGCATAGAGAGGCTCGCGGCTCGCGAGGATGGTGCGGAGTTCCTGCATTGCCGCGCCCTCGCCGGCCATCGGCCGGAGGTCGCCCTGGCGGCGCACCCGCGCCATGTGCTCCTCCGGCGCCGCCTTCAGCCAGACGGTGAGGAAGGCGGAAAGAAGGGTCTCGTAGGTGAGCGGGTCGGCGACGACGCCGCCGCCGGTGGCGAGCACCAGCGGCCCCGGCCGCGCCACCACGGCACCGAGGGCCGCCTGCTCGAAGCGCCGGTAGCCCTCCTGGCCGTAGAGGGCGAAGATCTCGCCGACCGAGAGGCCCGTCGCCGCCTCGATCTCGGCGTTCAGCTCGACGAAGGGCCAGCCGAGGCGCTCGGCGAGGCGGCGGCCGAGGGTCGACTTGCCGGCGCCGCGCAGGCCGATCAGCGCGACGCGCCGCGGCGGGGCGGGCGGTGCGGCGAGCGGCCCGTCGCCGGCGAGGATCGCCCGCACCGCCGCGAGCCGGTCCGCCGGCGCGGCCCTGAGGAGCGCCCTGAGCAGCGGCCAGTCGGCGGCATCGGCGTCCTCGGCCGCGAGATCGGCGGCGGTGACGCCCATCGCACCGGCGATGCGGCGCAACAGCACGATCGAGACGTTGCCGCGCCCCGCCTCCAGCTCGGCAACGTAGCGCTCGGAGATGCCGGCGCCGCGGGCGAGCCGCTTGCGCGAGAGGCCGCGGACGGCCCGGGCGTGGCGCACCCGCTCGCCGAGCGCCGCGAGGAAGGCGGCATCGTCGGCGCTGCGCCCACCGGCCTCTCCGGGCACAGACGGCGGCGCCCCGTCCGGAGACGGGGGCTCGGACCGGGCGATGTCGGGTTCCGCGCTCACGCCCCGAACGATAATGCCGGCATGCGTTGACAGCAACGGACAGGCCGGCGTTAGATGAATTATAATGCCAAGTTGTCGCAGCCGGCGGAGACCGGCGGCCGGCACATCCTAATCCTGTCGGCCTGGGGAGGACGACGCATGACCGGCGCCTTCAATGCGACCGCCGAACTGCTCGACCGCAACCTCGCGGCGGGGCGGGCGGACAAGGTCGCCTTCGCCGATCCGGCAGGACAGCTCACCTACGGCGCGCTCGCGGCGGAGACGCGGCGGTTCGCGAACCTCCTCCGCCGCCTCGGCGTGCGGCGCGAGGAGCGCATCGCCCTCCTGATGCTCGACACGGTCGCCCTGCCGGCGGCGCTCCTCGGCGCCATGCGGGCAGGGGTGGTGCCGGTGCCGCTGAACACGCTGCTGACGGCCGACCAGTACGCCTACATCCTCGGCGATTCGCGGGCCCGCGCCGTCGTCGTCTCGGTGCCGCTGCTGCCGGTGCTGGAACAGGCGCTGGCGAAGCTCGCCCACCCGCCCGAGGTGCTCGTCGCCGGCGGCGAGGCGGGCCGCCACACGAGCCTCGAGGTGGCCCTCGCCGGCGAGGGCGACGGCTTCGACACGGTCGACACCCACCCCGACGAGACGGCCTTCTGGCTCTACTCGTCCGGCTCGACCGGGATGCCGAAGGGCACCCGCCACGTCCACACGAGCCTCCTCGCCACCGCCGATACCTACGGCCGGACGGTGCTCGGCATCCGCGAGGACGACGTCTGCTATTCGGCGGCGAAGCTGTTCTTCGCCTACGGCCTCGGCAACGCCCTGACCTTCCCGATGTCGGTGGGGGCGACCACCTTCCTGTGGCCGGAGCGGCCGACGCCGGCCGCGGTGTTCAAGATCCTCGCCGAGCGGCAACCCTCGATCTTCTTCGGCGTGCCGACCCTCTACGCGGCGATGCTGGGCGACCCCGCCTCGGCCGAGGAGCCCGGCTCGCCGCGCCTGCGGATGTGCGTCTCGGCCGGCGAGGCGCTGCCGGAGCCGATCGGCACGGCGTGGACGCGGCGCTTCGGCGTCGAGATCCTCGACGGTGTCGGCTCCACCGAGATGCTGCACATCTACGTCTCGAACGCCCCCGGCGACGTGCGCTACGGCACCTCCGGCCGGCCGGTGCCGGGCTACGAGGTGCGCCTCGCCGACGAGGCGGGCGCCGACGTGCCCGATGGCGAGGTGGGCGAGATGCTGGTGCGCGGCCCTTCCGCCGCCGACGGCTACTGGAACCAGCGCGACAAGAGCCGCCGCACCTTCGAGGGCGGCTGGACGCGCACGGGCGACAAGTACCTGCGGGACGCCGACGGCCGCTACGTCTACTGCGGCCGCGCCGACGACATGTTCAAGGTCTCCGGCGTCTGGGTGTCGCCCTTCGAGGTGGAGAGCGCCCTCGTCACGCACCCGGCGGTGCTCGAGGCGGCGGTCATCCCGCACGCCGATGCCGACGGGCTCCTGAAACCGAAGGCCTACGTGGTGCTGAAGAACGGCGGCGGCGCCGCGGACCTGCACGCGAGCCTGCGCGACCACGTGAAGACCGCCGTCGGGCCGTGGAAGTACCCGCGCTGGGTGGAGGTGCTCGACGCCCTGCCGAAGACGGCGACGGGCAAGATCCAGCGCTTCAAGCTGCGGGAGATGGATGCGGCGGGAGGAGCGCCGTGACGCCGCCGATCGCCGCACGCGGCGTTCTCCGGATCGGCGGCGCCGAACTCGAATACCGCTTCACCGGCCCGCCGCCGTCGGAGGCTCCGACGATCGTGATGCTGCACGAGGGCCTCGGCTCGGCCGCTCTCTGGCGCGACCTGCCGGAGCGGCTCGCCGCGGCGACCGGGGCCGGCGTCTTTGCCTGGTCGCGCGCCGGCTACGGCCGCTCGAGCCGGATCAGCCTGCCGCGGCCGCTCGACTACATGCACCGGGAGGCGCTGGACGTGCTGCCGGTTGTGCTCGAGGCCATCGGCTTCCGGCGCGGCCTCCTCCTCGGCCATTCCGACGGCGCCTCGATCGCCACGATCTATGCCGGCTCCGTTCAGGACCACCGGGTGCGCGGCCTGTCGCTGATCGCGCCGCACTTCTTCGTGGAGGACCTGCCGATCGCCTCGATCGCCGAGGCGAAGGCGGCCTTCGAGACGGGCAGCCTCCGGGAGAAGCTCGCCCGCTGGCACGACGACGTCGACGGCGCCTTTCTCGGCTGGAACGGCGCCTGGCTCGACCCCGGGTTTCCGGCCGCCTTCGACCTCACCGAGGAGCTCGCCTACGTGCGGGTGCCGGTGCAGATCGTCCAGGGCGCCGACGACCGCTACGGCACCATCCGGCAGATCGAGGTGGCGCAGGAGGAGTGCTACTGCCCCGTCGACGTGACGCTGATCGAGGGGGTCGGCCACACACCGCAGCGGGAGGCGCCCGAGGTGACGCTCGCCGCGCTCGCCGCCTTCGCCAACCGCGTGCTGTGGGACCACGGCGAGGGGCGGGTGGCTGACGATGCAGCCATCATGAATTAAACTGCATCTTTTCCATTCCGCCGATTGCGTCTGACATGCGCCCGGCATTATCTTTCCACTCCTTTAGGAGCCGCCCCGACGATGGCCGTCACCGACCGAAGCCTCGCCCACGGCGCGACCGAGATCGACTTTCGCACCGAACCCTCGCGCTGGCGGCACTGGCGCCTCGCCGTCGACGGCGCGGTGGCGACGCTGACCATGGACGTCGACGAGGCCGGCGGCCTGTTCAAGGGCTACCCGCTGAAGCTCAATTCCTACGACCTCGGCGTCGACATCGAGCTCGCCGATGCCGCCCAGCGGCTGCGCTTCGAGTACCCGGACGTGAAGGTGGTGGTGCTGCGCTCGGGCAAGGAACGGGTGTTCTGCGCCGGCGCCAACATCCGCATGCTGGCGGGCGCGACCCACGCCCACAAGGTCGGCTTCTGCAAGTTCACCAACGAGACACGGAACGCCATCGAGGACGCGAGCGCCTTCTCCGGCCAGGCGTGGATCGCCGTCGTCAACGGGACGGCGGCCGGCGGCGGCTACGAACTGGCGCTCGCCTGCGACCACATCCTCCTCGTCGACGACGGCTCGGCAGCGGTCTCGCTGCCGGAGGTGCCGCTGCTGGCGGTGCTGCCGGGCACCGGTGGGCTGACGCGCCTCACCGACAAGCGCAAGGTGCGCCGCGACCGCGCCGACGTCTTCTGCACGACCGAAGAAGGCATCCGCGGCAAGCGGGCGGTGGAGTGGGGCCTCGTCGACGAGATCGCCCCGACGAGCCGGCTCGATGCGGCGGTCGACGCCCGCGCCGCGGCGCTGGCGGCCGCTTCGCGCCGCACCGGCACGGGCCCGGGCATCAGCCTCACACCGATCGAGCGACGGCGCACCGAGGGCGCCCTCGCCTATTCCACGCTGACGGTGACGCTCGACCGGCGGGCCCGGACGGCGACGATCGTCATCGCCGGGCCGGAGGCGCCACCGCCGGCCGACATGGCGGGCGTGGTCGAGGAGGGTGCTGGCTTCTGGCCGCTGCGCCTCGCCCGGGAGCTCGACGACGCGCTCCTGCACCTTCGGATGAACGAGCCGGAAATCGGCCTCCTCGTCTTCCGCAGCGAGGGCGAAGCGGATGCGGTGCTCGCCCACGACGCCTTCCTCGCGGCGAACCGCGATCACTGGCTGGCGAACGAGATCCTCCTTTTCTGGAAGCGCGTCCTGAAGCGCCTCGACCTCACCTCGCGCACCTTGGTCGCGCTGGTCGAGCCCGGCTCCTGCTTCGCGGGGACCCTCGCGGAGATCGTGCTCGCCGCCGACCGCTCCTTCATGCTCATCGGCGAGCGGGAGGGCGACGGCCGGCCGCCGCCGGTGCTGACGCTCGGCGCCCTCAACTTCGGCGCCTTCCCGATGGTGCACGGCCCGACGCGGGTGGCGAACCGCCATTTTGGCGACGACGCCGCGGTGGAGCGGGCCAATGCCGCGATCGGCACTGCCCTGGAAGCCGAGGCGGCGGAGGAGTTCGGCCTCGTCACCACCGCGATGGACGACATCGACTGGGACGACGAGATCAGGCTGTTCCTCGAGCAGCGGGCGGCGTTCTCGCCGGACGGGCTGACCGGGCTCGAGGCGAACCTGCGCTTCCCCGGCCCCGAGACGATGGAATCGAAAATCTTCGCCCGGCTGACCGCCTGGCAGAACTGGATCTTCCAGCGGGCGAACGCCGTCGGCCCCGAGGGCGCGCTCGGCCGCTACGGCACCGGCCAGAAGCCGGCCTTCGACTTCGAGCGCGTGTGAGACGGGCGCGCACCCGACACAGGAGCCTCCGCCATGACCGGCATCCTCGCCGTCGACTACACCACCCGCATCCCCAACAATGTCGGCCTCGCCGACGACCGCACGGTGTTGCGGGCGCTCGAAGGGTGGCACCCCGGGTACCTCGACTGGTGGCAGGACATGGGGCCGGAGGGCTTCCAGGACAGCCTCGTCTACCTGCGCACCGCCGTCTCGGTCGATCCGAAGGGGTGGGCGAAGTTCGACTACGTGAAGATGCCCCAGTACCGCTGGGGGATCCTGCTCGCGCCGCAGGAAGAGGGGCGCCTCGTCAACTTCGGCGAGCACAAGGGCGAGCCGGCGTGGCAGGAGGTTCCGGGCGAGTACCGGGCGATGCTGAGACGGCTTATCGTCATTCAGGGCGATACTGAGCCGGCTTCGGTCGAGCAGCAGCGCCACCTCGGCAAGACCGCGCCCTCCCTCTACGACATGCGCAACCTCTTCCAGGTGAACGTCGAGGAGGGGCGGCACCTGTGGGCGATGGTCTATCTCCTGCAGAAATATTTCGGCCGCGACGGTCGCGAGGAGGCGAACGAACTGCTGCGCCGCCGCTCCGGCAGCGAGGATGCGCCGCGCATGCTCGGCGCCTTCAACGAGGCGACGCCGGACTGGCTGTCCTTCTTCATGTTCACGTGCTTCACCGACCGCGACGGCAAGATGCAGTTGGAGAGCCTCGCCCAGTCGGGCTTCGATCCGCTGTCGCGCACCTGCCGCTTCATGCTGACGGAGGAGGCGCACCACATGTTCGTCGGCGAGACCGGCGTCGGCCGCACCGTGCAGCGCACCTGCGAGGCGATGGTGGCGGCCGGCATCGACGATCCGACCGACATCTCGCGGGTGCGCGCCCTCGGCGTCGTCGACCTGCCGACCATCCAGAAGAAGATCAACCTGCACTATTCGCTGTCGCTCGACCTCTTCGGCTCGGAGGTGTCGACCAACGCGGCCAACTTCTACAACGCCGGCCTGAAGGGGCGCTTCCACGAGACGCGCATCGACGACGACCACCGCCTGACGGCGGACACCTATCCGGTGGCGAAGTTCGTCGACGGCGCCATCCGCCTCATCGACGAGCCCGCCCTGACGGCGCTCAACATGCGCCTGCGCGACGCCTACACCAACGACTGCGCGAAGAGCGTCGAGCGCTGGAACAAGGTGATCGAGAAGACCGGCGTGTCATTCCGCCTGGCGCTGCCGCACGTCGTCTTCCACCGGCAGATCGGCGAGTTCCGCAACGTGCGGGCGACACCGGCGGGCGAGGTGGTGTCGCAGGACGCCTGGGAGGCGATGCGCGACGACGTGCTGCCGTCGGCGGCCGACGGCGACTTCATCGCCGCCCTGATGCAGCCCGTCACCGAGCCCGGCCGCTTCGCCTCGTGGATCGCTCCGCCGAAGCTCGGCATCGACAACAAGCCCGGCGACTTCGAGTACGTCCGGATCGATTCGTGAGGAGGGCGGCGGCGCGACGCGCGGACGCCGCCGACCCTATTTCTCGTAGATCCGGTGGGTGAGCCGTTCCTCGAGCTCGCGCCACAGCACCTTCTTCGGCTTGTCCGCCGCATAGGCGGCGATGAGGTGGTCACGCAGGAGCCGCTCCTGGTAGAGCAGCTCGCGGGCGAACCGGAAGCGCGCGTCCGCCGGCGCGACGCCGAAGAAGTACTTCAGCCAGAGGTCCTCGAGGCGCCGGTAGTCGCGCTCGTGGTCCTTGATCTTCACGTTCCACGGCTTTTCGCCGAGGAAGTGCAGGATCCGGACGTCGCGGGCGCGCAGGAACTTCAGCACGTCGGCCTCGTCCTTCGGCACGAGCCTCTTGCTGAAGTTGTAGCGCCCGTCGATGTAGGTCTTGGGCTTGTCGCGGAAGAAGATATTGAGGACCGCCTGATCCGCCTTGCCGTGGTCACGGTTGACGGTGACGTCGGCGAGCGACCGAGAGATGGTGTCCAGCATGTCGGCATCGAGGATGTCGCCGCGGATCACCATGGTGCCGGTGTTGAAGTAGGGCAGCGGCAGGTCGAGGACGTTGTCGTAGGCCCGCACCACGCAGAATTCCTGTTCCAGCTGGAAGAGGAGCTGCAGATTGCCGAGCACGATCATATCGCTGTCGAGGGTCACCACCCGCTCGTACTGGTGGAGCGTGAAGGCTTCCAGGATGAGGAAGGCCGCCCGAAGCCGCTTCGGCGTCAGCACGACATCCTCGGCGAAGCGGAAGATGCCTTCGAAGCGGAGCGTGTCGACCGCGTGGAACACGACGTTCGGCGCGACGCGCGAGATCAGCTCCTGGTTCTTCGGCGACAGCGGCGAGTAGGTGTCGTCATGGAGGATGACGAAGTCGCCCTCGAACCAGGGATTCTCGCGGCGGAAGCTCGCCAGCATGACGATGGCGCCATAGACGAACGGGTCGGAGACGACGGTCGCCACGCAGGCCGTCTTCGTCCGGGTCGCATCCTTCGGGCGACGTGCCCCGCCACGGACGGTCGCCGCTTTCGGCCCGGCCTCGTCCGTCTTCACCCGTCGATCGGCCATGCCGTCCCCGCCTCGCCGCACCGCGCAATCAACCCTGGACCAGCGACTCGTACTCGACCCGCGGCAGCAGATCGAGGCGGCCGCCGCGCGTCGCGTTCCACATGCGGGTGCCCCGCAGCGCCGCCTCGCGAGCGACGATCTCGTAGGTCTGGAAGATCGGACCGCCCGGATTCCAGATGCGCACGAGGCTGTCGAACGACGTCGTCGCGCTGGTGTGCTGCTCCGGCCGGTAGAAATAGGCCTTCGGATCGGTCGGCGACGTCAGCCCGTAGTCACAGTCGCAGCCGAGCAGATAGATGTCCGTGATGCCGAAGTGGACGCAGAGCGGCACGCAGAAGGTGAGGAGAACGGTGTACCCGTCGTCCATGCACCGGTTCAGGTCGTAGTTCTGCGTTCCGATCTCGTCGATCAGGAATTTCGGCCGGTCGAAGATCAGGCTGCGCAGCCGCGGCTCCGCGACGAGCCCCAGCTCGCGCATGTAGGACGCGAAGCGATAGGAGAAGAAGAACGTCTGCTCCGTCTGCTTCTCCCCCACCAGCCGGGCGAAATCGGCGTTCAGGTCCGGCGTCTTGCCCCAGCCGCCGAACATCTCGTGCGACGAGACGCAGTAGTACTTCGGATTGATGCGCCGGAATCGCTTGTGATTGATGAACCAGTTGGCGACGAAGGTGATCTCGTCACGCAGGAGAGTGAGGTCCTGCTGGTTGATGGAGGGGCCGTTGCCGAGGATGAAGGCGCGCTTGCCCTTGTGCATGTCCTTCATGGCGAGGATCTTCTCGAACTCGCCCGACTGGGTGAACGACCGTTCGTGCGCCAGGCGCTGCTCGGCGAGTTTCTCCCAGCGCGCCGCCGTCACTGCCCGCCCGCCGACGGTCTCCGGCGTCATCTCGCGGTCGCGTGCCGACATCTCGAGGACACCGGTCGTCGGTTCCGCCGCGGCGGGTCGCCGGCGGATGACGCGGACCCGGGGCTCCGGGTTGGGTGCCTCCGTGGATCCGCCGGCCGAGGATGGCGTCCCGGTGCCGGCGCGCACGCCAACCGTCGCGGCGCCGATGAGCACGCTCTGACCGGGCCGCCCGGTCGTCTGCCAGGGCGACTTCTTCGACGGATCGACGAAGACGAGGACGAAGCCGAGCGGCTCGGCACGCCCCGCGGTGAACGCGAACTCGCAGAGGAGCCAGCCGTCCTCGAGCGGCGTGGCGGTCGCCGCCTCCATCTCGACGTCGAGCTTGCCGCCGGCCGGCTTGATGGCCCCCTTTGCGAAGTCGATCTGGAAGCGGAGGGTGCGCTGCACGTCGTCGGCATAGCGCAGCCGGATGGAGACCGCGGGGACGTCGACGGCCCGGGCGGCGAAGCGGATCCGGAAGGCGGTGCCGGCCGGCTGCGGCTGCAGGGACACCGTCCAGGCGTGCTGGGCGAGTTCCTCCGTGGGCGAGAAGGCGCGGCTGCCCTGGAAGAGCGGCTCGGCGCCCTCCTCGGGACGGCACGGCGGCTTCTCCCGGCTGCGGCTTTCCGTGACGCGCGAGCGGCTGAGCTTGGCGACGAGGACACGATTGTCGCGCTTCGCCTTGACCGGCGTCGCGTCGTCTTCGGCGTCGGGCACGGGGGCCGGCTTGCTGCGGGTCGGCTGGCCCTCGCCCGTCGACTTGCCACGCGTCTTGCCGCCCGCATGCCCGCCGGGAGCGTTCAGCACGCGTGTCGCTTCGTCGGAGGACGGTCGCGCGGGCTCCGGCGCCGAGGTCACAGCCGGGGCCTCAGCCCGCAGGCGCAGCGGCTTCGCGACCCGGTCGACCTCGACGGTGGCGGCCGGCTTCTCCTGGCGGGAGAGGGCGGCGAGCTCCGCCTTCACCTTCGAAAGCTCGGCAAGCAGGCGCTCGATCTGCTGCTCGAGCGCCTGGTTGCGGGCGAACTCGGCAGCCAGTTCCTTGCGGTAGAATTCCTCGCTCGCCTTCGTCTCGGACTTCATCGACGTCTCCGAAGTCAGTTCACCGCAGCGCAGGCGGATCCGGCGGATGACCGCCGGGGCCGTCCGTCCCCCACCTCGGCGCGCACCCTATCCCGCCGAGCCGGCGGAACCGCCCGTCGGCACCAACGCGTCCTGCGCCTGCAGCAGGATTTCTGCCAACTCGCGCAGGGCGCCCCGTCCGCCGGGCTTTTTCGTCACGATATCGGCGAGCCCGACGACGGCCGGATGGGCGTCGGCGGGAACGACAGCGAGCCCGACGGCCTCGAGGCAGGCGGCGTCGTTGATGTCGTTGCCGATATAGCAGGCCTGCGCGAGCGGCACGCCCCTTTCGGCGAGCCAGCGCGTCATCTCCGGCAGCTTGTCCTCGATCCCGTGGCGAACGTCCACCTTGAGCTTGCGCCCCCGGGCCGCGACCACCGAGGACACCTCCTTCGACAGGATGAGGAGGTGAAGACCGCGCTTGCGCAGCATCTCGACACCCATGCCGTCCGACCGGCTGCAGCGGACGTACTCGTCCCCGTCGACACCGACGGTGACGCGGTCATCGGTGTGGACACCGTCGAAGTCCATCACCAGCGCCCGCACGGCCCCCGCCCGCGCGTCGAGGTCCGGCGTGCCGCCCGGCTCGACGAGGGACGCCACGGCGTCGGCGACGGCAAGGTCGAGCGGACTGTCGATTTCGGCGCACGGCACCTCGACCGGCACCGCGACCACCCGTCCGCAAAACCGTGTCCGCGTCTCGAGGAAAGCCGCCGTCCGCATCACGTAGATGCTGCCCGTCTCCCGGTACTGGGGAGGCAGGTCCTGCCGTCGCTTCCGCGGCTGGGTCCAGTCGTGGTTGACGCCGATCGCGAAGCCGTCCGCGTCCGCGGTCCACAGGAAACCGTGATCGGAAACAACCGAGAGGGCCGCCGCGGCGCGCGGGTCATCGAGCGCCGCAACACAGCGGTCGATCTCCGCGGCCGTCGTGAAGGGCGAGGTGCATTGCAGAAAGACGACGAGATCGGGATGCGATCCCTCTCCGGCGAGCACCTCGAGGACGTGGATCAGCGCCACCTCGGAGCTAGCCGTGTCCGTGGCGAGCGCCTCCGGCCGCATCACCGCCCGCGCCCCGTGCGCTTCGGCCACCGCAGCGATCTCCGCATCGTCGGTGGAGACGATGACGGCGTCGACGCGCCCGGCCGCCCGCGCCGCCCGGATGCTGCGCGCCACGAGCGGCACGCCTCCGACGCTGCGCAGGTTCTTGCGCGGGATGCCTTTCGAGCCCCCGCGCGCCGGAATGATACAAACTGTTCCCACCGCTGCCCCGACGGCCGGTTGCCGATCAGGCGACATTCCGGGCGTGCTGGGGCCGCTCGCGCTTCAGTTTCGCGCGCTGGACGGCCTCGACGTCGAGAATGTCCTTGGCCTTGTACTGAAGCGCCTTGGCGACGTTGGTGAGGTCGCGCTTCAGGCGCCGCATGCCGTCCGGCTCCAGGCTGGCGGCATGATCGGTCCCCTTCCAGGTCCGGTCGAGCGTGAAGTGGCGCTCCACCCAGCTGGCCCCGAGGGTCATCGCGGCAACGTCGGCGGCGATGCCGAGGTGATGGCCGGAGAAGGCGATCGTCTTGACCCGGTCGGCATAGAGATCGGCAAGCCGCTTCACCTCGAGCAGACAGAGATCTTCGAACGCCACAGGGTATCCCGACGTGCAGGCGTAGAGCACGACGTCCTTTGCGCGCCCCTCGCCCTCGTAGAATTCGATGATCCGCTCGATCTCGGCGAGGGTGGTCATGCCGGTGGAGACGTGAATCTCTCCAGCGTAGTGGCGGCAGAGCCAGCCCTGCAGCTCGAAGTTGAGGTTCGTGGCGGAGGGGATCTTGATGAAGTCCGGCTTCAACTCGGCGATCTGCTTCGCCGAGGTGAGATCCCAGACGGAGGTCGAGTAGATGACTCCTTCCGCCTCACAGTACCGCTTCAGTTCGGCGTGCTGCTCGACGGTGAACTCCAGAAACTCGCGATGCTCGCCGTAGGTGCGCCCATAAGCGTTGGACGGCACCGGATGCGGCGTATCGTATTCAACCGCTGAGAGAAGCTCCCGATTGTTCCGCTTCTGAAACTTGACGGCGTCGACGCGGCAGATCTTCGCTGCGACGCTGATCATCTCCTTGGCGATGTCCATTTCGCCTTTATGATTACAACCAATTTCGGCAATCAGCTTGGCCATGACAAAACCCGGGGTTGACGCAAAAAAACGCTTAGCGGATGCGAGACCGTCGCACGAAGCACCGTGCGCGACAAGAGGAGCGGGGGTTGTGCTGCCAGCCGGCGCGCGGGAAGCCTCAAGCATGCCGCAGCGCAGCATTCCGGCGCGCACCACCTCGTCACGCGCACCGCCGCTGGTTGTCCGCCCTGTTCCGTCAACAAAAAAGTGAAGCAGCATAAGAAAGGGGAGATCGCTTCCGCGAGCCTCATTTGTGCGCTCTTGAGGTTCACGACGCGTGCGGCTTTGGCGGCAGGCCCGGGCTGACGGCGTCCGAAGGATGACCAACGACGCCCTTGCGCGCCGGGCGGATGGCCGGTGCGCCGCCTTGCACTCGCCCACGCGCCAGACAACACTATGGAGGCGTTCGAAGGCGTTGCGCGCTTTCGGACACCGCGGTGGGCCGGGTTCGATCTGGCTCCACCGCGCATCTACCGCCGGAGGGGGGCCCCGGCGAAGCGAGAGCGGCGGGCTTCGCAGTCACGCGAAGCGTCTGCGTCGCTGTTTGCTGCGCTGCCCCGGCCGGACACGACGCCCTCCTGCCGACGAAAGCTGCCGCCGACGATGGACCCGAGCGAGAAGACACAGGAGGCAGTGACCGACTGCGTCCTGCTGGAGCGCGTCCCTGGCGGCTCGCGCACACTGCTCGTCGTCTTCGCGGCCGCCAACGCGCGCTCCTTCACCTTCTACAACACGACCCACGGCCTGCCCTGCGATGTCCTTTATGTGAGGGACCCGCGAAAGAACTCGTGGTTCCAGGAGGGATTCCTCCCGGATGGCGGAATTGACGCCTCGGCCGACCATCTGCGGGCGCTGGCGGCCTCGTATGATCGCGTCGTCGTCTCCGGCGCGTCGATGGGAGGCTACGCCGCGATCCTCTTCGGCAGCCGCATCGGGGCCTCCAGCATCTTCGCCCTCGGTCCGCAGACGCAGTTGAACCACAACTACAGCCGGTCCCCACGGCGCGACGTGGCCTTGCGCGTGCCGGACCTCGCCGACGTCGTCGCCGCGTCCCCGCCGGGGCAGATCCACATGATGGTCGGGGTGCTCGATGCCGTCGACTACTTCAACGTGGTGCGCCTCGTCGACCTCGGCGGCGCGGAGGTCTACTGCTTCGAGGACGAGGATCACTTCCTGCCGAAGTCGCTCGCTCGCTCCGAGGCGTTGACGCGGCTGTTCGCGGCGGCCGTCGAGGGCCTGCCCCTTGATCCCGCCCCGCACCCCTTCGTCGCGCGGGCCGGCCTCGACCAGGCGCGCTGCGAGATGATTCGGACCGTCGTGCCGCTGATGTTCGAGAAGCGCGACTACCGTGCCGCGCGCGCCCTCGTGCGTCCGTTCCTGGCGTCGGAGCGGTCATGGGGGCTCGCGCACTATTTGTGGGGCGCCTCGGCCTTCAAGGACGGGCTCTTCGCGCCGGCGATGCGTGAGCTTCGGACGGCGGCGAACCTTTTCCCGAACTCCGTCGACTACAACATGCTCGCAGCCGAGGCCGCGCTCCATTCCGGCGACCGGCCGATGGCCGAGAGCTTCGCCCGCCGCGTCCTCGCGGTGCGCTCCAGCAACCCGCGGGCCCGCGCCATCCTCGCCGGCGGGACGTCGGTCGCCGACACGAGCACCGTCGCACTCGACGAGGCACCGCCGGAGTAGCCAGCGGTCAGCCGAGCGGGGCGAAAACGCGGTCGGCTTCCACCGCCGCGCCGAACACGTGATAGAGCGTGCTCGCCGGCACGTGCGCGGCGATCGGCCGTCCACCGCCGTCGAACTGGTCGATCCAGCCGCCGGCCACCGGCGCGGCGAGATAGCAGGACCGCAACCGGAGCAGGGCGGCGCAGGCGGCGGCCCTCGCCTCCTCCCGCCCCGCCTCGTCCCGCCTTGCCTCCGCCTCCGCGATCCACGCCTTCGCGAGTTCCGTCTGCGGCCAGCAGCGTCGCGTGGCGCGGTGCGTGGCGCCACTCCGCCTAGCCTCGTCGGGCAGGAAGCCGGTGTGCGGATCGGCGAACCGCAGGCCGTCGTTGAGCAGGCGGCGCGCAAGCGGCCCGCGTGGCAGGCCGAAGAGCGTCTCCTGGCGGCGCAGGAGCCACGCCCACTCGACCATGTGCCCCGGCTCCACGACCTCGCCCTCGGGCGTGGCGAGCCGCTGCAGGTCGGCGTCGAAGTGCTCGAGCAGCAGGCCCGTCTCCGGGCACAGGAACTGCCCCTCGAGGAGTTCGCGAAGACGGTCGGCCCGCGGCGACGCCGCAGCGTGCTCGAGCGTCTCGTGCAGGGCCAGCATTGCCTCGAAGGCGTGCATGTGCGGGTTCTGGCGGCGCGGCAGAGCCGGCGGAACGCTCTCGAGGAGCCCGCCCGCCCCGTCGTCGAACAGTTCCTCCACGAGACCCAGGGTCTCGTCGACGAGCGCCCGCACCTGGGCGTCGCCGCTCGCCCGGGCGAGCCACGCGAGCGCCAGCAGCACGAACATGTGGTCGTAAGCGTCCCGCCGCGGATCGGCGACGGCGCCCTCCGGCGTCAGCAGGTGGACGTAGCCCGGCCTGCCGTCGGGGGATCGGCCGGCCTCCAGCATGAACTCGAGGATGTCGAAGGCCACCTGCCGGCCACCGGGGCACCAGCCGAGCGCATCGGCGTGGGCGTAGACATAGATCTGCCGCGCCTGCACCCGCAGCCGCTTGGCGCAGGCAAGATCCGGCGAACCGTCGAGATGGAGCCGTTCGTGCACTCCGCCGTGAACGCGGTCACGACCGGTGCCCGACCACAGGGGCAGCGCCTCCTCGGCGATGAAGCGCCGGAGATCCGCTGCGACGGCCGCCGCCGCGTCGGCACCCTGAACACCTTCCTGCATCGAACCCGCAACTCCGCACGCCACGTCGGATCCGCGCGGCGGACGTGGCTTGCCACACCGTGGCGCCACGGCGGAAGCCCCCCGCCTTCACCCCGCGCGGAGCGTTCCGACGTCAGAGGCGCGTCAGACGGCCGCCCTCGCCGAGCACGCGCTCGACGAAGTCCCGCTCGAAGTCGATCGCGTGCATCTCCCCCACCTGCAGCCGGTCCTCTCCGACGTCGAAGTAGTGCATGCCGCCGCCCCTGAAGAACTCGAAGCCCGCGATGTCGTAGGCCTCCTGGCGGAAGAACTCGAGGAACTGGATGATCCGGAAGCCGGTGGTCGGCCGCGGATAGGTGGCACCATCGGTGGCCATGAGAACGTAGGACGGCAGGATCGTCGCCCGGTCGAAGGGGATGGAGACGCGGATGCGGCCCCGCAGATACTCGTCGATCGGCGGATACTGGTTGAGGGTATCGACCTGGGCGAGAACGTGCGCGGATCCGAGGCTGGCGGGGTCCGGCCGGGCGAGGCGGTGCGCCCGGGTGTACCAGAGGGAAGTTCTGGAGCCGACATCGGCCTCGAAGCCGACCGTCCGGAAGTCGTTGAGCCGGATCACCACCTCGTGAGCGTCGATCTGCCGACCGAGCCGGGACCCGAGGAGCGCGGGAGCGTTGCCGACGAGCACGACGCTCCGCGCCGTCTCGAGCATCCGGAGAATCTCGAGGAAGCGCGCGTTGTAGTCGCCCGCCCGCCGGAGCGGATGCTGACGCAGGCCGTCCGGCGTCCAGACGGTGGCGGGGCGCGCTTGCATCGCGGTCTCGCAGGTGGCGCGAAGGGCGCGGCAGGCGGCGTAGAGCGGCGCCAGGGCAGCCCGGACATCGCCGGAGCGCCCGGCCATCGCGGCTCCGAAAGCCCGCAGCGCGTGCACCCAGCCGAACCGCGGGGCATCCTGCGGAAAGCGCCGGAGCCAGGCCTCGAGGCTGGCATGTCGCCCGAGATAGGCGAGACAGCGCGCCACGCCCGGGGCCGCCTCCGCGTTGTCCGGATCGAGCGCACTCGCCTGCACGTAGGCCTCGAGTGCGGCGGCCCAGTCCTGGCGGCGCTCGCGGACCTGGCCCCGCTTCACGTGCAGACCCGCGTCGCCGGGGAAGCGCGCGATGCAGCGCTCGATCTCCGCCGCGGCCTCCTCGAAGCGGCCGCTCTGGAAGAGGGCGAGAGCATAGTGGCTGTGATCGCGGCGGTCGCCCGTCCGCTCCAGCACGGCCCGGCGGAGGTCCACCGCCTCGGCGGCGCGGCCCTCCACCATCAGCCGGCCGGCGAGCATCCGCGCCGAGGGTGCGTCGTCGAGGACCGCAGCCGGATCGTCGGCGATCTCGGCCGTGCGGCCGCGCTCGCTCTCGGCCCAGCGCTCGGCGTGGGCGAGCCACGGATCGTCCGGCATCGCCGCACGCGCCTCGGCGAGACAGTCGCCCCAGGCCTCCCAGTCGCCCGCTTCCTGGAAGGCGCGGGCGAGGTCGCGCCAGTGGCCGGCGCGGTCGGGATGGGCCTCGGCGAGGTCCCACAGCACGTCTTCCGCCTCGGCGAGGCGAAGAGCGGCGGCGAGGGAGCGACCCACGCCCGCCCGGAACCGCGGCTCCGGCCAGCGCGCCTCCGCCCGCCGCCAGGCGGCGAGCGCATCCTCGGGGCCGTCGAGCCGCTCCGCCATCTTGCAGGAGCGGTGCGCGGCGTCGGGGTCGCTGTCGGCATGAACGGCGAGCACCGCCCTCGCCGCGCGCGCGTGTCCGGCCGCGAGCAGATCGTGATGCAACGCGATGGCCGTGGCCGGTTCGAGCTCACCCCCGGCCCGCGCCACCGTTCCGGCGAGCGCCAGCGTCGGCAGGCCGAGCCGGCGCGCGATGGCGGCCGCCAGACCGGCCCACTCGGCGCCCTTCCCCGACGCCGCCCGGGCAAGGACACGCTCGAGGAGCGGCAATTCCCCGGCGGCGTGGAGCTGCTCGGCGAGGGCCCGCAGCGCCGCCGGCGCGGTGGCGGGCGCGCCGGCGTCGACGAAGAGGCGCATCGCCACGTCGAAGGCCTGGTTCTCCACGACCGCGGCCGCGACGCTCTTCAGGAACCGTCCGTCACCGAGACGCGCATCGACGGCGAGAAGGTCCGGGACGTCGAGGACGCCCGCCTCCGCCAGCCTCACCGCGAGCGCGGCGATCCGGGCGACGCGCCGGTGCTTGCCGGCGAAGCGGAGGGTCCGCTCGAGCTCGGCGACCTCGCCGTGGAGCAGCGGAAAGAGCGCGAGGACGTCGCGATGGTCTTCGGCGAGAGCCTTCGCGATCGGGGTGTACGGATTGAGGGCGGCGAGCAGCCGGGCGGCCTCCCGCCGCTCCGGTGGGGCAAGCGGCCACAGCCTGTCGCCGGCGAGGACCGGGAGCAGCGCCGGGGCCGCGGCGCGCGCCGCGCCCGGATCCTCGGCGACGAGCTTGTCGAGGCTGCGTAGCTGCTTCTGCCAGACCTTGCGGACGGCCGGCGAGGACAGGGCGAACGGTCCGAGCGCCTCCACCAGCCGAACGCGGGCGGCGATGTCGCCACCGGCCGCGTCGAGATGGGCCGCCGCAAGCCGCGCAAGGGTCTCGGCGTCGCCGCCGGCGGCGACGGCCGCCGCCGCAGCGAGCACCGGGCCGAGGCCCGCCGCGCCGCCACCGTCCTTGGCGCGAGGAGGCGCCTCTACCGGCTCACCGGCGGTCGGCCGCGGCGGAGCAGGATCGTCCCCCTCCGTGCGGGCGGCGCGGCGGAGGCTCCGCCGGCCACCGGAGGCCTGCGGACTGGCGGGCGGGCGGCCGGGCGGGGCCGCTGTCGCGCCGGAGGGTGAGGGTTCGGGCCGGTCGGGAGACCGCTCCTCGTCGACGTCGGCGTCCTCGTCCAGGAAGGCAAAGGCATCGTCGTCCGCAGAGTCCTCAAGCGGGAAGTCGTGCTCGTCCTCGGGCGGTGTTCGTCCGGGCGCCGGGACACGCGCCGCCGGCGGCTCCTCGGGGCTGATACGGAAAATCCGCGGCGGCCGTCGCGGTGGGTCGTCGGCGGCCGCAGCGGCGCGGAGCGGCGTCCTCCGCTCGAGAGGCGGGGGCTCGTCCGCCGCACCCGTCGATCGTGTCGTCGCGGACCGCGTGGCCCCGGACACCGGCGGCTTGCCGCCGCCCTTCTTCCCGCCTGCCGAGCGAATGATCCCGTCTCCCCCAAGACGGCACCGGCCGCCCCCCGGCCGCCGACGCGCAATACCGCAGGAGGGATAGCACGAAACCCCGTCGGCGGGCAGGCCGGCGCGGCCGGAACGGCTCAGTCGGGCGCGGCCCCCGGAGCCGTCGCACCGACGGCGGGAAGCCGATCGGCGAGCTCGGCGGGCGTCTCCACGATGCAGGCGCAACGGGAGGCAAGGTCGCCGTCGAACAGATCCTTCACGTTCGAATAGCGCCGGACGTAGACGAAGGCGACGCCGTGGGCCTCGGCCGCCTGCAGGTCGGCGACGGCATCACCGACGAACCATGCGGACGCGGCCGCATCGGCGCCGCCGAGAGCGCCGAGGATGGCGGCGACGCAGTCGGTCTTGCGCATCGGCGACCCGAGCACGTCCTCGAAGTAGCCGCCGAGGCCGCGCGCCACCACGACGCCCCGCAGTTCCTCCTGGTCGCTGCCGGAGGCGACGAACAGGCGCGTGCCCGCACCGCGCAGCCGGTCGAGCAGGCGGCGGATCCCCTCGGTCTCGGCGACCGCGCCATAGCCGTCGACGCAGGCCCGCCCGAAGGCGGCCAGCAGCCGCCCGGCGTCGCGCTCGCCCGCTTCCTCGCCAGCGAAGTCGCGCAGGAAGTCCTCGAACAGCAGGTAGCGGGAGCGGCCGAAGTTGCGCGCCTGGTATGCCAGGAACCGCCCGACGGTCCCGCTGCTGTAGCCGGCATCCGAGAGGACACGGCCGAAGGCGTCGGTCTTCAGCCGGTTGCTGTCGAGGACGACGCCGTCGAAGTCGAAGATGACGGTCGCCGGCGGGCGCGCCGGCCAGGCCCGGCCGTCGGACCGTGCGACCTCAGGCGGCAAAGCCGCCTCGCGCGGACGATCCGCCGGCCACGGGCGCGCCGGCGGCGAGCAGCCCGTAGACGGACGACAGCGGGACGTCGTAGCGCGTCGGCGTCAGGCTGAGGACGCGCGCCTTCGAGCCCGCCCGAAGACCGTCGAGCAGCGTCTGGACCTCGCGCGCCATCTCCTGCTGGGCATCGGTCGCCTTCGCATAGCCATCGAAACCGGCGAGGTAGAGAACCTGGGGCTCGACGGCGAGCGCCGCGCCAAGGGCGAGGGCGAGCGGGCTGACGTCCTTCACGGGCCCGAGCGACGCTTCCGGCGCCCCGATCGGCGCGACCTCCATCACCGGCCGGCCGATGCCCTCCGCCGGCACGACGCCCTCGAAGCGCGGCGCCGGCATGATGACGAAGCCGGCGACGTTCGGCAGGGTGTCGATCTTCGTGCCGTAGGCCTTGCGCGCCTTCTCGAGCTCGTGCCCGGCGAGGCAGACGTACTGCGGGACGGCGACGTCCTTCAGCGTCTCCACGTGGCGCATGCTCGAGTGGATGACGGTGACCCCGTCGCGCTCGAGCCAGCGGGCGAGCGCGTCCCGGTGCTCGAGGACGGACGGGCCGCCGCCGATCACGACACAGGCCCGCGTGGCTTTCGCCTCCGCGGAGCCGGAGACGGCGAACTTCGGGAACGAGCGGAAGTCGAAGCTGCTGGTCTTCTGCTGCTGGAGGGCCCGCACGATCGACCAGGACGAGTAGCGCTTCTTCCCCAGCCAATCCATCACGTCCTTCTGGGGAAGGCCGGCGAACCCCGAGAGGATGTAGGGCAGGCTGTTGCCCCAGCCGAACTCCTGCTTCATCTCCTCGAAGTCGTCGAGGATGTCGGCGAGGTTGGCGACGTCGAACTCGGATCCGAGGCGCAGCGCCTTGTAGCCGAGGATCACCTCGGTGCGCAGGTTGCCGGCGCCGCGGCCCATCCCGAGCAGCGTCGCATCGACGGACGCGGCCCCGGCCGAGAGGGCCGCGAGGGCATTCGAGAAGGCGAGGCCGAGATTGTCGTGGCCGTGGAAGCCGACCGGCTGCGGCAGCAGCGCCGTCGCCGCCCGCATGGCCGCGCCCACTTCCTCCGGAAAGCAGGCCCCGTAGGAATCGACGAGCGCGACGCCGGTGACGAACTCTGCCGCCTTCGCCAGCGGCGCCAGGACGCTGACGTCGTTCCAGTACTTCGACAGGTACATGACGTTGACGCAGACGGGGTAGCCGCAGTCGGCCGCCGCCCGGGCGAGCTCGATGCCCTGAGCGAGGGCCTCCGGATTGACGGCGAGGCGGACGAGGCCGACCTGGCCGGCGGCGGGGGCGAGGTAGCGCGCGGCGGCGGCCGGATCGCAGTCCTTCGCGTTCATCATCACGGCGAGGGTCTGGTCGGGGCGCAGGGTCGCCTTCGCGTGGGCGAGCAGGTCCGCGTCGCAGTAGTAGAAGCGGCCGTAGTAGCCGGGGAGCGTCGGCCCCACATAGCCGATCTCGATCGCCGAGACGTCGAGGCTGGCGATGGTGGTGAGGTACTTCTGCACCAACGGTGGCGGGAAGTCCCAGTTCGTGTAGTAGCCACCGTCGCGGAGCGTGCAGTCGAGGACGGTGAAGGCCGGGCTGGTCATCATGCCTCTCCCTGGCGATAGCGATGGGCGAGTACCGCGTCGGCGGCCGGCAGGAGGTCGGCCCTCGACTTCATGTCTTCGAAGAAGAGAGCGGTCCGGTTGACCCCCTTGCGGGTGGAGGCCCTCAGGCAGAGGGTGGCGACGTCCAGCGCCTCGTACTTCCGCATCCGCTTGTCACGCGCGCCGCCGATCTGCGCGACGCCGGTGATGCAGAAGGTAGCACACTGCTGGATAAACTCGAACTCGTAGAGGGCGCCGAAGGTCTTCGGCATCCTGTAGGCGCTCACGGCGAACACCTCGCCGGCCTCCGACCAGACGGCGACGGCCTCGTCCAGCCGTCTCTGCAGCCTGTAGATGTGGCCGAGAGCCACCAGCCCGATCATGCAGTTGAACGCGCACATCGGCTCGACAGGCACGAGATGGCGGTCGGCGAACAGCTGGAGCAGGTAGCGCGACGCCAGCTCCGGCTGCCGGAGCGTGGCGTAGACGTTGAACATCATGACGTTGAGGGAGCTCGACCAGCGCGCCTCGGCGGCTTTCGAGCCATCGATGCCGGCGAGCAGGCGGTCGGCGGCGTCCGTCAGCTCGGCGAGGAGCGCCTCGTTCGCTCCGTCCGGGTTCTCGGCGATGCGGTAGCCGATGACGGCGAGCGAGACCGCGCAGGTCCGCAGGTCGCCAGGAAAGCGCCGCAGCGCCTGGCGCGCCGCGTAGCAGACGGTCTCCCGGTCGCGCACGCGGATGTGCTTCCGCATGACGTTCGATTCGAACTCGTCCACCGTCCGCACGAGGGTGCGGTGGAGGAGAAAGCCCTCCCCCCGCGCCGCCGGCACCGGACCGCTCTCGCCGTCCACGAGCACCTCGAGCGTGTCGACGAGTTCGGGCATCAGGTGCAGCGGCACGACGATCGCAGCGGCGACCCCTCCCGCCGTCGGGTCGAGCGCGGCCGAACCGACGTTGGCACCATTGACCACCAGCCGCGCCACGACGGGGGCGGGAAGAGACCCATCCGTAGCGAGGTCGATGCGGACGCACCCGTCGCGGACGACGCCGGATACCGCCGTGACGCCGGTGGTCGGGCCGGCGGAGACCGGCTCGGCCTCGACCGACCCGCTCACCACCACGACCTCCCCTCGCGCACGAGCACCTGGCCGACCTTTTCGGCGAACGCGAAGTCCTCCTCCCAGTCGATCTCCAGGGAATCGACGTGGTCCATCGCGAAGAGGACGGGCCTCGCGCCGATGCGGTCACCGCGCTGCCGCATGACCTGCCGGTCGCAGAGGAACACGGCGGAGTTGACGTCGTAGTAGACCGGCAGGGTCTGCGTCCGCGGCCACTTCTCCCGGGTCCGGTCGTAGTTGAGGGGTCCATCCTCGGTCCAGACGAAGGAGCGGATCGGACTGACCGACATCAGGGAATCGTGGGTCCCGGCCGTGGCGCCCTCCTCGTAGGCGGCGATCGCCCGGGAGTAGAGTTCGGCGCGACAGAACGGCGAGGTCGTGTGGGTCCACAGGAGCACGCCCTCCGGCGCGATCTCCGCGGCATGGACGATGAGATCGTCCGTCCTCGTCTGCGAGGTCCCGAGATGGTCCGGCCGCTCGAGGATGGTGATGACCGCCCCGGTCTCCGCGGCGACCGCGTGGGCGATCTCCATCACGTCCGGATCGTTCGTCGACACGATGATCGCCGACAGCTCCGGCACCCGGGCGAGCTGCTGCAGCTTGATGCGCGTCAGCCCGCCTTCGATCCCGCAGAACTCGCGCGTGTTCTTCCGCTTCACCCTCTCGCTGCCGGAACGGCATGGCAGGAACGCGTTGTAAACCGGCATGAACTCGCCACCTCGTCCCGCGCCCGGCCATCCGGGCGGCCCCATCGTGTTGCACTGCATTCTGGCCGCCGCGCGCGACAGTGTCGAGGCGGCGGGGGCCGCGTCGAAAGCCCCACAAGGCGCGGGCGTAACAGGATTTCCGCCATCTGCCCGCTTGCCAGAGCGGCCGGTGCGGGCAAAAGTCCGTGACCGGCTTCCCGCGTGGGCGTTCGAGACGGTCGCCGAAGGAATTGGGATGGGTATGGGTATGACGGCCGCCGCGGGTGCGGGACGGAGCGGCGATGGCGACGTTTTGGACCAGCTCGCACGTGACGGTTTCGCCGTCATCCCGGGATGGCTCGACCGCCGCGACGCCGAAGACCTGATCGCGCTGATGGACGCCTGGATCGACGCCAACGCCGACCGGGTCCAGCACAAGGGAGACGACCGCATCTTCGGTGGGGAGCATCTTTCGCCTGCAATCGCCGCCTACAAGGGGGACGCCTCGCTGGAGGCTACCGCCGCGACCTACATGGGCCGCGAGCAGAAGGCCCTCTTCACCATGGGCAACCGCCTGCGCGCCACACCCGGCAAGAAGACGCGCTCAGGAGGGCGCTGGCACAGAGACCGCAAGGGGCGCCAGTTCAAGAGCCTCCTCTACCTGACGGACTGCGTCCGGCGGAACGGCGCCTTCTGCATCGTGCGTCGGTCCGCCAACCCCGAGCCGTTCGCGGAGGCCATCGCGGCGACCGCCTTCGCGTTTCCCGACGTGCGTTGGGACGACGAGGAGATCGATCCCTTCCTCACCGCCGTCGGCGACGTCGTGGTCACGGTCGAGGGCGCGGCGGGGACCCTGGTGCTCTTCGATTCCTCCCTCATCCACAGCGGCCTGCCGATCCGGACGGGCCACCGCTACGCCCTCACCAACTACTACTATGGCGAGGACGAGATCGACCTTGCGAAGATGGCGGACAAGTTCGCTCCCACCGTGAGGCCTTTCGAGATGCCCCGCTTCGCCGGCCACGGCTGACGATCCCTCGGCGTCGGGCGGGGTGCGACCCACGGCCGACGCATCCGACCGACCCACGGATCCCCGCGAACCCATGACAAACCCGCCTGCCGAGACCGCCCCCGCCTTCTCCGTCCGCCCCGTCCTCCCGGTCGTCCTCGAGAACGCCGTGGTGCGGCTCGAGCCGCTCGAGGAGCGGCATCGGGCGGCACTCCTCGCGCTCGGCGAGGACGAGCGGGTGTGGGGGATCGTGCAGCTGCCGGCGGGCGGCTTGCCGGCCTATCTCGACCTCGCCTACGCCTGGGCGGCGCCGAACGTGCACGTGCCGTTCGTCGTCGTCCGTCGCAGCGACGGCGCCATCGTCGGCATGTCGCGGATGTTCGACATCCGCCCCGAGCACGGCGGCCTCGAGATCGGCTACACGTGGTACCTCCCCGAGGCGCACGGCACGCTGATCAACCCGGCGGCGAAGCGCCTTCTCCTCGGCTACGCCTTCGAGCTTGGCTTCGAGCGCGTGCAGCTGAAGACCGACGTGCGCAACAAGCAGTCGCAGGCGGCGATGGCGAAGCTCGGTGCAACACGTGAGGGGGTGCTGCGACACCAGTTGCGCCTGCCCGACGGGCGCTGGCGCGACACGGTGTTCTTCTCGATCCTCGCGGCCGAGTGGCCGTCGGTGCGCGAGCGCCTCGATGCCCGCCTTGCCAAGGGCCTCGCATCCCCCCTCACGAAAGCGTGAGCGCGGCGCCGCGGCGCGCTTGTTCGCCCTGCCGCCGCTCCCCATAATGCCCCCGCGATGAAGCTCGACTCCAAACTCTTCGACCGCATCCGCGTGAAGCCGGACGCCGCCCGCCTCGAGCAAGAGGGGCTGCCCCCGTGCGACTGGCCGGGATGCACCAACCGCGGCAACCACCGGGCGCCGATGGGCCGCATGCGCGAGGGCGAGTACCACCGCTTCTGCCTCGACCACGTCAAGCAATACAATCAGTCCTACAACTACTTCGCCGGCATGAGCGACGCCTCGGTCGCCGCCTTCCAGCGCGACGCCCTGACCGGCCACCGGCCCACCTGGAAGGTCGGTGTCGACCAGGCCGACGCCCGTCGCTCCGCCTCGGCGCGGGCGACGGCGCGGGCCGCCCAGGACCCCTTCGATCTCTTCGGCGGGCGCCGCGGGCCGCCACCGAGCGCGGCGGAGACCGAGCGCCCGGTGAGTGCCATCGTCCGCCGCGCCCTCGACACCTTCGACATCGAGGCATCGGCGACGGCGGCCGAGATCAAGGCGCGCTACAAGCTTCTCGTGAAGCGCCACCACCCCGACGCGAACGGCGGCGACCGAGCCTCGGAGGAGCGGTTGCGACAGGTGATTCAGGCCTACGGCGTGCTCAAGGGCGCCGGATTCTGCTAAGACACGGACCGGCCGGGCACCTCCCTGCCCTGCCGGCGAACGAATGACGAGCCCCCGCGCCCTCCGCGTCGGGCGCGACGGAGGACCGATGACGACCGCGACCGCCCACGACAGCGCCACCCTGCCGGACATGAAGATCTCGGTGCGCCAGGTGTTCGGCATCGATTCCGACCTCGAGGTGCCGGCCTATTCCGAGCCGGCGGGCCACGTGCCGGATCTCGATCCCGACTACCTGTTCGACCGCCAGACGACGCTCGCGATCCTCGCCGGCTTCGCCCGCAACCGCCGCGTGATGGTCACGGGCTACCACGGCACCGGCAAGTCGACCCACATCGAGCAGGTTGCCGCCCGCCTCAACTGGCCGTGCGTGCGCGTCAACCTCGACAGCCACATCAGCCGCATCGACCTCGTCGGCAAGGACGCCATCGTCGTGCGCGACGGCCAGCAGGTGACGGAGTTCCGCGACGGCATCCTGCCGTGGGCGCTGCAGACCAACACCGCCCTCGTCTTCGACGAGTACGACGCCGGCCGGCCGGACGTGATGTTCGTCATCCAGCGCGTGCTCGAGCTGCAGGGCCGCCTGACGCTGCTCGACCAGAACCGCGTGATCCGCCCGCACCCGGCCTTCCGGCTGTTCGCCACGGCGAACACCGTCGGCCTCGGCGACACCTCGGGCCTCTATCACGGCACCCAGCAGATCAACCAGGGCCAGATGGACCGCTGGTCGATCGTCGTCACGCTCAACTACCTGCCGCACGACAAGGAAGTGGACATCGTCCTCGCCAAGGCGCCGCACTACCGCACCGGCCCCGGCAAGGAGACGGTGTCGCGGATGGTCCGCCTCGCCGACATGACGCGCAACGCCTTCATGAACGGCGACCTCTCGACCGTCATGAGCCCGCGCACGGTGATCACCTGGGCGGAGAACGCCGACATCTTCGGCGACCTCGGCTTCGCCTTCCGCCTCACCTTCCTCAACAAGTGCGACGAGCTTGAGCGGCCGCTGGTGGCGGAGTTCTACCAGCGCTGCTTCGGCACCGAGCTGCCGGAGTCGTCCGCGAACGTCGTGATGAGCTGAGCCCAAGGCCATGGCGTCCTCCCGCGACCAGTCGCCGACGGAGCCGTTCAAGCGCGCGGTGACGGCCACCATGCGGGCGATCGCCCGCGCGCCCGAGCTCGACGTCACCTTCGCCGCCGACCGGCCGGGGCTGACGGGCGGGCGGGCGCGGCTGCCCGAGCCGCCGCGCCGGCCGACCGCGCGCGACGTCGCGGTGCTGCGCGGCCTCGGCGATTCGATCGCGCTCCGCCTCGCCTGCCACGACGCCAAGGTGCACCGGTCCCTCTCGCCGGAGGGCCGCGCCGCCCGCGCCGTCTACGACGCCGTCGAGCAGGCGCGGTGCGAGGCCGTCGGGTCGCGCCGGATGGCCGGCGTCGCCCAGAACCTCGACGCCATGGTCGAGGACCGCTACCACCGCGGCAACTATGCCGAGGTGACCGACCGGGCCGACGCGCCGCTCGAGGACGCCGTCGCCCTCATCGTCCGCGAGCGCCTCACCGGCCGGCCGCCGCCGGCCGCCGCGGCGAAGCTTGTCGAGCTCTGGCGCGACTTCATCGAGGACAAGGGCGCCGGCAACCTCGACCGGCTGTCACGCTCGGTCGAGGACCAGCGCGCCTTCGCGTCCGTCGTGCGCGACCTCCTCACCTCCCTCGACATGGGCGAGGAGCTCGGCGAGGACAGCGAGGACGACGACGAGGCGAGCGAAAGCGACGACAACTCCGACACCAACGCCGACGAGAGCGAGGCGGAGGCCGGCGAGAGCGAGGCCTCCGAGGCGGCCGCCGCCGAGGAGACCGAGACCGGTGAGGTCGAGGAACAGGAGGGCGAGGCGGAGGGCGCCGAGGCGGTCGAGCGGGAGGCGCAGGAGGACGACGGCGCCGATCCGCGCGAGGCGGGCGAGACGCCGCGCAACGACTTCCCCTTCTCCAACCGCCGCCCGGAGATCGACTACAAGGTCTACACGACGAAGTTCGACGAGACGGTGCGTGCCGAGGACCTCTGCGACGCCGCCGAGCTCGACCGGCTGCGCGGCTTCCTCGACAAGCAGATCGCCCACCTGCAGGGCGTCGTGGCCAGGCTCGCCAACCGCCTGCAGCGCCGCCTGATGGCGCAGCAGAACCGCTCGTGGGAGTTCGACCAGGAGGAGGGCTGGCTCGACAGCGCCCGCCTCACCCGCGTCGTCATCGACCCGATGCAGCCGCTCGCCTACAAGCGCGAGCGCGACACCGCCTTCCGCGACACCGTCGTGACGCTGCTCCTCGACAATTCCGGCTCGATGCGCGGCCGGCCGATCACGGTCGCCGCCACCTGTGCCGACATCCTCGCCCGCACGCTCGAGCGCTGCGGCGTCAAGGTGGAGATCCTCGGCTTCACGACGCGCGCCTGGAAGGGCGGGCAGTCGCGCGAGGCCTGGCTGCAGGCCGGCAAGCCGGCCGGCCCCGGCCGCCTCAACGACCTCCGCCACATCGTCTACAAGGCGGCCGACGCGCCTTGGCGGCGCGCCCGCCGCAACCTCGGCCTGATGATGCGCGAGGGGCTCCTCAAGGAGAACATCGACGGCGAGGCGCTCGCCTGGGCGCATTCGCGCCTGCTCGCCCGCCCCGAGGCGCGGCGCATCCTGATGATGATCTCCGACGGCGCGCCGGTGGACGACTCCACCCTGTCGGTGAACGCCGGCAACTACCTGGAGAAGCACCTCCGGGCCGTCATCGAGGAGATCGAGACGCGCTCGCCGGTGGAACTCATCGCCATCGGCATCGGCCACGACGTGACGCGCTACTACCGCCGCGCCGTGACGATCGTCGACGCCGACGAACTGGCGGGGGCGATGACGGAACAGCTCGCCTCGCTGTTCGAGGAGAAGCCGGGCGGCGGCGGCCGGGGCGGGCGAAGGGTGCACTGAGGGGGGAGGTGCCCCGCTTACTCCACGCGACCCCGGGGGCAGTCCGCCTGATTGTTGACCTCTACTTTGGCGTGTACAGTCGCCCAAGGTCTGATCCGCGGGACGCAGAGTGAATCATGTTCAAGCCTCTTATGGCCGCGGTGGTTGCCCTGACTGCATCGCCGCTGTTTTCATTCGACTCTGCAAAGCAAGCTGCCGTCGCCCAAGTCTACCACTCAACGGAGTTGCAGCCAGCGCCGCCTACGACGCCCGCGCCATCCGCGGGCCCTGATCGGGCGGCAGCGCCGACCGCGGAGCAGCGACGCCCCACCGTTTCGCTTGCCGAATCATCCGATACAGGCCCGTCGCAGAGCGATGGGTACACCAGCGACACGACACCGACCCTGTCCGGCCGTGCTGGCGGACGCTCAACGGTGGTGATTACGCAGGATCGGCGTGTTGTTGCTCAAGGCACAGCGTCTGGGTCGGGCGACTACAGCATCAAGCTGCCGCAGCTTCGAGATGGAGTATACCGGTTTGAGGCAGCGCAAGTCGTTGAACCTGGTGTCGGCATCTTCTCAGAGAAGGAAATAACGATAAAGATAGACACGCAGACGCCGTCACCGCCTGTTGTAGTTCAACCGCGTGAACTCATCGACAAGTGGGTCAGCATCCGCGGGACGACGGAAGATGCCGGGGTAGTCTCCGTCTACTTCAACGGCAAGCTGCGATACGAGGCGACCGCATACGGCGGAGGACGAGGTTGGGCGACAGCCATCGATTCCAAGACGGGGATTCACACGCTCTACGCCCGGGTGACGGACCTTGCGGGAAACAGAAGCAAGCCATCCAACAAAATTACCCTCATTCTCTCCCGGCGGGTGCCAAAACTCGATCTGGTAACTGGGGGCGTCACCGACTTCGATTTGATGGGAACAAAGGCTGATGGCCTTTTTGGTTACGATGTTGCGGCCGGTGGCGACTTCAATGGAGACGGACTAGCGGACATCCTGATCGGCGCACCAATGTCGGATCGCGCAAAAAACTCCGAAAGTGGCTCCGCCTTCGTCTTCTTCGGGCAGCCGGGAAAAAGCAAGCTCTCCGAGTTTCCACTACCATATGATCACCCCAGGTACAGCCTGTACATTCTAGGCACTCCTGCTGCTCGCACGCTCGGAGCTGCTGTATCCGGCGCCGGCGACATGAACGGTGATGGCCTGTCGGAAGTCGTCATCGGAGAGCCGAATTCTTCAGGCGGCAACGCCTACGTCATTTTCGGGCGGAGCGAGAACCCTGGCATCATCGATGTCACAAAGCTCGATGGCGAGACTGGATTTCGCCTGAAGGGCGACGCGAATCAGCCAGTTGGCGGGGCCGTTTCAGGTGGCGGTGATGTCAATGGCGACGGATACGATGATATCGTCATTGCGCCGGGGGACCTCGGGCGATTGAATGGACACCAACAGGTATTTGTCATCTTCGGACGGAGTGGCGGATACCCGCCACTCATCGATCTCGCCGCACTTGATCCGCAGGATGGCGTGAAGATCGTCGGGCGGGGGCCCTATTTTGGCTTTTCCGTCGCCAGCACATCGGATCTGAATGATGACGGACTAAATGATATCGTAGTCACTTCCCCAGGATTTTCGAAAGGCGATGGCCGAAGGGCTGGTGAAGCCTTCGTGATCTACGGGCGCGAGCAATTCGACAATGTCATCAATACGCTCGGAATAACGGGTGCTGATGGTTTTGCCATAGCGGGTTACAAGCACGCGCCGGGAGCGGTCGGGTCAATCGGAGGCGCCTCGACTGGCGGGGACGTCAACGGCGACAAGATCGACGATCTCATCCTGTCGACGGGGTATCCGAACGTCGACTCACGACAAAGCATCGGTCATGTTATTTTTGGCAAGGGCCGACGCGATGGTGACCTTGAGCTGGGAGAGTTGCAGCCCAGCGAGGGCTTTCGGATTGAATTGACGCGCAAGGGTGTCGCGCCCATGCTCCTGCGATCCCTTGTCAGCATGGACGAAGCAAGTATCGCACCGGATGTGAACGGTGATGGCGTGGATGACATCGTCGTGGGAACGCCGGGCTATCGCCCCGTTGATTTCGGGCACGGACAAGGGCGGCCCAGCGCCTTTCTCATCTTTGGCCGGAGAAAGGCTTGGGATCCATTTCTTCATCTCATCGCCATTAAGCCGGGAGAAGGCTTCCGCATTGAAGCAGCGCTTGATGTCGAAACTGGCTATTCGATAGCCGGCGTCGGGCGGGTCGATAAAGACGAACTCGGCGATCTGTTTATCGGCGCGCCGAAACGCCGGTCGCGCTTCTCCGACGACAACGGGAAGGGTTACGGTATTTTCAGCAGCCACAGATGGTGACAGCGCTAGACGCCAAGCTTGCCACCGCTACTCCTCCTCGCTTGCCCCGTCCCCGCGCGGGTCGTGCGCGCCTTCGACCCGCCCGTCCGGCCGCCGCGTGATCAGGCCCGCGTGGCCGACGGTGTCCGAGTAATCGTCCGGCAGTATCTCCACGGCGTGGCCGGCGCGTTCCAGCGCCACCACGAGGTCCGAGTCGAAGCGGGGCTCGAGCTTCAGGGTCACCGATTCGGCGCCCCACGTGCGGCCGAGCAGCCAGCGGGGTGCGGTGATGGCGGCGCCGGCGTCCATGCCGTAGTCGAGGTGGCGCGTCAGCACCGCGGCCTGGGTCTGCGGCTGGCCCTCGCCGCCCATCGTGCCGTAGACGGCGACGCGGCCATCGTCGAGGCGGGCGAGGGCCGGGTTGAGGGTGTGCGGGGGCAGCCGGCCGGGCAGCAGCGGCGCCCGGTGGGCCGGGTCGAGCGAGAAGGCGGCCGCCCGGTTCTGCCACAGCACGCCCGTCTCCGGCAGCACGCACCCTGAGCCGAACTCGAAATAGATCGACTGGATGAACGACACGGCGAGGCCGGTGCGGTCGATGGCGCCGAGCCAGACGGTGTCGCCGGGATTGGCCTTCGCCGGCCACGGTGCGGCGCGGCGGCGGTCGATGCGCTCGCCCATCCGCGCGAGCGCCGCGGGATCGAGCGCCGCCGCCACGTCGGCCGGTGCGTGCAGCGGGTCGGTCCACACCTTCTCTCGGAACAGGAAGGCCTGTTTCGTCGCCTCGACCAGGCCGTGCACGTGCTCGAACGTCTCGCCGCGGGCGACGCCGAGCCGCTCGAAGATCCCGAGGATGATCAGCGAGGCGAAGCCCTGGGTCGGCAGCGGGGTGTTGTAGAGCGTGCCCTTCTTCAGCCGCACCGACAGCGGCGCGGCCGCGACCGCGCGCGTTCCCTCGAGGTCGGCGCGCGTCACCGGGCTGCCGAGCCGCTCGAGGTCGGCGGCGAGCGACGCCCCGACGTCGCCGCGGTAGAAGTCGTCGAAGCCGGCGTGGGCGAGGTGCTCCAGCGTGTCGGCGAGCTTCGCGAAGACGAGCCGCGAGCCGGCCTCCGGTGGCGCACCGTCCGGCATGAACGTCTTCGCGAAACCGGGGACGCCCTCGAGTTCGCCCCGCTTGGCGGCGACGTCGCGCGCGAGGTTCGCCGGCACAACGATGCCCTCGCGGGCGTGGCGGATGGCGGCAGCGAGGAGGTCCGCGCGAGGCAGCGGCCGCCGCGTCGAGGCCGCCGCCACCTCGCGGGCGAGGGCCCAGCCGGCGACGGTGCCGGCGGCCGTCGCCGCCGCGAGGGGCCCTCGCGTCGGCATGACGTCGTGGCCGAGCTTGGCGTAGCGGGCGTGGTGGGCGCCGGAGCCGGCGCGGCCGGGGGCGAGGATGGCGAGCGGCGCCCGGCCCGGCTCGGCGATCAGCCAGAAACCGTCGCCGCCGATGGCGTTCATGTGCGGATAGACGACGGCGATCGTCGCCGCCGCGGCGATCATCGCCTCGATGGCCGAGCCGCCGGCGGCAAGAATCTCCTCGCCCGCCCGGGTCGCCGCCGCGTGCGGAGCGACCACCATCCCGCCGTCACCGATGCGCGTTTCCATGGCCGTTTTTCCCTGTTCTTTCCGCTGTTTGGCTATAGCCCGCGGGGCCTCCGGCGGCACCGTGAAATGTGGCGCTCAGATGAAATTTTCGTCCGACGTCCCAAACCCCTTGTGCAGGGGGGCGAAGGGGACTAAATCGCGCTTGCCCAATTTCGCACGTGCCTGTGGTCGCGTGCCGGTCAGTCGGAACCCCCGACTGGGCAGACCGGTGACCGGATTAACCGGGTCTAAGCCGATCCTCCATCGGCGGACGCGACTTGAAGCAACGACGTAGCGGGCTTTTTTGGTCTCTGCCGGCCCTCCAAAGGTCGGGGTTACTGAAGAGGCGACTACTTCCTTGCCGGCTGTGCGGAGCGGTCTTCCCGTTCCAAGCGATGGCGTTCACACGAAACCTTCACGGGATCTTTCCCGTTGGAGACTCGTGACGTTCGCCTACGGCGCCCATCGCTCGTCGACGCTCTTGGCGTCGGCGGTCCGGATCGAACCGCATCGGCCACCGTCTCCACAGCGGCGGTCGAGGGCGACGCTCCGGACGGTCCACCGTCTCTGTACGGGAGTTCCGCCATGACGGACCGTATCGCCGAGTTCCTCCGCACCCGACGTCCCGAGGGCCCCTGCCTGGTGGTCGACCTCGACGTCGTGCGCGACAATTTCAACACCTTCCGCCGGGCGATGCCCGACAGCCGCGTGTTCTATGCCGTGAAGGCGAACCCGGCGCCGGAAATCCTGCGCATGCTGGCCGAGCTCGGCTCGTGCTTCGACTGCGCCTCGGTCGCCGAGATCGAGATGGCGATGGACGCCGGCGCCACCGCCGACCGCATCTCCTTCGGCAACACCATCAAGAAGGAGCGCGATGTGGCGCGCGCCTTCCAGCTCGGCATCCGTATGTTCGCGGTCGATTGCGAGGCCGAGGTCGACAAGGTCGCCCGCGCCGCCCCGGGCAGCCGCGTGTTCTGCCGCATCCTCTGCGACGGCGCCGGCGCCGAGTGGCCGCTGTCGCGCAAGTTCGGCTGCGATCCGTCGATGGCGCCCGCCGTGCTCGAGCACGCCCACCGCTCGGGCCTCGAGGCCTATGGCGTGTCGTTCCACGTCGGCTCGCAGCAGGGCAACACCGGCGCGTGGGACCAGGCGCTGTCTTCCGCGGCGTCGCTGTTCCGCGAGCTCGGCGAGCGCGGCATCGGCCTGAAGATGGTCAATCTCGGCGGCGGCTTCCCGGCGAAGTACCTGAAGGACGTGCCGCAGGTGAACGCCTATGGCCGCGCCATCCTGGACTCCGTGCGTCGCCACTTCGGCAACCGCCTGCCGGAGACGATCATCGAGCCCGGCCGTGGCATGGTCGGCGGCGCCGGCGTCATCAAGGCGGAGGTCGTGCTGATCTCGAAGAAGCACGCCGACGACACGATGCGCTGGGTCTATCTCGACATCGGCAAGTTCGGCGGCCTCGCCGAGACGATGGACGAGGCGATCCGCTACCCGATCCGCACGCTCCACGACGGCGACGAGACCGCTCCGTGCGTGCTCGCCGGCCCTACCTGCGATTCGGCCGACGTGCTCTACGAGAAGGCGCCCTATGCGCTGCCGATCTCGCTCGCGATCGGGGATGAGGTGCTGATCGAGGGCACCGGCGCCTACACGACGACCTACTCGGCCGTGGCCTTCAACGGCTTCCCGCCGCTGAAGTCCTACGTGATCTGACGTGCGCCGTCTGACCGCGGCTCCGTCCTGAACAACGCCGCCCGGGCGACTGGGCGGCACCCCCTCCCGACCTGTTCTGCATGCCCGTCGCCGCCTCGCGCGGCCGACGGCGGGGGTTTCTCGCCCATGTTCGATGCCCTCTCCGACGACGGCCTCACGGCCACTGCCGTCTCAAGCGCCGCTGCCGCCCCTGCCGTATCCGTCGCGGCGGGCTCTGCAGCCGTTCGTCCGGCCGCGGCGCCGATCGTCCTGCGTGACGAGCGTGCCGCCGACGTGCCGGCGCGCGAGGCTCTGCTCGACGCCGCCCTCGGCCCGGCCCGCACCCTGAAGTCGTCGGAGCGCCTGCGCACCGGCCGCCTGCCGGCGGAGGGCCTCGCCCTCGTCGCCGAGGACGGCGCGGGCCGCCTCGTCGGCACCGTGCGGCTGTGGAACGTTTCGGCCGGCGGCCGGCCGGCGCTGCTGCTCGGCCCGCTCGCCGTCGACGAGAGCATCCGTGGCGCCGGCCTCGGCGCGGCGCTGATGCGGCTCGCGCTTGCCCGCGCCGAGGCGGCCGGCCATGCGGTGGTGATCCTCGTCGGCGACCCGGAGTACTACGCCCGCTTCGGCTTCACGGCGGAGGCGACGACCGGGCTCGTCATGCCCGGCCCGACGGAGCGGCGGCGGTTCCTCGCGCGGGAGTTCGTGTCGGGGGCGCTGGAGGGTGCCGAAGGGCGGGTGACGGCGACGGGGCGGCGGATCGCATCGCCAACGCGTGTGATGACCGTAGCTCAGGCGGCGTGAGGAGAGTTGCGCAGGATCTGGCACGCTCTAACCAAGACTTGCGCCGAGCGTCTCGCCCACTACGACTGATCCTGCACCCTCCATATGGAGGCGATCGAAACTCTCAGGAGCTAGTCAGAGACTTCCAGAAGACAATTTTATCGTCACCAGCCGACCAGAAATCTCTGATTCGTGCCTCTTCGGTGTACCCGTTGCTCAGGTAGAACTGTCGCGTCGGAGCGAAAGGGTCAGAACTAGACGTATCAACGATAAGGGTGCGCTGGCCTGATTCTCTCAACGTAGACTCCAGACGTGCGACAAGAGCACGTCCATAACCCCGCCCTTGGAGGGATGGCGTGACGGCAATAGCCCGCATGTTCCAGGTTCCAGCGGTCAACTGCTCCTGAGCAGCATAGCAGAAGCCAACTGGCTTCCCGTCGGCTTGGCATGTGAGCCAGAGCTCGGAATCTTGACCCTCCGACAAAAACTTGCTCACGAGGTCATTAAGCAAGTCGGCAGGGAACAGACCTGTATCGTCAACTATCTCTCGAAGAGTATCCAGATCCTCACGTACTGTATACCTAACATTTAGCATGGCCACTAAGTCCCGGGCAGCGCGGTCTGTTGTTCCAGACCGACATAGTTACGTGGACACATGCATCAAGAAAAACGGAATTGGGTACACCCGTTTTGGTTACGCGGCAGGAACGATGTCCGTCACACCCGCCGCTCGACCATCATCTTCTTGATCTCGGCGATGGCCTTCGCCGGGTTGAGACCCTTCGGGCAGGTCTTGGCGCAGTTCATGATGGTGTGGCAGCGGTAGAGGCGGAACGGGTCCTCGAGATTATCGAGTCGCTCGCCGGTTGCCTCGTCGCGGCTGTCGATCAGCCAGCGATAGGCCTGCAAGAGCACCGCCGGGCCGAGATAGCGCTCGCCGTTCCACCAGTAGCTTGGGCACGAGGTCGAGCAGCAGGCGCAGAGGATGCACTCGTAGAGGCCGTCGAGCTTGGCGCGGTCATCGTGGCTCTGGCGCCACTCCTTCTGCGGCGTCGGCGTCACCGTCTGCAGCCACGGCTCGATCGAGCGGTGCTGGGCGTAGAAGGTGGTGAGGTCGGGCACGAGGTCCTTGATCACCGGCAGGTGCGGCAGCGGGTAGATCTTTACCGCCCCGTCGATCTCGTCCATGCCGCGCGTGCAGGCGAGGGTGTTGACGCCGTCGATGTTCATGGCGCAGGAGCCGCAGATGCCCTCGCGGCAGGAGCGGCGGAAGGTCAGCGTCGGGTCGACCTTGTTCTTGATCCAGATGAGGGCGTCGAGCACCATCGGCCCGCAGTCCTCTGTATCGACGTGGAAGGTGTCGATGCGCGGGTTCTCGCCGGTGTCCGGATCGAAGCGGTAGATGCGGTACTCGCGCACGGCCTTCGCGCCGGCGGGACGCTCCCAGGTCTTCCCGGGCTTCATCTGCGAGTTCTTCGGCAGGGCGAATTCGGCCATGGAAACGCGTCTCTCTTCGGCAGGATCGGACTGGCACGGACGGACCGTCCGACCCCGGGAGGACGGGGCCGGACCGGAACGGTTCTAGGTCATTCGGGCGCCGCCGTCGATGCGGTGCGACGCCCCGTCTCGCAGGCGCGAAGGCGTCAGAGCGGCGCCATCGCCCGCGCCGCTTCGGGCGGCTCCGCCGGCGGGCGCGGCGGCAGGGCCGCCGGCCGGACGCCGGACCAGTCGACCCGCAGCGTCAGGAACATCGCCGCCGTCAGCACCACGAAGGCCGCCACCGCACCGACGAGAAGCGCATAGGCCTGTGTCTGTAGCAGGGCATAGAGCAGCGCCAGCGCCACCGCGAGGATGCCGGCCATCGCAAGGCCCGCCGTGCGGCTCGACAGCGCCACCCCGACATAGGTCGCGAGCTGCGCCACGAGCGCGGCGGATGCGACCGCGTAGGCCGCCGTGAAGCCGATCACCTCGGAGAGCGCCAGCAGCAGCACGTAGAACAGCACCGAGGCGATGCCGACGAACACGTACTGCACCGGATGGAAGCGGCCGCGGCTCGCGAGCTCCATGGCGAAGACGCCGCCGAACGCGACGGCGAGGAACAAGACGCCGTACTTCACCGCCCGGTCGACCAGGGCATAGAAGTCGACGGGATCGAGGAAGCGGACGCCGAGGGTGGCGCTCGAGAAGCCGTAGAGCACGGCATCGACGCTGCCGAGCGTCTGGCCGACCGGCCGCGCGAGGTCCGGCACCGTCCAGGCGGCGCTGAAGCCCGAGGCCTCCACCGTGCGGCTCTCCGGCAGGAAGGAGCCGAAGAAGCTCGGATGTGGCCAGTCGGAGGCGACCGACACGGCGCTGTCGCGGCCGACCGGCGCGATCGCCAGTTTGTCGGTGCCGGAGAGCCGGAGCGGGATCGTGAAGGGCAGCGCCGGCAGGGCTTCGGCGGTGGGGTCGAGCCCCGGAAACGGCCTCACGTGGATGCCGCTGCCGCCGCCGCTCCCGAGACCGGGCTCGAAGGCGAGCGGCGCGGCGCCGGGACGCTCGAGGTCGACGCCGTCGCGAAGGCCCGAGGGGTCGGTCAGCGACAGCGACAGCACGGTCCGGCTCCAGTCGATGCGGACGGTGTCGGGCGGGAAGTCGGCGCGCGTCACCGGGTCGAAGGCGCCGGCGAGCCGCAGGTCGGCCCGGTAGCCGGTGACGGCGTAGATCGCCCGCTTCAGCACCTCCGTCGCCGCGTTTGCCGTCGCCTCGAAGCGCCGCGGCAGCACGACGAGGGTGCGCGGCACCTCGCGACGCGTCTCGCGGCCATCGACGGTGACCGTCTCGGTGGCGGTGTAGGGCACGACGAGAAAGGGACCGACGAGGGTCTGCGCGCCGCCCCAGCCGAGGGCGATCTCGTCGCGGGCGCCGTCGGCATAGGCGGCGCGCTCGTCGACGAGGCCCTTCACCAGCAACAGGGGGATCAGCAAGAGCACGATCAGACCGCCGATGAGGAAGACCTTCGCGGCGGGCGAGGCGGCGGAGAGAAGGCGCCGCGGCGGCGGGGTGGCCTCGCCGCCGGTGCCGATGGAAGCGGGTGGCGTCATGGGAAGATCTCCGCACCCCGGCGGGCCGAAGCCACCGCCGCAGGCCACGAGAAGCACCGGCCGCCCCGCGGACGCGGGCACGACGGGTGGCGACGCTAGGCGCGGGTTGCGGCGGAGCGAGGTCGGAGTTGCGGAGCCACGACGGCAGAAGCGGGGCCATTCGGGGTAGCCGGTCAGCGGACACTTGAACCGGCGACACTCTCCCGCTGTGGCCGCAGGAGCTCCGTGACACCGGCACGACGCAAGCGCTCGAACAGTGCAGCCGAACCGGCATCGAGCTTGAACTGCATCTCTTCGGGATAGAGGGGGACGACGGCGAGAAAGCTGACCAGTTTGCCGTCGGCCCTCTGCATCTGGTGAAAGCGCGAGGGCCAGTTCACGGGCCAACCGAGCACGAACCCGTCCATGCGCGTGTCGGGCGCCACCGGCCTTGGAGGATCGTCGTTGGTGATCGAGTGACCGACGGCGACCCAGGTCCGCTGCAGGTGCGGGAAGCGGGCGAGATACATCATCTGGCCGAGAGGCCAGCTTCTGTCATCGCTCTGAAAGAACTCGAAGTCGAACTCTCCGTCTGCCTTCAGCGGAATCCAGTCGGCCGGCAGCGACATGACGAGTTCCGCGTAGGCGTAGTCCGCTGAGCCCTCGACAAACTCAGGAACCGCCATCGGCCGGCCGCTCATGCCACAGGTTACCAGCGTCCAGAACGGGCGATCATCCCTCGGCGGAAAATACAGAACGTCGAGATGGACCAGTTCGGACTGCAACTCGTGCTGCACCCGGACATACTCACCGAGGAGCGGGCGCAGGAATCCCTCGATCTCCGCCGGATCGATGACCTCATAGTCGTCCGCGTCGAGGGCGGTGGTCGGCGGCGCGCCATACTTCTGAATGGTGCTTCCACCCTTTGACGCCGCGGGGCTCGGTGCATCGACCACAAGGGCGGAGACCGCGATCAGGGCCGAGGTGAGGAACGTGCACAGCAGCCACATGAGAGCCTCCGGATCCGGCGCCGTGAAAGTGCAACGCCCGATTGATGTTCTCAAGGGCGTGCCCACCGGCGCTCGTGATCACGGGCGGGCCTATTGCGGCAGTCATCGGTCTCAACGCCGCGGGCCAACGAGCACGCTCTGCGGGGCACGGTTGCTGCTGGTCAGGGACCAGGCTCGGACAACGATCCTCGCTACGGCTGCCGCGGCGGACACGAGACGGAGCCGTCGGAGACCCTGACGTCCCGGCACTGCATTTGGTAGGTGCCGCGAACGCCGCATCCCTTCACGGTCAGGCTGCTGCCGGAGATGCTGAAGGCACAGGTCCGGGCTTGCTGTGGAGTGTCCGGGTCCCAGTGTCGCAACTGACTGTCCTTCGCCTCGTACCGGAACGACTCTTCGGCGCCATGCACTCCGTGGAAGTCGGCGTACGTGCCGACGCCGTCGCCGCTGAAGCAGATGCTGGTCCATCCCGGTGAAGCGGAAGCGACAGACCGGCGCTCGAGCCAGCATCCCATCAGCGGATCCCGGCCAGTTGAGACGGCTGATCAGCGGCGACCGCCGGCGCGGCTGCCGCGGCAAGGACTGCTGCAAGCAAGAGCCGCATGCTCGTGCTCCGAACTCGGCCGATGAGTTCTGCAGGGGAGCGTTACGTGCGGCAAGAGCGATCCCCGCTTCGCGAGCAGGGACGGTTGCGTCTCTACTTCCTTCTCCCGCTCGCGCGGGAGAAGGGAGAGTGGAGACCTTGGGAACGCTCAGTACACCCGCTTCTGCGGGGCAATGTACTCGATCTCGTTCGACAGCGTGTAGGTGTGGACCGGCCGGTAGTCGAGCGACACCGTGCGGCGCTCCTCGTCGGCGAAGGCGAGGGTGTGCTTCATCCATTCCTTGTCGTCGCGGTCCGGGAAGTCCTCGCGGGCGTGGGCGCCGCGGCTTTCCTGGCGGTTGCGCGCCGAGTCCATCGTCACGACGGCCTGGGAGATCAGGTTCTCGAACTCCAGCGTCTCGACGAGGTCGGAGTTCCAGATCAGCGAGCGATCGGTGACGCGGATGTCGCCGGCGCCGCCCCACACCTGGTGGATCAGCTTGTGGCCCTCCTCGAGCACCTCGCCGGTGCGGAAGACGGCACAGTTCGCCTGCATCGTCCGCTGCATCTTCAGGCGCAGCTCGGCGGTCGGGGTCGAGCCGTTCGCATAGCGGGCCTTGTCGAGGCGGTGGACGGCGTACTCGCCGGCGCCCTTGGCGAACTCCGGCAGCTTCTCGCCCGGCGTCACCGTCTCGGCGCAGCGAAGGCCGGCGGCGCGGCCGAACACCACGAGGTCGATCAGCGAGTTGGACCCGAGCCGGTTGGCGCCGTGGACCGAGACGCAGGCCGCCTCGCCGAGCGCCATCAGGCCGGGCACGACGCGATCGGGATCGCCGTCGACCTTCGACAGCACCTCGCCGTGGAAGTTCGTCGGGATGCCGCCCATGTTGTAGTGGACGGTCGGCAGCACCGGGATCGGCTGCTTCGTCACCTCGACGCCGGCGAAGATCTTGGCGCTCTCGGAGATGCCCGGCAGGCGCTCGTGCAGGATCGCCGGGTCGAGATGGTCGAGGTGCAGGAAGATGTGGTCGGCGTTCTTGCCGACGCCGCGGCCTTCGCGGATCTCGATGGTCATGGCGCGCGAGACGACGTCGCGCGAGGCGAGATCCTTCGCCGACGGGGCGTAACGCTCCATGAAGCGCTCGCCGGCCGAGTTGGTCAGATAGCCGCCCTCGCCGCGGGCGCCCTCGGTGATCAGGCAGCCGGCGCCATAGATGCCGGTCGGATGGAACTGCACGAACTCCATGTCCTGCAGCGGCAGGCCGGCGCGCAGCACCATGGCGTTGCCGTCGCCGGTGCAGGTGTGGGCGGAGGTCGCCGAGAAATAGGCGCGGCCGTAGCCGCCGGTGGCGATGATCGTCTTGTGGGCGCGGAAGCGGTGCAGCGTGCCGTCGTCGAGGCAGAGCGCCACGACGCCGCGGCAGGCGCCCTCCTCCATGATCAGGTCGATGGCGAAGTACTCGATGAAGAACTCCGCCGAGTGGCGCAGCGCCTGACCGTAGAGGGTGTGCAGGATGGCGTGGCCGGTGCGGTCGGCGGCGGCACAGGTGCGCTGGGCGCGGCCCTTGCCGAACTCGGTCGTCATGCCGCCGAACGGCCGCTGGTAGATCTTGCCTTCCTCGGTGCGCGAGAACGGCACGCCCCAGTGCTCGAGCTCGTAGACGGCGGCAGGCGCCTCGCGCACGAGGTACTCGATCGCGTCCTGGTCGCCGAGCCAGTCGGAGCCCTTGACGGTGTCGTACATGTGCCAGCGCCAGTCGTCCGGCCCCATGTTGCCGAGCGCCGCCGAGATGCCGCCCTGGGCCGCCACCGTGTGGGAGCGGGTCGGGAACACCTTGGTGATGCAGGCCGTGCGCAACCCGGCTTCCGAGCAGCCGACGACGGCGCGCAGGCCGGCGCCGCCGGCGCCCACCACGATCACGTCGAAGGTGTGGTCGGTGAAGGGATAGGCGCGACCGTTCACGCCGGGCGCCCCCGCGCCGTTCGCGGCACCGTTGCCGTTCGTCTCGGCCATCGCGTCAGCCTCCGAAGCTGATCTTCAGCACCGCCCAGGCGGCGGCGAGCGCCACCAGGGCGCAGAAAAAGGTGCTGCCGACGAGGGCGGCGAGCTTCGTCGCCTCCCCGTGCACGTAGTCCTCGATGATCACCTGCATGCCGAGCTTCATGTGCCAGCACGAGACGAGCACCACGGCGAGCAGCGGCACCGCCACGAACGGGTTCTCGAGGATGGCGCGCGTCGCCTCGAAGCTCGCGCCCTGCACGCCGACGACGAGCAGCACCATGAAGACGGTGAGCGGCACGAGCGCGATCCCGGTGATCCGCTGGCGCCAGAAGTGCTCGGTGCCGGATTTCGCCGAACCGAGGCCGCGGACGCGGCTGAGGGGAGTGCGCATGGTGGTCTCCTGTCCTCGGGGTTCAGCGGACGACGAGGGCGACGATCCACACGATCATCGTCAGCGCGACGGCGCCGATGACCGAGAGACGGGTGACGAGTTCGCGGCCGTGCGCGTCGAAGGCGACGCCCATGTCCCAGAGGAAGTGCTTGATGCCGCTCAGCATGTGCTGGATCAGCGCCCAGGTGTAGCCGAACAGGATGAGGCGGCCGATCAGCGATCCGAAGAACGCGTCCGCCCAGGAGAAAGCCTCCGGCCCCATCGCCGCGGCGACCAGCCACCAGGCGAGAAGGATGGTGCCCGCATAGAGCGCGATCCCGGTGGCGCGATGGACGATCGACATCGCCATCGTCAGGGTCCAGCGATAGACCTGCAGATGCGGAGACAGCGGCCGGTTGGCCTTGGCGTTCGTCGTCATGATTGTCCTTCGGCCTTCGGGAACATGCCTTCCGAGGACGACGCGATACGGCGCCGGGGCGCCCCGCCGCGTCACTGGAAGGCTTCTAGCCCGTCGCCTGCCTCCCGTCAAAGTGACGCAAACGTAAAGTGGAAGGGCTCGAGCCGGCCCGCTGACGTATAGGGTAAGGCGGTGTTCGAGGGCGGCAAGAGGCCCGCACCGACGGCCTGCGCCCTGTGATCACGGTCACATCGCCCGTCGTCCGGAGCGCCTATCCCTCCGCTTGCCGGGACGCCCCCGTGCCACCAGGGCACGAGGTCCGAGAGCGTCCCGCGCCAACCCGAGGTTCAAGATGCGTCTCGCCTATTGGTTCTTCTTCGTCGCCATCCTCGCCGGCCTGGCCGGCATGGGGCTCGGCATCCACATGGGCATCGTCCACGACTTCACGCTGATGCCAGTCCACGCCCACGTGAACCTGCTCGGCTGGGCCTCCCTGTTCCTCTACGGCCTCTATTACCGGGTCGAGCCGGCCGCCGAGGAGACGGTGCTCGCCGTCATCCACTTCGCGCTCGCCGTCGCCGGGCTCGTGCTGATGACCGGCGGCCTCGCCCTCATGCTGCAGGGCAACGCCGCGCTGATGCCGGTCACGATCGCCGGATCGCTCTGTGCGATCGCGGCCATGGCGGTGTTCCTCATCGTGGTGCTGCGGCGGGGGTTCGCGCTGCGCCGGGCCGCCTCGATCCGGTGACGCCTGACGGGCGGGTGTCGGCGCGCCTTTCAGACCGGGCGCGCCGACAGTCGCTTGTTGAGATGCGCCATGAAGGCGGTGGCGAACAGCGGCGTCACCAGGTTGACGATCGGGATCGCCAGCACGAGCGCGATCATGAGGCCGGCGACGAACACCGTGCCCCCGTGCCGCCGGCGGAAGGCCCGCGCCTCGGCCGGCGGGCGGAACCGCATCGCCGCCGTCTCGAAGTACTCCCGTCCGAGCAGGTAGCCGTTGACGAGGAAGAAGGCGGCAATGTTGACGCCCGGCACGAGCAGGAGCAGCAGCGCCACGAGGTTGCCGAGGATGACGACGCCGGTGAACTTCAGCGTCGTCACCAGCTGCTCGCCGAACGGCAAAGCCCGGCCCGGCGGATCGTCCGGATAGTGCGTCCGCTCCACCACCTCGGCCACCTCGTCGGCGAACAGGCCGGCGAGCAGCGAGGTGATCGGGGCGACGAGGAAGCCGAGCCCGATGAAGAAGCCGACGCCTGTCAGGATGACGAGGACCGTTTCCACCCACGGGTAGCTGGTGATGTCGATGAGGTAGACCGACGCCGCCTGCAGGCCGATCCAGAGGACCACCAGCAGCCCGATGGTCAGCGCCAGCGACTTCAGGAGCACCGACCGGAACGGTGGCGTCAGGATGTCGGCGAAGGCTTGGCGGGCGGCGGCGAGCATCGCGTCTCCGGGGATGCGGCGCCGGACGGCGCAGTGGTCGGACCGCCGTCAAGTGGGGAGCGCGGGCCGCCGCCGCAATCGGGGACGTGACTGCGGCGTCCTTTCCTTCTCCCGCCTTGGCGGGAGAAGGTGGCGCGCAGCGCCGGATGCGGGCCGGCGCCCGAAGTGCGCCGGAAGCTGCGGCTTGCGGCAACGCCGCGCCGCTCACGCGGCGCGCCCTCATCCGCCCTTCGGGCACCTTCTCCCAGCGCGCTGGGAGAAGGGAAGAACCACGCCCTCTACCCGCGCCCCTCGGCCCCGGCGATCGCGCGAGCCAGCACGAGATACGGCGCCGAGTCCGCTCCCGTCAGCCCCTCGATGGTCGAGAGCTCGGCGCGGGCGAGGTCGAGGCGGCCGAGGGCGACGTAGCCCTCGCCGAGATAGGAGCGCGTGCGCGCCGCGGCGGGATCGATGGCGAGGGCGGCACGGTAGTAGACGATCGCCGTGTCGAAGCGGCCGCGCTTGCGGAAGGCGTAGCCGAGTTCGGTGAGGACGCGCGGGTCGCGCCGGTGGGCGATCGGATCGAGCACCGCGACGGCGTCCTCGTGGCGGCCGACGCGGTTGAGGGCGACCGCCATCGCATAGCGCTCGCTCGGGGTGATCTGAAGCGCCTGGATCTTCACGCAGGTCTTCGTCTGCGGGTCGAGCGCCTGGCCGCGCGGACACGTCACGGGGGTGGGCGCGGGAAGCGGCCCGTCGTTCATCGCCGCGGCAGGCAGTGCCGTCGCCGCCGCGAGCAGCGCCGCGATGACACCCACCGCCACCCGTCCCGGACCCCGTCGTGAGACCGCCATCCTGACCTCCCCCGGTCGTTGCACCGGGCGTCATCCTACCCCGCCGGCCGCTCCCGGGAAGCAGCAACCCTGCGTGATTGGAGCCGGACGAGCCCGGCGCCGTCAGCTGCGCAGAAGATCGGACACCGGCTTCACGTCTGCCGTCCCCGGGAACACCGTCTCGGCAAGCGACCGCTCGCCGACGCCGAGGTGGTCGCGCAGCACGCCCTTGGCGACACTGCGGAGGTCCGTCGTCGGCCTGAGGTCGCGCCCCTCGAGCAGCGCCGCCTGGGAGAGGCCCGGCCAGTCGGCGACCACCCGTCCGCCGGCGACGCCGCCGCCGAGGAGGAACATCGCCGTGCCGGTGCCGTGGTCCGTGCCGCCCGAGCCGTTGAAGGCGACCGTCCGGCCGAACTCCGTCACCACCATCACCACCGTGTCGCGCCACGCCGGGCCGAGCGATTCCTTGAGGGCCTGCAGCGTCGCGTCGAGGACGGCGAGGCTGTCGCCGAGCTGCCCGTCCACCGGATCGCCGCGCGAATGGTTGTCGAAGCCGGAGAGGTCGAGGGTGCCGATGCGCGGGCCGTCGTCCTTCGACAGCACGCGCCCGGCCACCCGCGCCGCCTCGACGGCGGGGCGGCTGCGGCCCTTGATGTCGGCGTCGGCGGCGCTGCGGGCGGCGGCCTTGGCCTCCTTCTCGGTGCCCGCCACCATGCCGAGCTGCAGGCCCTCCTCGAGGGTCATCGCGAGCCGCTCGTCACCGGCGTGGCGGTAGAGCGAGAGGAGGCGGGCACGGGTGTCCTCGCTCGCCTCCGGATAGCCCGCCGGCATCCACGAGACGACCTTCGAGCGCCCGCGCATGATCAGCGGCACCTGCGCCCCGGCGGCGAAGCCCTCGCCGTTCGTCAGGCGCACCTGCTCGCCCTCCGGCAGCAGCGCCAGCGTGCGGCCGAGCCAGCCGGTGTCGGCCCGGCCGACGGCGGGCAGGCCGCTCTCCAGCACATCCTGGCCGTCGAAGTGCGAGCGCTCCCGGTAGGGGCTCGCCACCGCGTGGACGACCAGCGCCTCGCCCGACTGGTACATCGCTCCGAGATGCGGCAGGCGCGGCGACATCGTGAAGAAGGAATCGAGTGCGAGCCCCGGCGCCTGCTCGCTGGAGCCGAGCACCGGGCCACCGCGCGCCCGCTCGTGGTCGGGATCGCCGACCGGCGCGACGGTGGAGAGGCCGTCCATCGCACCGCGCAGCACGAGGACGACGAGCCGCGGGTCGCGGCCCTCGGCTCGGGCGAAGCGCGGCAGCGCCGCCCAGGCGGTGAAGGTGGCGGTGATCCCGAGGAGGCCGCGGCGGGTGACGGCGTGCGGCACGAGGAGGCCGGCGGAGGAACGGTCCATCATCAGATCCTCTGGAAACCGGGGCTGAGCAGCAGCAGCGACACCGCCTGCTCGCGGCTCTCGGCGCGCGTCACCGCCTCGCGGGTCGGCTGGTCGTAGCGCGGCCCGAGGACGTCGGCGGCAAGACCCGGCACGTCGAGCTCCGGGTCGGTGCGGCGGGCGATGACGGTGGCGAAGTCGAGCCGCTCGAGCAGGGCGTCGCCGGCGAGCCAGGTGTCGTCGCCGTCCGGCCATCCGGCCGGCGAGGGCGGCGTCCAGATCTTCTCGCCGAGGGCGTTCATCATGTTGAAGGCCGCCTTCTCGTTCTCCGCGTCCGTCGTCAGGCGGAGGGCGCGGAAGCTCGCCAGCGTGAAGAGGTAGGGGCTGCGCACCTTCACCGGGGCCGCCGCCCAGGCCGCGTCCGAAGCGACGAGCGCCCGGACCGTCACCGCGAGGTCGCCGTCGCTGCCCTGGAACGCGCGCGCCGTCGCCTCGGCGAGTTCGGGCGGCGCTGCGTCGCCGACGAAGTGCCGGACGAGCTTGCGGGCGATGTGGCGGGCGGTCGCCGGATGGCGGGCGAGGTCGTCGAGGACAGCGTCGAGCTGCTTCGGCCCCTTCTGGCCGTAGACCGTGCCGAGGACGGTGAAGTCGCCCGGCTCGTGGCGGCGCGGCAGGAAGATCGCGCCCGTACCCTCGGTGCGACCGCCGCTGCGGTCGATCGTCCAGCCGGTCAGCACCTTGGCGAAGCTCGTCACGTCGGCCTGGGTGTAGCCGCCGTCGACCCCGAGGGTGTGCAGCTCCAGCACCTCGCGGGCGAGGTTCTCGTTGAGGCCGAGGCCCTTGCGCTCGCCGATCCGGCTGTTCGGCCCGACGGACTTCCAGTTGTCGAGATAGACCAGCATCGCCGGGTGCTTGACCGCCGCCTCGAGCAGGTCGCGGAAGCGACCGTAGACGTGCGGACGGATCGCCTCGCGCTCGTAGGAGCCGACGATCGACGGCACGCTGCCGCCCTTCGCCGCGGAGACGGCGAAATGGTTCGACCAGAACAGCACCAGGCGCTCGGTGAGGCCGTCTGTCGCCGCGAGCCCATGATCGAAGCGCGCCGCCGCCTCCCGCCGCACCGTCGAGGGCGAGAAGCCCGGCTGGCGCAGCCGCTCGGGGCGCTGGGAATCGTCGCGCTTGACGGTGCCGTCGTCGACGGCGGCGAGGTCCCCGGCCATCCCGTCGGCCATCATGCCGCCGGCCATGTCTCCGGCCATGTCGCCGCCGGCCGTCCCGCCCGACGCCTTCGCGGCCGCCTTGGCCGCCTCGATCTGCTCGTTCTCGAGCTTGCGGGCGGCCCGGCGCTCGCGCCGGTCCTTGAGGTTGAGGGCCATGTTCTCGGGTGTCGGCAGGAGGCCCGGCGCCGCGATCAGCGCCGTCTGCGGCCGGTCGAGCTGGGCGAGGACAAAGCCGCGCGGATCGGAGGCGATCGCGGCGCACTCGGACGGGCGCGGCCCGAGGCCGAAGCGGGTGAGGGCGACTTGACAGTCCCGGAGGGCGGTTTCGGACGGCATGGCGATCTCCGCGGGCGCCGGGCCACGGGAAGCGGTGCGGTCCGGCGGACGATGAACGTCTCGTCCGTTCGTTCCCTACGCCGCCGATGTGGCGGCACGCGGGCGGTCAGTGCGCTTTCCGACCAGATGAACCATCTGGTCGAAGAGAAATCGCTCCAGATTCAAAGGCTAGCGCACAGCCCGATCACGTCGTTGCGACGTGATCGGGCTGTGCGCTAGCCGTAGCGGAGCTTCAGGGCGAGGATCGCCGCCGAGAGCATCAGCGTCAGGGCGTTCGCGACGGTGACGGAGGGGCTGCCGAGGGCGATGCCGTAGACGAGCCAGCAGGCGACGCCGGCCGTGAAGACGATCTGCGTCGGCAGGGAAATGCCCGCCGTCTGGCGCTCCCGCAGGATCTTGAAGGCCTGCGGCAGCCAGCACAGCGTGGTGAGCACGGCGGCGACGAAGCCGATCGCCTCGACGACCTCGAGAGACATGACGCGGAACCTTGGAGCGGAACCCGGGGATCGGAGGCCGGGGAGGTGCCTCCGGCACAGCGTGGTGCACGCATCCTCGTTGCAGCGCAATGCGGCACGACGGCGGCAGTCTCCTGCGCCGGCACGCCAATTTTCGAGCCGCATCGGCCGAAACGCCGCATCGCCCCGAAACAAAGAAGGGCCGCCCCGGAGGACGACCCTTCCATTGTCGAACTGCGGTCCGGCGGAGCCGGACGAACGTCGACTTACGCGACCGGACCTCCGAAGGAACCCGTGAGCGCGCGATCCGACGACCGCAGCTTGTGACAATGAGACACCGGATCACCTCCTTTCAGTTCGTTGACGACACCCGAAGCTTACGTTCGATCGATGTGATTCGTAAGTCGTTTTTGCAGGCGATCGAAAGGGCCCGCCGCCTGTCTTCAAGGCATCACGGCGATGTCGCGCACGTCGGTCTCCAGGCCCTCGAGCCCCCCGGCCTCGCTGGCGCGGCCGGTGGCGAGGTCGACGGTGTAGAGGCGCCCGTCGGCCACCATCCAGGCGGTGTTGCCGCCCTTGCCGTCGGCCACGATGTCGAAGGCCACCGTCTTCGGCATCACGCCGAGCTTGCCGACGGCGTTGAGGACGCCGTCGTTCGGCGGTGCCTGCTTCACCAGCGCGCCGATCGTGCCGTCGATGTCATAGAGCGCCGTCTCCTTGGTGCCGGCGACCGAGTTCGTGTAGGCGCCCGCGATGATCATCGGCGTCTCGCCCTTGTGCATGTCCGTCCCGGCGAAGGCGAGCTTGCCGTCCGTCACGACCTTGCCGTCGTCGACGTTGACGCGGAGGTTGGTGCCGTCGGAGCCGATCACCCGCAGCCGGTCGGCGGCCGGGTTGAAGTCGACGGTGGCGACCACGCCGTCGGGCAGCATCGTCGAGAGCTTCGCCTTCGCCTCTGCGCGGCCCCCCTTCGGGTCAACGACGGCGATGGTGCCGTCGGCATAGAGCGCATAGAGCCGGCCGTCGGCCGGGCGGACGTCGATGCCGAGGATCCGGCCCTTGACGCCCTCGATCGCCATGGGCGCAGCGGCGACACGCGTCGCCGGGTCGATCATGGCGAGGCGGTCGTCGCCGACGAGGGCGAAGACCGTCGCCGCCGCGGCGGGTGCCGCCGAGGCGGCGACGGCTGCAGCGGCGAGGCCGGAAAGCAGGAGGGCGCGGGGGGTGCGGCGGGGCGCGGCGGCGGCGTGCGCCGGGGTGGTGTCGAACCGGTTGGCCATGTGTCGTCTCCTCGCAGGATCGTGCGCGGCAGGGGGATTCCGGTGCCGCGGGCGGCCCGGCGGCAGCGCCGCAAGGCCTGTGGGACCGATGCTCGTCGTCCCGGTGCGGCTACCCGCCTCCGGCACCGGCGGATGCGCGACACCGCACGATTTTTTCCGCCGGCTGCATCCGGGCCGTGGGATGATGCGTAGCCACTGCCGGATCAGTGTGTCCGGCGGAGCGACGGTGGAGGGCGGAGCGTGGCCGACCAGACGCGGAGGGCAACGACGGCGGGCGAAGGGGACGAGCACGCAGCGCTGCTCGTCCTTTGTGCCGGCGGCGACCGGACGGCGCTTCGCCGCCTCTACGACCTCGAGGCCGCGACCATGCTCGGCGTCGCGACGCGGATGCTGCGGCGGCGCGACCTCGCCGAGGAGGCCGTGCAGGACGCCTTTCTCCGCGTCTGGCGGAGTGCCGCGAGCTACCGGCCCGATCTCGGCGGCGGCCGCACCTGGGTCTATGCCGTGCTGCGCAACCGCTGCCTGACGCTGCTGCGCACGGCCGGCCGCGAGACGACGCCCGGCGACGACCTTCCGGATGTGGTCGACGAGGCCCCGGATCCCGAAGCGGTCGTCTCCCGCCTCTCCGACGCGAGCCTGCTCCGCCGCTGCCTTGAGGCCCTCGACGAGCGCCGCCGCGGCGTCCTGATGCTCGCCTACGCCCACGGGCTCACCCACGGCGAGATCGCCGGCCGGCTCGGCGTGCCGCTCGGCACCACCAAGGCGTGGATCCGCCGCTCGCTCCTCGCGCTCCGGGAGTGCATGGGATGAGCACGCCACAGCTGCCGGGCGCCCCCGGCTCGCCGATCGGTCCCGAGGACGAGATGCTCGCCGGCGAGTACGTCGCCGGCCTCATCGAGGGTCCGGCCGAAACCGCCTTCGAGGCGCGCATCGCTTCCGAGCCGGCGCTCGCCGCCGCCGTCGCCCGCTGGCGCCGCCGATTCGCCGAGATCGACGAGAGCGCCGTCCCGGTCGTGGCCGACGAGGCCTTCTGGCGGCGCATCGAGACGGCCCTCGCCACCGCCCCGGACGCGCCTGCGGCGGAGACGGCGCCGCGCGCGGTCGGACCGGCACCTTCTGTCAGCGCCGCGCGTGGCCCGGCGCCGTCGCGGCCGGTGACGGCGGCACCGGCGACGGGAGGCCTCGCCGACTGGTGGCGCAGCCTCGCGCTCTGGCGCGGCTTCGCCGCCGTCGCCACGGCGGCGGCGATCGTGCTCGCCGTCGGTCTCGGCCGCCTGGCCCTCGCGCCGCCGCCACCGACGTTCGTCGCCGTCCTTCTCGCCGAGACCGGCGAGGTCGGCGCCGTCGTGCACGTCTTCGCCGACGGGACGGCCGATCTCCTGCCGCTCGAGGACGTCACGGTGCCGAGCGGCCGCGCCCTCGAGGTGTGGACGAAGTGGAGCGACGAGCGGGGACCGGTCTCGATCGGCCTCCTCGACCGGCCGCGCACCGTCCGTCTGTCGACCGGCAACCTGCCGGAGACGCGGCCCGAGCAGCTCTTCGAGATCACCCTCGAGCCGGCTACTGGCTCGCCCACCGGCCGGCCGACCGGGCCGATCCTCTTCAAGGGCACGGCGGCGACGACCCTGTGAGCCTCAGTCGGGCAGGAACGTCGCCTTCACCAGTTCGCGGAACAGCAGGAGCTGGGCCGGCAGGATGCGCGGGTCGCGCAGCATCTTGCCGAGCATCAGCCCGCCTTCGACGGTCGAGGCCGCCATGTCCGACAGGGCATCGAGGTCGACGGGCCGGCGCGGCGGATAGCGCTCGGCGATGCGGTTGAAGCGCGCGCGGAAGCGGCTCCGCCAGGCGAGCACGCCGGCGGCGTTGAGCGCCTGGATCTCGCGGTCGAAGAGCTGTTCCTGGTAGCAGAACGAGGCCGCGAGGCAGCCGGGATGAGCCACCTCGAGCTTCGCCATCGTCTCGGCGAACAGCTTGAGGGCGACCAGCATGCCGTGCAGCGGATCGTCGTCGAGTTCGTCGGCCCGGGTGAAGAGATCGTCGAGCACCGCTGCGTCGTGCTCGAGATAGCGCTCCATCATCGCCCGGGCGAGCGCGTTCTTGTCCTTGAAATGATAGAAGAATCCGCTCTTGGTGATGCCGACGGCGGCGATCAGTTCCTCGATCGAGGTGGCGGCGAAGCCCTTCGCCAGCACCGCCGCCTCGGCGGTGGCGAGGATCCTCTCGCGGGTTTCGGCACCCCGGCGCGGCTCCTTCTGCATCTTCGCGCCCCTTCACGATCGTGTCAGTGTACCGCGGGTGCAGTGGACGGAGCGAGAACCCTATCACGACCGTGATCGTGCATCGCTCGCAAACGGAAAAAGCATCGTCTCGCCCTGTACCACGGGTCGACTGGCGGGCAGGGCGGCCGACTGGCAGGTTCGGCGCCGTTGCAGCCGTCCGGCATGCAGCCGACGGCATGATGACTGTGCAAAATTGCGGAAGACCATGATGCTCACAAAGATTTTCGACGAGACCGACAATGCGGCGGGCGGGACCGCTTCTCCGCGCTGGCGGCAGGCCTTGCCGCAGCTGTCCGACCGGCCGTTCCTGTCCGACGGCGGCCTCGAGACGACCCTCATCTTCCACGAGGGGCTGGAGGTGCCGCTCTTCGGTGACGATGCTGGAGCGCCCGGGCGGGCGCGCCATCCTCGAGGCCTATTACCGGCGCTATCTGGAGATCGCCCGCGCCGTCCGCGCCGGCTTCGTGCTCGACAGCGTCACCTGGCGGGCGAGTCCCGACTGGGGCGACCGCCTCGGCTACGACCGGGGCCGGCTCGCCGGCCTCAACCGCGACGCCATCGCCATGCTCTTCCCGCTGCGTGAGGCGTTCGAGACGCCGGAGACCCCAGTGGTGATCGGCGGCTGCGTCGGTCCGCGCGGCGACGGCTACATCGCCGGGACGGCGATGACGGTGGCCGAAGCGGAGGCCTACGGCCGCTTCCAGGCGGAGATCTTCGCCGCGGCGGGGGCCGACATGGTGGCGGCGATGACCATGACGAACGCCGCCGAGGCGGCCGGCTACGCCCGCGCAGCGGCGGCGGCGGGCCTCCCCTCGTGCATCTCCTTCACGCTGGAGACGGACGCGCGCCTGCCGAGCGGCGAGAGCCTCGCCGAGGCGATCGCCCGCGTCGACGACGAGAGCGGCGGCGCCCCGGCCTACTTCATGGTGAACTGCGCCCACCCGACCCACTTCGCCGCGATGATCGACGCCGCCGTGGACGCCGGCGCGCCGTGGCTCGCCCGGCTGCGCGGCGTCAGGGCGAACGCCTCCAGCCGCAGCCACGCCGAGCTCGACGCCGCGCCGGACCTCGACGCCGGCGATCCGGAGGCGCTCGGCCGGGAGTATGCGGCGCTGCGCGGGCGCCACCGCGGCTTCACCATTCTCGGCGGCTGCTGCGGCACCGACGAGCGCCACGTCGCCGCCATCGCCCGGGCCTGTCTCGCGGCCTGACGCGGTTCAGCCACGCCGCGGCGACGACAAAAACGCGCCGGCGCCCTTTTCCCGAGGGCGCCGGCGTTCTACTTTTGATCCATGGCGCGCCCCTCCCTCCCCCGCTCCTCGGTCCGGCCCCGGACCCCGGAGACCATCCTCGATCGCGGCCCCGACGGCTTCGGCGAGGTGCCGCAGCCCTCTCTGTCCGGCGCGCCGCTCGGCGGATCGATCGCCGACTGGGCCGCCGAGATCGCCGACGCCGACCGGCCGGAACCGCCCGCCGCCCCGACGGCGCGCGGCGGCCCGGACACCGGCAAGGGGGGCAAGACCGCCGGCAAGGGCCGGCCGGCGAAGGAAGGCCCGTCGCGCAGCGCCCGCGGCACCTCGATGGGGGGCGCCGGCAAGGGCGCGCGGGACCGCGTCGCCGGCGGCCTCAACCCCGTCGCCGGGCTCGACGTCGCCCTCGAGGACGCCGGGAGCCTGCCCGCCAACGCGGTGACGGCCACCGTCGCGGCCCTCGAACAGCTCATCCAGAACGGCCGGCCGGAGTTCCGCGACGGCACCTGGGCGCCGCACCGGCCGGTGCGCCCGCAGAAGTCCGAGGGCGGCATCCCGTTCCGCCTCGTCTCGCCCTACGAGCCGAAGGGCGACCAGCCGACCGCCATCGAGGAGCTCGTCTCCGGCGTGAAGCAGGACGAGCGCATGCAGGTGCTGCTCGGCGTCACCGGCTCCGGCAAGACGTATACGGCCGCCCAGGTCATCGCGCGCACCCAGCGGCCCGCCCTCGTGCTCGCCCACAACAAGACTCTGGCGGCACAGCTCTACGGCGAGTTCAAGAGCTTCTTTCCGGACAACGCCGTCGAGTACTTCGTCTCCTACTACGACTACTACCAGCCGGAGGCCTACGTCCCGCGGACGGACACCTACATCGAGAAGGAATCGTCGATCAACGAGCAGATCGACCGGATGCGCCACTCGGCGACGCGCTCGCTCCTCGAGCGCGACGACGTCATCATCGTCGCCTCGGTCTCCTGCATCTACGGTATCGGCTCGGTCGAGACCTACACGGCGATGACCTTCGCCCTGGAAGTCGGCGAACGCATCGACCAGCGGCAGCTGCTCGCCGACCTCGTGGCGCTCCACTACAAGCGCGCCGACGCCGGCTTCGCCCGCGGCACCTTCCGCGTCCGCGGCGACACCGTCGAGATCTTCCCCGCCCACTACGAGGACCGCGCCTGGCGCGTCACCCTGTTCGGCGACGAGATCGAGAGCATCGCCGAGTTCGACCCGCTGACCGGCCAAAAGTCGGACGCGCTGAAGAGCGTGAAGATCTACGCGAACTCGCACTATGTGACGCCGCGGCCGACGCTCGCCCAGGCGATCCGCTCCATCAAGGAGGAGCTGAAGGCGCGCCTCGCCGAACTCACCCGCGCCGGCCGCCTGCTCGAGGCGCAGCGGCTCGAGCAGCGCACCCGCTTCGACCTCGAGATGATGGAGGCGACCGGCTCCTGCGCCGGCATCGAGAACTACTCGCGCTACCTCACCGGCCGCCTGCCCGGCGAGCCGCCGCCGACCCTGTTCGAGTACCTGCCCGACAACGCCCTCGTCTTCGTCGACGAGAGCCACGTGACGATCCCGCAGATCGGCGCCATGTACCGCGGCGACTTCCGCCGCAAGGCGACCCTCGCCGAGTTCGGCTTCCGCCTGCCCTCGTGCATGGACAACCGGCCGCTGCGCTTCGAGGAATGGGACGCCATGCGGCCGCAGACGATCGCCGTCTCGGCGACGCCGGCCCAGTGGGAGCTCGACCAGTCGGGCGGCGTCTTCGTCGAGCAGGTGATCCGCCCGACCGGCCTCGTCGACCCGGTCATCGACGTCCGGCCGGCGAAGAGCCAGGTGGACGACCTCCTCGGCGAGGTGAAGGCGGTGGCGGCGAAGGGCTACCGCAGCCTCGTCACCGTGCTGACGAAGCGCATGGCCGAGGACCTCACCGAGTACCTGCACGAGCACGGCGTCCGCGTCCGCTACATGCACTCCGACATCGAGACGCTGGAGCGCATCGAGATCATCCGCGACCTCCGCCTCGGTGCCTTCGACGTGCTCGTAGGCATCAACCTGTTGCGCGAGGGCCTCGACATCCCCGAGTGCGCCCTCGTCGCCATCCTCGACGCCGACAAGGAGGGCTTCCTGCGCTCCGAGACGTCGCTGGTCCAGACGATCGGCCGCGCCGCCCGCAACGTCGACGGTCGCGTCGTCCTCTACGCCGACCGGATGACCGGCTCGCTCGAACGGGCGATGGCGGAGACCGAGCGCCGCCGCACCAAGCAGCTCGCCTGGAACGCCGAGCACGGCATCACGCCCGAATCGGTGAAGCGCTCGATCGGCGACATCCTCGATTCGGTCTACGAGCGCGACCACGTCACGGTGGAATCGGGCTTCGCCGAGACCGGCGCCCTCGTCGGCCACAACCTCAAGGCCCACATGGCCGACCTCGAGAAGCGGATGCGCGACGCCGCCGCCAACCTCGAGTTCGAGGAAGCGGCGCGCCTGCGCGACGAGCTGAAGCGCCTGCAGGCGACGGAGCTCGCCGTCGCCGACGACCCGCTCGCCCGCCAGACCGACGTCGAGGACGCCGCCGGCCGCTTCAAGGGCGAGCGCAAGTACGGCATGGCCGGCAACCTGCCCCCGAAGGCCGCCCGCGGCCGCGGCCCGGCGAAGCCGAGCCTCGACGACATGGGTCCCGGCACGGATATGGCCGTCCCCCTGCGCGACGACGACGACCGCCCCAAGGCCCGCCCCGACCTCGCCGTGACGAACACCCGCCCGGGCGGCCGGCGGCGGGGGCGTTGACCATCGCGGACAGTAGCGTCTGATCCCCCTCTCCCGCGCGAGCGCGGGAGAGGGTCCCGGCAGGGGGGTGAGGGCCGCGCCACCGAGCGGCGCGGAAACCGGCAAGCAAAGCGCCCGCGGCTTCCGCTCCTCACGGAGCGGCCCCCACCCGCCCTTCGGGCACCCTCTCCCACCCTGCGGGCAGGAGAGCGGAACCGCAGCTGCCGCTTGCCCCTCTCCGCCGACTTTGCCAACACTCGCCCACGCCCTCGCGGCCAGGAGACCGTTCGATGTTCCGCTCCCTCACCGCCGCCGCAGGCCTCTGCCTCCTCGCCACCCTCCCCGCCACCGCCCAGACCGTCGCGAGCGGCGCCGGCTCGACCACCGTCTTCCCGCTGGTCGAGACGTGGATCGAGGGCTTCCAGAAGCCCGGCGGCGACATCATCAACTACCAGCCACTCGGCTCGCCGGCCGGCCGCGAGGCCCTCGACGACGAGACCGTCGCCTTCGCCCTCGTCGACGTGCCGTTCGCCGCCGCCGACGCCCAGAAGCAGGACTACGTGCAGTTCCCGGTGGTCTTCGGCGCCGTGGTGCCGGTGGTCAACCTGCCGGACGCCGAGCGTCTCGTCCTCGACGCCAACACCCTCTCGGGCATCTTCCGCGGCCAGATCACCCGCTGGTCCGACCCGGCGATCGCCATCCTCAACCCGGACGACAAGCTCCCCGACACGGCGATCACCGTCGTCACCCGCTCCGATCCCGCCGGCGCCACCTTTCGCTTCACGCGCTATCTCGAGCGCGAGAGCCCGGACTTCGCCGCCGCCCTCGGCCACGGCGAACAGGTCGCCTGGCCGGTCGGCAACGGCTATCGCGGCAGCGCCGGGGTCGCCGGCGCCGTCGCCGCGACACCGGGCGCGATCGGCTATGCCGGCCTCGCCGACGCGGTGATCGCCAAGGTGCAGGTCCCGGGCCTCATCGTCAGCGGCACCGACCCGGTGATCGCGAACGCCGCGAGCGTCTCCGCCGCGGTTGCGGCGGCCATCGACGCCACCGCCGACGCCGGCTCCGTCGAGGCGGCCCTCGCCGCCGCGCCGCCGGCCGGCGCCTGGCCCATCCCCTCCGTCACCTATGCCGCCATGGCCAAGGTGCCCGACGACAACCGCCCGACCGTGGCGGCGCTGCGCTTCCTCGACTACGGCCTCAAGGCGGGCGCCGCCGACGCCGAGCGCCTCGGCTACGTACCCCTGCCGGCGGAGGCGGTGGGGCGGCTCGAGGAGAGCTGGGCGGCCACCTTCCTCGGCGGTGACAACGATCCGCTCTGGCCGCCGCGCTGAACGTCCGGAAATTCCGGCCTCTGCGGCGCGCCGACGCGCCGGCCGGCCTTGCCGAGGGCCTGCGAAGCCTCTATCTTTCGATTATCTCACCAAAGGCGAACGGGCGCCCGCGGACCGGATCGGTAACAAATCCGGTGAACGTGGTGCCGCCGCGCGGGGCGTGACGTCGTCCCCGCCAAGAGTCGCAGACATCCCATCCCATCCAAGTCCCGGCCACCCGATCGCGGCCGGTCCCCACCCAAGGACTTTTCCATGCGGGAGATGAAGCTCCAGGAGCTCAAGGCCAAGACGCCGACCGAGCTGCTCGCCGTTGCCGAGGAGCTGCAGGTCGAGAACGCGTCGACCATGCGCAAACAGGAGCTGATGTTCGCCATCCTGAAGAATCTCGCCGCCCAGGAGGTCGAGATCATCGGGGAAGGCGTCGTCGAGGTGCTGCAGGACGGCTTTGGCTTCCTGCGCTCGCCGGACGCCAACTACCTGCCCGGGCCGGACGACATCTACGTGTCGCCGTCGCAGATCCGTCGCTTCTCGCTCCGGACCGGCGACACCGTCGAGGGCATGATCCGCAGCCCGAAGGAAGGCGAGCGCTACTTCGCCCTCCTCAAGGTCAACACCATCAACTTCGAAGACCCCGACAAGGCGCGCCACAAGGTCCACTTCGACAACCTGACGCCGCTCTATCCCGACGAGCGGTTCAAGATGGAGCTCGAGGACGGCACCAAGAAGGACATGTCGGCGCGGGTCATCGACCTCGTCGCACCGCTCGGCAAGGGCCAGCGCGCCCTCATCGTGGCGCCGCCGCGCACCGGCAAGACGGTGCTCCTGCAGAACATCGCCCACTCGATCACCGGCAACCACCCGGACTGCTACCTGATCGTCCTCCTCATCGACGAGCGCCCGGAAGAAGTCACCGACATGCAGCGCTCGGTGCGCGGCGAGGTGATCTCCTCCACCTTCGACGAGCCGGCGACGCGCCACGTGCAGGTCGCCGAGATGGTCATCGAGAAGGCGAAGCGCCTCGTCGAGCACGGCCGTGACGTGGTCATCCTGCTCGATTCGATCACCCGCCTCGGCCGCGCCTACAACACCGTCGTGCCATCGTCCGGCAAGGTGCTGACCGGCGGTGTCGACGCGAACGCCCTGCAGCGCCCGAAGCGCTTCTTCGGTGCGGCCCGCAACATCGAGGAGGGCGGCTCGCTGACGATCATCGCGACCGCGCTCATCGACACCGGCAGCCGCATGGACGAGGTGATCTTCGAGGAGTTCAAGGGCACCGGCAACTCGGAGATCATTCTCGACCGCAAGGTCTCCGACAAGCGCGTCTTCCCGTCGATCGACATCCAGCGCTCCGGCACCCGCAAGGAAGAGCTGCTCGTCCCGCCGGACCAGCTGAAGAAGACCTACGTCCTGCGCCGCATCCTCAACCCGATGGGCGTCGTCGACGCCATCGAGTTCCTCCTCGACAAGCTGCGCCAGACGAAGTCGAACCAGGACTTCTTCGACTCGATGAACACCTGAGGGGCGGGGCCGGGGGCTGCCCCGGCGTCATCCGGGCCAAGCGAGGCGGAGCCCAGGCAGCGCTTTCGACAACGGTGTCCTTTCCTCAGGGCGATGTGATCGCGGCGACGAATGGGTTCCCGGGACAAGCCCGGGAATGACCGCGTTGGGTGAGAGACGGCCTCGACGGGCCCGGCCCACGCATCTGCCGGTCTCACTCGGCCTTCGCCTCCCCGAACTCGATCCTCCCCGTTGGAGTCATTCCCGGCCTTGTGCCGGGAACCCATGCGACGCTTGACGCGGAGGATGGCGCCCGATTGAGGGAGCGTCACCTGCCGAGAGGGATGGTTCCAGGACAAGCCCGGGAATAGCCGCGTTGGGTGTCGTGAGCAGATCAACCCCCGGCCAAGCGGGCGGCAACCTCGACCAAGAGTTGCGTACTGGCCTACACCCCCGCAGGACGCGACCCTCACAAATGACTCAGGATCGCGATTTCGCGACCCGCCGCACCGTCCGGACCCCCGGACAAAAACGAGCGCCAGCGACTCTCCCAATCGATCTGACGGCCCATCGGCCGGAAACACACTCCTGAGCCGGCACAAAAAACGCACCACGTGCGCTTCCTAGATCGCCACTCACCGGAGCGCCTCGGCGAGGGCCTCCGGCTCCAGAATCGGCAGCGAGCACGTCGTTCCGCGACAGACATAGGCCGCGGCGCGACCGTCGACCGGACCCTTGCCCGCCGCGGGATGCCCCGCCGGCAAGTCGGACCCGTCCGTCACGGTGAGGACGCGGCCGGGGAAGGGGGCCTTGCGGACCACCTCGGCGAGCGGCGCGGCCGCTTCGAGGGTCGGCGCTGCCACCACGACCTGCTCGGCCGAGAGGCGCGTATCGAGGGCGTTCATCAGTGCCGCGTGGCCGAAGGCGTTCTGCATGACTTCCGCTGCGAAGCCGGCGAACAACCGGTCGGCGCGGGCCCTCAGGGCGTCCTCGCCCGTGATGAGCCACAGCCGCACCAGCGCCTCGGCGGCGAGCGCATTGCCGCTCGGCGTCGCCTCGTCGGTCGCCGACGCCATGCGGACGATGAGGTCGTCGGCATCGTCCGCGGCCAGCGCATAGGCCCCCTCCGCCTCCACCCAGTGGTGGGCGTCGAGCGCCCCCATCCAGGCGCGGGCGCGGCCGAGATAGGCCTCGTCGCCGGTCGCCTGGCGGAGGGCGAGGGCGGCGCGGATCATCGCGCCATAGTCGGTGGAGAGCCCCGGGAAGGTGCTGCGGCCCGCCCGGGCGGAATGGCCGAGCCGGTCGCCGCGGCCGAGGAGGGCGACGATGCGCCCGAAGGCGCGGGCGGCGAGGTCCACCCAGTCCGCCCGGCCGAGCGCCGCGCCGGCTTCGGCCAGCGCCGCGATCATCAGGCCGTTCCAGTCGGCGAGCACCTTGTCGTCGCGTCCCGGCGGGATGCGCTCGGCGCGGGCGGCGAGCAGGTGGGCGCGCAGCGGCGCGAGCTCCGCCTCCTCGGCGGCACCCGGGAAGCTGGTCGCCAGCCGGTTCGGGATCGAGTGGCCCTCGAAGTTGCCCCCCTCCGTCACGTCGTAGGCGGCCATGAAGCGCGCCGCGTCGGCCTCGCCGAGCACGGCCGCCACTTCGGCCGGGGTCCAGACGTAGAACTTGCCTTCCTCGCCCTCGGAATCCGCGTCGAGGCTCGCGGCGAAGGCGCCGTCCTCGGCCATCATCTCGCGCTCCAGCCAGCCGACCGTCTCCTCGATGCGGCGGCGGAAGCCGTCCTCGCCGGTCGCGACGAAGGCGAGGGTGAGCAGCGAGACGAGCTGGGCGTTGTCGTAGAGCATCTTCTCGAAATGCGGCACCAGCCAGCGGTGGTCGACCGAATAGCGGGCGAAGCCGCCGCCGAGGTGGTCGTAGATGCCACCGTTCGAGATGCGCTCGAGCGAGGCGGCGACGATGCCGCCGTAGTCGGCCCGGCCGGTGCGCCGCCCGGCCCGCCAAAAGAGCTCGAGCACCGAGGCGTTCGGGAACTTCGGCGCCCCCTGAAGGCCGCCGTGGCGCGGGTCCATGACGGACAGCAGCCGCTCCGCTGCCGCGTCGAGCACGCCGGCATCGAGCGCAACGGGGTCGCCGCGCCGGCGCTGTCGCAGCACCGCGAGCAGGGCCCCCGTGTTCTGCGCCACGGCCTCGCCCTTCGTGCGATAGGTCTCGGCCACGGCTTCGAGCATCTGCACGAAGCCCGGCCGGCCATAGCGCGGCTCCGGCGGGAAATAGGTGCCGCCCCAGAACGGCGCCCCGTCCGGCGTCAGGAACATCGTCAGGGGCCAGCCGCCCTGTTCGCCGAGGGCGTGCAGGGCGGTCATGTAGATCTGGTCGACGTCCGGCCGCTCCTCGCGATCCACCTTGATGTTCACGAACAGGCGGTTCATCACCGCGGCGATGGCGGGGTTCTCGAAGCTCTCGTGGGCCATCACGTGGCACCAGTGGCAGGCCGCGTAGCCGACCGAGAGCAGCACCGGCACGTCGCGGGCGCGCGCCTCGGCGAAGGCGGCGGCGCCCCAGGGCCACCAGTCGACGGGGTTGTGGGCATGCTGCAGGAGATAGGGGCTGGTCTCGCCGGCGAGCCGGTTGCTCCCGCCGCCCACCCCGGAGGCCTCGTGTTTCTGCATCATCGCGCTCCCGTCTCGACGCTCGCGACCATAACGCACGGAAGCGCGGAAGGTCATCGCGGCCGGCCGACAACGCGCCCGGTGGCGACACCCGCTCCAACCCGGTCAGCGGCATGACCGACCGCCCGGAGGCGCAGGCAGACACCATCGTCGCGCTCGCCAGCGGCCGCCCGCCGGCGGCGATCGCGGTGATCCGGCTCTCCGGACCCGCTGCGGCAAGCTGCCTCGAGGCCCTCTCCGGCCGCGTACCCCCGCCCCGCCGCGCCAGTCTCACCCGCTTCCGTAATCCGCGAAGCGGCGAGATCCTCGACGAGGGGATCGCCCTCTTTCTGCCGGGTCCCGCCTCACCGACGGGCGAGGACGGCGCGGAGTTTCACGTGCACGGTGGCCGGGCCGTCGTCGCGGCGATGCTCGCGGCGCTGACGGCACTGCCGGGTGTCCGGCTGGCGGAGCCCGGCGAGTTCACCCGTCGCGCCTTCTACGCCGGCCGGATGGACCTCGCCGCCGTCGAGGGCCTCGCCGACCTCGTCGCCGCCGACACCGAGGTCCAGCGCCGCCAGGCGCTCGCCCAGGCAAGCGGCGTGCTCGGCGCCCGCGTCGGCGGCTGGCGGAACCGCATCCTCGCGGCGCGGGCACTCGCCGAGGCGAGCCTCGACTTCGCCGACGAGGACGACGTCGCCGCCGACGCGCTGGAGCAGGCGAGGGCGGAGGCGTCGGCGCTCCGGGACGAGATCGCCGCGGCCCTCGTAGCGAGCACGGGCGGCGAGCGGCTGCGCGAGGGCTTCCGCGTCGTCGTGCTCGGCCCGCCGAATGCCGGGAAGTCCAGCCTCGTCAACGCCCTCGCCCGCCGCGAGGTGGCGATCGTCACCGAGGAGGCGGGCACGACGCGCGACCTCATCGAGGTCCACCTCGACCTCCGCGGCTTTCCGGTCGTCGTCACCGACACCGCCGGCCTCCGCGAGGCCGCCGGCCGCGTCGAGGCCGAGGGCATTCGCCGCGCCCGGTCGCGGGCCGAAGAGGCCGATCTGGTCCTGTGGCTCTCCCCGGCGGATGCACCCGAGGCGCCGCCGCACGATCTGCCGATGGCGCCGATGATCGTCGTCAGGACGAAGGCGGATCTTTTCACTGCGGGGGCCGACGCGCCCACCGGCGGGACAAATTCGGTCTCCGCCAATTCGCACGAAGCACCGGAGATCTCTCCCCTTCTCCCGGCCGAAGGCGGGGAGAAGGTGCCCGAAGGGCGGATGAGGGCGGCGCGCGCCGGCGCGCCGGAGACGGTCGCACCCGCCGCTTCCGCGCCGCCTGAGCGGCACGGCCCTCACCTCGCCCTGCGGGCCACCCTCTCCCGGCTCGCGCCGGGAGAGGGGACGGAGACGATGCAGGGTGCAGCGACGCGGAAAGGGCCTTGGGGCGACGGCTCCGAAACACGCTTCGCGCAGGCGCCTCTCCCCATCTCCACCCACACCGGCTCCGGGCTCGCCGAACTCGTGGCCCTCATCGCCGAGCGGGCAGCGGCCAGTCTCGCGGGCGGGGAGGCGGCGGTGCTGGTGCGGGCGCGTCACCGGGAGGCGGCTGAGGCGGCCCTCGCCGCCCTCGATCGCGCAACGGCCCATGCGGTCTCGCCAGAACTCGCCGCCGAGGACCTGCGGCTCGCGTCCGACGCGCTCGGGCGGATCGTCGGCGCCGTCGGCGTCGAAGACGTGCTCGGGCACATCTTCTCGGCCTTCTGCATCGGCAAGTAGCCGCCGTTTGTTCACGTGAAACTGCCGGTCTCCGCTGCGGTGACGGGGGTCGTGATCGAGGCGCGCCTCGGACGTTCCCATCGAGGCCAGTGTTTCACGTGAAACACCTTCCATGCCACCTGGCGGGGTACCGCAGTGCCGGCGCCTCAGAGCAAATCGTCCAGCGTCTTTGACGCCCCGATTAGCCTCAGCTACAGCAGCCGGATGGAGAGGATCGTGGAGACCGAAACGCACTACGACGTGATCGTCGTCGGGGGCGGGCATGCCGGCTGCGAGGCCGCGGCGGCGGCCGCCCGCGCCGGCGCGCGCACGGCGCTCCTCACCCACCGCGCCGACACCCTCGGCACCATGTCCTGTAACCCGGCCATCGGCGGCCTCGGCAAGGGCCACCTCGTCCGCGAGATCGACGCCCTCGACGGGCTGATGGGCCGCGTCGCCGACGCCGCCGGCATCCAGTTCCGCGTCCTCAACCGTCGCAAGGGTCCGGCCGTCCAGGGCCCGCGCGCCCAGGCCGACCGCGCCCTCTACAAGGCGGCGATGCAGGCGGCGCTCGCTGCCGTCGAGGGACTGACGATCGTCGAAGGGGAGGCGGCCGGGCTGATCCTCGCCGACGCTGGAGGTGGCGCCGCCCGACCCCGCATTGAGGGCGTCACCCTTTCCGTCGGCCGCCGTCTCGTCGCCGGGGCCGTGGTCGTCACCACCGGCACCTTCCTCAACGGCCTCATCCACATCGGCGAACGGAAGATCCCGGCCGGCCGCGCCGGCGAGCCACCGTCCGTGGGCCTCGCCGCGAGCCTCGCCGCCCTCGGGCTCCGGATGGGCCGCCTGAAGACCGGCACCCCGGCGCGGCTTGACGGCCGCACCATCGACTATTCCGGCCTCGACGCCCAGCCGGGCGACAACCCGCCGCAGCCATTCTCGGTGCTCACCACCGCGATCACCACGCCGCAGGTGGCCTGCCACATCACCCGCACGACCGAGGCGACGCACAGGGTCGTCCGCGACAACCTCGCCCGCTCGGCGATGTATTCCGGCGAGATCGGCAGCCGCGGGCCGCGCTACTGCCCCTCGATCGAGGACAAGATCGTCCGCTTCGGCGACCGGGACGGGCATCAGGTGTTCCTGGAGCCGGAGGGCCTCGACGATCCGACGGTCTATCCGAACGGTCTCTCGACCTCGCTGCCGGAAGACGTGCAGGCGGCGCTGCTGCGCACCATCCCCGGGCTCGAGCGGGTCGCGATCCTGCGGCCCGGCTACGCCATCGAGTACGACCACGTCGACCCGACCGAGCTTGCCGCCACGCTGGAAGTGAAGCGGGCCCGCGGCCTGTTCCTCGCCGGCCAGATCAACGGCACCACCGGCTACGAGGAGGCGGCGGGGCAGGGGCTTCTCGCCGGCCTCAACGCCGCCCGCCGCGCCGGCGGCGCCGAGCCGGTGACGATCGGGCGCGAGGCCGCCTATCTCGGCGTGATGGTCGACGACCTCGTCACCCGCGGCGTCAGCGAGCCCTACCGGATGTTCACCTCGCGGGCGGAGTTCCGCCTGTCGCTGCGCGCCGACAATGCCGACGAGCGCCTCACCGCCCTCGGCGAGAGCTGGGGCCTGGTCGGCGCCGCCCGCCGCGCCGCCTTCGCCGCCCGCCGCGCGGCGCTCGAGGATGCGCGCGCGCTGCTCCGCTCTGTGGCCCTCACCCCGAGCGAGGCGGAGCGGCACGGCATCGCCCTCAACCGCGACGGCGTCCGCCGCACCGCCTTCGACCTGCTGTCGCGGCCGGAGCTCGACCTCGAGCGGCTCGCGGCAATCTGGCCGAAGCTCTCGGCCATCCCGGCGGCGCTGCGCGAGACGGTGGAGACCGACGCCCGCTACGCCGTCTATCTCGACCGACAGGCGAGCGACGTCGCGGCGCTGCGGCGCGACGAGGGCGTCGCCCTGCCGGCCGACCTCGACTACCTCACGCTGCCCGGCCTCTCGATGGAGCTCCGCCAGAAGCTCGCGGCCATCCGGCCAGCGACGCTCGGCCAGGCCTCGCGCCTCGAAGGCATGACCCCGGCCGCCCTGACCTTGGTGCTCGCCCGGGCGAAGGCGGCCCGACGCGAGACGGCCGCTCGCGAGCCCGCCGATGCCGCCTGAAGCGAGGGCGGAGGGCCCCGCCGCGCTCGCCGCGCTCGCGCGTCCCGTTTCACGTGAAACAGCCGGGCGGCTCGCGGCCTATGTAGACCTCCTCGGTCGCTGGCAGAAGATCAAGAACCTCGTCGGTCCCGGCACCCTCGAGACGGTCTGGACGCGCCACATCCTCGACAGCGCCGCGGTGCTCGACGTCGCCCCGGAGGCGCGCACCATCGTCGACCTCGGTTCGGGCGCTGGCTTCCCCGGCCTCGTCGTCGCCATCCTCCTCGCGGGCACACCCGGCGCCGCCGTCCACCTGGTCGAGGCGAACGCCCGCAAGGGCGCCTTCCTCCGCACCGTCGCCCGCGAGACCGGCGCGCCCGCCACCGTCCACGTCGGGCGGATCGAGGAGGTGGTGCCGGACCTCGCACGGACCCTTTCGCCCGACCTCATCACCGCCCGGGCGCTCGCCCCGCTCGACCCCCTGCTCGGCCTCGCCGAGCCGCTGCTCGCCGGCGGTGCCACCGGGCTTTTCCACAAGGGGCGGGAGCTCGCCGAGGAGGTTGCTGCGGCGCGAGACCACTGGCGCTTCGATCTGGTAGAACATCCCTCGCGGACGGACCCGGCCGGTCGGCTCGTGGAAATCCGCGGACTTCAGAGGCCCGGGTGACCGGGCCGCGGGCGGATCGGAACGGGACGATGGGCGAGCCAAACGGCTTCGAGCGCGCCGGCGGCCACGGGGCGCCGCGCGTGCTGACGGTGGCGAACCAGAAGGGCGGCGTCGGCAAGACGACGACGGCGATCAACCTCGCCACCGCGCTGGCGGCGATCGGCGAACGCGTGCTCGTCGTCGACCTCGACCCGCAGGGCAACGCCTCCACCGGCCTCGGCATCGATCGCCGCCACCGTGACCTCTCCACCTTCGACGTGATGACCGGCGAGCGGCCACTCGCCGACGTGGTGCAGCCGACCGCCGTGCCAGGCCTCTCCGTCGCCCCCTCCACCATGGACCTCCTGGGCGTCGAGCTCGAGATCGCCGGCGAGGCGGACCGGGCGCACCGCCTGCGCAGCGCGATCGCGACGCTGCCGAAGGGCGCCTACACCTACGTGCTCGTCGACTGCCCCCCCTCGCTCAACCTGTTGACGATCAACGCCCTCGTCGCCGCCCAAGCGATCCTGGTGCCGCTGCAGTGCGAGTTCTTCGCCCTCGAGGGCCTCAGCCAGCTGCTCTCGACGGTGGATCAGGTGAAGCGCTCTCTCAACCCTCAGTTGCGCATCCACGGCATCGTGCTCACCATGTACGACGGCCGCAACAACCTCGCCGCCCAGGTGGTCGCGGACGTGCGCGAGACGATGGGCGAGGCCGTCTACGAGACGGTGATCCCCCGCAACGTCCGCCTGTCGGAGGCGCCGTCGCACGGCAAGCCGGCGCTCCTCTACGACGTGCGCTGCTCCGGCAGCCAGGCCTATATCCGCCTCGCCTCCGAGGTGATCCAGCGCGAGCGGCGCCTCGCCGCCGCGGCGGCGTGAGCGGGGAGGGCGGCATGGCCGACGAAGGCGCCCGCCGGCGGCTCGGTCGCGGCCTCGCCGCGCTGATCGGGGACATCCCGTCCGAGTCGGCGCCCGGCCGCGAGCCGCCGCGCGGCTTCCGCCGCGTGCCGACGGCCGCGATCCACCGCAACCCGCGCAATCCCCGCCGCCACTTCGATGAGACGGAGCTCGACCATCTCGCGAACTCGCTCAAGACGCACGGCCTCGTGCAGCCTCTGCTCGTCCGCGAGAGGGGGCCGGACGCCTACGAGATAGTCGCCGGCGAGCGGCGGTGGCGGGCCGCCCAGCGGGCTGGCCTGCACGAGCTGCCGGTGGTGGTGCGCGAGGTCGACGACCGCGAGGCGCTCGAGATCGCCATCGTCGAGAACGTCCAGCGCGCCGACCTCAACCCGATCGACGAGGCCGCCGGCTACGAGGCGCTTGCCACCGAGCACGGCCACAGCCACGCCGAGATCGCCGAGGCGATCGGCAAGAGCCGCAGCCACGTCGCCAACACGGTGCGCCTCCTGAAGCTGCCGGACCGGGTGAAGGCGCACGTCGCCGAGGGCCGCCTCAGCGCCGGCCACGCCCGCGCCCTCATCGGCGCCGCCGATCCGGAGGGCCTCGCCGCCCGCATCATCGCCGAGGGCCTCACCGTCCGCGATGCCGAGCGCCTCGCCGGCGAGCCGGTGGCCGCCGCCGTCAAGGCGCGCGCCCGGGCCGAGAACGCCGCCCCGCCGAAGGACGCCGACACCCGAGCACTCGAGAAGCTCGTTTCCGACCGCATCGGGCTGAAGGTGGACATCGCCCACCGGGCGGACGGCGGCGGCTCGATCACGCTCGCCTACTCGACGCTCGAACAACTCGACGAGATCTGCCGCAGACTGGGTGAACCGTGAGCCGCATCACCGAAGCCGAAGCCCCCGCCGCGCCGCCCATCAAGGTCGCCGTCGTCCGCGTCACCCCGTTCCAGCAGAACGCCTCGCTCGTCGCCTGCGCGGCGACCGGCAAGGCGGCCGTCGTCGACCCGGGCGGCGACCTCGACCGCATCCTCGCCGTCATCGACGAGGCAGGCGTGACGGTCGAGAAGATCCTGATCACCCATGGCCACGTCGACCACGCCGCCGGGGCGGCGGAGCTCGCCCTCCGGCTCGGTGTTCCGGTCGAGGGGCCCGGCGAGGCCGATGCCTTCCTGCTCGCCGAGCTGCCCGCCAAGGGGCGCGAGTACGGCTTCCCCGCCGATCCGCTGACGCCGGACCGCTGGCTCGCCGAGGGCGACACGGTGACCGTCGGTGAACAGGTGTTCCGCGTGCTCGACGTGCCGGGGCACTCGCCCGGCCACGTCGTCTTCGTCCACGACGGCGCGAAGCTCGCGATCGCCGGCGACACGCTGTTCGCCGGTTCGGTCGGCCGCACCGACATGAGCTACGGTGACGGCGACCTCCTCGTCCGCGGCATCGTGACGAAGCTGCTGCCGCTCGGGGACGATTTCACCGTCCTGCCCGGCCACGGCCCGGCGACGACGATCGCCCGGGAGAAGCGGGTGAACTCGTTTCTGCAAGGTTGAGCGTCCGGTGACGGCAGACCTTCGAACCTGAAGCCCGGCGAACGTCCCTCCTCGGGGCCCGACCACCCGTAGCGGGGTCATTCCCGGCCTTGTGCCGGGAACCTGCCCGTCGCCTCGCGCACCACGCCCGCGGTGCGCTCCGCCGCGCGGCACCGTTGCATGGGTTCCCGGCACAAGGCCGGGAATGACTACCGTGGGGGAGGAGGTCGTCACTTTCGTCATCCCACTGCCGCTACCAGCGCACGCACGGACTTTACGTGGCTTGTCAAGGTACCGATGAGCTCGTCATGACGATTGCGTGAGGCATTTTGGCCTACGCCTGCGTGAACCGACACTGAATTGCACTCAGCAATGCCTACTTCTGCTTCGTTAGCTCAACATATATTTGATCTAGCTTGGCAGCTGCACTGCCATATTCGGAATACTGCTCAAGTGCATCTAGGATCTCCTGCGGGAATAGTTCCGACATTTCCGGAACTGACTGAGAATGGAGCCCCTCGGTATTGGATACAATGTCAAATATCTCGGACCCCTCGATCATGACGAACAGATGGAATGCCATCAATTCCGCAGCATATCTGGCGACCCTCAACGATCTCTCTGTTGCATCGCCCTCCGTTAGATAAATTTCGAGGGCCTTGAATCGTGGATGGGTGTCGGTATCCATTCTCGCCAAGTCGGACGAGACGTTGCGCATCGCATAGTGGAAGGCCTCGGCACACATCTTCCTGAACTCGCTTAGCACTTGCTCGCGGGCATTCGCGTCCATCAAACGCTCCGATGAGTTACTCGTCTATGCAGCCCCCACCCGACGCACGCAGCGGAAGCCGACGTGGCTGGTCGAGGTGTCGACCGGCTCGGCGTGGCGGGCGGCGGGGCGGTAGCGGCGGCAGTAGCTGGGCGCGCAGAGGTGGGAGCCACCCTTCAGCACCTTGCGGGGAATGCGGATCTCCGGCTGGCGCGGGTCATAGCTCGTCGCCTCCGGGCCCCCGCGCGGGTTGACCGGCACGCAGCACGCCTTCGGGGCGTCGGCCGGGTGGCGGGTCGACCAGAAGTCCGTCGTCCACTCCCAGGTGTTGCCGATCATGTCGTGGAGGCCATAGCCGTTCGGCGGGAAGGCGGTGACCGGCGAGGTGCGCTCGTAGCCGTCCTCGAGGCGGTTCTCGGCCGGGAACACGCCCTGCCAGGTGTTGGCGCGGTGGACGCCGCCGGGCACGAGCTCGTCGCCCCAGGCGAACTCGGCGCCGTCGAGGCCGCCGCGGGCGGCGAACTCCCACTCGGCTTCCGTCGGCAGCGCCTTGCCGGCCCAGGCCGCGTAAGCCTCGGCGTCGGCATAGGCGACGTGGACGACGGGATGGTCGTCGAGGCCCTTCGTCGAGCTGCCGGGGCCGAGGGGGCGCCGCCAGCAGGCGCGGAAGACGAAGCGCCACCACGCACTCCAGTCGCGCGTGTCGACGGCATGGGCAGGGGGCGTGAAGACGAGGGAGCCCGCCTTCAGCATCCGCGGGTCGGCGCCGGGGTACATCTTCGGGTCCGGCGGCGTCTCGGCCACGGTGACGTAGCCCGTCGCCTCGACGAAGGCGCGGAACTGCCGGTTGGTCACCGGCGTCGTGTCCATGAAGAAGCCGTCCACCGTCACCGTGTGGGCCGGTTTCTCCTCCGGATAGTGGTGGTCGGAGCCCATGCGGAAGGTGCCTCCGGGGATCCAGACCATCGCCTCCGCCGGAAGCGTCTCCGCCCCTTCGATCGTCGGCGACCGCTGCCGTTTGCCCGATCGCACCTGCCGCCTCCCGCGATGCCGAAAAAGGACCGCATTCCCGCCCGACGAACGCCGGGCACACCGCTATTCTACGCCCATGGGCGGGAGAATCCTTTCCGACGTCCGATTTCTTGCCCGATGGCGAAGGCACCCGATATAGACCCGCGCATGTCGCTCGACGATCTCCAGGACCTCTCCGCCCAGAAGCCCGGCGTTCCCGCCGCGTCGGCGCTTGTCGACGCGCAGGGCCGGCCGCGCAAGCGCGCCAAGGCCATCGCCTACTGGTCGGAGCCGATCGGCAGCCCGGTGAAGCGGATCGCGGCCTGGTCGCACATGCTGATCGCCGATCACGGCATCTTCCGCCTGTTCTACGGCAACCGCCACCGGGTCGACGAGAAGCTGTGGCGCTCCGCCCAGCCGGCGCCGCACGACATCGCGTGGGCGAAGCGCAACGGCGTGCGCACGGTGGTGACCCTGCGCGCCGGCCGCGCCCACGGCGGCTGGCCGCTGCAGCGCGAGGCCTGCGAAGCCGCCGGCCTCGCCCTCGTCGAGCTGCCGCTCTATTCGCGGGCAGCGCCGACGCGCGAGGCGATCCACGAAGCGAAGCGGGTGTTCGATTCGATCGCCTATCCGGCCCTGATGCACTGCAAGTCGGGCGCCGACCGGGCGGGCCTCGCGAGCGCCCTCTATCTGCTCCTCCACAAGAACGCTCCCGTCGAGGAGGCGATCGACCATTTGCACCTGCGCTACGGCCACGTGCGCTCGGCGAAGACCGGCATCCTCGACGTCTTCCTGCAGCGCTACCGGGACGAGGGCCTGCCGAAGGGCCTCTCCTTCCTCGACTGGGTGGACACCGTCTACGACCCGGAGGCGCTGAAGGCGTCCTACCGCTCGTCGCTCTGGACGGACGTGCTCGTCGACAAGGTGCTGCGCCGGGAGTGACCCGCGGAGTGACGTTCGGAGCGACGTGCGAAGTGATTTGCCGTCAGGCGGGCGCGGCCCCGTCCACCACGTCTTCCGCCGCGAACACCTCCTGGAACTGCAGGCGGTAGAACCGCGCGTAGAGGCCGCCGGCGGCGATGAGCTCGTCGTGGGTGCCGCTCTCGACGACGCGCCCGGCCTCCATGACGACGATGCGGTCGGCCGCGCGGATGGTCGACAGCCGGTGGGCGATGACGAGCGTCGTCCGGCCGCTGGCGAGCCGCGCGATCGCCTCGCGGATGAGGTGCTCGGATTCCGAATCGAGCGCGCTCGTCGCCTCGTCGAGGAGCAGGATCGGCGCGTCCTTCAGGAAGGCGCGGGCAAGGGTGATGCGCTGGCGCTCGCCGCCCGACAGCCGCGCCCCGCGGTCACCGACGATCGTGTCGTAGCCCTCCGGCATCGCCGAGATGAAGCCGTGCGCCGCCGCCTGGCGGGCGGCCGCCTCGATCTCCGCGTCGGTGGCGTCGGGGCGGCCGAAGCGGATGTTCTGGCGGACAGTGTCGTTGAAGAGCACCGCCTCCTGCGCCACCACCGCAACCTGGCGGCGGAGGCTCTCGAGCGTCACGTCGCGCACATCGGTGCCGTCGATGGTGACGCGGCCCGATTCGGCGTCGAACAGCCGGCAGACGAGCGAGAACAGCGTCGACTTGCCGGCCCCGGAGCGGCCGACGATCGCCGTCACCTTGCCGCCGGGGGCGAGGAGATCGACCCCGTCGAGGGCGCGCGTGCCGTCGGCGAAGTTGTAGCGGAAGACGACGTCCTCGAAGCGCACCTCGCCAGCGGTGACGGCGAGCGGCCGCGCCCCCGGCCGGTCGGCGATCGACGCCGGCCGGTCGAGGACGTCGAAGACCCGGCGGAGCGCCGAGAAGCCCTGCTGCAGCACGGCGTTGAGGCTGCCGAGGGCCCTCAGCGGCTGGGCGGCGATGAGGAGCGCCGAGACAAAGCCGGTGAACTCGCCGACCGTCGACGCGCCCGAGGAGATGCGCCAGCCGATGACGAGGAGCACGCCGACGACGGCGAGGCCGCCGAGAAGCTCGAGCGTCGGCTCGACGCGGCCGCGCTGGTCGGCCGCCTTCACCTTCAGCACCCGCACCCGCTCGAAGGCGGCGGCGGCGCGGCCCTTCAGGTAGCCCTCGAGGCCGTAGGTCTTGACGATGCGCAGCGCCCCGAAGCTCTCGGAGACGAGCTGCGCCATCACGCCGGTCTGTTCCTGGGTGGTGGTGGAGACGCGGCGGATGCGCTTGCCGATGCGGCTGATCGGGATGACGGCGAGCGGCAGCACGACGATGGCGAAGATCGACAGGAACCAGTCGAGCCAGACCATCGCGGCGAACACAGAGACGAGGGTCAGCGCGTCGCGCACGAGGTTGGTGGTGGCGCGGGTGAGGGCGTCGCGGATGTAGGCGAGGTCGGTGGTGAAGCGCTGGGTCAGCGCCGCCGGCGTCTCGTCGGCGAGCTGGGCGACGTCGGCATCGACGAGATGGTCGTAGAGGGCGATCTGAAGGTCCGCCTCGATGCGGGTGGCGAGACGGTTGGTCATCGTCACCTGGGCGTAGAGGGTCACCGCCTTCACCACGACGACCCCGAACACCAGCACCGGCAGGAGGGCGATCATCGCCGCATCGCGGGCGCCGAAGGCGTCGTAGGCCTTGTTGATCAGGATCGGATAGAGGCCCGTCGTGCCGGCCGAGATGGCGATGACCGCGAGGATCATCAGGATCTTCGGCCAGTGCGGCGCGATCCAGCCACGCCAGAGGCGGCGGGAGAGCTCGCTGCTGTCGTCGGAGAGCATCGCTCGGCGGTCGCTCCGGGGTGGCGCCCGATGGCGCGGGCGGCGACCCGTCACGCGCGGGGCGGCTGCACTCCCGCGAGCGTATGGCCGATAGGGCGCGCCATTGCAAGGCGAGCGGGCGGCCGGCGCCCCGCCGGCGCCGTTGCTTGACGGCTGCGCGAGGGGCGCGCGACAACGAACCTCGAGATTCGGGGGGCGCGGGGGCCCGGGCTGCCCCGTCGACAGCGGGCCTGACGCTTGCGCATTCTTCTCGCCGAGGACGCCGAGGACCTGGGAGACGCCCTCACCGCGCGGCTCCGGGCGTCCGGCCACGCCGTCGAGTGGCACCGCTCCGGCACCGACGTCGCCACCCGCGCCCGCGAGGAGCCGTTCGACGCCGTGGTGCTCGACGTCAACCTGCCCGGCCGCGACGGTTTCGCCGTGCTCGCGGACCTGCGCCGCGCCGGCGTGACGACACCGGTGCTCGTCGTCACCGCCCGGGCCGAGATCGACGACAAGGTGAGCCTCCTTGACCTCGGCGCCGATGACTACATCGTGAAGCCCTTCGACCTCCGCGAGTTCGAGGCGCGGCTCAGGGCGGTGATGCGCCGGCCGACCGCGGTGCGGGCGAGCCTCGTGCGGGTGGGGTCGCTCGGCGTCGATGCGGCGAACCGCACGGTGCTCGTCGGCGAGCGTCCGGTCGACTGCGGCCGCCGCGAGTTCCGCGTCCTCGAGGTGCTGGTCGCCCGCCTCGGGCAGGTGGTGGCGAAGGAGCGACTGATGTCGCAGGTGTTCGGCGCCGACGACGACGTCGGCGTCAACGCCCTCGAGCTCGTCGTGTCGCGCCTCCGCCGCAAGCTCGAGGGCGCCGGCGTCGAGATCGTCACCGTCCGCGGCAACGGCTACATGATGCGCGCCGACCCGGCGGCCGGGACGACGGGACGGCCCGATGCGACCGGCTGAGGGCCACCCCGAGCCCCCGGTGCGGGCGGTGCTGTCGATCCGCCGGCGCATCCTCGGCCTCGCCTTCGTCGTGCTCGCCATCTCGGCGATGGTGTTCGCCGTCTTCCTGCGCGACTACGCGACGCGCGCCGCCGACCGGGCCTTCGACCGGCTGCTCGCCGCCTCCGCCCTGTCGATCGCCGGGGCGGTGCAGGTGGAGGAGGGGCGCGTCACGGTCGAGCTGCCGCTCGCCTCGCTGGGCATGCTCGGCGCCGGCGGCGACCGCGTCTTCTATCTCGTCGAGGCGCCGGACGGATCCTTCGTCACCGGCTATCCCGACCTCGCCGCCGGCCGGCCGCGGGCCGTGCGCTCCGAACCGAGCTTCGAGGATCTCAGCTTCCGCGGCGAGCGGGTGCGCGTCGCCACCATCGGCCGCCTCTCCTCGGTCGGCGGCGGCGCGGGCTTCGTCTCGATCCGCGTCGCCGAGACCCGGCATGGGCGCGAGGCGCTGGCGAACGAGATCCTGTCGCGTGCGGTGCTGCCGCTGGTGGCGCTGCTGCTGGTCGCCCTCGCGGTCGTCTGGTTCGGGGTCCGGCGGGCGTTCGTGCCGCTCGCCGGGATCGAGCAGGAACTGCGGGAACGGGCACCGGACGACCTCTCGCCACTCCGGCTGCCGGTGCCGGTGGAAGTCATGGCCCTCGTCGGCGCCCTCAACGACTTCATGCGCCGGCTCGAGTCGTCGCTGAAGACGCTCTCCGGCCTCGTCGCCGACGCCGCACACCAGGTGCGCACGCCGCTCGCAGCCCTGCGCGCCCAGGCGGAGGTGGCGCTCGAGGAGCCGGACCCGGCGAAGGTGCGCGAGCGCCTCGCCCGCATCCACCGCAACGCCTCGGCCACCAGCGACCTCGTCAACCAGCTCCTGATGGAGGCGATCGTCGCCCACCGGCTCGAGACGCGCGAGGTGGCGCCGCTGACGCCCGCGCTCATCGTCGACGAGGTGCGGGCGCGCCTCGACGACGACGACGAGGGGCGGCTCGCCGTGTCGGTGGCGCCGGCGGCGCGCGGCGTCACCATCTGGGGCGACCGGCTGGCGCTGCGGGAGATGCTGCGCAACCTCGTCGAGAACGCCCTCGCCTATTCCGACGACGACGTCGACATCGAGGTCGCCCCGGCGGGTGCCGGGCGCGTGGCGATCTGCGTGTCGGACCACGGCGAGGGGATCGACGACGACGAGAAGGCCCTCGTGCTGGAGCGCTTCCGCCGCGGCCGCGCCGGCGCCGACGCGCCGGGCACCGGTCTTGGCCTCGCGGTGGCGAAGAGCGTCGCGGAGGCGCACGGGGGCAGCATCGCCCTCCTCGACCGCCCCGGCGGCGGCCTGATCGCCCGGGTCGAGCTGCCGTGCGAGACGGCCCCGGTGCGCCGCCCGGCGGCGGCCGCGGCGGCGGTGATGGTCGCCCTCGCCGCTCTCCTCACCCTGGCCGGCGGGACCGGCGCCCTCGCGCGTGAAACGGTCTATCCCGCCCCGGCGCCGCCGGCGGACAGGCCCTCGCCCGTCCTCACCGTCGCCGGCGCCACCGACACCGGCCACTTCGCCCACTTCATCCACGACTTCCAGGCGCTCCGCCCGGACGTCAAGGTCGTCTACGTGGAGATGGACACGCTCCGCCTCTATGACGCCGTCGTGGCGGGCACGCTGCCGCCCTCCACCGACCTCGTGGTGTCGTCGGCCGCCGACCTCCAGGTCAAGCTCGCCAACGACGGCTTCGCCCGCGCCCACGAGAGCGACGCCACCGCCCGCCTGCCGGCCTGGGCCCGCTGGCGCTCCGAGGTGTTCGGCTTCACCTACGAACCCGCGGTCATCGTCTACAACACCGAGCTCGTGCCGGAGGCGGAGCGGCCGCGCTCGCACCTCGCCCTCACCGAGCTCCTCGAGCGCGAGCCCGAGCGCTTCCGGGGCCGCGTCGGCACCTACGACATCGCGCTCTCAGGCGTCGGCCACCTGCTCGCCATGCAGGACGCCCAGATCTCCTCGAACTTCTGGCGCCTCGCCCGCGCCTTCGGCCGGGTCGACGCCGAGCTCGGCGATTCGAGCCCGCAGATCCTCGACCTCGTCGAGGAGGGCGAGCTCGCCCTCGGCTACAACGTCCTCGGCTCCTACGCCTTCGCACGCGTCGTCGAGGGCGGGCGGCTCGGCGTGGTGATCCCCGAGGACTACGCCCTCGTGCTGACGCGCACGATGCTGATCCCGAAGAGCGCCGACGACATTGCCCTCGGCGGCGCCTTCATCGACTACGCCCTGTCCCCGCGCGGCCAGGCGATCGCCGCCGGACCCTCTGCGCTCGGGGCGGTGGTGCCGGGCACACCGGGCGACTTCACCAGCGACCGGATCGCCCGCGCCGCGCGCGGCGTCGTCCACCCGGTGGCGCTCGGCCCGGCCCTGCTCGTCGCCCTCGACCAGCAGCGCAAGGCGCGCGGGCTGGAGACGTGGCGGAGACTCGTCACGGAGCCGTAGCAGCGGCGCACGACGTGTTTGGAACGCTGGCGACGCTCGGCCACTCGCCCCTCGTGGGGGCGGGTCGACGCGCGCAGCGCGGCGGGCGGGGTGACCGCGGGAAGGAGCGCATGAACCTTCCTTTGCCAGCGTCGCAGGTCTTTCCCCGCCGCCTCCCGGCGGCGCCACCCCGCCCCGGCGACCTGCGGTCGCCGACCCGCCCCCTCGAGGGGCGGGTGGTCTGACGGCGAAAGCACCGCGCAGACGACAGGTGCGCGACAGCCGCATTTGCTACAGTGGCGCCCGCCGGGCGCCGACAAGCCCGGGAGAACCGGGAGGAGCCGCCCCGTCTCGCACGAGACGCGGCGTCGACAGGATGCGGCGACGCCGCGACGGCCGGGCGTTCCGCGGCCTCCTCCCTGCCAGAGTTCGCGGCGGCCCACCGCCGTTCGACGTTCCGGGAGGTCCCATGCTGAAGCCCTTGTTCGCCGCCGCCCTCTGCGCCGGCCTCATCGCCGCGCCGCTCGCGGCCTCCGCCACCGACTACAAGATCATGGCCCCGGCAGCCCCCGGCGGCGGCTGGGACCAGACCGCGCGCTCCATGCAGACGGCCCTGCAGGATGAGAAGATCGCCGACAGCGTGCAGGTCAACAACGTTCCCGGCGCCGGCGGCACCATCGGCCTCGCCCAGTTCGCCACCCAGTCGAAGGGCGATCCGAACGCGCTCATCGTCGGCGGCTACGTGATGGTGGGCGCGATCCTCACCAACAACGCCCCCGTTACCCTCGAGCAGGTGACGCCGATCGCGCGTCTCACCGGCGAGTACGAGGCGATCGTCGTGCCGGCGTCCTCGCCCATCCAGACGATGCAGGACCTCGTGGCGGCCCTGAAGGCCGACCCTGGCGCCGTCTCCTGGGGTGGCGGCTCGGCCGGCGGCACCGACCACATCGCCGCCGGGCTGATCGCCAAGGCGGTCGGCGTCGACCCCACCAAAATCAACTACATCGCCTTCTCCGGTGGTGGCGAGGCGCTGGCAGCGATCCTCGGCGGCCAGGTGACGGCCGGCATCTCCGGCTTCGGCGAGTTCGAGAGCCAGGTGAAGGCCGGCACGCTGCGTCTCCTCGCGGTGTCGAGCGGCGAGCGCCTGCCGGGCGTCGACGCGCCGACGCTGAAGGAGGCCGGTGTCGACGTCGAGATCCAGAACTGGCGCATGGTGGCCGCGGCCCCGGACCTCACGCCGGAGCAGGTGGCGGCGATCGGCGCCGACATCGAGAAGATGGTGAACTCCGCCACATGGCAGGAGACGCTGAAGGCGAAGGGCTGGCAGAACACCTACCTCGCCGGCGACGCCTTCAAGGCGCAGCTCGCCGCCGATACCGCGGCGACCGCGACGATCCTGAAGGACATCGGGCTCGTCAAATGAGCGGCCACCCGGAGGCCCGCCAGCATCGCCCCGACCGGGCGGTGCTGGTCATCGCGGTGCTGCTGGCCGCCCTCGCCGTGGTGATCGTCTGGGACACCCAGCGCCTCTCCGTGGCGGCGGCCTACGCCCGCGTCGGCCCGGCGGCCTTTCCCTACACCATCGCCGTCGCGCTCCTCGGCCTCGCCGTCTGGACGGCGATCGCCGGCTGGCGGGGCGCCTTCCCGGAGCGCGAGGGCGTCGAGTTCGGGCCGGTCGCCTGGATCGTCGCCGGCCTCGTCGGCCAGATGGCGCTGCTGCCCTTCGCCGGCTTCTCGATCGCCACCGGCGTGCTCTTCGCCTTCACGGCGAAGGGCCTCGGACGCGGGCCGCTCTGGCTGACCGTGCCGGCCGGCATCGTCTTCGGCTTCGTCGTCTGGGTGGTCTTCTCGAAGGTCCTGCAGCTGTCGCTGCCGGCGGGGCCGCTCGAGCGCCTCGTTCCCTGACCCTTTCCTCGCCCGAACGGACGCCCCATGGACACCTTCGCGCTGCTCGGTCAGGGCCTTCTCGTCGCGCTCGAGCCGATGAACCTCCTCTATGCGCTGATCGGCGTCACCCTCGGCACCGCCGTCGGCGTGCTGCCGGGGATCGGCCCGGCGCTCACGGTCGCGCTGCTTTTGCCGGTCACCTACAAGCTCGACCCGGCCGGCTCGCTGATCATGTTCGCCGGCATCTACTACGGCGGCATGTACGGCGGCTCGACCACCTCGATCCTGCTCAACACGCCCGGCGAGAGCGCGTCCATCGTCACGGCGCTGGAGGGCAACAAGATGGCCCGCGCCGGGCGCGGCGGCCCGGCCCTCGCCACCGCCGCCATCGGCTCGTTCGTCGCCGGGCTGATCGCCACGCTCGGGCTGGCGCTGATCGCCCCGTGGGTGGTGAAGTTCGCCCTCGCCTTCGGCCCGGCCGAGTACTTCGCGCTGATGGTGCTCGCCTTCATGACGGTGTCGGCGGCCTTCGGCGATTCGACCCTGCGCGGGCTCACGGCCCTCGCCCTCGGCCTTGCCATCGGCCTCGTCGGCATCGACCTGCAGACCGGCCAGGCCCGGCTCACCTTCGGCGTGCCCGATCTTCTCGACGGCATCGAGGTGACGACGGTGGCCGTCGCCCTGTTCGCCGTCGGCGAGGCGCTGTCGGTGGCGGCCGCGCGCTCGCGCACGCCGGAGACGATCGAGCCGGTGCGCGGTTCGGTGTGGATGAGCAGGCTCGACTGGGCGCGCTCGTGGAAGCCGTGGCTGCGCGGCACCCTGATCGGCTTCCCGATCGGCGCGATGCCGGCCGGCGGCGCCGAGATCGGCACCTTCCTCTCCTATGCCGCGGAGAAGCGGCTGACGAAGCACCCGGAGGAATTCGGCCACGGCGCCATCGAGGGCGTCGCCGGGCCGGAGGCGGCGAACAACGCCTCGGCCGCTGGCACGCTGGTGCCGCTCCTCACCCTCGGCCTGCCGACGACGGCGACGGCGGCGATCATGCTCGCCGGCTTCCAGCAGTTCGGCCTGCAGCCGGGGCCGCTGCTCTTCGTCACCAACGCCGAGCTCGTGTGGGGGCTGATCGCCAGCCTGCTCGTCGCCAACCTGATGCTGCTCGTCCTCAACCTGCCGCTGATCGGGCTGTGGGTGAAGCTGCTGACGATCCCGCGGCCGTGGCTCTATGCGGGCATCCTCGTCTTCGCGACGCTCGGCACCATCGGGGCCAACCCGTCGGTGGCCGAGCTCGCCATGCTGCTCGCCTTCGGCATCCTCGGCTTCCTGCTGAGGCTGTTCGGCTACCCGATCGCCCCGGTGGTGGTGGGTCTCATCCTCGGGCCGCTCGCCGAGCAGCAGCTCCGCCGGGCCCTCGCCATCAGCCAGGGCGACCCGACGGTGCTCGTCACCTCGCCCGTCGCGGCGGTGCTCCTGGCGCTTGCCGCGGCGGCGGTGATCGTGCCGCTGGTGCTGCGCTGGCGGGGCCGCGGCAAGGTGCTGTCGGCCCTTGCGGCGAACGAGGATTGAGGCCATGAGAATGCCGCCGGACCTCCCCGGCTGGACTCCTGCGGCCGCCCCCGAAGGGACCGCCGCACTTCCTTTCAATTGCTACCAGGCCGGGCCCCTCTGGCAGCCCCTCGGGACTGCGATGTCGGACTGGACGTTTTCCGAGACCCCTCGGGCGCCGCAGACGGGCGCGCCCGCCGCCCGGCGGTAGTCCCGGGCCGGCCGCAACGCGGTCGGCCGTACGCGCGTTGTCGACCTGCCACGCCCTTGCCCCTGCAAGGAGACAGTCCCGCATGATGGAATTCTTCGCCGAGCACCTGACCGCCGAAGCGCTCACCGCGCTCGGGCAGGTGATCATGATCGACATCGTGCTCGCCGGCGACAACGCGATCGTCATCGGCCTCGCCGCCGCGGGCCTGCCGAAGGACCAGCGCGCCAAGGCGATCCTGATCGGCATCATCGCCGCGACGGTGCTGCGCATCTTCTTCGCCGCGATCACGGCGCAGCTCCTCGCCATCATCGGCCTGCTGCTCGCCGGCGGCATCCTGCTCCTGTGGGTGTGCTGGAAGATGTGGCGCGAGCTGCGCCTCTCCGCCCGCGAGGCGGCCGAGGGCCAGGAGGCGCTGACCGAGGAGGATCTCACCGGCGACCAGCAGATCGCCGCGGGCGCGCCGCGCAAGACCTTCGCACAGGCGGCCTGGCAGATCGTCGTCGCCGACGTGTCGATGTCGCTCGACAACGTGCTGGCGGTCGCCGGCGCGGCACGCGAGCACCCCTGGGTTCTCGTCACCGGCCTCGCCGTGTCGATCGCCCTGATGGGCCTCGCCGCGAGCTTCATCGCCCGGCTGCTGCACCGCTACCGCTGGATCGCCTACGTCGGCCTCCTGATCATCCTCTATGTCGCGCTGGACATGATCTATCGCGGCGGCCTCGAGGTGTGGCCCTACGTGCAGGCCTACACCGGCCTCTGAGCCCGCGGCGGCCGCCTCGCGCGGCCGCTGTCGCCACGCAGCAGGGGTCCACGAATGAAAACGGGCCCCGGTCTTGCGACCGGGGCCCGCTTCGCGACGGTGCGTCGAGGCTCGACGGGCGGGGGGAGGACCCGCCCGGAGCCGTCAGAAGCGCACGCCGTCGAAGGCCTTGGGATCGATGCCGAGGATCTTCAGGTCGGCCATCGCGGGACGCCGTCCAGCCTCGGCGGCGGCAGCGGCGTTCCGCGCGGCGCCGAGGATCGAGAACATCGTGCCGATCCCGCCGAAGAAGCTGGTGCGCGGCCGGGCCGAGGGGCCGGCGGTGAGGTGGGTGGCGCTCATGGGGTGATCTCCGCAAGTCCGTTGCACCCCATATCGGTCATGTTGCAGTGCAATAGAAGTGCGGGATTCGCAGCGCCGCCATGCGCGCGTTGCAGGCCACGCGGCAAGCTTCCGTCAAGATTTCCCGAGGCGCGGGCGGTGCGGACGGCATCCGGTCGACGGCGGGCGTCGCGGGCGCCCGATGGCCCCGCGCCCGTGGCGGCCCCCCTCCCTGCCCTCCCCCGCGCGGGGGGAGGGTTCGCGTTGTGCCTGGAAGGCGTTGGCGCCGAGCGAGAAGCCGGAGAGGTGGCTCAGCCGGCGGCGGCGAGCTTGGCCGGCTGCACGGCGGCGGCGTAGTCGTCCATCAGCGTGCGGGTGACCTCGCCCGGCGTGAAGGTGTAGGGGCCGATCTCCGAGACCGGCGTCACCTCGGCGGCGGTGCCGGTGAGGAAGCACTCCGCGAAGCCGGCCATCTCCTCCGGCGCGATCCGCCGCTCGACCACCTCGTAGCCGCGGCGCTTGGCGAGATCGATCACGGTGCGCCGGGTGATGCCGTCGAGGAAGCAGTGCGGCTCCGGCGTGTGGATCCGGCCGTCCTTGACGAAGAACACGTTGGCGCCGGTCGCCTCGGCGACGTTGCCCTCGAAGTCGAGCATCAGGGCGTCGGCGTAGCCCTTGTTCTCGGCCGCGTGCTTCGACAGCGTGCAGATCATGTAGAGGCCGGCCGCCTTCGCCTTCGAGGGGATCGTCCGCGGATCGGGACGGCGCCACTCGGCCATGTCGAGGCGGATGCCCTTCAGGCGCTGCTCGGGGGCGAAGTAGCTCGGCCACTCCCACGCCGCGATGGCGAGGTGGATGGTGTTGTTCTGGGCCGACACGCCCATCATCTCGCTGCCGCGCCAGGCGACGGGCCGGAGATAGGCGTCGGTCAGCTTCTGGCGACGCAGGAGTTCGCGGCTCGCCGCGTTGATCTCCTCGGCGCTGTAGGGGATGGTGAAGCCCAGCACCTTGGCGGAGAACAGGAGCCGCTCGGTGTGCTCGGCGAGCTTGAAGATCTCGCCGCCATAGGCGCGCTCGCCCTCGAACACCGAGGAGGCGTAGTGCAGCCCGTGGGTGAGCACGTGGACGTTCGCCTCCGACCACGGCACGAACTTGCCGTCCATCCAGATGACGCCGTCGCGTTTGTCGAAGGATTGTCCCGCCATTTCCGCTTTTCTCCCGGTTCTCGGCGCCCGGCCCCGGCGGTCCCGTTCGGTCCGTCAGGCCCGGTCTAGCATGTCGCCGGCCTCATGCGCATCCGCCGGCTCCGGTCGTCCCGCCGTCGCCGTTTTTGCGTCGCAGCGGAGTTGCCGGTATCCTCCCGCGCCGTCGGCGGGGAGGAACGTCCGATCCTTTCGTCCGGACGGTCGTCTCAGTAACAATCGGTCGCGAATAAGTCAACATGGCTGACGTAATTTCGAGCGAGGCCCGGGAGCGCCCGGCGCGCGAGCCGGCCGGCCGCAGCGCCGGCGCCGCCGCCGACGAGCCGCTCTACGAGCTCATCGAACTCCTGTTCTTCGCCTACCGGGACTTTGTCGGCGGCCCCGACCGCATCCTCGCCGAGTACGATTTCGGCCGCGCCCACCACCGCGTCCTGCACTTCGTCAACCGCAACCCGGGCATGCGGGTCACCGACCTTCTCGACATCCTGAAGATCACCAAGCAGAGCCTCGCCCGCGTCCTGAAGCAGCTCGTCGACACCGGCTTCATCGACAGCCGCACCGGCGACGCCGACCGGCGCGAGCGTCTGCTCTACCCGACCGAGGCCGGCCGGGCGCTGGCGCTCCGCCTCGCGCGCCTCCAGTCGGCGCGCCTCGAGGCGGCCTCCGCCGCCCTCGGCCCCGCCGGCACCGAGGCGGCGAAGCGCTTCCTCTCCCTCGTCGTCAACGAGGACGAACGCCCGGCCGTTCTGGCGCTCGCCCGCAAGGAAGGCCCCGCATGACCGCATCCGCCGCCGTCGCCGCGCCCGCCGCCCTTCCGGACGACGCCCCGCACCTCCTCGTCGTCGACGACGACGCCCGCATCCGCACGCTGCTGAGGCGCTACCTCGTCGACAATGGCTACCGCGCCACCGTGGCCGAGAACGCCGCCGCGGCCCGCCGCTCGATGGCGCAGCTCGAGTTTGACCTTCTCATCCTCGACGTGATGATGCCCGGCGAGAGCGGGGTGGACCTCGCCTCCTCGCTGCGCACCGAAAGCGACGTGCCGATCCTGATGCTGACGGCCCGTGCCGAGGCGGGCGACCGCATCGCCGGGCTGGAGGCCGGGGTCGACGACTACCTGACGAAGCCCTTCGAGCCGCGCGAGCTCCTGCTGCGCGTCCAGAGCATCCTGCGCCGCCGGGCGCCGCGCACCACTGGGCCCGCCGAGGTCCGCTTCGGCCCGTTCACCTTCCACCTGCAGAAGATGGAGCTGATGCGCGGCGACGTGGCCGTTCGTCTCACCGACCGCGAGAAGCGCCTCCTCAAGGCCTTCGCCGAGCGGCCGGGCGATACCATCGCCCGGCACCTGCTGGTCGAGGGGGAGGGAAGCCTCGGCGAGCGGACGGTGGACGTGCAGATCAACCGGCTGCGCCGCAAGCTGGAGGTCGACCCGGCGAACCCGGTGCACCTGCAGACGGTGCGCGGCATCGGCTATCGACTGGCCACCAGCTGAACAGGGAGGAGCGCCGCGTGGCCGAGACCGGCACGGGCACGGACTGGGTCCGGACGGCCGGAGAGCGGGCCCGCCGCGCCCTCCTCCTGCCGGCGCTCGGCCGCTTCCTGCACCGGACGCTGCCGAAGCGGCTGTTCCCGCGCTCGCTGCTCATCATCGTGCTGCCGATGATCCTGCTGCAGTCGGTCGCCGCCTACGTCTTCCTCGAACGGCACTGGGAGCTCGTGACGCGCCGCCTCTCGGAGGCCACCGTCCGCGACATCACGGCGATCATCAGCGTGCTGCAGTCCTACCCCCAGGACGCCGACTATTCGACGCTGACGCGCATCGCCCGGGACGACCTGAAGCTCGCCATCGAGGTGCTGCCGAAGCAGCCGCTGCCGCCGCCGGCCGAGAAGCCGTTCTTCTCGCTCCTCGACCGCACCCTGTCCCGGCTCATCTCCGAATCGATCGGCAAGCCGTTCTGGATCGACACGGTCGGCCGCTCGGACTTCGTCGAGATCCGCATCGACCTCGGGGACCGGCAGCTCAAGGTCTACGCCCGGCGCAGCCAGACCTATGCGGCGAACGCCCACATCTTCCTCGTCTGGATGGTCGGCACCGCCTTCGTGCTGCTCGCCATCGCGATCCCCTTCCTGCGCAACCAGATCCGGCCGATCCAGACGCTCGCCGCCGCCGCCGAGGACTTCGGCAAGGGCCGCCCGGTCGACGGCTTCCGGCCGCGCGGTGCCCTCGAGGTGCGCCAGGCCGCGCACGCCTTCCTCGAGATGCGCCGCCGCATCGAGCGGCAGATCGAGCAGCGCACGACGATGCTCGCCGGCGTCTCGCACGACCTCCGGACCATGCTGACGCGCTTCCGCCTCGAACTCGCCTTCCTCGGCGACGGCGAGGAGGTGGCCGAGCTGAAGAAGGACGTCGACGAGATGCAGGCGATGCTCGAGGGCTACATCGCCTTCGTGCGCGGCGACGGCGACGAGCAGGCGGCTTTGGTCGACCTCGATGCCATGCTCGCCGAGATCGCCGCCAAGGCGGCGTCCGACGGCTGCGCCGTCACGGCCCGCTTCGAGGGCGAACCACAGGTGACGGTGAAGCCGAGCGCCTTCCGCCGGGTGATCGTCAACCTCGTCGGCAACGCCTGCCGCCACGCCGGAGCGGTCGAGGTCGCCGGCCGCCACGCCGACGGGTGGATCACGGTCACCGTCGACGACGACGGGCCCGGGGTGCCGGCGGAGATGCGCGAGGAGGTGTTCAAGCCGTTCGTGCGGCTCGACGAGGCGCGCAACCAGGACCAGGCCGGCACCGGTCTTGGCCTCGCCATCGCCCGCGACATCGTGCGCGGCCACGGCGGTGACATCGGCCTCGAGCAGTCGCCGCTCGGCGGGCTCCGGGCGCGGGTGCGCATCCCGGGCTGAGATCGTCCGATTTCCCGTGTGTCCGGGCCTTGCGGCCCTTGCGGGGGGCAAGGCGGCGCCATACCTGCGCAACGACGACAGGGAAGGGTCCGACGATGATCGACACGAAGAAGCTGCTCGACCAGTTCCTCGGCGCCGGCGCCGGCGGACAGGGCGGCGGACTGGGCGGCGCCCTCGGCGGCATGCTCGGCGGCGGCCGCACCGGCGCCCCGGGTGGCCAGGCGGGCGGTCAGGCCGGCGGCCTCGGCGGGCTCGGTGACATGATCGGCGGGGTCCTCGGTGGCGGCAAGACCGGCGGCGGCGGGCTCGGCGGCGGACTTGGCGGTGCCTTGGGCGGCGGCATGGGCGGCCTTGCCGGCGGCGCCCTCGCCGGAGGACTCGTGTCGGTGCTGCTCGGCTCGAAGGGCGCCCGCAAGCTCGGTGGCAAGGCGCTGACCTATGGCGGCCTCGCCGTCGTCGGCGCCCTCGCCTATTCGGCCTACCGGAACTGGCAGGCCCAGCAGGCCGGCCAGCCGGCCCCGGTGCAGCCCGGCCAGCCGCTGGCGCTGCCGCCGCCCGACACGCCCTTCCATCCGGCCCACGCCCCCGGTGGCGAGGGCACGCTGGCACTGACGTTGCTGCACGCGATGATCGCCGCGGCGAAGGCCGACGGCCACGTCGACGCCGACGAGCGCGCCCGCATCGTCGGCCGCCTCGACGACATCGGCCTGTCGGCCGAGGACCGCGGCTTCCTCGAGGCGGAGCTCGCCGCGCCCATCGACATCGACCGGCTCGCCCGCGAGGCGACGACGCCGGCGGTCGCGGCCGAGATCTACGCGGCCTCGCTGCTCGTCATCACCCCGGACCATCCGGCCGAGCAGGCCTACCTGCAACTCCTCGCCGCCCGGCTCGGGCTCGACCCGGGCCTGAAGGTCGAGCTCGAGAAGGCGGTGGCCGCCGCCGCCCTCGACTGAGGGCAGTCGGGGCCGTTCATCGTCCTGCGCCGCGCGGCTCCCTCAGGCCGGCGGCGGCAGCACGGCGGTGCGGTGGGCGGTGAGCGCCGGCCGCAGCACCGCCACGGTGGCGAGCAGGATCAGGACGCCGATCAGCATACCGGCGATCCGCTCGACCACGGGCGCGATGGTGTCCGGCGGGCCGAGCCCGGTGACCATCGCGAGGATGAAGGCGAAGCCGCCCTGCAGGCCGACGTACGAATAGGCCGAGCGGCCGTGATAGAGGTGCGCGAGCGCCATCATCCCGCCGACGAACAGCACCGACCAGACGAAGAAGGACGACACGCCGGAGCTCGTGATGACGAGGCCGGCACTGCCGCCGACGAGGCAGCCGAGCACGCGCTGCAGGCTCTTCGCCCGCATCACCGCGATGTCCCGGTCGAGGACGGCGAGGATGCTGACGACGATCTGCAGGATGCTCGGCAGGTCGTACCAGGACCACAGCGCCAGCGCCGCGAGGAGGGCCACCCCGGCGACGATGGCGGCGTGCAGGGCCTCCAGCTTCTCCTCCGGCGTCCCCCCAGCGAAGCCCTTCGGCTTCTCCGGCAGGTTCTCGCCGAGCACGAGCGAGGCGACCATCGCCGAAAACACCCCGATGCAGATCTCGAGGCCGCGGAAGACGACGAACTCGTAGAGCGTCGCCGGGTCGGTGATCGAGCCGACGAGGGCCATCGCCACGGTGATGGCGCCGAGCAGCCAGGCGTAGTCGAAGCGGCTGCGGTAGCGCATGACGACGCCGGTCATGCAGACCATCGCCAGCACCAGCGCCTGCGCCACCGGCTGGCCTTCGAGCGCGAGGGCGAGGTTGTAGCCGACGAGGCAGGCGATGAGCGTGCCGGCGACGCGCATGCCCGACTTCAGCACCAGCGCGTCGCGGTTCGGATTCGCCACCACCCAGGCGGAGATGCAGGCCCACCAGGGGTCCGAGGTGCCGGCCCAGAAGGCGAGCACCGCCGCGAGCCAGCACCCGGCCGCCGCGACGAGGGCCTGGCGCTCGCCGCCGATCATTGGGCCGCCGGCTCCTGTTCGCCGGCCGGAGGCGCGGGCTCGGCGGCGAAGGTGTTCGCCCACAGGAGCACCCGGGCGTCGGCCCCGGAGAACAGCGGCACCCGCCCGACGAAGCCTTCGATGTCGATCTCGATCGGGAAGCGCCGCGGCAGGCGGATCCACTCCGTCGTCGGCGACACGTAGGGCAGGACGCGCAGCGGATCCGGCTGACGGGCGATGCCGCGGGGCAGCGAGCGGATGGTGGCCCGGTGGAGCCGCCACGGGTCGGTCGAGACGTGCACCCACACGGGCTGCCCGACCTCGAGCGCACCCAGATAGTAGTCCGGCAGGTTGGCGACGATGCGCCAGCCGCGGTCGGCCACCACCGCCATCACCGGCGTGCCGACGTTCACGTAGTCGCCTTCCTTCACCTCGTAGGGGGCGATGGTGCCGGCGACGGACGAGACGAGGCGGGTCTGGGCGAGGTCGTACTCGGCCTTCGCCAGCGACGCCTCCGCGGCGCCGATGGCCGCGAGCTGCACGGCGATGTCCTGCTGCGCCGTCCGCTGGAGTGCGGAGAGTTCGGCGACGCGCGCCGCCGCGGTGTCGAAGTCGCGCTTGGCGTCGTCGACGGCCTGGACGGTCACGGCGCCGGAATCCTGGATGGCGGCGAGGCGCTGGAAGCGCATCTGCGCGTCCTCGAGCGTCGCCTCGGCCGACTTCACCACCGAGGCGGCGGCGGAGGCCTGGTCCACCGCCTTCGCATGGTTCGCCTTGGCGAGGGCGAGCTCGGCCTTCAGCTCGTCCACCCGGTACTGGAAGGGCGTCGGATCGATCGTCAGCAGCGGCTGCCCGGCGGCGATCGACTGGTTGCGGCGGACCTCGACGGTGGTGACCGGCCCCGCCACCTGCGGGGCGACGACGACCACGTCGGTCACCACGAAGGCGTCGGTCGTGTAGGCGACGAAGGAGGCGAGGATCTCGTAGAGGACGAGGAGGCCGGCGAGCAGGCCGAACACCGATACGCCGGGATGCCTGGCGAAGAACGCGCGCAACCTCGTCTCCCTGTCGCCCCCGACATCTGGCCGTCGAGGGAGCCTTGCGGCGCCGCCCGCGTCAAGGCGGTGCGAACGGCAGGCCGGAAACGGCGACGACCCGGGACACGAGGTCCCGGGCCGCCGCGATGCGTGAAGAGGTGGGGAACGGCCCGGCCGGAGCCGGGCGCGCCCTCAGCCGTTGTGGTAGGCCGCCTCGCCGTGGGAGACGAGGTCGAGGCCCTCGCGCTCCTGCTCCGGCGTGACCCTGAGGCCGACGATCAGGTCGACGATCTTGTAGAGGATCGCCGAGATGATGCCGCACCACAGGATGGTGAACACCACGGCCTTGATCTGGATCCACACCTGCGCGCCCATCGTCACGCCGTCGGCGTAGCCGATGCCACCGAGGCTGTCGGAGGCGACGATGCCGGTGCCGATGGCGCCGATGATGCCGCCGATCCCGTGGATGCCGAAGACGTCGAGGCTGTCGTCATAGCCGAGGGCGTTCTTCACCACGGCGACGAAGAAGTAGCAGCCGATCGACGCAATGGCGCCGAGGACGATGGCCGCCACCGGACCGGCGATGCCGGCCGCCGGCGTCACCGCCACCAGACCCGCCACCGCACCCGACACCGCGCCGAGCATGCTGGCCTTGCCGCGGGCGAAGGTCTCGACGATCGACCACGCCACGATGGCACCCGCCGTCGCGGTGAAGGTGTTGATCATCGCGAGGGTGGTGCCGCCGTTCGCCTCGAGGTTGGAGCCGGCGTTGAAGCCGAACCAGCCGACCCACAGGAGGGCAGCGCCGACCATGGTGAGGGTCATCGAGTGCGGGGCCATCATGTCCTTGCCGAGGCCCGTGCGCTTGCCGATCATGATGCAGCCGACGAGGGCGGCGATGCCCGCGTTGATGTGCACGACGGTGCCGCCGGCGAAGTCGAGCGCACCCCAGTCGAAGATCAGCGCACCCGCGCCGAACCAGACCATGTGGCAGATCGGGAAGTAGACGAACGTCACCCACAGGATGGTGAAGAGGATGACGGCCGAGAACTTGATCCGCTCGGCGAAGGCGCCGACGATCAGGGCGGGGGTGATGCACGCGAAGGTCATCTGGAAGCAGATGAACACGTACTCGGGGATGACCACGCCCTCGGAGAAGGTGGCCGACACCGAATCCGGCGTGACGCCGGCGAGGAACAGCTTCGAGAAGCCACCGATGTAGGCGTTGAGGCTGCCGCCGTCGGTGAGGGCGAGGCTGTAGCCGTAGGTCACCCAGATGATGATCACGACTGCCGTGATCATGAACACCTGCATCAGCACCGACAGCATGTTCTTGGCCCGCACCAAGCCGCCGTAGAACAGCGCGAGGCCGGGGATCGTCATCAGGAGCACGATGATGGTGGCGATCATCATCCAGGTGGTGTCGCCCTTGTCGGGCACCGGCGCTGCGGCGGCGGCCTCGACGACGGCTTCCACGGCAGGCGCGGCCGTGTCCTGGGCGAAGGCGGCGCCGGCGGCGAGCAGCGAAAACGCCGCCGTCGACACCGCCCGGCGGAGGATCGAACTCGTTGTCATGGTGGCAATACCCCTATTCGTGCCGGCGAGAGTGGGAGCGGCGGGATCAGAGCGCATCGACGTCGGTCTCGCCGGTGCGGATGCGGACGGCCTGGTCGATCGAGTAGACGAAGATCTTGCCGTCGCCGATCTGGCCGGTCTTGGCCGCGCTGGCGATCGCCTCGACGGTCTTGTCGACCGCTTCGGAGGAGACGGCGATCTCGATCTTCAGCTTCGGCAGGAAGCTCACGGCGTATTCGGTGCCGCGATAGATTTCGGTGTGACCCTTCTGTCGCCCGTAACCCTTCACCTCCGTGACCGTCAGACCCTGGATGCCGATGCCCGTGAGCGCGTCGCGCACCTCGTCGAGCTTGAATGGCTTGATGATCGCCATCACGATTTTCATGAGATTGCCCGTGTCATTGGCCTTCACCCGGGGCGGCCCGGGATCGGGCGGGGAACAAGCTCTGCCGACCGACCAAGTCCCGGCCTTTCCGACGAGCTCCGCGCCGCCACAGAATCAAACGCCGTGCCAAACTGGAAGGCAGTGCTGCAAAATCGACTCGGACCGGCCGCCTTTCCGCCAAAAAAAGAGGCCCGGGGAACGCGGGTTCCCCGGGCCAGGTGCGACCGGAGCCAGTTCGGTCGCGACGGGAGACGGACGGGTCGCCGGGGATCCGGCGACCGAAACGGTGGGTGGCGCGCCTCTCTCGGCTCACCCGGAAACGGAGCGGGCCGCGAGCGGCCGCAGGATCGAACGAACGACGGCGGCGGCCGCCGCGAGCAGGGAGCGAGGGCGGCGGCCGGTGGGCCGGGCGGCGGCGGGCAGCACGGTCGCCGGCCGGCCGATCGAGCCCACCCGCCCGACGGCGGCGGGGTGGCGCAGCGGCAGCGGCGGTACGGTCGGGATGTGCATCGGTTACAGAGCCTCCGCGTCGGTTTCGCCGGTGCGGATGCGCACCACCTGCTCCAGCGTGCGGACGAACACCTTGCCGTCGCCGATCCCGCCGGTGCGGGCGGCGGCGGTGATCGCGGCGACCACCGCGTCCGCCACGCCCGCGTCGACGGCGATCTCGACCATCAGCTTCGGCAGGAAGGCCACCGTGTACTCGGTGCCCCGGTAGAACTCGGTGTGGCCCTTCTGGCGGCCGAAGCCGCGCACCTCCGACACCGTCAGCCCGTGCGCGCCGACGCCGATCAGCGCGTCGCGGACAGCGTCGAGCTTGAAGGGCTGGATGACGGCGGAGACGAGCTTCATGCGGGGTCCCTGCGCGGCCGGCCCGATCGTCGGGGCGGTCACCGGGATACAATCAAACGCCGTGCCAGTTCGTCGCGCCGGCGCTCGGCAGTCGCTGACGGACTCCTGTCGCCCGACGATCCGCCCCGTTTCAGGTGCGGTGCAGCACGATATGCCTATCTGGTTCGCAGATGATTTATCTTTGGGCAGCCATCTCCGGCGGCTCCCGCCATCCGCTCATCGCGTACGCACACGGATGAGGCCTTCCTGTGCCACCGAAGCGATCAGGCGGCCCTCGCGGTCATAGATCGAGCCGCGGTTGAACCCGCGGGCGCCGCTCGAGGAGGGGGAATCCTGCACGTAGAGCAGCCACTCGTCGGCACGGAACGGCCGGTGGAACCACATGGCGTGGTCAAGGCTCGCCACCTGCACCGCCGGATCGAAGACGATGCGGCCGTGCGGGAACAGCGCCGTGTCGAGCAGCGTGTAGTCCGACACGTAGGCGAGCACGCAGCGGTGGATCGCCGGATCGTCCGGCAGCTCGGCCGCCGCCCGCACCCAAACCACCTGGCGCGGCGGCAGGGGCTCGCGGGAGGTGTAGTGGCGGATGTCGACGGGCCTGAGCTCGATCAGCCGGTCACGCTCGAAATAGGCGCGCACCTCCGGGGCCATGGCGTCGATCAGGCGGGCGACCAGCGCCTTCTCGGCGGGGAGGGTTTCCGGATCGGGCGCCGGCTCCGCGTCCATCTGGTGCTCGAGGCCGGGCTCCTCCACCTGGAAGGAGGCCGACATGGAGAAGATCGCCTGGCCGTGCTGGATGCCGACGACGCGCCGCGTGGTGAAGCTGCGGCCGTCGCGGATGCGGTCGACCTCGTAGATGATCGGCACGGTGGGATCGCCCGGCCGCAGGAAATATCCGTGCAGCGAATGGGCCTGGCGCCCCTCGACCGTGCGGGTGGCGGCGACGAGGGCCTGGCCGATCACCTGGCCGCCGAAGACGCGCTGCCAGCCGTCCTTCGGGCTGACGCCGCGGAACAGGTTGTGCTCCAGCGGCTCGAGGTCGAGGATCGACAAGAGCTTGGCGACGGCGTCGGGCATCGGGCGCTCCGGGCATCAGGGCCGCGGAGAGGGGAGGCGCGGCCGGTCCTGCCGCATGCGGCGGCATCGTGCCCGCTGTCAAGGCGCCGCCGCTGCCCTAGACTGCAGGAAGTCCGCCAGCAGTCGGCAGTCGGCAGTCGGCAGTCGGCAGTCGGCAGTCGGCAGTCGGCAGTTGGCAGTCGGCAGTCGGCAGTCGCGTCAGAAGGAAGGCTTTCCCCGTGAGCGTCACCAGCCTCGCCCGCCACCCCCGCGCCGCGGACGAAGCGGGGGACGGCCGCTTCGACGTCGTCGTCGCCGGCGGCGGCACGGTCGGCCTGTCGCTGGCGCTCGCGGTGGCGCGCGCCGACCGCCATGCGCGCGTCGCGGTGGTCGACGCGACGCCGCCGGGCGGGCGCGGCGACACCCGCGCCTCGGCCATCGCCGCGGCGGCGCGGCGGATGCTGACCCGGCTCGGCGTCTGGGGCGCCGTCGACGCCGAGGCCGAGCCGATCCGCGAGATGGTCGTCACCGACAGCCGCCTCGCCGACGTGGTGCGGCCGGTGCTGCTCGGCTTCGGCGGCGAGGTCGAGCCGGGCGAGCCCTTCGCCCACATGGTGCCGAACGGCCCCCTGACGGCGGCGCTGACGGAGGCGGCGGTCGCCGCCGGCGTCGTGCTCCACGCCCCGGCGGCGGTCGACGACTTCGTCGTCGATACCGAGGGGGTCGCCGTCACGCTCGCCGACGGCCGGCGGCTCGCGGCGCGCCTGCTGATTGCCGCCGACGGCGTGCGCTCGCGCCTGCGCAGCCTCGCCGGCATCGGCACCGTGCGGCACGACTACCGCCAGTCCGGCATCGTCACCACCGTCGCTCACGAGCGCCCGCACGAGGGGCGGGCGGTAGAGCACTTCCTGCCGGGCGGGCCCTTCGCCATCCTGCCGCTCCGCGGCAACCGCTCCTCGCTCGTCTGGACCGAGCCGACCCACGAGGCGGAGCGGCTCGTCGGCCTCGATGACTTCACCTTCGCCCTCGAGCTCGAGCGCCGCTTCGGCCGCCAGCTCGGCGCCCTCGAGCCGGAGGGGCCGCGCCGTGCCTGGCCGCTCTCGCTGGTCCTGGCGCGCGCCTTCGTGCAGCCGCGCTTCGCGCTCGCCGGCGACGCCGCCCACGGCATCCACCCGATCGCCGGACAGGGCCTCAACCTCGGCTTCCGCGACGCGGCGGCCCTCGCCGAGGTGATCGTCGAGGCGCGGCGGCTGGGGCTCGATCCGGGCAGTCTCGACGTGCTGTCGCGCTACGAGCGCTGGCGGCGCTTCGACACGGTGCAGATGGGTCTCGTCACCGACGCCCTCAACACCCTCTTCCGCACGGGCTTCGATCCGGTGCGCTTCGTGCGCGGCGTCGGCCTCGGCCTCGTCGACCGCCTGCCGGCGGCAAAGGGTGCCTTCATCCGCGAGGCCGCCGGCCTCGGCGGATCGTTGCCACGGCTGATGAAGGGCGAAGCCATCTAGGGTTGAAGATCCCAAGTAGAACCCTTCGACCCAGACGAGCGCCGCGCAACATCTCCAGTGTTGAATTGACGCTGCTCACGACATTGACTGTTGCAATGGCATCAGCAATCGCACAATTGGAAACTAGACGATGATACTTGGCGAATCGCGGGTGCCAGGAGAGGGCCCGCGGCGCCGATCGCCTGGAGTTCCTTGTGGCCCGATCACTGTCTCGCCGCCTCATTGCGCTTTTCCGGCCGAAGCCCGGCGGCGGGCGTGGCCACCGGAAGGGCGCAGCACGCTCCGACGCGCAGGACGCTCGGGACGCACGGGACGCACGGGACGCGCAGGAAGCACAGGCCCGGCAGATGGCGCGGCTCATCGCCAAGTACCTCAAGGAAAGTGACGCTGTAGCCACGCCCTCGAAGGGGCGCGGCAACCCTCGGCGCGAGGCGATCCGCGCCACCAAGGCGGCGGCCCGCAAGGCCGCGCGGTCGTTCGATGTCGTGTCGTTTCCGAAGTCCGGCCGCACGTGGCTGCGGGTGATGCTCGACGACCTCAAGCTCCCGGCCAACTACACGCACGACGGCAGCGGCCACTCGATCGTCGGCCACGTCGAGGAACTCCAGCCGGCGTCCGAGGCCTTTGCCGGCAGGACGGTGGTCTTCCTCTACCGCGATCCGCGCGACACGGTCGTCTCCGGCTATTTCCAGGCGTCGAAGCGGGTGAACACCTACGCGGGTTCGATCTCCGACTTCGTCCGCGATCCGCGCCACGGCATCGAGAAGATCGTGCGCTTCAACATGGAGTGGCTGGAGCGGGGTCCGACACTCTGCAAATTCCTTCCCGTCACCTACGAGGAACTGCGCGCCGACACGACCGCGGTGCTCGCCCGCATCGTCGCCTTCGTCGGCGCCGATCGCGACGAGGCGACCCTTCGCGCCGCCATCGAGGACGCCACCTTCGAGAAGATGAGGGAGAAGGAGGCGAGCGGCGAACTGGGCGAGCGTTACGGCAAGGCGCTGCTGCCGGCCGACAAGGACGATCCCGCCTCCTTCAAGGTTCGCGCGGGTATCGTCGGCGGCTTCCGCAATCACCTCAGCGAGGAAGACGTCGCCGCCTGCGACGCCATCTTGCAGCGCCTCGGCTATCCGCTCGAGCGGCACGTGCCGGGCGGCGACTGACTGGAGACCGATCCGCGGCTCGGGAAAGCGCCGCGGACGACAAACAGTTTTCCGTCGAAAATGGACGCACGTCACGGGGACGTGAGCGGCTGACGCGGTGCCAGCGTGCAATCTCGCTGCACGCACGAACGACGGTCACCACGCTTGAACCCGACATCTTCGACGGCGCTGGAGCGCCTGCGCGACCACTCCAATGCCAACGCCGACTGGTCCGAGGCCGGCTCGCGCCTCGCGCCACAAGCCTGGCCGTCCTTCAACCCGCAGTTCATCGTGCCGGCGGGGGGATCCGTCTTCACGGTCGGGTCCTGCTTCGCCCGCAACATCGAGGAACACGTTTCGCGCCTCGGCTTCGACGTGCCGACGCTCGCCTTCAGCGTGCCGCACACCGAGCGCTCCGGCGGACGCGGCAACGCCATCCTCAACAAGTACACGCCGGCGGCCATCCGGCAGGAGTTCGACTGGGTCCGGCGGGTCCACGAGGCGGGCGGCCAAGTCACCCCGGACCACGTCGCCCCGCTCACCTTCATGTGCTCGGACGGCTCCGTCATCGACCTGCAGCTGGGCGGCTTCCGGCCGGTCTCGCCGGAGCGGCTGATCGCCCGCCGGCAGGAGCTCTACGACGTCTTCCGCCATCTCTTCACCGCCGACTGCGTGGTGCTGACCCTCGGTCTGATCGAGGCCTGGCGTGACGAGACCACCGGTCTCTACATCCAGCAGGCACCCGTTCATCCGCCCTTCCGCCGGTCGCTGTCGCGCTTCACCTTCCACCGGCTGCCGTTCACCGCGTGCCTCGCCGAGGTGCAGGGGGCCATCGACACCGTGCGCGCGGTGAACCCGGCGGCGAACGTCCTCATCACCACCTCGCCGGTGCCGCTCGACCGCACCTTCACGGCCGACGACGTGATCACCGCGACGATGCACGGCAAGTCAGTGCTGCGCGCCGTCTGCGGCGAGATCGTCGCGGCCAACGAGCGGGTGGACTATTTCCCGAGCTATGAGAGCGTGATGCTGACGCGCGACTGGTCGGTGTTCCAGGCCGACCGCCGGCACGTCTCGGACGCCTTCGTCGGGCGGATCGTGCAGCGCCTGCTCGACACCTACTTCCGCGAGGCGCCGCCGGAGCGGCGGATGGCGCACGCCGCCTACATGGCCTCGCTCGCCGGCGAGAGCGCGGACGCCACCGCCTTGCGGTCCCTCTGGGAGGCGAGCCCGCAGGACATGCGCGCCTTCGCGCACTACCTGAACGCCCTCGCCAAGACACCAGCGGACCTCGCCGCCGCCACCGCGACCTATGTGGAGGCGGGACCGGCGCCGGAGCAGGTCGCCCGGCTCGCCCGGACCGCGAAGCGCGATCTCGAGGACGCCGCGAGCGTCCTCGGCGCGCTCGTCGCGGCGGTATCGGCCGTCGTCGGCACAGGGACCGCCTCGCCTGTCTATGCCGAGGTCTGGCGTCTGTGGGTCCAGGCCCTGATGCGGGAGGACCGCTTCGCCGAAGCTGCCGCCGCCATCGCCGATGCAAGCCTGCGCTGGCCCGGCGACGTCGCCGTGCAGGAGCTCGCAACCCTCGTCAGCCGCCGCGCCCGTCGGGCCGGCGTTTCGGGCATCCGCCCTGCGGCATCCGAGCAGGCGGCGCCACAACCCAGCGGGCGCAGGCCGGTCCAGATGCTGGCCGCCGCCGTCGAGGCCGGCGATCCCGCGACCATCGCCGCACGCCTCGCCGAGGCGCTCGACGCCGGCGCCACGCCGGAGGCGGTCGTCGAGATCGCCCATCAGGCGAAGCGGGCCGCCCGTGACGGCATCGTGTCGCCCCGGCTCGCGCTGCTGCGCGACGCGGTCGTGGCGCGCGCCGCCGGGTCAACGCCGGATGTCGGATTCGCGCCGCTCTGGCGGATGCTGACGCAGGCGCTGTGGCGGGAAGGCCGGGGCGAAGAGGCGCTTGCGGCGGCGACCGCAGCGGCCGACCTCTGGCCGGAGAACGAAGACGTCGTGGAGACCCACGACGGGATGCGGCGCAAGATCCGCAAGCAGGCTCGCGAGACGCGCGCCGCGGATGAGCCCGTCCGCACCGTCCCGCCCAAGGAGGACGCGGCCTAGCCGCCGCCATCGCCTGCCGCCGCACGGTCCGCTCGCCCCTGCGGCGCGAGCACCCCTGAAGAACCGCCGATCCCGCGCTATAAGCTCGGCGTTCGTGCACCGCGGGTGGCCCGCCGCCACCCCGGTGCCGCCGAGGAGACGCGGATGGCGACGTTCTTCTACAATCTCGTGCCATTCGCGGTCGTCGCGGTGGCGGTCGTGCTGGTGTTCGGCCTCTTCAACATGCTGCGGGGCGGCAGCCCGGACCTGTCGCAGAAGCTGATGCGCTGGCGCGTCATCCTGCAGCTCGTCGCCATCGTCATCATCATGATCACCGTCTACCTGATCGGACGCTGAGGCCATGGTCGCTCTCAACCGCATCTACACCCGCACCGGCGACGACGGCACCACGGGCCTCGCCTCCGGTCCGCGCCGCTCGAAGGCCGACGGCCGCGTCGAGGCCTACGGGACCGTCGACGAGGCAAACGCCTTCCTCGGCCGCGCCCGCCTCGCCGCCGTCGCCGCCGGCGACACCGCGTGCGACTCCCTGCTCGCCCGCATCCAGAATGACCTGTTCGACCTCGGCGCCGACCTCGCAACTCCGCACGACCCGCCGCCGCGCCATGAGGCGCTGCGGATCGTCGAGGCGCAGGTCGAGCGCCTCGAAAACGAGATCGACGCCCTCAACGCCCGCCTGCAGCCCCTGCGCTCCTTCGTGCTGCCGGGCGGCTCGCCGCTCGCCACCGAACTGCACGTCTGCCGAACCGTCGTCCGCCGGGCCGAGCGGCTCGCGGTGGCGCTCGCCGCTGCCGAGGAGGTGAACCCGGCGGCGGTGCGCTATCTCAACCGCCTGTCGGACCTTCTCTTCGTCGCCGCCCGCGTCGCCAATGCGGACGGGGCGGACGACGTCCTGTGGGTGCCTGGCAAGAATCGCTGAGCAAGAACCGCTGAGCGGCCGCCACCCGCCCCTGCCAGCTCGCGATCAGGAAGGACCGGCGCGTGTTCATCCCGATCCACGACGACAACCCGCACCGCCACATCGCCGCGCCGGTGGTCGTCTACGGGATCATCGGCGTGACGGTCGCCGCCTTCCTGGCGACCCTCGCCGCGAGCCCCGAGGCGGCCGACCGGGCGCTCCTCGCGCTCGGGCTCGTCCCGGCGCTGCTCACCGGCCAGGCGACGCTCGCGCCGGGCCTCGAGATCGTGCCCGCCTGGGCGAGCCTCGTCACCTACGCCTTCCTGCACGCAGGCTGGGCGCACCTTCTCGGCAACATGGCCTTCGTGTGGGTGTTCGCCGACAACGTCGAGGACGCCCTCGGCCATGTCCGCTTCGCCGTCTTCTACCTCGCCTCGGCCGCCGCGGCGGGCCTTGCCCACGTCCTCGTCGACCCCGGATCGCAGGCCCCGATGATCGGCGCGTCGGGTGCGGTCGCCGGGATCGTCGGCGCCTATCTCGTGCTGCACCCGCACGTGCGCGCCTGGGTGCTGGTGCTCGGACCGATCCCCGTGCGCCTGCCGGCCGCCTGGCTTATCCTCGCCTGGGCGGGCTTCCAGGTGTGGAGCGCCGTCACCGACACGGAGGGCGCGGTCGCCTGGTGGTCGCACATCGGCGGCTTCCTCGCCGGGGCGATCCTCGTGGTGCCGATGCGCCGGCGCGGCGTGCCGCTCCTCGACCGCCCGGCGCGCAAGTGAATCCAGCCGTTGCGCAAGGCGGCCGCGTTGACCTCCTTGCACTGCAACAGTAGGGTCCGGCGCGCTTCGTTCCGCCCCGGACGCCACAGGCGCCGCGGCGTCGGCCGCCCCGCCGGCCCCGACCTCCCAGGGAGAAGGTTGAGCAGGACATGAAGATCCTCGTGCCCGTGAAGCGGGTGATCGACTACAACGTCAAGGTCCGCGTGAAGCCGGACGGTTCCGGGGTCGACCTCGCGAACGTCAAGATGTCGATGAACCCCTTCGACGAGATCGCCGTCGAGGAGGCGCTGCGCCAGAAGGAAGCCGGCAAGGCGACGGAAGTCGTGCTCGTCTCGATCGGGCCGGACAAGGCCGCCGAGACGATCCGCACCGGCCTCGCCATGGGCGCCGACCGCGGCATCCTCGTGAAGACCGACGGCGACGTCGAGCCGCTCGCGGTGGCGAAGATCCTGAAGGGCGTCGTCGAGGCGGAGGGCCCCGGGCTCGTCATCCTCGGCAAGCAGGCGATCGACGACGACAGCAACCAGACCGGCCAGATGCTCGCCGCCCTGCTCGGCTGGGCCCAGGGCACCTTCGCCTCCAAGGTCGTCATCGGCGAGGGCACGGTCGAGGTGACGCGCGAGATCGACGGCGGCCTCGAGACGGTGTCGCTGAAGACGCCGGCGATCGTCACCACCGACCTTCGCCTCAACGAGCCGCGCTACGCCTCGCTGCCCAACATCATGAAGGCGAAGAAGAAGCCGATCGACGAGAAGTCGCCCGCCGACTTCGGCGTCGATCCGACGCCGCGCCTCAAGGTCGTCAAGACCGAGGAGCCCGGCGGCCGCAAGGCGGGCGTCAAGGTCGGCTCGGTGGCCGAGCTCGTCGGCAAGCTGAAGGACGAGGCGGGAGTTCTGTGATGACGACGCTGCTTCTCGCCGAGCACGACGGCGCCTCCCTGAAGGATGCCACCTCGAAGGCCCTCACCGCCGCGAAGGCGATGGGCGGCGACGTGCACGTCCTCGTCGCGGGCGAGGGCTGCCGCGCCGCCGCCGAGGCGGCCGGCAAGCTCGACGGCGTGACGAAGGTGCTCCTCGCCGAGGACGCCGCCCTCGCCCATGCCCTCGCCGAGCCGCTCTCCGCGCTCATCGTCCAGCTGGCGCCGGCCTATGACGCGATCGTCGCTCCGGCGACGGCCTCCGCGAAGAACGTCATGCCGCGCGTTGCCGCCCTGCTCGACGTCATGCAGGTGTCGGAGATCATCGCGGTGGTGTCGCCCGACACCTTCAAGCGGCCGATCTACGCCGGCAACGCCATCCAGACCGTGACGTCGAGCGACGCCAAGAAGGTCGTCACCGTGCGCACCGCCTCCTTCGCCGCCACCGGCGAGGGCGGCGCAGCGGCGCCGGTGGAGGCGGTGTCGGCGGCGGCCGATCCGGGCGTGTCGCGCTATGTCGGGGCCGAGCTTTCCGCCTCCGACCGGCCCGAACTCGCGTCGGCGAAAGTGGTCGTCTCCGGCGGCCGCGCCCTCGGCTCGGCGGAGAAGTTCCAGCAGGTGATCACGCCGCTCGCCGACGCCCTCGGCGCCGCGATCGGCGCGAGCCGCGCGGCGGTCGACGCCGGCTACGCCCCGAACGACTGGCAGGTCGGCCAGACCGGCAAGGTGGTGGCCCCCGACCTCTACGTCGCCTGCGGCATCTCCGGCGCCATTCAGCACCTCGCCGGCATGAAGGACTCCAAGGTGATCGTCGCGATCAACAAGGACGAGGAGGCACCGATCTTCCAGGTCGCCGACTACGGCCTCGTCGGCGACCTCTTCACCCTCGTGCCGGAACTCGCGTCGGAAGTCGCCAAGATCAAGCGTTGAGGGTACGAACGGAGGAGCGTGCGGCGGCTTGCCGACCGCCGCGCGTCCACCGACAATGGACTGACGACAAGCAAAGGGCGCGGACGCGCCCGCGGCGGGATCGAACGGCATCATGGCAGGCGAATTGAAGACCATCGGCGTGATCGGCGCCGGCCAGATGGGCAACGGCATCGCCCACGTCTGCGCGCTCGCCGGCTATACGGTGCTGCTGAACGACGTCACGCCGGAGCGCATCCAGTCGGGCCTCGCCACCATCAACGGCAACCTCACCCGCCAGCACGCCCGCGGCCACATCAGCGAGGAGGCGAAGGTCACCGCCCTCGCCGCCATTGGCCCCGCGAACAATCTCGACGACCTCGGCAACGCCGACCTCGTCATCGAATCGGCGACCGAGAACGAGCAGGTGAAGCGCAAGATCTTCGCGCAGCTCTGTCCGTTGCTGAAGCCCGAGGCGATCCTCGCCACCAACACCTCGTCCCTGTCGATCACCCGCCTCGCCGCCTCCACCGACCGGCCCGAGCGGTTCATCGGCATCCACTTCATGAACCCGGTGCCGCTGATGGAGCTCATCGAGCTCGTCCGCGGCATCGCCACCGAGGACGAGACCTTCGAGACCTCGAAGGTGTTCTGTGCCCGCCTCGGCAAGACGATCGCGGTGGCCGAGGATTTCCCCGGCTTCATGGTCAACCGCATCCTGCTGCCGATGATCAACGAGGCGATCTACACGCTCTACGAGGGCGTCGGCTCGGTGGAGGCGATCGACACGGCGCTCCGGCTCGGCGCCAACCACCCCATGGGGCCGCTGCAGCTCGCCGACTTCATCGGCCTCGACACCTGCCTGTCCATCATGCAGGTGCTCTACGAGGGCCTCGCCGACACCAAGTACCGGCCCTGTCCGCTGCTCGTGAAGTACGTCGAGGCCGGCTGGCTCGGCCGCAAGACCCAGCGCGGCTTCTACGACTACCGCGGCGAGAAGGCTGTGCCGACGCGATGACGGCCTCTGACGAGGAGGCGGCGAAGGCGGCGAGGCAGGCCCGGAAGGAAGAACGCCGCAAGCTGCGCCAGCAGCGGACGCCGGAAGAGCGCCGCAAGCTGCGGCGCGAGCTGACGGCCGAACAGCTGAAGAAGCGGGCCTTTCGAAAAGAAAAGCAGGCGGAGAAGCAGGCCCTGCCACGGGCCGACGAGCACCCGGGCTTCAAGGTCGGCTTCCTCGTCGCGGGGGTCCAGAAGGGCGGGACCTCCACCCTGCACGCCTACCTCGAGCGCCATCGCGAGGTCGGCCTCGGCGGCTCGAAGGAGCTGCACTACTTCGACGACGAGACGGTGGACTGGAGCGCCCCCGACTACCAGCGCTACCACCGCCTCTTCCCCGTCTATCCGGACGCGGCGATCGCCGGCGAATGCACGCCGGTCTACCTCTTCTGGCCGCCGTCGCTCGCGCGCATCCGCGCCTACAGCCCGGATGTCCGCTTCATCGTGGTGTTCCGCAACCCGATCGACCGGGCCTATTCCCAGTGGTCGATGGCCTATGCGCGGGGCGAGGACAGGCTCCTGTTCGAGGAGGCGATCCGCGGCGGACGGCAGCGCGTCGCCGAGGCCGGCGACACCGGCCACTCCCAGCGGGTCCACTCCTACGTGGAGCGCGGCTTCTACGGGGCGCAGATGCGCCGCTTCCTGTCGCTCTTCCCACGCGAGCAGATCCTGCCGCTGACGTCGGAGGAACTGTTCAAGGACCACCGCTCGGCGCTTGCCAAGGTGACGGACTTCCTCGGCGTTTCGCCCTTCCCGGCCGACCTCGAGGCCCTGCACGTCAACCGGAAGAAGAAGGAGGTCGCCTATCCGTCGGTGCTGACGCGCGCGGATGCAGACCACCTCGCCGCCGTCTTCCGTGACGATCTCGCCGAGTTCCAGGCCCTCACCGGCCTCGACGTCTCGGCCTGGCTCGACACGAGCCGCTATCCGGCCTGAACGGCAGGACCATCCGGGGCGCCGCGTCCGGGGTGCCGAATGCGGCGCAGCGTCCTCGGCCCGAGAGCGGCGTCGCCGCTCAGTGCCCGGAGCCGGATGCCTTCTCCGCCCCTTCGGCCGCCTCCGCGGCCGCCGCCTCGGGATCGAGGGCGCGGCCGATCAGGGCCTTCGCGTCGGCCGAATCCCAGGCCGCCGGCCCGTGCAGCACCCCGAGCTGGCAGCCGCTGCCGTCGACGAGCAGCGTCGTCGGCATTCCCACGGCGAGGGCCCGCCCCTTCAGGGTGTTGAAGACCGCCATCGTCCGATCGACATAGCGGGCGAGGCTGGTGATGTCCGCCTCCTCGAGGAAGCGCGCGTCGCGGCCGTCGTCGCGGGTGTCGACATTGATGGCCACGACCTCGAAGGCCGGACCGCCGAGGGACGCCTGCAGGTCATCGAGCGCCGGCATCTCCTCGCGGCACGGGGCGCACCAGGTCGCCCAGAGATTGAGCAGCACCGTCTTGCCGGCGAAGTCCGCCACGGTCCCTGGGGAGCCGTCGGGGCGGACGAAGGCGAGGTCGCCGACATAGACGGGGCTCGCCGCCGGCGTGAAGGCGGCGACCTCGCCCCGCGCCGCCGGCCGGAGCACCGCCGCCGTCGTCGCGGCACCCTCGCAGGAGACGGCGGTCTGCTCCTCGTTGCCTCCGAAGCCACCCATCACGTATACCGCCGCGAGACCGGCGAGAACGCCGGCGAGAGCGGCAATCGCGAGGATCTTGAACGACGGGCGGCGGCGGCGCTTCACCGTCGCTCCGGCCGGGCCGCTGTCGTCTGCGTCACTCATCGTCCACCGTCTCCGTTCCGTCCGTCCCGCCGCCCCTGCCGGCACCAGCCCGGAGCCTACGCCCGATGTCCGACACCGCCGGCCGCAATCGCATGTGGGGCGGGCGCTTCGCCGCCGCGCCCGACGCCATCATGGCCGAGATCAACGCCTCGATCGACTTCGACAAGGCGCTCTATCGCCAGGACATCGCCGGCTCCCGGGCGCACGTCGCCATGCTCGCCGATCGCGGCATCATCGCGGCGGATGATGCCGCGGAGATTGCACGCGGCCTCGACGCCGTCCTTGCCGAGATCGAGGCCGGCGACTTCGTCTTCTCGCGCGTGCTCGAAGACATCCACATGAACGTCGAGGCGCGGCTCGCCGAACTGATCGGCCCCGCCGCCGGACGCCTGCACACCGCCCGTTCGCGCAACGACCAGGTGGCGACCGACTTCCGGCTCTGGGTGCGCGACGCCCTCGACACCCTCGACGCCGGCATGAAGGACGTCCAGACCGCTCTCGTCGAGAAGGCGGCGGTCCACGCCCGCACGGTCATGCCGGGCTTCACCCACCTGCAGACGGCGCAGCCGGTGACCTTCGGCCACCACCTCCTCGCCTATGTGGAGATGCTTTCGCGCGACCGCGGCCGCGTCGCTGACGCCCGCCGGCGGCTCAACGAGTGTCCGCTCGGCTCGGCGGCCCTCGCCGGCACGTCGTTCCCGATCGACCGGCACGCGACCGCCGCGGCGCTCGGCTTCGACCGGCCGACGGCGAACTCGCTCGACGCCGTCTCCGACCGCGACTTCGCCCTCGAGGCCCTCGCCGCCGCCTCGATCGCCTCGGTCCACCTCTCCCGGCTCGCCGAGGAGATCGTCGTGTGGTGCTCGGCGCCGTTCTCGTTCGTGCGCCTCTCCGACCGCTTCACCACCGGCTCGTCGATCATGCCGCAGAAGCGCAACCCGGACGCGGCGGAACTCGTGCGGGCCAAGGTCGGCCGCATCCTCGGCGCCTTCACCACGCTTTCGGTGGTGATGAAGGGCCTGCCGCTCGCCTATTCGAAGGACATGCAGGAGGACAAGGAGCCGACCTTCGACGCGCTCACCAACCTGTCGCTGGCGCTCGCCGCCACCGCCGGCATGGTGCGTGACCTCGAGCCGGACGCCCGGGCGATGCGTCGGGCCGCCGGCGCCTCCTTCGCCACCGCCACCGACCTTGCCGACTGGCTCGTCCGCGTGCTCGGCCTGCCGTTCCGCGAGGCGCACCACGTCACCGGCCGCATCGTCGCCGCCGCCGCCGAGAAGGGCGTCTCCCTCGACCGGCTGCCGCTCGCCGACATGCAGGCGATCGAGCCGCGGATCGGCGAGGAGGTGCGCGCCGTGCTGTCGGTCGATGCTTCCGTCAAGAGCCGCACGAGCTACGGCGGCACGGCACCGTCGAACGTCCAGCGGCAGGCGAAGGCGTGGGCGCGGCGGCTCGCGGCGGAGGGCAAGCCACGCCGGCGACGCCGGGCGGCACCGTGAGCCGCCCGCAGCCCCTTCCGGCGCGCCGCCGCTCCGCTATGATCCCGCGGTCCGCCACGGAGACGCGCACCGGCATGCCGACTTCTCGACCGACCGCCGGCGCCGCGGCGCTGCGCTTCGTCACGGCGGGTCTCGTCGTCGCCGCCGTGCTGGCGACGGCCGGCTGCGGCCGCCGCGGCGGCCTCGAGTTCCCGCCCGATTCGAACCCGCGCGAGAACACCGTGCCCGCGAAGCCAGACCGGCCGAGCGGCCCGCGCGCGCCGCTCGAGCCCTTCGTGCTCGACCCGCTGCTCTGACGCCGCGCACCCTCCTCCCGGGGCCACCACCGTGCATCACTTCGACTACCGCGACGGCGTGCTCTTCGCCGAGGACGTGCCGGTGCCGGCGATCGCCGCCGCCGTCGGGACCCCCGTCTACATCTATTCGACGGCCACGCTGACCCGGCACTACCGGGTGTTCTCGGCCGCCGTGGCGCGGCTCGACGGCCTCGTCTGCTACGCCATGAAGGCGAACTCCAACCAGGCCGTGCTCGCGACCCTCGCCCGCCTCGGCGCCGGCATGGACGTGGTCTCCGAGGGCGAGCTCCGCCGCGCCCGGGCCGCCGGCGTGCCGGGCAGCCGCATCGTCTTCTCCGGGGTCGCCAAGACGGCGGCGGAGATGCGCTACGCGCTGTCGGAGGAGATCTTCTGCTTCAACGTCGAATCGCTGCCGGAGCTCGAGCTCCTGTCGCAGGTGGCGACGGCCGCCGGGCGCACCGCGCCGGTCTCGCTGCGCATCAACCCGGACGTCGACGCCCGCACCCACGCGAAGATCTCGACCGGCAAGTCGGAGAACAAGTTCGGCATCCCGTGGCGGGAGGCGCGGCACGCCTACGCCCGCGCCGCCGCCCTGCCCGGCCTCGCCGTCACCGGCATCGACATGCACATCGGCTCGCAGATCACCGAGCTCGCCCCCTTCGACGACGCCTTCTCGCGCCTCGGCGAACTCATCGGCGCCCTGCGCGAGGACGGCCACGCCATCGAGCACGTCGACCTCGGCGGCGGCCTCGGCATCCCCTACCGCGACGATCTGTCGCCGCCCCCCGATCCCTCCGCCTACGCCGCGGTGGTGGAGAAGCACGCCAACCGGCTCGGCTGCCGCGTCCTCTTCGAGCCGGGCCGGCTGATCGCCGGCAACGCCGGCATCCTCGTCACCAAGATCGTCTACGTGAAGGAGGGGGAGGCGAAGACCTTCGTCATCGTCGACGCCGGCATGAACGACCTCGTCCGGCCGACCCTCTATGACGCCCACCACGAGGTCCGGCCGGTGCGCGAGGCCGCCCGCCACGCGACCCTTCGGCGGGTCGACGTGGTCGGCCCCGTGTGCGAATCCGGCGACTACCTCGCGCTCGACCGGGCGATGACGCCGGTCGCCTCGGGCGATCTCCTCGCCGTCTTCTCGGCCGGCGCCTACGGGGCGGTGCAGGCGGGCACCTACAACACCCGCCTCCTCGTGCCGGAGGTGCTCGTCGACGGCGACCGCTTCGCCATCGTCCGGCCGCGCCCGAGCTACGACGAGCTGATCGGCCTCGACCGCCTCCCCGACTGGCTCGCGACGGACGCCTGAACGGCGGCGCGTCGCGGCCTCGGCCGCCGCCCTCGCTCACCCGCAGGCCCCGACCGATCGCAGCGCCGGCGTCCCGATTCGCCGCAGGGCTGGTCGTGCCCCAAAATCGCGGCATATTGGCTGCAGGGTTGCATGGGGCGAGTGCCGTCGCGCGGGTGAACCGCGCGGCCTTCGTGGGATTGCCTGACGATGATCGACCGCGCGTTCCGCCGTTCCGCGTCGCCAGCGACCGCGGCCGCCGCCCCGGAGGGCCGGATCGAGCGCCTCGTGCGCCGGGCCGGGCTCGCCCTGTGGTGGGAACGGCTGTGGCCGCCGCTCGCCGGCGTCCTCGCGGTGCTGGCGCTGTTCGCGGCGCTGTCGTGGCTCGGCGTCTGGTTCTGGGTGCCCGGGTGGCTGCGCGTCGTGATGCTCGTCGGGCTCGGGGCGATGCTGCTCGTGCCGCTGGTCGCCCTCGCCCGGGTGCGCGCGCCGCGGCGCGCCGACGCCGTCCGGCGCATCGAAACCGTCTCCGGCACCGCCCACCGCCCGCTGACCGCCGTCGAGGACGAACTCGCCGGACCCGGCGACGATCCGACGACGGCCGCCCTGTGGCGCGCCCACCGGGCCCGCATGGAGGCGGCGCTGGCGGGGCTGAAGGCCGGCGCCCCGCATCCCGCCCTCTTCCGCCGCGATCCGTGGGCCGTCCGCGCCGTCGTCGGCGCGCTCCTGTTCGTGGGCGTCTTTGCCGGCGCGGGCGACTATCTCGGCCGCATGGCCGCCGCCTTCGCGCCGCTGTCGGTGCCGGCTTCCGAGCCGCCGATGCGGCTCGACGCCTGGGTGTCGCCGCCGCCCTATACCGGACGCGCGCCCGTCTTCCTCACCGGCGAGGGCCGGATCGCCTCGAACGCGCCGCTGCGCATGCCCGCCGGCAGCGAGGTGGTGGTGCGCCTGCAGGGGGCCGAGGACGCGGTCGTCCTGGCGGACGGTCCGGAAGGCCCCGCACCCGTGGACGTCGCCGGACCCGAGGCGGCGGATGCCCCGCGCCGCACTGCCGGCACGACGGCGCCGCAGGCGGTCCGCGAGTACCGGGTGCCGCTCGGCGCCGACGGCGCGGTCGCGGTCCGGCGCGGCGAAACGGAGCTCGCCCGCTGGGCCTTCGCGGTCGAGCCCGACCGGCCGCCGACGGTCGCCTGGGTCGGCACGCCGACGGTGGCGGCGAGCGGCGCCCTCGAGTTCGCCTACGAGATCGGCGACGACTACGGCGTCGTCGACGGCCGCGCCGAGATCGCCCCGAAGGATGCCGCGACCGCCGGGGTGCGCCCGCTCGTGGCCGCGCCGGAGATCACGCTGGCGCTGCCCTCCCACCGGGCCCGGTCGGGCTCGACGAAGACCCTGCAGGACCTCACGGGCCATCCGTGGGCCGGCGGCAAGGTCGACGTGACGCTGGTTGTCCGCGACGAGGCCGGCCAGGAGGGTCGCAGCGAGACGATCGAGGTGACGCTTCCGGAGCGCGCCTTCCGCAAGCCGCTCGCCCGCGCCGTCGTCGAGCAGCGCCGCACGCTCGCCCTCGACGCCGCGTCGCAGCCACGCGTCATCGACGCCCTCGACGCGCTGACGCTGGCGCCGGAGGGGCTGTTCGACACCGCCTCCAGCTACGTCGGCATGCGCCTCGCCTACGGCCATCTGGTGCGCGCCGAGAGCGACGAGGAGCTTGTCGCCGTCCTCGACGAGCTCTGGAGCCTCGCGCTCGCCATCGAGGACGGCAACCTGTCGCTCGCCGCCCGCGAGCTGCGCGACGCCCAGGAGGCGCTCCGCCGGGCGCTGGAGAACGGCGCCTCGGAGGAGGAGATCGCCAAGCTCACCGAGGACCTCCGCCGGGCGATGGAGAACTTCCTCGCCTCGCTCGCCGAGCAGATGCGCCAGAACCCGCAGGCCGCCCAGCCAATGGACCCGAACGCGCAGATGCTGCGGCCGCAGGACCTCGACCGGATGCTCGACCGCATCGAGGAACTCGCCCGCCAGGGCTCGCTCGAGGCGGCCCAGCAGCTGCTCTCGCAGCTCCAGCAGATGCTGGAGAACCTGCAGGCGGCGCGGCCGATGCAGCCGGGCGAGGGCCAGCAGGGCGAGGGCCCGCTCGACGAGCTCGGCCGGATGATCCAGGAACAGCAGCGCCTGATGGACGAGACCTACCGGCTCGACCGCGAGGGCCAGCAGCCCGGCCAGCAGCGGCCGATGACGCCGGAGGAGATGGCCGAGGCGATGCGCCGCCTGCAGGAGGGCCAGGGCCAGCTCGCCGAGCAGCTGCAGCGCCTGCTCGACCAGATGGGCCAGGGCCAGCAGCCCGGCGAGGGTCAGCAGCAGGGCCAGGGCCAGCAGGGCGAGAACGGCCAGCAGGGCGAAGGCCAGCAGCCCGGCCAGGGCCGCGGCCAGGCGCAGGGACAAGGCCAGGGCCAGGGCAACGGGACGCTCGGTCAGGCCGGCGAGGCGATGGGCCGGGCGCGCGACGCCCTCGGCCAGGGCGAGGCCGGCAGCGCCATCGGGCCCCAGGGCGACGCCCTCGACGCGCTCCGTCGCGGCGCCCAGCAGATGGCTGAACAGATGATGGGCGAGGGCCAGCCCGGACCCGGCCCGGGCGGCCAGGCGCCGTCGGCCCTCAACGAGGACCCGCTCGGCCGGATGCGCCGGACCGAAGGGCCGGACCTCGGCACCACCGTGCGGGTGCCGGACGAGATCGACGTGCAGCGGGCCCGCCGCATCCTCGACGAGCTCCGCCGGCGGCTCGGCGACCCGGCCCGCCCGCAGCTCGAGCTGGACTATCTGGAGCGTCTCCTGCCGCGCAACTGAGCGCGGCAGGAGGGGGCCGGCTACGCCTGCGAGTTCAAGATACTATCCAACTCGACTTGTCGTTTGACCGGAGAACCTACCTTTGTAGCCCCGTACCGGCGTTCCTAATGTCTGCTCGAACACCAGCTGGCAAATGCGCATTCCCGCCTTGAGGCGAACTGGATATTTGCCGTGGTGCATCATCTCCAACCGAATTTGGCCGTCGAAGCCAGCATGAATAATTGGGGCAGTTATGTGAACGCCGATACCAAGACGTGCTAGAGAGCTTTTTCCCTCTACTCTCGCGGCAATTTTTGATTTAACATTGATATCTATGTATTCTGCGGTCCAGGCAAGGAGAAGTTTGCCAGGCCGGTAGATATACCCATCATTGGGTATAGTTATACTAGTTGTACAGGATGCTAGTATTTCCTCATGCCGATAGTCCGCATGACTTGGATCCAAGATTGTTTCCATTCCTCCAGCAACTGAGTTGTATTCGCTGATATGAGCGTCGAGCGTCAGATCAACGGTGGTCGAGCTGTATGCCTCATCAAGAGGTCGCGGCTCGATTACTAACAGCTCCTGCTCAAGGGCTGTCTGTATCTCTCTATCGGTGAGAATCATCGTTCATGAATCTAAGATTCTTGAACTAGATCTTTAGAAACCCAGACTCTCCACGTTCCGCTTTGAGTTTCTCGCGGAAGCTCAACGAGATAGCGATTGTCTTCGCCATTTATTGGAAAGCCGATCTCGATCGTGTCGGCGCGAACTGACCGCCGCGGAACGACAAGCCGCTCAACACCAGCATTCGTTCGGACCCCAACAACAACTTCGTTCGGATGAAGCCCTTGGCCGAGCTGCTCAACTTTCACGCGCATTGACCGCATCCTACCGCCCTCCCCTTTTGGCACTTTCCAGAGAATCACGTGGGTTGCGATTTGCCAATCGGGAGACCTGTACGCCTTCGGTGAGTGAGGCAGCCTCAGCCTTGCTCACCCACCTAAAGAGCCCACCTTGTGAAACACAAAGTGAACAAAAGAAGCTTATAGCAGGAACACATGAGAGCGGATAAACTGTTCGTGAACGGATGATTTCATACGCCGGGCCAACCTAGCGCCGCTCCTCAGGCCGCCACGCGGCCGCAGCTCGCGAGCACCCGGCCGACCTGGCGGCGCAGCTCGACGAGGGTGAACGGCTTCGCCACCACGACGCGGACGACCGAGGCGAGGCCCGCCGCGACCTCGCGGCGCTCGGCATAGCCGGTCATCAGCACGATTGGCAGGTCCGGCCGCGCGGCGTGGGCGGCGTGGGCGAGGGCGATGCCGTCGAGCTCCGGCATGGTGATGTCGCTGAGCAGCAGGTCGAAGGTCTGCCGCGAGCCGGTGAGCACGTCGAGAGCGGTCGAGCCGTCGGCCGTCTCGACGATGTCGTGGCCGTCGAGCTCGAGCGCCCGGCGCACGAACCGCCGGACCGCCTCGTCGTCCTCCGCCAGAAGGATGCGTGCCATCTCAGACTGCTCCCGTCCCGCGGCGCGGGCTCCTCATGGGACCCGTCCCCCGTGCGGTGACGCGAGGACCTTCGGCCGCCGCGGGTTAACGAGCGGAAAAGACGAAGGGTTGCGCGGCCTTCGCCTCCCGGGTTGCGGAAGACGCGGTTAATCTGCGATCACCGCTTTCGCCGCAATTGCCCGTCAGGACCGGGCACCCGCTCCACCGCGGGCGACCGGAGCCCGCCCCCGGGCGACACCGGCCGCCGCGAGACCCGACGCAGGGGAGTCCCCATCGCGTGATCCGCTTCGAGAACGTCGGTCTGCGGTACGGCATGGGACCGGAGGTCCTGCGCGACCTCTCCTTCCACATCCCGGCGCGCTCGTTCCAGTTCCTCACCGGCCCCTCGGGCGCCGGCAAGACCTCGCTGATCCGCCTCCTGTTCCTGTCGCTGCGCCCGACGCGGGGGCTCATCCGCGTCTTCGGCCGCGACACGGCCACCGTCTCGAAGACGGAGCTGCCGACGCTCCGGCGCCGCATCGGCGTCGTCTTCCAGGACTTCCGCCTGCTCGACCATCTGACCACCTACGAGAACGTCGCGTTGCCGCTGCGCGTCCTCGGCCGCGACGAAAGCGACTACCGGCACGACGTGAAGGAGCTCCTGCGCTGGGTCGGGCTCGGGGAGCGGCTCGACGCCTTCCCGCCGGTGCTCTCGGGCGGCGAGAAGCAGCGCGTCGCCATCGCCCGCGCCCTCATCACCCAGCCGGAGATGCTGCTCGCCGACGAGCCGACCGGCAACGTCGACCCGCCGCTCGCCCGCCGCCTGCTGCGCCTCTTCATCGAACTGAACCGCCTCGGCACGGCCGTCGTCATCGCCACCCACGACATCGCCCTCATGGACCAAGTGGACGCGCGCCGCCTCGTCATCACCGACGGCCGCCTCGAGATCACCCGGTGACGCCGCCCGATCCCCTCGCCCGGGCCCGGCCGGCGACCGGCGCGGGACGCCGCGCCGGACCGCCCGCCTGGATCGCGCGCTGGCTGCCCTTCGGCGGCCGCGGCGCCCATGCCGGCCAGACGCCGATCGTGCCGCCGGGCGCCGTGGCGAGCCGGGCGCTGGTCCTCGTCATCGCCATCATGGGCTATCTCGCCAGCCTCACCGTCGGCGGCGTCTCGGTGGTCGCCGACGCCGCCGCCGCGTGGCAGTCCGACATCGCACGCGAGGTGACCATCCAGGTCCGCCCGCGCGACGGCACCGACATCGCCGCCTCCGCGGAGAAGGCGGCGGAGATCGCCCGGGCGATGCCGGGCGTCGGCACCGTCCACGTGCTGACGCCGGAGGAGACGCGGCGGCTCGTCGAGCCCTGGCTCGGGACGGGCGTCGACCTCGACACGCTTCCGGTGCCGCGTCTCGTGACCGTGGAGGTCGTCGATGCGGAGCGGGCGGACCTGCCGAAGCTCGCCACCGACGTGGCGGCGGCCGTGCCCGGAGCGGTCCTCGACGACCACACCGCCTGGGCGGCGCGCCTCGCGGGCCTCGCCACCACCGCCGTCCTCGGCGGCCTCGCCATCCTCGCCCTCGTGCTCGCGGCGATGGCCCTCAGTGTCGTCTTCGCGACGCGCGCGGCGATCGCCTCGAACCGCCAGGTGATCGAGGTGCTCCACTTCGTCGGCGCCGAGGACCGCTTCATCGCCGCCGAGTTCGGCCGCCACTTCCTCATCGTCGGCCTGAAGGGCGCCCTCGCGGGGGCGCTGTCGGCCGCCGTCACCTTCGCCGTCCTCGGCCTCGCCGGGACGGTCGACGGCGCGGACCCCACCGCCGGCCTGCTCGGGGCGGCGACGATCGGCGCGAGCGGCTATCTCGGCGTCGCGGCGATCGTGGTGGTGGTGACCCTCCTCACCACCGCCACCTCCCGGCTCGCGGTGCAGCGCCATCTCGGCACCCTTGCCTGAGCGCGCGAAGCGCCTCGCCGAGACCGCAATTCCGCGCTAGCCTGTGGATATGTCGGTGACAGGCTGGTCCCATAACGCCTCACGGACGACCGTCCGCGCGACCGCCGCGCCGGCGCCGCCTGCGCGCGCGCGGAGCCGGCTCGGCCGCGTCGTCCTGCTTGCGGCCGGGATCGCCGCAGCCGTCGTCGCCGCCGACTTCTCCCGCTTCGTCTGGACCGTGACGACCGCCGCCCCGCCCGCCGACGCCCGCGCCGACGGGATCGTCGTGCTCACCGGCGGCGCCGAGCGGATCCCGAACGGCATCGCGCTGCTGGCCGCCGGCCGGGCCTCGCGGATGCTGATCTCCGGCGTCAACCCGACCGTCAGCGAGGCCGCCGTGGCGCGCGACAAGCCGTCGCTCGCCGCCTTCAACGGCTGCTGCGTCGACTTCGGCCGCGAAGCCGCCGACACGATCGGCAACGCCGCCGAGGCCCGCAAGTGGGTGGAGGCGCACGGCTTCCGCTCGGTCATGGTGGTGACGAGCGCCTATCACATCCCCCGCTCGCTGGCGGAGTTCTCCGAGGCCCTGCCGGACCGGACGCTGATCGCCTATCCCGTCGTGCGCAGCGAGCTCGGCCTCGACGCCTGGTGGCGCAATCCCTCCGCCGCGAGGCTTCTCGGCGCGGAATATCTGAAGTATCTCCTCGCCCGCGCCCGGCTGTTCGCGGAGCGCGTCGGCGGTGGTCCCGCCTCCGGCGCGGAGCGGTCGACGGCGCTGTGAGCGGGCCCTCCGGTCCGAAGGTCCCGCTTCGCCGATCCCTCGCTGCCGGTCCCCCACGTGCTCGTCGCCCTACGCTCGCTCGTCTTCACGATCACGCTCTACGGCTTCACCTGGCTGATGCTGCTGGTGATCTGGCCGTTCTTCCTGCTGCCGAACCGGCGCGCCTGGCCGCTCGTCAAGCTGTGGGGCCGCATCGTCGTCTGGCTGCACCGGTGGATCGGCGGCACCCGCGTCGAGTGGCGGGGGCTCGAGAACATCCCCGAGGGCGGCTTCCTCGTCGCCTCCAAGCATCAGGCGATGTGGGAGACCTTCGCCTTCATCCCGATGTTCGATTCGGCGGCCTTCGTGCTGAAGCACGAGCTTGGCCGCATCCCGATCTTCGGCTTCGGGACGCGGCAGATGGGCATGATCGCCATCGACCGCAGCGCCGGCGCCCGCGCCCTCATCGACATGACGCAGCGGGCGAAGCAGGCGATCGCCGAGGGCCGGCAGGTCATCATCTTCCCCGAGGGCACGCGCACGCTGCCGGGCGCCCCGCCGGCCTACAAGGTCGGCGTCGGCTACATCTACGAAGCCTGCGGCGCCCCGTGCCTGCCGGTGGCGCTGAACTCCGGGCTCTACTGGCCGCGCCGCTCGTGGCTGCGCCATCCCGGCACGATCATCGTCGAGTTCCTGCCGCCGATCCCGCCGGGCATGCCGCGGCGCGAGTTCCTGGCGAAGCTCGAGCGCGACATCGAGACGACGTCCGACCGCCTCATCGCCGAGGCGGCAGCGAGCCGGCAGCCGCCGCCGATCCCCGCGCGCGCCGAGCCGGCAGAGCCCGCTTCGCCATCCGCCTGATCCGCCCCGCCGGCCCCCGCCGGCCTCCCGGAGGTCCTCCGTGCAGCTCACCGGCATCCACCACGTCACGGCGGTCTCCGCCGACGCGCCTGGCAACCACGCCTTCTACACTGGCGTGCTCGGCATGCGGCTCGTCAAGAAGACCGTGAACCAGGACGACGTCTCGGCCTATCATCTGTTCTACGCCGACAGGAACGGCTCGCCCGGCACCGACCTCACCTTCTTCGACTGGCCGGCGCCGCCCGAGCAACGCGGCGGCCGCACGGTGACCCTCACCGGCCTCAGGGTCGCGGGCGAGGGCGTGCTGGAGTGGTGGCGAGACCGCCTCGCCGGCGCCGGCGTTTCGGTGGCCGAGCCGACGGAACGGGATGGCCGCGCCGTGCTCGACTTCACCGATCCCGAGGGCCAGCGCCTCGTCCTCGTCGACGACGGCGGCGCCGGCCACGCTCACCCGTGGGAGCGGAGCCCGGTGCCGGCCGAGCGGCAGATCCGCGGCCTCGGGCCGGTGACCCTGACCGTGCCGGAACTCTCCCCGACGGCGGCGGTGCTGACGGAGGTGATGGGCATGTCGGCGGCGCGGGACTATGCCGACCCCGTGTCGCCGAACCACCGCATCCACGTCTTCGAGATGGGGTCCGGCGGCGCCGCCGCGGAGCTGCACGTCGCCGTGCGGCCGGACCTGCCGGTCGCCCGGCCGGGCGCCGGCGGCGTCCACCACATCGCCTTCCGCACCCCCGACGACCGGGAGCACCGGGCCTGGGTGAAGCGGCTCGCCTCGTTCGGGGTGCCGAACAGCGGCGTCGTCGACCGCTTCTACTTCCGCAGCCTCTATTTCCGCGAGCCGGGCGGCATCCTCTTCGAGATCGCCACCGACGGCCCCGGCTTCGACGCCGACGAGCCGGCCGAGACGATGGGCGAGCGCCTCGCCCTGCCGCCCGCCTTCGAGCCCTACCGCCGCGACATCGAGGCCGGACTGAAGCCGTTGTGATCGGTCCCCGGGGCGCAAGAACCTGTCGGCCGGCGAGTCCTCGCGCTAGGCTCGCCAGAAGCCGTGGCAGTTCAGGTGCGGTTCATCTGGAAGGCCGTAGGTAAGCGACATTCGACGCGTTTGAGAACCAAACGTGCGTCGCGGGCGTTTCGCGGCGAGAACCGACACGAACGGGAGGCGCAACCATGCGCAAGACGATGTTGATACTGGCGGCCGCGCTGATCGCGACGGCGCCGATCGCCGCCACCGTGACGGCGACGCCCACCGAGGCGGCGCAGAAGGAGATCAAGAAGCAGGGCGGCAACAAGGGCGGCGGCAAGCGCGCCCAGTCGAAGAAGGTGTCGCCGCGCGGCAACGCCAACGCCCGCAACAACAACAAGGTCCGCCAGACCGCGGTGCGCAAGGGCAACCCGCGCAACAACAACCGCTATGCGCGGAACCACAATCGCAACCACAACCGCCACGTCCACCACCACTACTACAACAACAAGCGCTACTACTATCGCAACGGCTACGGCTGGGGCTGGTGGGCGCCGGCCGCCTTCACGGCGGGCGTGGTGACGGGCGCGGCGGTGGCCGCGGCTCCGGTCTATGCGGCTCCGAGCGTCACCTACTACGAGGGTGCCGCCGGTCGCGTCGAGACGCTTCCGAACGGCTCCGTTCCCTCCGCTGGCGGCTACGCGGCCTTCTCGCCGGGCTGGTACGACTACTGCTCGGCGAAGTACCGGTCGTTCGACCCGAACACCGGCACCTACCTCGGCTACGACGGCCTGCGTCACTACTGCCAGTGACCGGACCGACGGCCGGACATGCAGCGGCGCCCTTCGGGGCGCCGTTTGCATTTCGGCGGCGGGCATCTCCGCCCTATCCTCGCCGCCTTGGCCGGTGACACCACCGGTCCGTCAACGACAGGAGCCCCTCTTGGCCGACACCCGCTCCACCCGCATCGTCCTCGCGAGCCGTCCCGTCGGAGAGCCGAAGCCCTCGGACTTCCGCCTCGAGCAGGGAACGCTGCCGGCGCTTCAGGACGGGGAACTCCTGCTCCAGACGCTCTATCTCTCGCTCGATCCCTACATGCGCGGCCGGATGAGCGCGGCGAAGTCCTATGCGAAGCCGGTGGAGATCGGTGCCGTCATGGAGGGCGAGGTGGTGGCGCGGGTGCTCGCCAGCCGCGACCCCGCCTATGGGGAGGGTGACCTCGTGCTCGCCCGTTCCGGCTGGCAGACCCACGCGGTGCTGCCGTCCGCCGGCGTGCGCCGGGTGCCGGACGCCGCCGAGCCGGTCTCGACCGCTCTCGGCGTCCTCGGCATGCCAGGCCTCACCGCCTATGTCGGCCTCGGCAACATCGGCAAGCCGAAGCCGGGGGAGACCGTGGTGGTGGCTGCCGCCACCGGCCCGGTCGGCTCGGCGGTCGGGCAGATCGCCAGGCAGCGCGGCGCCCGGACGGTCGGCATCGCCGGCGGTGCGCCGAAGGTGCGGGCGCTGACGGAAGAGTTCGGCTTCGACGTCGCCCTCGACCACCGCGCGCCCGACTTCCGCGAGAAGCTCGCCGCGGCCTGCCCGGACGGCATCGACGTCTATTTCGAGAATGTCGGCGGCGCCGTGTTCGACGCCGTGCTGCCGCTCCTCAACACCTTCGCGCGGGTGCCGGTGTGCGGCCTCGTCGCCCACTACAACGAGACCGCGCCGCCGCCCGGGCCGGACCGGGTGCCCGGCCTGATGCGGGCGGTGCTGTCGAAGCGCCTGACCCTGCGCGGCTTCATCGTCTACGACTTCGCCGAGGACATCCCGGCCTTCGAGCGCGAGATGACGGCATGGGTGCGCGACGGCAAGGTCCGCTACCGCGAGGACGTGGTCGAGGGTCTCGAGAACGCGCCGGAAGCCTTCATCGGGCTCCTCAAGGGTGACAATTTCGGCAAGCTCGTCATCCACGTCGCCCCGTGAGGCGCGGTCAGCCCTCGGCGAGGCACCACAGGCGGTAGCCGTCATCGGTGAGCTCGGCGCCCTCGAGCTCCTTTTCGAAGCCCGGGAAGGCGCGGCCGAAGGCCTCGAGCACGCGCATGTAGCCGAGCCACGGGCCGTCCGCGGGTCCGAAGTTCTCGCCCGGCAGCACGATCGGGATGCCCGGCGGGTAGGGGATGACACCCACCCCCGCGACGCGGCCGGCCGCCGCGACCAACGGCAGGCGCTCAGCGCGGCCGGCGAACAGCTCGGCGTTCGCCCGCCGCGGCGCCATCACCGGATCCGGCAGGGCGGTGAAGGCACGCGCCTGCCATTCGTCCATCCGCGCCGCCCGCATGTGCTCGAACATCTCGTCGGCGAGGCCCTTGAGGCCGAGCCGCCCATAGCGCCGCGGCGCCGCCGCCACGAGGTCCGGCAGCACGTGCTTCAGCGGCATGTCGGCATCGTAGTCGCGCTTGAAGTTCAGGAGCGTGTTGATGAGCGTGCCCCACTTGCCGCGCGTCACGCCGATCGAGAACAGGCAGAGCACCATGAAGTCGGTGGTGCGCGAGGGGATGATGCCGTGCCGGTGCAGGTAGGCCGTCAGCACCGGGGCGGGGATGCCGGTCGCCTCGAGGTGGCCGTCCTCGCCCATGCCCGGGCAGACGATCCCCGCCTTGATCGGGTCGAGCAGGCACCAGCCGTCCGGCAGCCCCTCGAAGCCGTGCCAGCTCTCGCCCGGTCTCAGGATCCAGCACGACGGGTCGGTGGCGAGCCGCTCGGCCGGCACCTCCGCGAAGGGCACCGGCGCACCGGTCTCCGCGTCCGGCACGGTCGGCGCGTTCCACGGCCGGAAGAACCAGTCGCCCCGCTCCGCGAAACTCGCATAGGCGCGCTCCAGTGACTGGCGGAAGCGTACCGCCTCGTCGATCACCTCGCGGGTGAGGGCGAGCCCGCTCGGCCCCTCCATCATCGCCGCGCCGATCTCGTTGGAGGCGATCAGGGCATAGAGCGGCGAGGTGCTCTGCTGGGCCATGTAGGCCTCGTTGAACACCGAGTGGGGGATCGCCCGCCGGCCATCGCGAACGTGGACGTAGGAGGCCTGTGAGAGCGCTGCGAGCAGCTTGTGGGTCGACTGGGTGGAGAACACCGTCGGCCCGTCCGGATCGTGCTCGGCGGGATCGCCGCGCATGGCGAAGCGGCCGGCATAGAGCGGGTTGAAGCGGGCGTAGGCGTACCAGGCCTCGTCGAAGTGGATGCGGTCGGCGCTCGCGGCGAGCCGTTCCTCGACGCCCTCGGCGTCGTAGCAGAGGCCGTCATAGGTGCAGTTCGTCACCACCGCGTAAGCCGCGTCGGGCCCGGAGGCCTCGTCGCGCAGCGGATGGGCGTCGAGGCGGGCGCGGATCGCGGCCGGCTCGAACTCGGCCGGCGGGATCGGCCCGATGATGCCGTAGCGGTTGCGCGTCGGGCGGAGGAACAGCGGGATGCCGCCGGAGAGCACCAGCCCCTGCTCGACGGACTTGTGGCAGTTGCGGTCGCAGATCGCGAAGGCGCCGTCCGGCACCGCCGCCGACATCACGGCGCGGTTCGCCCCTGAGGTGCCGGTCAGCATCGAGTAGCTGCGGTGGGCGCCGAAGATGCGCGCCGCATAGGCCTCCGCCTCGCCGACCGGGCCGGTGTGGTCGAGCAGCGAGCCGAGGGCGCTCCGCTCGATGCCGGTGTCGGAGCGGAACAGGTTCTCCCCGAAGAAGTCGTAGAAGATCCGCCCCTCGGGCGTCTTGGTGAAGGCGACGCCGCCCTGGTGGCCGGGCGCCGCCCAGGAATATTCCGACACCTCCATGTAGTCGATCAGCGCCGCGGTGAACGGCGGCAGGAGGTCGTGCAGGTAGCGCTTGATGGCTGCGATGACGCGCCCGGCGATGAAGGCCGCGGTGTCCTCGAGCATCCACACGAACTCGTTGGCGAGCGACATCACCTCGACGGTGAAGGCCTCGCCGTCGGCCCGGTCGGCCATCAGCACGACGGGCATCTCGGCGTTGCGCGAGCGGATGAGGCGCAGCAGCGACAGGCCCTCGGGGTGGCCACCGGCCGCCTCGCTCGCGCGCGTCCAGTCGATCATCACGGCGTCGAGGGCGGCGTCGGAGACGACCGCCGCCTCGCCGTCGGCGAAACTCGTCGCCTCGACGACGGCGACGCCGCGCTCGGTCAGTTCGCCGACGAGCTCGCGCACCGCCCGCCCGCCGAAGCCGGTCGGGTCGGCGAGCTTGTCGTCGACGATGAGCACCTTGTGGCGTTGCCGCTTGGTGGTGCGCTCGAGCATGGGTCCGCTTCTCCTGCCGGCGCCGCTCGCACCGGGCGGGCGAGCTTACCGGCGGCGCGTGACGCGGTCACGTCGGGGGAGTGGTCGTCTCGGGTCGAAGACGGGAGGTGGGCTCGGACCGTCAGATCCGGGCAACAGGCTGGCCGGCGTTGACGCGGGCGAGACCTTCCTTCGCCGCCGTGCTGTTCGGCGCGAGGCCGATCGCCCGGTTGTAGGAGCTGCGCGCCGAATCGAGGTCGCCGAGCGCCTCGTAGGCGAGGCCGCGGTTGAGCCAGGCGTCCGCATAGGCGCGGTTGATGTTGACCGCGGCAGTGAAGTCGTCGGCGGCCGCCTTCGGGTCGTTCATGGCGAGGCGCGACAGGCCGCGGCCGTTGTAGGGCTCGGCGGCGTTCGGATCGAGGCCGATGGCGGTGGTGAAGTCCTCCACCGCAAAGGAGTGCTGGCCCTGTGCCTGATAGATCAGGCCGCGGTTGTGGAAGGCGCGCGGATCGAACGAATTCAGCCGGATAGCCGCGTCGAAGTCGGCGAGGGCAAGGTCGTAGCGCTGCGCCTGGCGGTAGATGTTGCCGCGGCCGACATAGGCGGCGTCGTAGTTCGGATTGATCTGGATGGCCCGCGAGTAGTCCGACAGGGCCCGCTCCGTCTGGTTCAGGCTGCGGTAGGCGAGGGCGCGGTTGGCGTAGGCCTGGAAGTAGTCGGGCTTCAGGCGGATCGCCATGTCGAAGTCGGCGAGCGCGGCCTGCAGGTCGCCGCCGCGGGCATAGGCGGCACCGCGGATGTTGTAGGCGGTCGGGTCGCGGGGGTTCTGCTCGACGACCTCGGTCAGCGAATCGATGTTCACCGCCGCGGTGGCGCGGGCGGACACCGACACTGGCGGGCCGGTCACCGAATCGCTCGCCTGGCAGGCGGCGAGGACGAGCGCGCAGAGCGCCAAGGCGGCAGCGGTCCGGCGGGCAGCGCCGCTCGGGCGGCCCGTGCGGACGGGCGTCGGCCGGAAATGGTCTGGCAAGGCTTCGACCCCGTCACGCATGGCGGCACGTTCGCAGCCAAATGCGACCATAAGGTGCCCGGCCGGCGACGCCGCGGAAAGGCGCCGCCGCGATCCCGCCGATCGGTCGGCTCAGCGCGTCGGCTTCGGCTTGCCCGGCAGCAGACCCTCGCGCTGGGCGCGCTTGCGGGCGAGCTTGCGGGCGCGGCGCACGGCCTCGGCCTTCTCGCGAGCCCGCTTCTCCGAGGGCTTCTCGTAGTGGCCGCGGAGCTTCATCTCACGGAAGATGCCCTCGCGCTGCATCTTCTTCTTCAGCGCCTTGAGCGCCTGGTCGACGTTGTTGTCGCGAACGAGAACCTGCACGCGTCGTGTCCCGTCTTGGTTCGATCTTGGGGGGAGCGCCGCGCCGGATGACCCGGACCGGAGCTCGCTCTCGACGCGGTGAGGCACGAACGAACGTCGTTCGCGCGCCGCCTTGGCGTCGCTCGATGGCGGGGTCGATAGCAGAACGGGCAGGCCCTGTCCACGCCGGCCGTGCGGATTCCGCGTCGGCGGCTACCGCAGGCGGTTGACGTGGCCCATCTTGCGGCCGGGACGGATCTCGCGCTTGCCGTAGAGGTGCAGCCGGGCGCCCGGCTCGGCGGCGATCGCCTGCCACCGCGCGGCGTCGTCGCCGATCAGGTTCTCCATCTCGACGGCCGCGAGCCGGGTCGGGGCCGCCAGCGGCCAGCCGGCGACGGCCCGCACGTGCTGCTCGAACTGCGACACCGCTGCGGCGTCCTCGGTCCAGTGGCCGGAATTGTGGACGCGCGGGGCGATCTCGTTGGCGACGAGGCGCTCGCCGGCCGCGTCCCGCACGAGGAAGAGCTCCACCGTGAGGACGCCGACGTGGCCGATCGCCTCGGCGACGCGCGCGCCGATGTCGGCGGCCGCCGCCGCGGTCCCGGCCGCCATCGCCGCCGGCACGACCGTCCGCCGCAGGATGTGGTGCTCGTGGTGGTTCTCGGCGACATCGAAGGCAGCAGTGCGGCCGTCGAGGCCGCGGGCGAGCACGATCGAGCACTCGAGGGCGAACGGCACGAAGCCCTCGAGGATCGCCGGCGCCGCGCCGATCGAGGCGAAGGCAGCCGCCGGATCGAAGCCCGGCCGCAGCATCGCCTGCCCCTTGCCGTCGTAGCCGAGCCGCCGCGTCTTCAGGACCGCCGGCAGGTCGAGGTCGGCCGCCGCGGCGGCGAGATCGCCTGCCCCGTCGACGGGCCGGAACGGCGCGACGGCGATGCCGAGGCCCTCGAGGAAGCGCTTCTCGACCAGCCGGTCCTGCGACACGGCGAGCGAGCGCACACCCGGCCGCACCGGCACGATCGCCGAGAGGAGCTCGGCAGTGGCGAGCGGCACGTTCTCGAACTCGTAGGTGACCGCGTCGACGGTGGCGGCGAAGGCGCAGAGCGCCGCCCCGTCCTCGTAGGCGGCGATGGTGTGGGCCGCCGCCACGTCAAAGGCGGGGCTCTCGGGGTCCGGGCAGTAGACGTGGGTGCGCAGCCCGAGGCGGGCCGCGGCGAGGGCGATCATCCGGCCGAGCTGGCCGCCGCCGAGGATGCCGATGGTCGCGCCCGGCGCGAGGACGCGGCGGTCGTCGAGGGTGGCGGCGGGCACCGGGCTCACGGCTCGGGCCGTTCCGGCACCGCCTCGGACTGGCGGGTCCGCCAGGCGTCGAGGCGGCCGGCGAGGGCATCGTCGCCGAGCGCGAGGACCGAGGCGGCGAGCAGCGCCGCATTGACGGCGCCCGCGCGGCCGATGGCCAGCGTCCCGACCGGAATGCCGGCCGGCATCTGGACGATCGACAGGAGGCTGTCCTCGCCGGAGAGGGCCTTCGATTCCACCGGCACGCCGAACACCGGCAGCGGCGTCAGGGCAGCCGTCATGCCGGGCAGGTGGGCGGCGCCGCCGGCGCCGGCGATGATGATCTTGAAGCCCGCCGCCCGGGCGCCGCGGGCGAACGCGTAGAGCCGCTCCGGGGTGCGGTGCGCCGAGACGATGCGGGCGTCGTAGGGAACGCCGAGGGCGTCGAGCGTCTCGGCGGCGTGGCGCATCGTCGGCCAGTCGGAGGCGCTGCCCATGATGATGGCGATCGGCGGCGTGGCGGAAACGGCGGCGGACATGCGGAGGCGCCCCGGCGACTGCGCCGCGCCGACCCCCTCGGCCGCGCGGAAGCCGCGCCATTATCGGAACTGCCCGGACGGCGCAAGCACGGCGGCCGCCCGCCGCGCCGTCCCTCAGGCGATGATGTCGGGGAGGAGCTGGTCCTCGAGGAACCCGATCCGGTCCTTCAGGGCCAGCTTGCGCTTCTTCAGGCGCTGCAGCTGCAGCGAATCCGCCGTCGCCTGCAGCGACAGGGCCTCGATGGCGGCGTCGAGATCGCGGTGTTCCAGCCTCAGCCGGGCGAGTTCGACCCGCGCGGCCCGCTCTTCCTCTTCGTTCAAGCGCACCCGCGTCCCTGTCCGATCCCCGCCGATGCCGGCGATCATAGCAAAGCGCGGCCGTTCCGGCAGCCGCTCCTGGCGCGGCGCCGCGCCTCAGAACGGCTTGAAGACCACGAGCCCGACGATGAAGATCAGGAGCACCGCCGGCACCTCGTTGAGGATGCGCCAGGTGCGCGCCGACACCGTGTTGCGGTCCTCGGCGAACTTGCGCACCGCCCCGGCGAGGTAGCCGTGCATCCCCGACAGCACCAGCACCAGCGCGAGCTTGGCGTGCAGCCAGCCGGAGGAGAAGAACCCGGCCTCGTAGGCGACCCACAGCCCGAACACCCAGGTGGCGATCATCGAGGGCGTGGCGATGCCCTTGAGGAGCCGCCGCTCCATCACCTTGAAGGTTTCGGAGGTTGGCGAACCGGCCGGCACTCCGGCGTGATAGACCATCAGCCGCGGCAGGTAGAGCAGCGCGGCCATCCAGGCGATCACCGCCAGGATGTGGAGCGTCTTCGCCCAGAGATAGAGATCGGCCATTCTGTCAGCCCCGCGCCCGGACGCGCGCGACGACGCGCTCGACGTTCTCGATCGGCGTCTCGGGCGTCACGCCGTGGCCGAGGTTGAAGATGAACGGCCGGCCCTCGAAGGCGTCGAGAATCCGGTCGACCGCCGCATCGAGCCCGCGCCCGCCGGCGACGAGGCGCATCGGGTCGAGGTTGCCCTGCACGGCCACGTGGTCCGGCAGCTGCCGGGCCGCGGTGAACGGCACGCTCCAGTCGAGCCCGACGGCGTCGACCGCGGTGGTGGCCGCATAGGCGCCGAGATAGGCGCCGCCGCCGCGCGGGAAGCCGATGATGCGCGCGCCCGGCCGGGCCCGCCGGACATTCTCGACGATCGCCGCCGTCGGCGCCATCGACCACGCCTCGAAGCCGGTCTGGTCCAGCGCCCCCGCCCAGCTGTCGAAGATCTGCACCGCGTCGGCGCCGGCGTCGAGCTGGGCGATCAGGTGGCGCGACACCGCCTCGACGAGGAGCGCGATCAGCCGGTCGAAGCCCTCGGGGTCACCATAGGCGATGCGCCGCGGCACCGCCTGGTCGGGGCTACCGCGCCCGGCCGTCATGTAGGTCGCGAGCGTCCACGGCGCCCCGGCGAAGCCGAGCAGCGTCACCTCCGGCGGCAGGTCGGCCCGGACCCGTCGGATCGCCTCGTAGACCGGCGCGAGGTGCCGCTCGAGGCGGTCGAGGGAGAGCTGGCCGACATCGGCGAGCGCCAGCGGGTCGAGGCGCGGGCCTTCGCCCTCGACGAAGCGCACCCGCTGCCCGAGGGCGTCGGGGATGACGAGGATGTCGGAGAAGATGATCGAGGCGTCGAAGCCGAAGCGGCGGATCGGCTGCAGCGTCACCTCGACGGCAAGATCCGGGTCGTAGCAGAAGGCGAGGAAGTTCGGCGCCTTCGTCCGCACGGCCCGGTACTCGGGCAGGAACCGTCCGGCCTGTCTCATCAGCCAGATCGGCGGCACCTCGAGCGTCTCGCCGGCGAGCACGCGCATCAGGCGGCGGTCGGGTCGGGCAGAGCCCTCGCGCCGTCCACCGGCGCCCTCTTCAAAGGAATCCATGGTTAATGATTTCTTAATGCTTCTCTTAGGCGGTGGATTACCGGGATTGCGGATTTCCCACAATCGCGGCGGCGGGCGGGGCCGGCGATCCGGATGCTGGGGAGCGATTCGTCCCCATCGTCCAGGTCGTGGCGTCTTTCCTCTTTACTCCCAGGACCTTGCGGACCTGTTCCTGACGGGCCAGATGCACGGCCGCCGGCGGAGGGCCTGTGGACAGGCCGGGGAAGAAGGTAGAGCGTCCCCGACGTTGCGAACAGCGCCGTCTCGCTCTCCCGCCGGAGGGCCGCTGTTGATCGAATGGGCTTCAGCGGCGACAGTGCGGCAGCGGCGGGGCGAAAGGGCCCCGCCCTCCCGTTCCCTCCACAGGCGCCGGCAGAACTGCGGGGACAAGTCCCGGGCCCTGCCGCCGCCCCCCGAAAGGTCCGCGTGCCGACCTTCTTCCACCTGCACCTCGTCTCCGATTCGACCGGCGAGACGTTGATGACGGTCGCCCGGGCGGCGATGGCCCGCTACGAGGGCATCGGCGCGATCGAGCACGTCCACCCGCTGGTACGGGCGGAACGCCAACTCGACCGGGCCCTCATGGAGATCGAGGCGACGCCCGGCGTGGTGCTCTTCACCCTCGTCGATCAGGCGATGGCCGAGCGCCTCGTCCGCCACTGCCGCGAACTCGGCGTGCCCTCGGCGGACGTGCTCGACCCGGTCGTCCACCTGTTCCAGGCCTATCTCAACGTGCCGATGACGCCGCGCGTCGGCGGCCAGCACCAGCTCGACGCCGACTATTTCCGCCGCATCGACGCGCTCAACTTCGTGCTGATGCACGACGACGGCGCCCTGCCGGAGAACATCGACGACGCCGACGTCGTCATCGTCGGGGTCAGCCGCACCTCGAAGACGCCGACCTCGATCTATCTCGCCAACCGCGGCATCCGCGCGACGAACCTGCCGATCGTGCCGGGCATCCAGGTGCCGCCAGCCCTGTTCCGGGCCAAACGCCCGCTGATCGTCGGTCTCGTCGCGAGCCCGGAGCGGATCGCCCAGATACGCGAGAACCGCTTGCTGTCGCTCAATGCGGTGCGCGATTCCGCCTCCTATGTGGATCGCCAGGCGATCGCCGAGGAGATCGCTCACACGCGGAGGCTCTGTGCGGAGAACCGATGGCCGGTGATCGACGTGACGCGCCGCTCGATCGAGGAGACCGCGGCGGCGATCATGGCGCTGGTGCGCGATCGCCAGGCGCTGGAACATGGGGAGACGGCGGAGTGAGCGTGCGCCTCGTCCTCGCCTCGGGCAGCCGCACGCGCGCCGTCATGCTCGAGAACGCTGGCGTGACCTTCGATGTCGTCCCCGCCGACGTGGACGAGCGGGCGCTGGAGGCGCCGATGCTCGAGGCCGGTGCCGCCCCCGCCGAGATCGCCACGGCGCTCGCCGAGGCGAAGGCCCTGGCGGTCTCACGGAGCGAGCCCGGTGCCCTCGTCATCGGCGCGGACCAGGTGCTCGACCTCGCCGGCGAACGCTTCACCAAGGCGGCGAGCATCGCCGACGCCGGCGAACAGCTCCGCCGCCTGCAGGGTCGCACGCACGCCCTTCACTCGGCCGTCGTCACGGCCCGCGACGGGGCCGTCGTCTGGCACCACCTCGACACGGCGAAGCTCACGGTCCGGCCCTTCTCGGCGGCGTTCCTCGCGAGCTATCTGGCGGCGATGGGCGACCGCGTCCTCGGCAGCGTCGGCTGCTACCAGATCGAGGGGCTCGGCGCCCAGCTGTTCGAGCGTGTCGAGGGCGACCACTTCACTGTCCTCGGCCTCCCCCTCCTGCCCCTGCTCTCTCACCTTCGCGACGTCGGAGCCCTCACCTCATGAGCGACACCCCTCCGCGCGCCGTCGTCGTCGGCTGGCCGGTGACGCACGTCCGCTCCCCCGTCATCCACCGTTTCTGGCTGAAGGAGATGGGTCTGCCGGGAAGCTATGACGCCCAGGCGCTCTCGCCGGACGACGCCCGCGCCTTCTTCCGCAACCTGCCGCACTCGGGTCTCGCCGGCTGCAACGTCACGGTGCCGCTGAAGGAGATCGCCGCTGCTGCCTGCGACGTGCTCGACCCGGTGGCGGACGGCCTCAAGGCGGTCAACACCATGTGGCTCGACGGCCGCTACATCATGGGGGCGAACACCGACGTCGGCGGCTTCCTCGACAATCTCGACGACGCCCTGCCGGACTGGTCGCGCTATCCCGGCCCCGCCGTGGTGCTCGGGGCGGGCGGGGCGGCCCGGGCCGTCGCCTATGGCCTGAAGCTGCGCGAGTTCTCGCCGATCGCGATCGTCAACCGGACGCCCGAGCGGGCGGCCGAGGTGGCCGCCCTCGTCGGGGCGACCGCCTACGGCTGGGACGCGCTGCCGACGCTCCTCGCCAACGCCCGCCTCCTCGTCAACACCACGACCCTCGGCCAGGTCGGCCAGCCGCCGCTCGAGATCGACCTCTCGCCGCTGCCGCGCTCGGCCGTCGTCACCGACGTCGTCTACAATCCGCTCGAGACGGAGCTCCTGAAGGCGGCGCGGGCTCGCGGCAACAATGTCGCCGACGGCCTCGGCATGCTGCTCTACCAGGCGGTTCCCGGCTTCACCCGCTGGTTCGGGCACCGGCCGGAAGTGACGCCGGCGCTCCGCCGCGCCGTGCTCGCCACCCTCGTGCCCCCCGCCGGCTGAGGAGGCGCGGTCCCGTGCTCGTCGTCGGCCTCACCGGTTCGATCGCGATGGGCAAGTCGACCACCGCCGCGATGTTCCGCGCGGCGGGCGTTCCCGTCCAAGACGCCGACGCGGCCGTCCACGCGCTCTATGGCGGGGCGGCGGTGGAGCCGGTCGAGGCGGCCTTTCCCGGCGTCGCCGTGGAGGGCCGCATCGACCGGGAGCGCCTCGCCGCCCGCGTCGTCGGCGACGCGGAGGCGCTCCGCCGGCTCGAGGCGATCGTCCATCCGCTGGTGCGCGCGGCCGAGCGGGACTTCCTCGTCCGGGCCGCCGCCACCGGCGCCCGCGTCGCGGTGCTCGACGTGCCGCTGCTGCTCGAGACCGGCGGCGACAGGCGGGTCGATGCGGTGGTCGTCGTCACCGCGCCGGCCGAGATCCAGCGCACCCGCGCCCTCGCCCGGCCGGGCATGACGGAGGCGCGGCTTTCCGCCATCCTCGCCCGCCAGATGCCCGATGCGGAGAAGCGTCGCCGCGCTCATTTCGTGATCGACACCGGCCACGGTCTCGAGGCTGCGCGCACCGCAGTGACGGCGATCCTGCGGTCGCTCGCCCAGATGCCGGGGAAAAGCCTGGCGACCCGGTTGCCCGCCGCCCCCTCGGAGTGACACTTGGGACCGGCGATGACTTTTGGGGCCGGCGCGCGGCGCCGCCCCCGCCCGTCCACCCTCCGGAGCCCCGGCCTTGCGCGAGATCATCCTCGACACGGAAACCACCGGTCTCGACCCGAAGGGCGGAGACCGCCTCGTCGAGATCGGCGGCATCGAGCTCCTGAACGGCATCCCGACCGGCCGCGTCTATCACCAGTACATCAATCCGGACCGGACGATGCCGATGGAGGCGTTCCGCGTCCACGGCATCTCCGACGAGATGTTGCGCGACAAGCCGCGCTTCCACGAGGTCGCCGCCGACTTCGCGGCCTTCGTCGAGGACGCCGTGCTCGTCATTCACAACGCCGAGTTCGACATCGGCTTCCTGAACATGGAACTCGGCCGCTGCGGGATGCCGCCGATCGGGCCGGAGCGGGTGATCGATTCCCTGAAGCTCGCCCGCCGCAAGCACCCGGCCGGGCCGAACTCGCTCGACGCCCTCTGCGCCCGCTACCGCATCGACAATTCGGCGCGCACCAAGCACGGGGCGCTGCTCGACGCCGAGCTGCTCGCCGAAGTCTACATGGAACTGATCGGTGGCCGGCAGGCGGCGCTGGTGCTCGGCGGCGAGCCGGTGATGGTCGGGCTCGTGTCAGGGCCGATGAAGCGCGGCCCGGCGCGACGGCGGCCGGAGCTTCTGCCACCGCGCCTGACCGAGGCCGAGATCGCCGCCCACCGGGCGTTCGTCGCCGGCCTCGGCGCGTCGGCCGTCTGGCTCGTCTACGAGGAGGCGGGCTGAGCCGCCTCTCCCGTTCGTCGTTCCGTCGAAGCGACCCGCAAGCGGCCCCGACGTCAGTTCGGCTGGGGAGCCGGGTTCGCCTGGTTTCGGGCGGCGTTCTGCTGGTAGAGCGCGACGAAATCGATCGGATCGATCATCAGCGGGGGGAAGCCGCCGTTGCGCGTCGCGTCCGCGACGATCTGACGCGCAAACGGGAACAGCAGGCGCGGGCACTCGATCATCACGAACGGCTGCAGGTGTTCCTGCGGCACGTTCTGCAGGCGGAAGACGCCCGCATAGGCGATCTCGACGGCGAACAGCACGTCGGAGCCGGTGCCGGCCTTCGCCTCCATGGTCAGCGTCACCTCGATCTCGGCCTGGCCGAGCTGGCGGGCGCCGACGTTCACGTTGATGTTGATCGGCGGGCTCTGGTCGCGCGGCTGCAGCGACATCGGCGCCCGCGGATTCTCGAACGACAGGTCCTTGAGGTACTGGCCGAGCACGTTGACCGACGGGGGACCCGCCTGGCCTCCGCCCTGGGAGTTGCGGGCATCGCCGCTGGCGGAAGTGTCACTCATCTCGGCCGTCCGTTCGCTGTCGGGAGGATCGTGCGGAGCCGGGCCGCGGTCCGTGCGGCGCCGGCTGACAGGCGGCTGGCTACCACGCGCCGCCCCCGAGCGACAAGCCGGCCGGCTGCCGCCGCCGTCCACCAGCCCTCAGGGAGCCGGCGGCAGGCGCTCCGGCGGCCGGTCCGGCACGGGGGAATAGGAGTCCGGGTCGAGGTCGACCACGGGGCCGCCGCGGCGGGGGCCGGTCCGCACCACCTTCACCTTCAGGCGGCGGCCGATCGCCCGCCAGAGGGCGGTGCGCACCTGCGGGATGAACAGCAGAAGACCCACGGCGTCGGTGACGAAACCGGGTATGATGAGCAGCGTGCCGGCGAGGACGATCATCGCCGCGTGCCCCATCGCCTCGCCGGGCATCCGGCCGGCGTCGAGTTCGGCGCGGATGCGCAGGAGCGCCCCGAGGCCCTGGCGCCGGGTCAGGATCACGCCGGCGATCGAGAGGGCGAAGACGAGGGCGACGGTCGGCAGCACGCCGATCGCGTCGCCGACGAGGATGAAGGCGGCGATCTCCGCAGCCACGAGGAGAACGAACGGCAAGAGCGCGAGGATAAGGGGCATCGTGTCCTGTCGGGCGCCCTCCCGAGGCCCGGCCGCGAGGCCGGAACGACGACGAGGGTTGTGCGCGTGCCTTTATGCTGGTTGAACGGAACCTACATATGGGGAAGGCGCGCGGGCAGCGCATCCCCGCGGGCGGGCGATCCGGTGCCGTGAGTCGCGACTCGGGCGTTCAAACCCGGGACTTCGAATCCGGGGCGTGTTGAACCGGGGACTTGGATCAGGCGGGCGCCGCGCGGGGCCGATCGGTGAGCGGAAGATGAACGAGCTGTTCGACATCTACAACATCATCTTCCTGGTGCTGGCGGTCGCCGTCTTCCTGCGGCTGCGCAGCGTGCTCGGCCGCCGCACCGGCAACGAGCGGCCTCCCTTCGACCCCTATCAGGCCCGGGAGACCGGCGAGGCGGCGGGGGCAGCCCGCAGCGACAACGTCGTCAGCCTGCCGTCCGCGAAGCCCGCCGGCGAGGCCCCGGCCGCCCAGAGCGCCGAGACGGCCGAGCGCATCGCCCGGATCGCACCGGCCGGTTCGAGCCTCAACGAGCAGCTGACGGCCATCATCGGTGCCGATGCGAGCTTCGATCCCGACCATTTCGTCACCGGCGCGCGTGCCGCCTACGAGATGATCGTGACCGCCTTCGCCGAGGGAGACCGCCGGACGCTGAAGCCCCTCCTCTCGAAGGAGGTCTTCGACGGCTTCGACAGCGCCATCACCGACCGGGAGTCCCGCGGCGAGAAGGTCGAGTCCACCTTCGTCGGCATCGAGAAGGCGGAGATCGTCGACGCGGCCCTGAAGGGCACCATCGCGCATGTCACGGTGCGGTTCCGCAGCGAGCTGATCTCGCTCACCCGCGGCCGCGACGGCAGCGTCGTCGAGGGCGACGCGAGCAAGGTCGTCGAGGTCATCGACATCTGGACGTTCGCCCGCGACGTCTCGAGCCGCGACCCGAACTGGAAGCTCGTCGCGACCGAATCGGCGGACTGAGCCCGTGCGCCGGCCGTTCGTGCCGGCGGCGGCGCTGGCCCTCGCCGGGACGCTTTCGCTCGCCGCGGCGACCCTGCTCCTTCCCGCGGACAAGGCGGCCGCCCAGGCGGTGCGCTACGCCGACGTGCCCGGCTGGGGGAACGACGACCACGCCGCCGCCCTCGCCGCCTTCCGGGCGGGCTGCCCGGCCGCCATCTCCCGCAAGCGCGCCAAGACGGCTGTGCCGGTCGATCCGGCCGCCCTCCGCCGCGCCTGCCAGGTGGCCACGTCGCTGCCGGCCGGGACCGACAGGGCGACGGCCCGCCGCTTCTTCGAGGCGCAGTTCCAGCCCGTCCGCGTGACGGCCGACGGCTTCGTCACCGGCTACTTCGAGCCGGAGGTCGCAGGATCGCTCGCCCCCGGCGGGCCATACCGGGTGCCGCTCTACCGCCGCCCGCCGGACCTCGTCGACGTGAAGACGGGGACGGGGGCGCTCGCCGGCTTCAGCCATGCCCGCCGCGCTCCCGGTGGCCGGCTCACCCCCTATGACGACCGCGCCGCCATCGAGGCCGGCGCGCTGGCGGGCCGCGGCCTCGAGCTCGTCTGGCTCGCCGATCCGGTCGACGCCTTCTTCGTCCACGTCCAGGGGTCCGCCCGCGTCCGCCTGCCGGACGGGCGGGTGCTGCGCGTCGGTTACGACGGCAAGAACGGCCATCCCTACACGGCGATCGGCCGGCTCCTCATCGAGCGCGGCGAGATCGCCCGCGAGGACATGACGGCCGAGCGGCTCGCCGCCTGGCTGAAGGCCCATCCGGACGAGGCGGGCCCGCTGATGGCGGCGAACGCCTCCTTCGTCTTTTTCCGCCCGCTCGACCGGCCGGCGGATGAAGGTCCCGTCGGCGCCCTCGGTGTGCCGCTCGTCGCCGGCCGCAGCCTTGCCGTCGATCCGGCGGTCCAGCCCTACGGCGTCCCGATCTTCGTCGCCGCCGACCTGCCGATCGGGCCCGGCGGCGCGCTCGCGCCGTTCCGACGGCTGATGGCGGCCCACGACACCGGCTCGGCGATCAAGGGCGCCGGGCGCGGCGACATCTTCGTCGGCGCGGGGGACGCCGCCGGCGCGGTCGCCGGCCGCCTGCGCCACCCGGCCGAGGTGTTCGTGCTGGTGCCGCGCGGGACCGGCGATGGCGGCTAGGCGCGGCCGGCCGCCGCTCGATCCCGCCGACCGGGCCCTGTGGGACGCCGTCGCCGCCACGGTGACGCCGCTGCGCGCCCGCCGCCGGCGCATCGTCGCCGTCAAACCGGCCGAGCCGCCGGTGACCGCGCCGGAGCCGCCCGCGCCGCCGCCGCCCGCCGCCACGCCGGCCTCGGCACGCCCGCGCCCGGCGACGCCGCCGAAGCCGACACCCGGTGACATCGACCGCCGCACCCGTCAGCGCATCGCCCGCGGCCGCTTCGCCGTCGAGGCGCGCATCGACCTGCACGGCATGACCCAGGCGCGCGCCCACGCCGCCCTGCTCGGCTTCCTCGCCTCGAAGCAGGCGGAGGGCCTCAAGACCGTGCTCGTCATCACCGGCAAGGGCCGCCCGGGCGACGCCGAGCGCCACAGCGACGGCGAGCGCGGTGTCCTGCGCCGCCTCGTCCCGGCCTGGCTCGGCGCCCGCGACGCAGCAAGCCTCGTCGAGAGCTTCGGCGAGGCGGCGCCGCCCCACGGTGGTGGCGGGGCGCTCTACGTCCGCCTGCGCCGGCGCGGGCGCACCACCGGCGGCTGACGGCTGGACAAGTCCGCCGCAGCCGGCCAAGGGGAGGGGGCGCCGCGGAGCGGGGCCGCGCCGGCAGGGACGGGCTGATGGTGGTGGAAACGAAGCCGGTCGATGCGGCCGGGCGGTGGCGCGCCCTCGGGGCGATCTGCCTCGCCCTCGTGCTGACGATGTCGACCTGGTTCTCGGCGACGGCCGTCGCGCCGGAACTCGCGGCCCTCTGGCGCCTCGGCGCGGCGGAGACCGCGGCCCTGACGATCGCCGTCCAGGCGGGCTTCGTCGCGGGTGCCCTCGCCCTCGGCCTCGGCAACCTGCCGGACATCCTGCCGATCCGCCGCCTGATGATCACCGCCGCGGCAGTGGCGGCGGCGGCGAACGCGCTGCCGCTGCTTTTGCCGTCCTTCCCTGCCGCGATCGCTGCGCGCTTCCTCACCGGCGTCTGCCTCGCCGGGCTCTATCCGCCGGCCCTCAAGCTCCTCGCCACCTGGTTCGTCGCCGGCCGCGGCTTCGCCCTCGGCGCGGCGATCGGCGCGCTCACCCTCGGATCGGCGCTGCCGCACCTTCTCCGGGCGACGATCGAGACCGACTGGCGCCTCGTGGTGCTCGCGACCTCCCTCGCTACCCTCGCCGGCGGCCTCATCCTGCTCCTCGCGGTGCGCGAGGGGCCGAACCCGTTCCCGGTGGCCCGCTTCGATCCGGCGCAGGTCGGCCGCGTGGTGCGCAACAGGGCGGTGGTGCTCGCGAGCCTCGGCTACTTCGGCCACATGTGGGAGCTCTACGCCATGTGGGCGTGGATCTTCGCCTTCACCACCGGCGCCTTCGCGGCCCAGGGCGTCGCGACGCCGCCCTCGCTGGTGACGTTCCTCGCCATCGCCGCCGGCGTGATCGGCTGCCTCGGCGGCGGCTGGCTCGCCGACCGCATCGGCCGCACGGTGACGACGAGCGCCATGATGCTCGTTTCGGCGGCCTGCGCGCTGACGGTGGGGCTGGTGTTCGACGGGCCCGCCTGGGCCTTCGTCGCGGTGGTGGCGGTCTGGGGCGTGACGATCGTCGGCGATTCCGCCCAGTTCTCGGCGATCGTCACCGAAGCGGGGGAGCGCGATCTCGTCGGCACGGCCCTGACGCTGCAGCTCGGAATCGGCTTCGCCCTCACCATCGCGGCGATCTGGCTGATCCCGGCGATGGTTGGCGCGCTCGGCAGCTGGCAGTGGGCGTTCGTGGTGCTGGTGCCGGGGCCGCTGCTCGGGGCGGCGGCGATGCTGACGCTGCGCCGACTGCCGGAGGCGGCGCGCATCGCTGGCGGACGCGGCTAGGCGCGCGGCGTCGGCCGTTCTGTCCGGGGGCACATCCTGCGGCCGGCGCGCCGGACGGCCGGCGCACCGATCGCGAGAGGGATCCGCAAGAGGGAGGCCGGAGGGCCTCCCGCCCTCAGGCGGTGGCGGGCTCGACGTGCGCCTTGGCGGCGTCGACCAGCGCCTTGAACGCCTCCGGCTCGCGGATGGCGAGATCCGACAGCACCTTGCGGTCGACCTCGATGCCCGCCTTGGCGAGACCGTCGATGAAGCGCGAGTAGGTGAGGCCGTGCTCGCGGACCGCGGCGTTGATGCGCTGGATCCACAGGGCGCGGAAGGTGCGCTTGCGGTTCTTGCGGTCGCGGTAGGCGTACTGCAGCGACTTGTCGACGGCGGCCTTCGCCGTGCGGATGGTGTTCTTGCGACGGCCGTAGAAGCCCTTCGCCTGCTTCAGGACCTTCTTGTGCTTGGCATGGGCGGCGACGCCGCGCTTCACGCGAGCCATGGCGGATACTCCTCGTCGAGGGTGTCAGTGTCGGTCGGTGCAGAGACCGGGAAAGGCGGATCGATCTTGAAGGCGGACCTGTCGGACGGCTCAGCCGTTCGGCAGGAAGTTCTTCTTGATGATGCGCGCGTCCGGATCGCTGAGCACGGTGGTGCCGCGGGCGTTGCGCACGAACTTCGCCGTGCGCTTGATCATCCCGTGGCGCTTGCCGGCCTGCTGGACCTTCACCTTGCCGGTGGCGGTGATCTTGAAGCGCTTCTTGGCGCCCGACTTCGTCTTCAGCTTGGGCATTTGGCTCTCCAGTCGTTGGGACACCTCGCGCGCGGCCGGGGCATCCCGCGAAGGGAGCCGCTCCGCCAAGGGTGTCGCATGAGCGTTCGGGACCGCCACGGCATGCCCTTTCGCCGGGCGGTCCTCGAAGGCGCGGCTTATAGCGGCCCCGCTGCCCGATGGCAACGGCGGGCGGTGCCGCGCCCGTCGCCGGTCACTCCGGGGCCCCGTTGCCGGACAGCACCTGCGCCGCGCCGCCGATGCCGCTGCGGAAGGCGGCGTCGAAGCTGACGCCCCGCACGGCCCAGCGGGCGGGCGGTGCGGCTCCGGGCTCCTCCCCCGTCTCGAGGTGCCATTCGGCGATCCAGCCGTGGTCGGTCTCGCTCCACAGCAGCGTGCCGATGAGGGTGGCGGCGGCGCCGAGCCGCGTCGTCGCCTCCGCGAACTCCGGGCCTGGTGTGAACAGGGTCGCCGGCGTCAGCGACCCCAACCGCTTGAGGATGCCGGCATCCGGGACGGCCGTCGGCAGCCCCATGCCCTCCGCCGCGATCGCCAGGGCGCCCAGCATGTCGCGTCCGCGCGTGCCGCCGTCGGTGAGCACGAACTCCGTGCCAGCGGTCTGCACGAGGATCACCGCCAGCACCATCGGCCGCGGCTGAGGCCAGGGCGTCCGGCCGAGCGTTGCGAGGGCGGCGTCGATCCGCGCCGGGTCGAAGCGGCCGGTGAGGTCGTAGGGGCGGTCGCGCGAGCCCTGCTCGTCGTGGACCGGGATGCCCTCCATGCGGTCGCGGTAGGAGACGTCGGCAACGGACGCGGGCCCCGCCGCGAGCGCCGCGTCGGCGAGGGCCGCAGCGGCCGGGTCGGCGAGGAGCCGCGGATCGCCGGACGCCTTCGCCAGCACCGCGAGGAAGGCCTGCCTGAGGCCCGCCGCCCGCGTCTCCTCACGCCCCGTGACGATGACCGTCGCCTCGTAGAGCGTTCCCGGCGCGGCGCCGACGATGTCCGTCGCCCGCGCCGGGACGGCGGCGAGGACGAGGGAGGGCAGCAGCGCCGCCGCGAGACGAAGGCCAAGACACAGGCTGCGCGTCCTCACGCCGGGATCACCTCGATCGCCTCGACGCGGTCCGGATAGAAGGCAAGATGGCCCGCGATCGCGGCGACGGCCGGATAGGGCGTCTCGTAGCTCCACACGGCGTTGGTGCCGCGCGCCCCGCCAGCCGGGATGCTGAAGTAGGAGGCTTCGCCCTTGTAGGGGCAGTGGGTCGAATGCTCGGTGGCGGCGAGCTGCGCCATGTCGACGTCGGCGCGCGGGATGTACTGCACCGGCGGGTAGGACGCCTCGGAGAGCGTGACGGCGCTCCGGCTGTCGGCGATCACGCGCCCGCCGGCGCGCACGACGACGCGGCCCGTCGTCGGCACGAGGGTGATCGGGTGGTCAGGTCCGGCGATCTTCATGGCTCGCCTCCGTCGTCCCGCTGTGCGCCGCCCGGATAGGCGAGGGGCCGCGGGCTCGCAAGGACACCTCCAGGGGCCGCGCCACCGCTTCCCCCCGCGCCTGCCGTCGTGGCGGCGAAAGCCGGCGCCACGATGGCGGGGTGGGCCGGCGCTGCCGGGAGGTGGCGGGGAACGCTGCGAGGATGAGCGGCAACAGGGTTTTGCGCGGCCTCCCACCGCGTTCACCCCCACCCCGTTCAGCCGCGAGCCTCGACCCTCCTCCTCAAGGGCAGGGTGCGTCATCGCGCGACGCGTCGGTGTGCGTTCCCGGCCGCCTCCGGCCTGCCTCAGCGGCAGCGGTAGCGCTTGCCGTCGAAGCCGAGATAGGTGCCGGTGGCCGGGTCGAAGCTGTGGTAGCGGGCGGCGCAGGCCTCGTTCCAGGCGGCGGTGCCGGGTTTCGCCATGATCACCTGCACCGGGGCGGCCGGTGGGCGCTCCGGCGCCGGGCGGGCCGGTTCGGCCTGGAAGCCGAGGCCGAAGGCGGCGTTGAGCTGGGCGGAGCGCTTCTGGCCGCCTCCCTCGGCCACGGCCGGCGCCGCGGCGAGGGGCGCAAGCAGGACGGCGGCGACCACCGCGGCGGTGCCCCGGCGCAGGGCAGCGCCGGCGGCACGGCGGGCGGCGAGACGGTCGCCGGACAGGCGCCAGGTCGGGACGGGCGGGCGCGGGGCGGGCTCACTCGAAACGGGCATGGGGCTGCTCCCGGAAACGCAGGGGTCCCCCACCATAGGAAAACGCCACCGGAACGCGAAGCTCCGATGGCGTGATCATGCGGGATTTCGGCGGTGCCGAAGCGGAGGGCGTCCGCCCCGCCGACGGGTCCGACGCTCAGGAGGCCTTCAGGGCCTCGGCCGGGCGGCCCTTCTGGCGGCGCACCGACAGCTTGTTGAGGGCCGAGACGTAGGCCTTCGCCGAGGCGACGAGGGTGTCGACGTCGGCGCCGCGGCCGTTGACGATCTTGCCGTCCTCCTCGAGGCGGACGGAGACCTCGGCCTGGGCGTCGGTGCCCTCGGTGACGGCGTGCACCTGGTAGAGCGACAGGCGCGCCGTGTGCGGGATGATCTCGCGGATGGCATTGAAGGTGGCGTCGACGGGGCCGGAGCCCGAGGCCTCCTTCGTCACGTGGACGCCCTCGACGTCCATGGTGATGATCGCCTTCTGCGGCCCGCCGGTGCCGGCGATGACGGTGAGCGCGATCACGCGCGCGGTCTCGCTCTGCATCGAGATCTCGTCGTCGACCAGCGCCTCGATGTCCTCGTCGTAGACCAGCTTCTTGCGGTCGGCGAGATCCTTGAAGCGGCGGAAGACGTCGGAGAAGGCGTTCTCGCCCAGCTCGTAGCCGAGCTCCTTCAGCTTCTCGCGCAGGGCGTGGCGACCTGAGTGCTTGCCCATGACGAGCGAGGTCTGCTTCACGCCGACGTGCTCGGGCCGCATGATCTCGTAGGTCTCGGCGTTCTTCAGGATGCCGTCCTGGTGGATGCCGGACTCGTGCGCGAAGGCGTTCTTGCCGACGATCGCCTTGTTGTGCTGGACGGCGAAGCTCGACACCGCCGAGACGAGCTTGGAGGCCTGCAGCAGCATCGGCGTGACGATGCCGGTCTCGTAGGGCAGCACGTCGGCGCGGGTGCGGATCGCCATGACGATCTCTTCGAGCGCGGCGTTGCCCGCCCGCTCGCCGAGGCCGTTGATGGTGCACTCGATCTGCCGGGCGCCGGCGCGCACGCCGGCGAGCGAGTTCGCCACCGCGAGACCCAGGTCGTCGTGGCAGTGGGTGGAGAACACCGCCTTGTCGGCGTTCGGCACCGTCTCGATCAGCATGCGGATGAGGGCGAAATACTCCTCGGGCGTCGCGTAGCCGACGGTGTCGGGGATGTTGATCGTCGTGGCGCCGGCCTTGATGGCCGCCTCGACGCAGCGGCAGAGGAAGTCGTGCTCGGTGCGGGTGGCGTCCATCGCCGACCACTCGACGTCCTCGACGTGGTTGCGCGCCCGCGTGACGGACGCGATTACCCGCTCGTAGACCTGCTCCTTGTCGAGCTGCAGCTGGAACTCGCGGTGGAGCGGCGACGTGCCGATGAAGGTGTGGATGCGGCCCCGCGCGGCCGGCTTGATCGCCTCGGCGGCGCGGTCGATGTCGCCGAAGGCGGCGCGGGCGAGGCCGCAGACGACCGCCTTCTCGACGCGCTTGGCGATCTCGTGGACGGCCTCGAAGTCGCCGATCGAGGCGATCGGGAAGCCGGCCTCGATGATGTCGACGCCCATCGCGTCGAGGAGCTCGGCGACCTGGATCTTCTCTTCCAGCGTCATCGAGGCGCCGGGCGACTGCTCGCCGTCGCGCAAGGTGGTGTCGAAGATGACGACGCGGTCGCGGGGGGCGGATGCGGGCGTGGCGGATACGGGGGCGTTCATCGGCTGTCTCGTCTTCTGGTCGGTCCCGGCCGCGGCATCGGCGGCGCGCGGCGGACCGCTGGTCTGTCGTCCTGTGGCGATCTTCGACCCCTGAGTGCCTGCCCGCGTGCGGGCCAGCCGGCGCTCAGGGGCGGCTAAGGAGGAGCGGAAGGCCGAGGAGGCGCGCGGGACGCGAGCGCGAAGGCGCGCCGAGGCGGCCGCCCGTCGGGGCAGCGGTCGGCAGCAGCAGGTCGCGGGTCGTGCGCTCGGACACGGGATCCAGTCTCTGACACGCCGGTGACGAGGTCACCCGCACGGGGTGCCGGCGAAATGCCGCAGACCCCGATCGTCCCATAGCCGATCGCGGGCGATCCGGCAACCCGGTGGCAGCGTAGCGTTGCCGACACCAGCGCCGTCACGTATACACGGCACTCGTGCAGCGTCCCGGCCGGCCCTCGTCGCCGCCGCGCCGCGCCGATCCCGCGCCGGTACCGTGTTCGCCGGCGGGCCGAGTTCAGGAAAGCCGCTGCCCGTGAGCGTCAACGCCGAAGATCCGCAGGCCCCCGTGCTGCCCTCGCTCGCCGCCACCCCCGCCGCGGCGGCCGAGCGGACCGCCGTCGGCGTCCTCCTCGCCATCAGCGCCGCGCACCTTCTCAACGATTCCGTGCAGTCGCTGATCCCGGCGATCTATCCGATCCTGAAGGACAACTACCAGCTCGACTTCTTCCAGATCGGCCTGATCTCGCTCGCCTTCCAGCTGACGGCGTCGCTGCTGCAGCCCTTCGTCGGCATGTTCACCGACAAGTACCCGCAGCCCTATTCGACCGCCGTCGGCATGGCCTTCACGCTGACCGGCCTGGTCTGGCTCGCCTTCGCCCACTCCTACCTCGCGCTGATTGCGGCGGTGGCGGTGATCGGCGTCGGGTCCTCGGTGTTCCACCCCGATTCCGCCCGCATGGCGCGGACGGCGGGGGCGGGGCGGCACGGGCTCGCGCAATCGGTGTTCCAGGTCGGCGGCAATGTCGGCCAGGCGCTCGGGCCGCTGCTCGCCGCCTTCATCGTGCTGCCGCTCGGCCAGGACTCGATCGCCTGGATGGCGCTCCTGCCGCTCGCCGCCATGGTGATCCTCGCCCGCATCGGCGCCTGGTACGCGGCGAAGCGCCGGGCCCTCGCCGCCCGGGGCGGGGCGAAGGCGGCGGCGAAGATGCTCTATTCCTCGACCAAGGTGCGGTGGATCATCTTCGTGCTGGCGCTGCTGGTGTTCTCGAAGTTCGTCTACTCGGTGAGCCTCGGCAACTACCTGACGTTCTACCTTATGGACAAGTTCGCGCTCCCCGTGCAGGACGCGCAGCTCTACCTGTTCCTGTTCCTCGGGGCCAACGCTGCCGGCGGCCTGCTCGGCGGCCCGGCCGGCGACCGATTCGGCCGGCGCGTGGTGATCTGGTTCTCGGTGCTCGGGGCGATCCCGTTCGCCCTGCTCCTGCCCTATGCGAACCTGTTCTGGACGGCGACGCTGATGGTGATCATCGCGCTCATCATCTCGTCCTCGTTCACCTCGATCGTCGTCTACGCCCAGGAACTCGTCCCCGGGCGGGTCGGCGCGATCAACGGCCTGTTCTTCGGCCTGTCGTTCGGCCTCTCCGGCCTCGGGGCGGCGGCCCTCGGCTGGCTCGCCGACGAGACGTCGATCCGCTTCGTCTACCAGGCGGTCGCCTTCCTGCCGCTTCTCGGCCTCGTCTGCGTGCTCCTGCCGAACATCGAGCGCGGCTACCCTGCGCGGTGACGGACCGGGTGCGTGACGGCGGTCGACGGTCGGCGTAGGCTCGCCGTCCCGCCCGACGGCAGAGGAGGCGCGCGATGACCGCGGCGCCGGCGATCACGCTCCGGCGCCACGACGGCCCCGGCCACCGCTTCGAGATCGCCACGCGCCCGCCGGCAGCGGCGCTCGCCGGCCTGGTGCGCCCCTATCTCGGCTATGTCGAGCACGCCGCGGCACCGGTGCGGCGCTTGCAGGTGCCGCGCACCGGCCTGCCGCTGATCATCTCCTTCGGGCCGTCGCTGGACGTCGCCCCGGCCGCGCGCCCGGCCGACGGACGGCCGGTGACGAGCTTCCTCGCCGGCCTGCACGAACACGCCGTCGTCACCGCCTATGCCGGGCCGCAGGCTGGCGTGCAGATGGACCTGACGCCCCTCGGCGCGCTCGTGCTCTTCGGCGGCGCCGCGGCGGAGGCGGCGAACCGGGTGGTGTCGCTCGCCGACGTCCTCGGCGCCGAGGCGGGCCGCCTCGCCGAGCAACTGGCGCTCGCCCCGGACTGGGCGGCGCGCTTCGACCTCCTCGACCGGCTGCTGACGGCGCGCCTCGCGGCGGCGCGCCGACCGGCGCCGGAACTCGCCCACGCCGTCGCCCGCCTCACCGCCCGGGAGGGCGGCGTCGCCGTCGCGCGGCTCGCCGAGGAGACCGGCTGGAGCCGGCAGCACCTCACGCTCCGGCTGCGGCAGGAGCTCGGTCTCACGCCGAAGACGCTCGGCCGCCTCGCGCGCTTCGAGCGCGCCACCCGCCTCATCGCCGCCTCGCCCTCCCTCGCCGACCTCGCGGCGGCCTGCGGCTATGCCGACCAGGCGCACCTCGCCCACGAGTTCCGCGCCTTCGCCGGACGAACGCCGGGCGCCTTCGCGGCGGCCGCCGGCGGCGGGGGTCTCGGCGTCGCCGCCTGAGTGGCACCTTCCATTTCGACAAGACGGCCGCACGGGAACCGGGGAGGCTCGCCGCCGTTGCCCGCGATGGCGGGCATGCGCCCCGGCAGACGGGCGCAACGACAGCGAAGGAGGCGACGATGACGTCCGACACCCCCCGACCGACCCCGACGATCTTTCCGGCGATGAAGTACCGCGACGGCCAGGCGGCAATCGACTGGCTGGAGACGGCCTTCGGCTTCCGCCGCCACGCCGTCCATGCCGCGCCCGACGGCACGGTGGCCCACGCCGAGCTCGCCTTCGGCGACGACGGCATGATCATGCTCGGCGGCGAGCCGCGGACGCCCGATCCGGACAACCCCTGGGCGACGGCCCGCCTTGGGCTCTACGTCTACGTCGACGACGTGGACGCCCACTACCAGCAGGCGAAGGCCGCCGGCGCCGTCATCGTGCGCGAGCTCGCCGACACGCCCTACGGTGCCCGGGAATATTCCTGCCGCGATCCGGACGGCCACCTGTGGAGCTTCGGCACCTATCACCCGAAAGCCGGGTGAGCGGGTCCCCCGGCCGGTTGTCACCTCTCGCGGAGCGGCTAATGTCGCGCCGCGTCGGGACAGCGGGCGGGGGACGGGCATGGCGACGGCGAAGGCACGGCTACCGCTTACCGTCGCCGCCCTCGGCATCGTGTTCGGCGACATCGGCACGAGCCCGCTCTACGCCTTCCGGGAGGCGGCGACCGCCGCCCCCGATCTCGCCGCTGCTTCGGTGCTCGGTGTCCTGTCGCTGATCGTCTGGGCGATCGTGCTGTCGGTGGGGGTGAAGTATGTCGGCCTCGTGCTGAGGCTCGACAACGACGGCGAAGGGGGCGTGCTCGCGCTCGCCACGCTCCTCAAGCTCAACCGCCGCGAGGACAACCCGTCCCGCTGGCTCGTCGTCGTCGCCCTCCTCGGCGCCGCCATGCTGTTCGGCGACGGCGTCATCACGCCCGCCATCTCGGTGCTGTCGGCGGTGGAGGGCCTCGAATACGCCCTGCCGAGCCTCGAAGCCTACGTCGTCCCGATCACCGTCGCGGTCCTCGCCGGCTTCTACCTCTCGCAGCGCGCCGGCACCCATCGCATCGGCGCCCTGTTCGGGCCGGTGATGCTGGTCTGGTTCCTCGTCCTCGCGGCCCTCGGGGTCGTGTCGATCGCCGGCAATCCGGAGGTACTGACGGCGGTCGACCCGCGCCACGGCCTTCGCCTGCTTGCGAGCGATCCGGCCCGGGCAGGGATCATCCTCGCCGCGGTGTTCCTCGCCATCACCGGCGGCGAGGCGCTCTATGCCGACCTCGGCCAGTTCGGCCGGCCGGTGATTGCCCGCGCCTGGTTCCTCGTCGCCATGCCGGCCCTGGTGCTGAACTACTTCGGCCAGGGCGCGCTGGTGCTCGCCGACCACGACGCCCTGCGCAACCCGTTCTACCTGCTCGCCCCGGGCTGGATGCAGTTGCCGTTGCTCGTCCTCGCCACGCTCGCCACCGTCATCGCCTCGCAGGCGGTGGTGACGGGCGTCTTCAGCCTGGCCAAGCAGGCGATCGAGACCGGCTTCCTGGTGCCGCTCGGCATCACCCACACCGCGGACGAGAACGAGAGCCACGTCTACATCGGCAGCCTCAACATCCTCCTCGCAGTGCTGTCGATCGCGACCGTCCTCGGCTTCCGCTCCTCCGACGCCCTCTCGGACGCCTATGGCCTGGCGGTGGCGACCGCGATGATCACCACGACGGTGCTGTTCGTCGCGGCGCACATCATGCTGCGGCGCTGGTCGCTCCCCGTTACCGTGGCAACCGGTGCCGCCCTGCTCCTCCTCGACCTCGCCTTTTTCCTGCCGAACACCGGCAAGTTCGCGACCGGCGGCTGGCTGCCGGTGAGCCTCGCCGCCTTCGCCTTCCTCGCCATGTGGTCCTGGCGGTTCGGCACGGCCCGCACCGTCACGCTCCTCGACGAGCGGGCGCGCGACCTCGCCGACGAGGCGGCCGTCTTCGATGCGGCGACGCCGACCGTGGAGCGGCCGGTGGCCTTCCTGACGCGGGCCGGCGCCAGCGTCCCGGTGGCCCTCGCGCGGCTCAACGAGCAGATCGGCGCGGTGTTCTCGCAGGCGGTGGTGGTGTCCGTCCGTGTCGTCGGCCGCCCCCGCGTCCCGCGCGCCGAACAGACCACGGTGGAGCGCCTCGGGGCGCGCGTCGCCCGCATCGAGCTGCGCGTCGGCTACATGCAGATCGTCGACCTGCCGGCGGCGATCACCCCGCGCCTGCGCGAACTCGCCATCGACCCGGGCGCGGTGGTCTATGTGACCGGTTCCGAACGGCCACTGATGCCGGCCCGAATCCGCTCGCTGACCGACGTCCTGTGGGCGATCTTCGTGGTCCAGCAGCGCAATGGCGCCCGCGGTGCCGACCGCTTCGCACTGCCGCCGGAGCGGACGCTGGAGGTCGGCTATCGGATCGCGCCGGAGGGAAGCAGTAGCCACCGGCGCATGGCAGGCGGACAATGAAAAGTTCCTTTGGTTGGATTATGATCATCCCGTAAGACGGTTTTGGGGAACATCGGCATGCGGGCTGGGGGGCCTGTCGCCGGTGGGGCCGTCGCGCAAGTCCGCCTCGCGCAAGCTTGACGTTGCACGAAGCCGGATCTGGCGGGACGGGCAGAGGAGCGACAAGGGGTCGGACGTGCGGGGGCTGGGGCGGTTGAAAACCTTCCTCGGCAGCATCCATGGGCGGATGCTGTCGATGGGCGTCGTGATCATGGTGCCGTGCGCGGTGCTGATCGCGCTGATGATCATTGACACCAACACGTCGCGTCATCTCATTCGCAACGAGAACCTGAAGGCCGAGGCCCAGGTCATCGGCGTCGACCTCTCGCGCACCATCGGCTCTGTCGAGGACATGCTCTTCACCGTGGTGGCGAGCGGCCAGTTGCGGGGCGCGCAAGCCGACGCCTGCCCGCCCCTCCTCTCGCTGATTTCCGGCAAATACGAGATCTTCGCGAGCCTGTCGGTCGTGTCGCCCGACGGCAGCGTCCTCTGTACCATCGGCAGCGCCGGCCACGCCGCTAGCCTCGCCGACCGCCCCTATTTCCAGGCGGCGCTGCGCGAGCGCGACGCCCAGGTGGGGTCGGCGGTGATCGGGCGCCTTTCCGGCCGCCCGGTGGTGCCGGTGGCGATGCGCTTCGACGACGTCGCCGGGACAACCGCGGGGGTGCTCGTCGCCGGCATCGACCTGCAGCGCTTCCTCGCGGCGACGTCGCTTCAGACGGCCCTTTCGGCCCACGACATCACCCTGTGGAGCAGCGACGGCCTGATCCTCGCCCGCACCCCCTACGTGGGCGATTCCACCGGCCAGCCGCTGACGGAGGCGATGCGCACCGCCTTCCTCGAGGGCCTGCGCGAGCCCGCCGCAATGGGCGGCGACAGTTTCACCGGCGGCGAGGTCTACGCGACGGTGGCCGTCGACGCCTTCGGCCAGACGCTCTTCGTCACGGTCGGCGACACCGCCGGGGCGCTCTATGCGGAAGCCCGGCAGATGGCGGTCCGCTCCGCGATCGGCGTGACGATGCTGCTCGCCCTCGTGCTGACGCTCAGCTTCGCCCTCGCCAGCTGGTCGGTGCGCCAGCCGGTCGGCCGCCTCGTCCGCGCCGCCGAGCGGCTGACGCGCGGCGAGGCGGGCGTGCGCGCCGGCGAGGTGGGCGGGGCGGACGAACTGCGCCGCCTCGGTGTCGCCTTCGACGAGATGGCGGCGACGCTCGAGGAGCGGCGGCGCAGCTCCGACACCGCCGAGGCGGAACTGCGCCGGGTGCTCGACGAGCTCGAGCACCGCGTGGCGGCACGGACCCAGGAGCTCTCGGAGCTCTCGGAGGAAGCGACCGCGCGCGCCCAGGCCCTCGAGGCACGGAAGTATTTCGACGAGACCCTAGCCCGCGTCACCGAGCTCATCCAGGCCTGCCAGACGATGGACGAGGCGATGCACGTCCTCGAGACGACGATGCCGGACCTCACCTTCGGCCGGCGCGGCGCCGTGGCGCTCCTGCGCCAGAGCCGCGACGTGCTGGAGGTGGCGGCGCGCTGGGGCGAGGGGATCGCGGGCGAGGCGTCCTACGTGCCGGACTCTTGCTGGTCGCTCAGGCTCGGGCGGCCTTATGCGCACGTTCCCGGCCACGGCGGCCCCGGCTGCCGACACGTGCACGAGGCCGGCGAGGGGCACGTCTGCGTGCCGGTCTTCGTGCAGGGCCAGACGCTCGGCGTCATCACCATCACGGCCGGCGACATGGGCCCCGAGGCGGCCGCCCGTTTCCTTGCCGACATGGAGACGGCGGTGGCCTCGATCGGCCTCGCCCTCTTCAACGTGCGCCTGCGCCAGTCGCTGCGCGAGCTGTCGATCCGCGACCCTCTCACCGGTCTGCACAACCGGCGCTTTGCCGAGGAGGTGCTGGAAAAGGAATTCGCCCGCGCCCGCCGCTCCGGAGTACCCTTCTCCGTGCTGATGATGGACGTCGACCACTTCAAGCGCTTCAACGACAGTCACGGCCACGAGGCCGGCGACCGCGTGCTGAAGGAAGTGGGCCAGCTCATCGCCAGCGAGTTCCGCGAAGGCGACGTCGGCTGTCGCTTCGGAGGGGAGGAGTTCCTGGTGCTCTTGCACGAGACCGACGCCACAGAGGCGTTCGAGCGCGCTGAACATTTCCGCAAGGCGCTGAAGGCGGCGCCGGTGGTGCACGCCGGCACGATGCTCGGCCCGGTGACGATCTCGATCGGCGTTGCCGAGGCACCGCGCGACGGGGCGAACCCGCTGACGGTGGTCGCGGCCGCCGACGCCGCCCTCTACCGGGCGAAGGCCGCCGGACGCGACCGCGTCGTCGTCACCGCCCCGCCGGCCTTCGTCGGCGTCGCCGGCGGTGCCGTCGCCGGGGTGGCGTCGTGACGGGCGCTGCCGATGCGCGCAGCGGCGCGCGCCTCCTCGTCGACCAGCTCGCCATCCAGGGTGCGCGCCGCGTCTTCGGCGTTCCCGGCGAGAGCTACCTCGCCGTGCTCGACGCCCTCTGCGACAGCGACATCGAGTTCGTCGTCTGCCGCCAGGAGGGCGGCGCGGCGATGATGGCGGAGGCGGACGGCAAGCTGTCCGGCCGGCCCGGCATCGCCTTCTGCACGCGCGGGCCAGGCGTCACCAACGCCAGCGCCGGTGTCCATGTCGCAGAGCAGGACGGCACGCCGATGATCCTGTTCGTCGGCCAGATCGAGACCGGCATGCGCCACCGCGGCGCCTTCCAGGAGGTCGACTACAAGGCCGTCTTCGGCACGCTCGCCAAGTGGGCGGTGGAGATCGACGACCCGGCGCGGGTGCCCGAGCTCGTCGCCCGCGCCTTCCGCGTCGCGATGCAGGGCCGGCCGGGGCCGGTGGTCGTGGCGCTGCCGGAGGACATGCTGACGGCCCTCGCCGCCGTGCCCGATGCGCCGCGGGTCGAGGCGGTCGAGACCTGGCCGGGCCTCACCGACATGGCGCGGCTGCAGAAGCGGCTGTGGGCGGCGGAGCGGCCGATGATGGTGCTCGGCGGCGGCCGCTGGTCGGAGGCGGCGGTGGCGGCCACCGTGCGCTTCGCCGAGCGCTTCGAGCTGCCGGTGGCCGTGACCTTCCGGCGCCAGATGCTGTTCCCGGCCGACCATCCGAACTATGCTGGCGACCTCGGCCTCGGCGTCAACCCGAAGCTGCTCGCCCGCATCCGCGACGCCGACCTCCTGCTCGTCGTCGGCGATCCCCTCTCGGAGGTGCCGTCGCAGAGCTACACGCTGCTTCCGCCCGGTGCGCCGCTGCCGGCGCTCGTGCACGTGCTGCCGGACGCCGACGGGCTCGGCAAGGTCTACCAGCCGGCCCTTTCCATCAACGCGAGCCCGCAGGCCTTCGCCGCCGCGCTCGAGGGCCTGCAGCCGCCGACGTCGATCGCGTGGGGCGAGGCGACGCGGACGGCGCGCGCAGACTACCTCGCCTGGAGCGAGACCGTGCCGGCCCATCCGGGCACCTTCCAGATGGCGGCCGTGGTCGCGGCGCTGCGGGCGCTGCCGGAGGACGCGATCCTCACCAACGGCGCCGGCAACTATGCGATCTGGCTGCACCGCTTCCACCGCTTCCGCCGCTACGGCACGCAGGTGGCGCCGACGTCGGGCTCGATGGGCTACGGCCTGCCGGCGGCGATCGCCGCGAAGCTGGCGCACCCCGACAAGGTGGTGGTGGCGCTTGCCGGCGACGGCTGTTTCCAGATGACCAGCCAGGAGATGGCCACCGCCATGCAGGCGGGGGCGTCCGTGGTGGTGGTCGTCATCGACAACGGCATCTACGGCACCATCCGCATGCACCAGGAGCGCGCCTATCCCGGCCGCGTCTCCGGCACGACGATGAAGAACCCGGACTTCGCGGCCCTCGCCCGCGCCCACGGCGCCCACGGCGCGACGGTGGAGACGAGCGAGGATTTTGCGCCGGCGCTCGCGGCTGCGATCGCGTCGCGCCGGCCGGCGCTGCTGCACGTCAAGCTCGACCCGCAGGCGATCACGCCGACGAAGTCGATCGACGACCTCCGCGCCGGGGGGTAAGGCGGCGGGGCGAGAGGATTGCGCGGCAAGAACCGGGACGCACAGACGACCGCCGGACGGTAGCTGGGTGGCTCCACGAATGGAGGAACCCCCATGGCGCTTCTTGACGGCAAGGTCGCGATCATCACCGGCGCGAGTTCTGGAATCGGGCGGACCGCCGCCGCACTCTTCGCGGCCGAGGGCGCTGCGGTGGTGGTCGTCGCGCGGCGCGGCGAGGCGTTGCAGGACCTCGTCCGCGAGGTCGAAGGGCAGGGCGGCCGTGCCGTCGCCGTCGTCGGCAGCGTCACCGAGGAGGCGACGCACCAGGCGGCGATCGCCGCGGCGTTGTCGGTCTTCGGCGGGCTCGACGTCGCGTTCAACAATGCCGGTGCCGTCGGAACGATGGCACCGCTGGCGACGCTTCAGGCCACCGAGTGGTCGGAGGTGGTCGCCCTCAACCTCACCGCCGCCTTCCTCGGCGCCCGCGCCCAGATCCCGGCCATGCTGGAGAGGCAGGGCGGCACGCTCGTCTTCACCGGAACCTTCGTCGGCAACAGTGTCGGCATTCCGGGCATGGGCGCCTACGCCGCCGCGAAGGCGGGGCTGATCGGCCTCGTCCGCTCCATCACCGCCGACTATGGCGCGGCCGGTATCCGGGCAAACGTGCTGCAGGCCGGCGGCACCGCCACCGAGGCCGCGGGCGACGCCGCCCAGCGGGAGTGGGCGGCGACGCTTCACGCGATGAAGAGGCTCGCCGCGCCGGAGGAGATCGCCCGTGCGGCCCTCTTCCTGGCGAGCGACATGGCGAGCTTCGTTGCCGGCTCGGCACTCTGGGTCGACGGCGGCAATGCCGCGGTAAAGCTGTAGGCGGTTTCCCCGCAGGATCCTCGGGGGGGGGCGGACGGCAGCGGATCGTCCGCGCCGATCCGCCGATTCCCAGCAGCGGCGAAGCGCACTAGGTTGGGCGAACCTTCCCCCATCCTGGACCCGACCATGACCGCAGCCCTGCTGACGCCGTTCGACATCGGCCCCGTCACGCTGAGGAACCGCATCGTCGTCGCGCCGATGTGCCAGTACTCGGCCGACGACGGCTCGGCGAACGACTGGCACCACCAGCACCTGATGACGCTCGCGATGTCCGGCGCCGGGCTCGTCGTCGTCGAGGCGACGGCGGTGGAGCGGCGCGGCCGCATCACCCACGGCTGCCTCGGGCTCTACAGCGACGACAACGAGGCGGCGCTGAAGCGCGTTCTCGACGCGGCGAAGCGCGTCGCGCCGCCCGGCACGAAGTTCGGCATCCAGATCGGCCACGCCGGCCGCAAGGCCTCGACCGCCCGCCCGTGGGAGGGCGACCACGGCCTGAAACCCGGCGAGGACCCGTGGCAGACGGTCGCCGCCTCGGCGCTGCCGCTGACGCCGGACCGGCCGGCGCCGGAGGCGCTCGACGACGCCGGCATCGCCCGGACGATCGCCGCCTTCGTGCAGGCGGTGGAGCGGGCCGCCCGCATCGGCTTCGACGTCGTCGAGCTCCACTGCGCCCACGGCTACCTGATCAACTCGTTCCTCTCGCCGCTGTCGAACGTCCGCGAGGACGGCTACGGCGGCTCGTTCGAGAACCGCACCCGCTTCCTGCGCGAGGTGGTGTCGGCGGTGCGGGCGGCGCTGCCGGAGCGCATCCCGCTCGGGGCGCGCATCTCGGCGACGGACTGGACGACCGGCGGGCTCGACGGCGACGACGCGGTGGAAATCGCCAAGGTGCTGAAGGCGGAGGGCGTCGTCTTCGTCTGCGCCTCCACCGGCGGCATCAACCCGACCGCCAAGGTGCCGGCAGCACCGCTCTTCCAGGTGCCGTTCGCCGAGCGCATCCGCAAGGAAGCCGGGGTGGCGAGCCGCGCCGTCGGCATGATCACCACGCCGGCGGAAGCCGAGGCGATCGTCGCCGACGGCCGCGCCGACCTCGTGGCGCTCGCCCGCGGTTTCCTCGCCGACCCGCGCTGGGGCCTGCGCGCCACCGCCGCGCTCGGCGGCGAGATCCGGCTTCCGCCGCAGTACCTGCGCGCGGCACGGCTGATCGCTCCGCACGGCTGAGAGTGCGGCGCGCCGGCACGGGCGCCGCGCCATCCGGGGTCTTGCCGCGGCGGACGGCTTCTGGCCTTCTCTCGCGGCACCGCCAGGGGTTTCGCCGATGAGCTCGCACGACCACCGCGACGATCCCGCCGGAACGCCGGCCGGCCACGACCACGCCGCGCACGCCGGCCACGCCCACCATGACCACGACGGGGCGGAGCACGCCGGCCACGATCACCCGGCGGCGGGGCATTCGCACGCCGGACATTCGCACGCCGGCCACGGTCACTCGCATGGCGCCGGCGGGCACGCGGGTCATTCGCACGGCTCGTCGAGCGAGACGCGGACGGCGATCGCGGCGCTGATCACCGTGTCCTTCATGGTGGTGGAGGCGATCGGCGGCGTGGTGTCGGGATCGCTCGCGCTGCTGGCCGACGCCGCCCACATGCTGACCGACGCGGTGGCCCTCGCCCTCGCCTGGTGGGCGTTCCGGATGGCGCGGCGGCCGGCGAGCCCGGCGATGAGCTATGGCCACCACCGCATGACGGTGCTCGTCGCCTTCGCCAACTCCGTGGCGCTCCTGCTGCTGACCGCCTGGATCGTCGTCGAGGCGGTGGAGCGCTTCTCGGACCCGGTGGCGATCGACGCCGAGACGATGGGCATCGTCGCCCTCCTCGGCCTTGGCGCCAACATCGCCTCCTTCCTGGTGCTCGCCGGCGGCGAGCGCAACATGAACATCCGCGGCGCCATCCTGCACGTGCTGTCCGACCTCCTCGGCTCGGTCGGCGCGGTGATCGCGGCGCTCGTCATCTGGCTCACCGGCTGGGTGCCGATCGACCCGATCCTGTCGCTGGTCGTCGCCGTGCTGCTGCTGCGGGCGACGATCTCGCTGATGCGCGAGTCGGCCCACGTGCTGCTCGAGGGCACGCCGGAGGGCGCGGAGGGCCCGGCGATCGCCGCCGACCTCGCCGCCACCGTGCCGGGGGTGGAGGAGTGCCACCACGTCCACGCCTGGACGCTCGCCGAGGGACGCCTCAACGCGACGCTGCACGTCGTTGTCGCCGAGGGGTCGGAGACGGCGCCGGTGGTGAAGAAGGTGAAGGCGCGGCTCTCCGAGCGCTTCGGCATCGCCCACGCGACCGTCGAGGTGGAGCGGCCCGGCGACTGCGCCGACGGCCACGCGGCGGCCACGCCGAAACCGGCGACGCCGTAGCCTTCTTCCGCCCTCGCGCCAGCGCTTCCCGCCCTCAGCGGCGGCGGGCGGTCCAGAGCACCGGCCAGTCGTCGGTCGGCACGCCCATGCAGGTGTCCATCGCCGCATAGGTGAGGGCGCGGAATCGCTCGCCGTCATAGACCCACGCGCCGTACGAGCCGCAGTCGCCGATGCCGCGCCCCTTCGAGAAGGCCGAGAGCTCGAAGCCGTCGTCGGAGAGGCCGGGATTGGTGAGGGCGGCGTAGTCGTCCTCCTCCCCCATCGACATGACGGCGCCGGCCCCGGGCACCTCGAAGCGCGCCGGAACGGCCGCGCCGGTGCCGGCGATGGCGAACTCGTAGGTGAAGTTGTAGGCGCCGGCGCTGACGCAGGTGCCCCAGAGGGTGCGGCCGCCAGACAGCGACACCGCCATCTCCTTCGGGTCGATCGGGCAGTCGTCGGCGTTCGCGGCCGGGATGCCGGCCGGGCGGCGCTTCGGCGGCGGATCGAGCTCGCTCATCGCGACCGCCGTGATGACGGGCGCGGCGGGGGCCGCAGGCACCTTCCCCGCGGCGGCTGAGCCGGTGGCGACGAGGGCGGTGACGCCGCCGGCGCGGCCCTGCTCGGCATCGATGTAGCGCAGGCTCGCCGAGGAGCCGGAGAGCGAGACGGGGGAGGAGGCGAGACTCTTCGACCCGTCGAGGAGCTCGACCGTGAGCCCCTTCGCCGGCAGGAGCGCGGCGATGACCGCCGCGGCGTCGGCGCCGGTGAGGCGGGCGCGCACGAAGTCGCCGTCGAGTTCGGCGTCGAGAACGTCGGACGGCAGGCCCGGCCCCTTGCCGCCGTCGAGCCGCAGCCGCAGGCGCGGCGTCGCCGGCGTCGTCTCGGCATAGGTGACGACGCTCACCTCGGCCGTCGCGGCGGGTCCGGCCTGTCGGACGATCTTCACGAAGGCGGAGCCCGCACCGTCCGCCGGCGCCATTCCGAGGGCGGTGCAGGAAAGAGTGTTGTCGCAGCCGACCACCCAGTCGCGGAAGGTCTTCAGCTCGCCGGCCCGGTCGGCCGACAGCGCTGGCGCCGGGACCGCGAGAGCGGCCACGAGAGCCGCAGCGACGGACGGGGCAACGAGGCCGGCGGCGTGCGCGGCGTGGGGACGGCGCCCCGCCGTGCGCGACCGCCCGGTGCCGGAGGTGGTGCCGATCGTGCCCATGCTCGCCCTCGCCTGTTCGCCGCGCCGCCGACGACGCGCCGCCGACCCTAGCGGGCCGGACCGGCGCGGCAAAGGGCGGGTGCGGGGCGGCCTGCGTGCGGGTCCTGGGCCGCACGCCGCCGGCTACTGGACGACGGCGGACGTCAGCGTGGCCGCGCCGGCGCTCTTCACCTTCGTGGCGGTGGGCGTGCTTCCGCCGAGGGCGGAGATCGCCGGGCCGACGGGCGCCGCCGGCGTGGCCGGCTTGACGTCGGCCGGCCGGGCGGCCGGAGCCGAGGCCTCGGTCCAGCGGGCGGCGAGGCCACCGGCGATCATGCCGGCGATGCACTCGTAACCCTGGTCGTTCATGTGGAAGGCGTCGCCCGACAGCATCGACACCGGCTGCGGCCGGCCGGCCCAGTAGCGCATCGCCTCGAAGCGGCGCACCAGCGGCACGCCGTGGCGGGCGGCGATGTCGGCGATCACCGTCACCGCCTGCCGGTAGCCGGCGTTCTCGGCGATCTTCGGGTAGAACTGCGGGTCCATCAGCACCGCGTCGACCCCCTCGGCCTTCAGGAAGGTGAGGCCGTCCTCGACGATCGCCGCCATGGTGTCGAGGCCGACGCCGCGGACAGCATCGTTTGTCCCGACCTGCCAGATGACGAGATCGGGCCGCACCGCCGCGACCTCGGTACGGAGGCGCTTCGCCGTGGTGGCGACCACCTCGCCGCCGATGCCGCGGTTGACGACGCGGATCGCCGCGCCGGGCACGCGGGCGGCGAGATGGACCGCGAGGCGGGCGGGATAGGTGTGGTCGGGATCGCTCGCGCCGACGCCCTCGGTGGAGGAGGAGCCGATGGCGAGGATCGTCGCGGCGTTCTCGCCGGCGATGCGGGCGCGGGTGTGCTCGAGGCCGGCGGTGAAGCCGAGGAGTTCGTCGGGCACCGAGCAGGCATCGGCGCCGTCGGCGCGCACCGGGGCGGCGGAGACGAGGGCGATCGCGGTCACAAGGGAAAGAAGCGCGGCCGAACGGCGGCCGACACGCGGACGGAACATGCAGCAACTCCGGAGGCAGCGCCGAGCCAGCGCCACCGGGTTCTCGAACTTCCCCGCGACCGTCCGCTACCATGCACGCGAGCGGACTGCCACGGATGGTTCCATCACGATGGTTCACATTCCGTTTCGATCCTGCAAGGCGCGGTGCAGGGGCGCCCTCCTTCTGCGGGATCGGCCATCGGCGGAACGGCGTGCCCCCGGGGCGCCGGCGGGGGAAATGGCGCGGCTCGCCGCCGGCGCGCCGCTGCGCTAGGCTCCCGCCTGAAACCGACATCACGACGCCGGAGCCGACGGGTCGATCCGTCGCGCGGCCGGGGGCCAAAACGGGAGAGCCACCATGACCATCCGCCTGGGCGACACCGCACCGGACTTCACCGCCGAGACGACCGAGGGGACGATCCACTTCCATGAATGGCTCGGCGATTCCTGGGGCGTGCTGTTCTCGCACCCGAAGGACTTCACGCCGGTCTGCACCACCGAGCTCGGCACCGTGGCGCGCCTGAAGCCGGAGTTCGAGAAGCGCAACGTCAAGGTCATCGGCCTGTCGGTCGACCCGCTCGACGCCCACGGCCGCTGGGCGGCCGACATCGCCGAGACCCAGGGACACGCCCCGAACTTCCCGATGATCGCCGACGCCGACCGCAAGGTCTCGGACCTCTACGGAATGATCCATCCGAACGCGAGCGACACCTTCACCGTCCGCTCGGTGTTCGTCATCGGGCCGGACAAGAAGCTGAAGCTGTCGCTCACCTACCCGGCCTCGACGGGGCGCAATTTCGACGAGATCCTGCGCGTCATCGACTCGTTGCAGCTGACGGCGAAGTTCTCGGTGGCGACGCCGTCCGACTGGAAGAACGGCGAGGACGTGATCATCGTGCCGTCGGTCTCCGACGAGGCGGCCAAGGAGAAGTTCCCCGGCGGATGGAAGACCCTGAAGCCCTATCTGCGCATCGTCCCGCAGCCGCGCTCGAGCTGAGCCCGCCCTCCGACGTCGCGAGCGGAGCGGCGCCGGCGTCGGGGCAGGCGGCGGTGCCGCCTCCCGCCGCCGGCCCGGCCGGCGAGCATGTCGTGCTCCTGCACGGCATCCTGCGGACGGCGCGGCAGATGCGGCGCCTCGAGCGGCGCCTGGCGGCGGACGGCTACACCGTCCACAACATCAGCTACCCCTCGACGCGCCTCGGCCTTGCCGCGATAGTCGAGCACGTCCACCGGGCGCTGACGCTGCCGGACGCCGGGCTCGCCTCGGCACGGGCCGTGCACTTCGTCGGCTATTCCCTCGGAGGGCTGGTGACGCGGGCCTATCTCGCCCGCCACCGGCCGGAGCGGCTCGGCCGGGTCGTGCTGCTGGCGACGCCGAACCACGGCTCGGAGGTGGCCGACGCGCTCCGCGGCCTCGCCCCCTATCGCTGGATCGCCGGGCCGGTCGGCCAGGAACTCTGCACCGACCAGGCGGCCATCGCCGATCTCCTCGGCCCGGTCGACTATCCCTGCGGCGTCCTCGCCGGCGACGTCTCCTACGATCCGCTCGGCACCTTCGTGCTGCCGCGCCCGCACGACGGTAAGGTGTCGGTCGAGAGCACGCGGCTTGACGGCATGGCCGACCACCGGGTGATCCACGCCGGCCACACCTTCTTCCCCACGAACACCCGCGTCATCGACGAGACCGTGCGCTTCCTCCGCGAGGGCCGTTTCTCGCCGGCGTGAGGGCGGGCGGCAGGCGGGGTGGGTGCGCGCCGCCCGGACAAAACTGCAAGCAGGCTCTCCCTCTTGCAACGGCCAGCCGTGCTGCATCCTTCCGAAGCCGATCCGATGGGCACTGTCGCGGCAACAAAGTTCAACTTTTGCGCGAATCCGAACTTCCACCGCCGAAGGCCATGTGAGACACTCTCCAGGCGTGCAGTTCTTGCCACCATGAGATGCGAGCGGGCTTATGGGTAGCGTCACTTTTTTTCGCGTTTATACCTATTCGGCTGAAAATGTAGTAACCGGCGAGTCGAGTACGCCAATCCCTATATCCTGGGAAGGGGACGTTTTAAACGTCGGCGACGCAGTGAAGACCGGCGTTACAAGCGGCAGAATTTACCTGGGATTGACTGACGACGGCGAGCTTGTCTTGCAGATCGTCTCGAACGGGCAAATCCGGCTTGCGTCGGACAATACTTATTCCATCGGCGACGCCTTGCCGAGCTATTCCGCCGTGAGCTATCCCCCCTGCTTCCTAGAGGGGACGAGTATCGCCATCCCCGGGGGGTTGTGCGACGTCGAGCGCCTTGAGCCTGGCGCCCTCGTCCTGACGGCCATCGGAGAGACGCGGGCCATCCGCTGGGTGGGGCGGAAGACGGTGGCCACCGCCCTGCTTCCCGAGACGGTGCGGCCGGTCCGCATTTGCGCCGGGGCGCTGGGCGAGGGCCTGCCCGTGCGCGACCTTCGCGTCACCGCCGACCACGCCCTTCTCGTCGACGGGCTCCTCGTCCAGGCGGGCGCGCTCGTCAATGGCCGGACCATCGTCCGCATGACGACAGAGGACCTGGGCGAGACCTTCACGGTCTACCACCTGGAGCTCGACCAACACTCCCTGGTGCTGGCCGAAGGGGTCCCGGCGGAGACCTTCGTCGACAACGTGACGCGGCGCCGCTTCGACAGTTACGGTGAGTACGAAGCGCTGTACGGCAACGTCGCCACCCTGGTCCGGGAGATGGACCTCCCGCGGATCAAGGCGGCCCGCCAGTTGCCGGCCGAGCTCCGCCGGCGGATCGAGAGCGGCGCCGGCGAGATGGCCCCTGCGGCCGAAGACGCCGCCTGAGGACGTTAGCCACCCTCACAGATGGCGCTTGAACCAGGCGCACTGGGCGGCGGAGGAGATCTCGAAGGGCTTGCCGGTGTAGGCCTCGAAGTGGCCGCCCGGCAGCACGAGGAGTTCCTTCGGCTCGAGTGCCTCCTCGAAGGCGCGGGCGGTGAGGTCGAAGGGGGTGAGGTGATCCCCCGCCGCAACGACGACCAGCAGCGGCGTCGGGGCGATGCGGGCGATGTAGGTGGCCGGCTCGTATTCGGTGAAGAGCTCGATCGAGTGCAGCGTCACCTCGTTCGTCCAGGCGTCCGGGTGCGCCTCCGCAAAGCGGGTGAAGAACTCGTAGGTGTCGGCGGTCGGCAGCGCGGACGGCTGGCCCTCGGGCGCCGTCACCGGCATGCGCATCCCTGGCTCGCCGCGGGCGCGCGCCGCCCGGTCGGCGTCGAAGGCGGCACGCAGGCCCGCCCAGTGGTCGCCGCGGACGAGGCGGCGGGCCGTCTCGAGGCCGTAGGTGAGCGGCACCTGGGCGACGACGCACTTCACCCGCCGGTCGATGGCGCCGACGACGAGCACGTGGCCGCCGGAATAGCTCGAGCCCCAGACGCCGATACGGGCCGGATCCACCGACGGCATCGTCTGGGCGAACGTGATGGCGTCGCGGTAGCCGTTCACCTGCGCCCACGGGTCGATGTGGCCGCGCGGCGCGCCGTCGCTGACGCCGAGATTGCGGTGGTCGTAGACGAGGACGCCGAGACCGGCGGCCTGGAACACCTCGGCGAAGCCGGAAAGGTGGATCTCGCGGGTGGCCGAGAAGCCGTGCGCCATGATGACGAGCGGGGCAGGGCCCTCGACGCCGGCGGCCGGATAGTGCCAGGCGCGCAGCGTCACGCCGTCCTCGGTGCTGAACTCGACATCGTGGCGCATCGCGGTTTCCTCCCCGGGGGTGTCCGTTGCCGTGGGCCGCTCTCTTCCGGCGGCCGTCGGCTGAGCCTACGGCCGCGCCTCGGCCGCCGCTTGGACGAGAGGGAAGCGGGGCTTGGACATGCGGGAACAGCGGCGTCGTCAGCCGGGCGGCGCGATGGTAGGCTCGATGCGTCCGACCACCCGCAGAGGTGGCGAAGGGCGGGAACGGCCGGAGACGGCGATGGACGGTCATTCGCAGGCGCGCGGGCACTTCGACACGCGCGGGTTCGCGCCGGCCGACGCCGGGGAGGGCGTCCGCACCGCGCTCAGCCGCGTCCACCTGCCGTGGACGCTCACCGCGTGCCGGCCAGAGCCGTTCGGCGTGCGCCTCGCCTGGAGCGCCCTCGGCGGGGCGACCCTCGTCGACTATCGCGGCGCACCGTGCGCCGGCCACCGCCGCGCCGCGGAGATCCGCCGGACCGAAGGGGCGATTGCCGGTCTCCTGCTCGTGGTGTCCGGCCGCGAGCACGTGCGCCAGGGCGAGGGCGCTGTGACGCTTTCGGCGGGCGACCTTTTTCTCTGGGACAGTACCCGGCCGATCGACTTCCACGTGCCGACGCCGCTGCACAAGGTGACGCTGCTGTTGCCGCGGGAGCGGCTGGTGCGGGCGCTGGAGCGCGGGTGCGGGGCGCCGCCGTGGGGGCGGATCGCCACCGACGGCGGCCCGGGCGCGCTGCTCTCCGCCCACCTCGCGGCCCTGTCGCGCCACGGCGGAACGCTCGAGGCCGGGGCCGCGGCGGCGGCCGCCGCCTATGCGCTCGATCTCCTCGCCGGGACCGCGGCACCGCCGGCGGCGACCGGGGCGGCCGCCCTGCGGGAGCGCGCGGTGGCCCTGATCGCGCGCCACTTCGACGATCCCAGCCTCACCCCGACGCGGCTCGCCGGCCTCCTCGCGGTGAGCCCGCGCTATCTCCACATGGCCTTCGCCGCCTCGGGCGACACCGTCGCCGGCCGCATCCGCGCGCGGCGACTGCAGCGCCTCGCCCGCGACCTCGCCGACGCAGGCCTCGCCGCCCGCAGCATCACGGCGCTGGCGCTCTCGGCCGGCTTCGACGACGCGGCCCACGCGAGCCGCGCCTTCCGGCACGCCACCGGCCAAAGCCCGTCCGCCTTCCGGGCGGCGGCGCTGGGGCGGCAGACGGTGGACGAAGCGGGGGAGGCGGGCTAGCCGGTTCCGGAGAAGTTGGGCGTGGCCGGCCGCTCAGTCGGCGCGGCGGGCGGCGAAGCGCAGGCGGACATAGTCCGCCGTCCACCGGCCGGAGCGGTCGCGGAGGCTCGGGGCGAGCAGCGCCTCCACCTCGGCGAGGACGGCGCTGCGCTCCTCCGCCGAAAGGCCGCCGAGGAAGGGGTTCGCGAAGGTGTCGAGCCAGCCGGCGAGGCCGGTCGGCAGCGGGGTCGGCCGCGGGATGGCAGCGATCGACAGGACCTCGAAGCCGGCGCTCTCGAGGATGCGGGAGAACTCGCCGACCGTCGGGTAGGTCCACGGCATGCGGGTTCGCCCATCGACCCCCCGCCGCTCGAGGACGGCGAGGAGCGCCGTGACGATCGCCGCGACGTTGCCGTGGCCGCCGAACTCGCCGACGAAGCGCCCGCCCGGCACGAGCGCGCGGCGGACACCGGTCGCGACTGCGGCGTGGTCGGGCATCCAGTGCAGGGCGGCGTTGGTGAACACCGCATCGAAGGCCTGCGAGAAGGGCAGCCGCTGGCCGTCGCCGACGCGGGCATCGAGGCCGCGTGCGCGGGCGGCGGCGACAAGCTCCAGCGAGGCGTCGAAACCGGTGACGACGGCGCCGCGCGCCGCGAGTTCCTCCGTCAGCACACCGTCGCCGCAGCCGAGATCGAGGATGCGCTCGCCGGGGCGCGGGTCGAGGAGATCGACCACCGGGCCGCCGAGGGCCGGCACGAAGCCGGCGTTGCGGGCGTAGTCGGCGGCGGACCAGATCTGGGCAGGCGGCATCCGGCGGACCTTCGAGAGAGGACGGTGGCCGCTCTGTCGAGCGGCCGCCGTCTCCCCTACAGGAACCGGCGGGCGAGCGGAAGGCGGTGACGCGGCGGCCGCAGGGCGACGCTGCGCACCGTCCGGCCGCCGTCAGTGGCCGACGAAGCTCGCCCGGTTCGCCTCGGCGGCCAGCAGCGCCACCTTCAGCTTCTCGAGGGCGCGCGCCTCGATCTGCCGGACCCGTTCCTTGGAGATACCGAGATCGGCGCCGAGCGCCTCCAGCGTCGCCCCGTCGCCCTCGGTGAGGCGACGCTCGCGGACGATGTGGAGCTCGCGGGCGTTGAGCACCGTGAGGGCCTTGCCGAGCCAGGCGGTGCGACGCGCCCCGTCGAGGGCCTCGCCAACCGTCTCGTCCGGCAGCGGCGCCTCGTCGACGAGGAAGTCCTGCCGGTCGGAGGAGCCTTCGCCGTCGGTGATCGGCGCGTTGAGGGAGGTGTCCGGACCCGACATGCGGGCGTCCATCACCGCCACGTCGGCCTGCGAGACGCCGAGGGCGTCGGCGATGGTGCGGTGCATCTCGCTCTGGGAGATCGCCCCCGGCTCACGAGACAGCTTGGCGCGCAGGCGGCGGAGGTTGAAGAACAGCGCCTTCTGGGCCGAGGAAGTGCCGCCGCGGACGATCGACCAGTTGCGCAGCACATAGTCCTGGATCGCCGCGCGAATCCACCAGGTGGCATAGGTGGAGAAGCGTACCTGCCGATCGGGCTCGAAACGGGCGGCCGCCTCGAGAAGGCCCACATGGCCCTCCTGGATGAGGTCGCTCATCGACAGGCCGAAGTGGCGGAAGCGGGCGGCGATGGCGATGACGAGGCGCATGTGCGCCTGGGTCAGGCGGTGCAGCGCCGCTTGGTCTTGCCGTTCGCGCCATTCGACGGCGAGGGCGTGTTCTTCCTCGCGCTCGAGATAAGGTGCGCGCGACGCGGCGCGCTCCAACCTGCTGCGGCTGCCTCCGGCGTTGACCATGGCGTCCTCGCTCGCGCCTCTCGCCCCCCTGGGAACGATACGCGCGGCCCCGCCATACGGATCAGCCGCAACTTTCTTTCAGGAAACACCCGCCGAACGAAGGAATGCGGCCTCCGGCGGCGGCGGGGATGCGAAAAGGGCGGCCAGGAGGCCGCCCTCGTGTCTTTCCGGCTGCCGTGAGAGGCGGAGCGGTCAGGCCGCCTCTTCCTGCTCGCTCGGCTCGTCCTCGAGCTCGCCTTCGGCATCCGTCTCGGCGTCCGCATCCGCATCCGCCTCGCCGCCGGCCTCGGCCGTCCGGGCGCCACGGCGCGGGCTCTTGGCGAGCTGGCCTTCTATGCGGCGGACCGCCTCGGTCTCGGAAATCTGCTCGACGACGGCGATCTCGCGCGCCATCCGGTCGAGGGCCGCCTCGTAGAGCTGGCGCTCGGAATAGGACTGCTCGGGCTGGCTGTCGGCGCGGAAGAGGTCGCGCACCACCTCGGCGATGGCGATGAGGTCGCCGGAATTGATCTTCGCCTCGTATTCCTGGGCGCGGCGGCTCCACATGGTCCGCTTGACGCGGGCGCGCCCGCGCACGGTGTCGAGGGCCTTGGCCACGGTCTGCTCGTCGGCCAGCTTGCGCATGCCGACGGAGGCAACCTTCGCCACTGGGACGCGCAGCGTCATCTTGTCCTTCTGGAAGGTGACGACGATCAGCTCGAGCTTGTGGCCCGCAACTTCGCGCTCCTCGATCGCGACGATCTGTCCGACGCCGTGCGACGGGTAGACGACATACTCGTTGGTCCGGAAGCCCTGACGATGGCCGGTCTTCTTCGCGGTGGGGGTAGCCATTCGCGCGCTCACTCCTGACTTCGATCGGTCCGCTCCGGGTGCACCCGCACGCCCTCGGTCGGCCGCTGTCATGAGACGCCGAGGGGGCTCGCCGGACGCACTCACGCCCGCGGCCACCGGCCGTCCCGATTGTCGACGATCTCGCAGGTGGTGTCCGGCACCGCACGAGGCCTTCCCCGGCCGTATGGCCGGAGCCCGGGAGCGATCGCAGCAACGATCGGGGGGAGCCCGTGGGGAGATCCAGATGCCGAACAGCGTCGACGTCTGGGAGAATATAACGCAAGCCGCCGAAAAAACAAAGGCTTCCGCGACGATTCGGCGCGCCGCGGGTCCGGATCGGGGGCGGCTGCAAGCCAAAAATGCAGCCGCGCATGAAGGTCCTGGACGGGTCAGTCGCCTTGGCCGGGCTCCGGCGACAGCAGCGCGAGCTTGTCGGGCTTGCCGTCCCACTCCGCCGCATCGGGCGGGGAATCCCGCTTCACGGTGATGTTCGGCCACTTCACCGCATAGTCGGCGTTGATCCCGAGCCACTGCTCGAGGCCTGCCTCGGTGTCCGGCTTGATTGCCTCGGCCGGGCACTCCGGTTCGCAGACACCGCAGTCGATGCACTCGTCGGGATGGATGACGAGCATGTTCTCGCCCTCGTAGAAGCAGTCGACGGGACAGACCTCCACGCAATCCATGTACTTGCACTTGATGCAGTTCTCGGTGACGACGTAAGTCATCCGGGACGTCCTCTCGCCGGGAGCGTCCGCTCCCCGTGCCATTCGTTCTCCCGCTCGGACCTAGCGCGGAAGCGCGCCGCCGCGCAAGCGAGCCGCTGTCGCGGCCAGGGCCTCCCGGAGAACGCCATTCTCCCTGCACGAGCCTGGGCGACATGCCGGGGCGATGTTCGCAGAATGTTCTTGCGCCGAAGGGCGCGCTCGCCTAGCATCTCAACCAGCGGATGCGGGTCGCGGGAGGGGGCGGCGATGGTCAGCCGGGTCACCACGGTGGCGTTTCACGGCATCGAGGCCGTACCGGTGGACGTGCAGGTGCAGATCGGCCCCGGCACCGTCGTCTTCAACATCGTCGGCCTCGCCGACAAGGCGGTGGCCGAGAGCCGCGAGCGCGTGCGCGCGGCGCTCGTCGCCTCCGGCCTGTCGCTCCCCGCCCGGCGCATCACCGTGAACCTCGCCCCGGCCGACCTTCCGAAGGAAGGCAGCCACTACGACCTGCCGATCGCGCTCGCCGTCATGGCGGCGATGGGGGCGGTGCCGGCCGCCGAACTCGCCGAGTGGGTGGTGGTGGGCGAGCTCGGCCTCGACGGCACCATCGCCCCGGTGACCGGCGCCCTCCCGGCGGCGATCGGCGCGAACGCGCTCGGCCGCGGCCTCATCTGCCCGGCGGCGAACGGGCCGGAGGCGGCCTGGGCCGGGCGCGACCTGCCGGTGATCGCCCCGGTCAGCCTCATCGGCCTCGTGAACCACTTCCGCGGCACCCAGGTGCTGTCGCGCCCCGAGCCGCGGGTGCGGGCTGCCGAGGGCCGTCTGCCGGATCTCCGCGACGTCCGCGGCCAGGAGAGCGCCAAGCGGGCGCTGGAGATCGCCGCCGCCGGCGGCCACCACCTCCTGTTCGTCGGCCCGCCCGGCTCCGGGAAGTCGATGCTGGCGAGCCGGCTGCCCTCGCTGCTGCCGCCGCTCGAGCCGGAGGCCCTGCTCGAGGTGTCGATGATCCACTCGATCGCCGGGGCGCTGGCCGACGGACGGCTGTCGGACCGGCGGCCGTTCCGCGCCCCGCACCACTCCGCCTCGATGGCGGCGCTGATCGGCGGCGGATTGCGCGCCCGGCCGGGCGAGGCCTCGCTCGCCCACCACGGCGTGCTCTTCCTCGACGAGCTGCCCGAGTTCCATCCGCAGGCCCTCGACGCCCTCCGCCAGCCGCTCGAGACGGGCGAGGCCGTGATCGCCCGGGCCAACCACCGGGTGGCCTATCCGGCCCGCTTCCAGCTCGTCGCCGCCATGAACCCCTGCCGCTGCGGCCTCGCCGGCGAGCCCGGCCACTCCTGCCGGCGCGGCCCGCGCTGCGCCGCCGACTACCAGGCCCGCGTTTCCGGTCCGATGTTCGATCGCATCGACCTCCGCGTCGAGGTGCCGGCGGTGCCGGCGAGCGACCTCGCCTTGCCGCCCCCGGCCGAGGGGTCGGCGGAGGTAGCGGCGCGCGTCGCTGCGGCGCGGCGGCGCCAGGCGGAGCGCTTTGCCGGCCTCGGGGTGCCCGGCCTCGTCAACGCTGCCTGCGGTCCGCGCCTCGTCGAGGAGATGGCGGTGCTCGACGCCGCTGGGCGGACGCTGCTTGCCGACGCAGCCGCCGCCCTTCGCCTCAGCGCCCGCGGCTATCACCGGGTGCTGAAGGTGGCGCGCACCATCGCCGACCTCGACGGCGCCGAGCGGATCGCCCGCGCCCACCTCGCCGAGGCCCTCGCCTTCCGGGCAAGCGCCCCGAGCCTCGCGGCGGCGGCCTGAAGTGGGCGAGCGCGGGCCGGTCGGCGGGTGGTTGCCTGCCAGCGGAACGCGACGGGGTTTTCAGGCGATCACCCTGAGCCGGCGAAGGATCGCGCATTTGCGGAGGGCCGCCACCGGTCGAGCGGGATCAGCGCGGGGTCTCCGGCCGGCCCGCAAGCGATGGACCACCGCGCGGTAGCCGGGTCGTTCGCCAGCGAAGTCCTGCGTGATTGTCACAGAACGGTCCGGAAAGTATGGTCTGAACGTTATCCGGCGCTTTCGGCGGATCTTCCGCAGAAGGCGATCATCTGGGCGGCGGTGCAACCCGCGCCTCGCCCGAGCCCGGCGGTGACGGTTCGGCCCTGCCGCGCCGCTCCGCAGGGAGATCCGCGCGGCGATCCGGAGGATGCATGAAGCGCACCGGCATGATCACCCCGTCGAGCCTCGTGCGGCGGTTCGTGCCGTTCGCCGCGCCGGAGGGCGCCGGCGGCCTCGCGCCCGTGGAGCCCGCCCGTCGCCTGTTTCCGGGCCTGCCCTTTCCCACCTTGCCGTTCGCCGGCCGCGCCCTCCCGGGTCTGCCGGGCATCCGCCTGCCGGCAGGGGCGCCGGCGCCGGCGACCCTCGGCCGGATCGGCGACCTCGAGGTGCGGCTCGCCCGCTCCGCCGCCGAGGTGCGCCGCGCCCAGGCCCTCCGCTACTCCGTGTTCTACGAGGAGATGTCGGCGATCGCCGACGCGCTCACGCTCGTGAGCCGCCGTGACGCCGACGCCTTCGATCCGATCTGCGACCACGTGCTGGTGCTCGACCATGGCGCCCCGGCCCGGCCCTTCCGCCGCCGCAAGCCGGACGTGGTCGGCACCTACCGGCTGCTCCGCCAGTCCGTCGCCGACCGCCACGGCGGCTTCTACTCGGCCGGCGAGTTCGACCTGCAGCCGCTGCTCGACCGCCACGCAGGCCTTGCCTTCCTCGAGCTCGGCCGCTCCTGCGTGCTGCCGCCCTACCGGACGAAGCGCACCGTCGAGCTGCTCTGGCACGGCATCTGGAGCTACGTGCTCGCTCACGGCGTCGACGTGATGATCGGCTGCGCCAGCCTCGAGGGCACCGATCCCGACCGGCTCGCCCTTCCGCTCTCCTTCCTGCACCATTACGCCCGCGCCCCCGAGCCCTGGCGGGTCAACGCCCTGCCGGAGCGGGCGGTGGCGATGAACCGGATGGCGAAGGAGGCGGTCGACCCGCGTGCCGCCCTGCACGCCCTGCCGCCGCTCATCAAGGGCTATCTGCGGCTCGGCGCCTACATCGGCGAGGACGCCGTCGTCGATCACCAGTTCGGCACCACCGACGTCCTCATCGTGATGCCGGTGTCGGCCCTCAACCCGCGCTATGTCAGCTACTACGGCGCCGACGCCAGCCGCCACGCCAGCTGAGGGCTGCGCCGGCGCTGTCACCGTGGCGGTGATCGCCGAGGCGGACCTCACCGGCGCCGACCGGGCGGCGCTGCGCGCGTTCCTCGTCGCGGCCTACGCGCCGCGGACCACGCCGACGTGTTCTCCCGGCACGATTTCTGGGGCGGGCCGCCGACGGCGCGGGTGGTCGCGCGCGCGGGCGGCGGTGACATCCTCGCCCACCTCGGCTTCTCGGTCCGCACGATCGCCGTGGGGGCGGGCGAGGCGCGCGTCGCCGGCATCGGGGCGGTCGCGACGCACCCCGGCTGGCGCGGCCGCAGTCTCGGCCGGCTCATCTTCGACCGTCTCGCGGCGCATCTGGCGGACGGGGATGCGGCCGCGTTCCTCTTCCTCGAGTGCCGGGACGCCGTCGTGCCGTTCTATGCGGCCTGCGGGTTCGAGCATGCCACGCGCACCGTAACGGCGCTGGACCCGGCAAGCGGCGCCGCCGACGTCTCGACCTCGAACGTCATGGTCCGCCCGCTCGGCCAGGCGGTCTTCCCGCCCGGCGACCTGGACCTCCGCGGCCTGCGCTGGTGAGGCGTCGTCAGAACGGCCGGTCCGGCCCCACCGGCACGATGCCGGTCGGGTTGATGTGGCGATGGCTCTCGTAATAGTGCCGCTTGATGTGGTCGAAATCGACCGTGCCGGCCACGCCAGGGTGCTCGTAGAGCCGCTTCACATAGGCCGACAGGTGCCGATAGTCGGCGATGCGCCGGCGGTTGCACTTGAAGTGGCCGACATAGACGGGGTCGAAGCGGATCAGCGTCGTGAAGAGGCGCCAGTCGGCTTCCGTCGGCGCCTCGCCGAGGAGCCAGGGCCGGCCGTCGGCGAGGCGCTCCTCCAGCCAGTCGAGGGTGTCGAACAGCGGGTTCACCGCCTCCTCGTAGGCCTCCTGGGTGGTGGCGAAGCCGGAGCGGTAGACGCCGTTGTTGAGGGTCGCATAGACGCGGTCGTTGACGGCGTCGATCTCCGGCCGGAGTGCCTCCGGATAGTAGTCGCCGGGCGTCGCGCCGACGCCGTCGAAAGCCGAATTCAGCATGCGGATGATCTCGGACGACTCGTTGTTGACGATTGTCCCGCTCTGCTTGTCCCACAGCACCGGCACGGTGACGCGGCCGGTGTAGCCGGGCTCGGCCCGCAGATAGACCTCGTAGAGCCGCTCCGCTCCGCCGATCGGGTCCGGCACGACGCCCGGGCCCTCGGCGAAGGTCCAGCCCTCGCCGCGCATCAGCCAGTGCACCACGGACACGGAGATCATGTCCTCGAGGCCCTTAAGGGCGCGGAAGATCATCGTCCGGTGGGCCCACGGGCAGGCGAGCGAGACGTAGAGGTGGTAGCGGCCGGGCTCGGCCTTGAAGCCGCCCTTGCCGCTCGGCCCGGGCGAGCCGTCGGCCGTCACCCACGTGCGGAACTGCGATTCCTTGCGCACGAACCGGCCGCCGCTTTCGGCGGTGTCGTACCATTTGTCGTGCCAGACGCCGTCGACGAGCAGGCCCATGTCGTTCCTCCGTTCCTCACGCCCCCGCAAGGTCGGGTGGCAAGCCCCGGCCGGCAAGCCCGTCGGGGGTGCCGCACCGTTCGATGGTCGGGGGCGAGCGGCCGCAGCCCGGTCAGACCCTCGAAATGCAGAGCGGCCGGGGATCGCTCCCCGGCCGCCCCAACCATCGGCCAGCCGGTGAGAGCCGGCCGACCCGTCGCCGCGGCCGAAGCCGCCTCGGTTTTCGTTCCGGCGGCCACGGCCGCCGGCAATCCCTCGCGCGGACGGCCGGTCAGGCCGCCGGCTGCTCGGTCTTGATCTCCTGGCCGGTCGCCTGGTCGACGACCTTCATCGACAGGCGGACCTTGCCGCGCTCGTCGAAGCCGAGGAGCTTCACCCACACCTTGTCGCCTTCCTTGACCACGTCCTTGACGTTCTGGACGCGCTGGGCGGCGAGCTGGCTGACGTGCACGAGGCCGTCGCGCGAGCCGAAGAAGTTCACGAAGGCGCCGAACTCGACCACCTTCACGACCGTACCCTCGTAGATCTGGCCGACTTCCGGATCGGCGGCGATGCCCTTGATCCAGTTGAGCGCGGCCTTGATCGCCTTGCCGTCCGAGGAGGCGACCTTGACGGTGCCGTCGTCCTCGACGTTGATCTTGGCGCCGGTCTTCTCGACGATCTCGCGGATCACCTTGCCGCCGGTGCCGATCACTTCGCGGATCTTGTCGGTCGGGATCTTGATGACCTCGATGCGCGGGGCGTGCTCCCCGAGCTCCGGACGGGCCTGGGTGATCGCCTTCGCCATCTCGCCGAGGATGTGCAGACGACCGTCCTTGGCCTGGCCGAGGGCGACCTTCATGATCTCCTCGGTGATGCCGTCGATCTTGATGTCCATCTGCAGCGAGGTGACGCCGTTCTCGGTGCCGGCGACCTTGAAGTCCATGTCGCCGAGATGGTCCTCGTCACCAAGGATGTCGGAGAGCACCGCGAAGCGCTCGCCTTCCTTGATGAGGCCCATGGCGATGCCCGCCACCGGCCGCTTCAGCGGCACGCCGGCGTCCATCAGGGCGAGCGAGGTGCCGCAGACGGTGGCCATCGAGGACGAGCCGTTCGACTCGGTGATCTCGGAGACGACGCGCAGGGTGTAGGGGAACTCGTGGTGCGGCGGCAGGATCGGATGCACCGCGCGCCAGGCGAGCTTGCCGTGGCCGATCTCGCGGCGGCCGGGCGAGCCCATGCGGCCCGTCTCGCCCACCGAATAGGGCGGGAAGTTGTAGTGGAGGAGGAAGTTCTCCTTGTAGGTCCCCTCCAGCGCGTCGATGAACTGCTCGTCCTCGCCGGTGCCGAGGGTGGCGACCACAAGGGCCTGCGTCTCGCCGCGGGTGAACAGCGCCGAGCCGTGGGTGCGCGGCAGGACGCCGACCTCCGACAGGATCGGCCGGACGGTCTTCAGGTCGCGGCCGTCGATGCGGGTTCCCTTGTCGAGGATGGCGCCGCGGACGATGTCGGCCTCGAGCTTCTTCAAGGCCTCGGAGACCGCCTGCGGCTTCGGGGCGGCGGTGTCGCCCTCGACGAGCAGGGCGGCCTTCACCTTGGACTTCGCGGCGTCGATGGCGGCGCGGCGCTCGGCCTTGGCGCGGATGTCGTAGGCGGCCGCGAGGTCGGTGGCGGCGAGGCCCTTCACCTTCTCGTAGAGCGCCGCGTCGGCGGCGGCCGGCAGGTCGCGCGGCTCCTTGGCGGCCTTCTCGGCAAGCTGGATGATCGCGTCGATCACCGGCTGGAAGCCCCTGTGGCCGAACATCACGGCGCCGAGCATGATCTCCTCGGAGAGCTCGCGCGCCTCGGACTCGACCATCAGCACCGCGTCTGTGGTGCCGGCGACGACGAGGTCGAGCTCGCTGTCGGCGCGGCTGTCGTGGGCCGGGTTGAGGACATACTGGCCGTTCATGTAGGCGACGCGGGCGCCGCCGATCGGGCCCATGAAGGGCACGCCGGAGATCGTCAGGGCCGCCGAGGCGGCGACCATGGCGAGGATGTCGGGATCGTTCTCGAGGTCATGGGCGAGGACGGTGACGAGCACCTGCGTCTCGCACTTGAAGCCCTCGGCGAACAGCGGCCGGATCGGCCGGTCGATCAGGCGGGAGGTGAGCACCTCGTGCTCGCCGGGACGACCCTCGCGCTTGAAGTAGCCGCCGGGGATCTTGCCGGCCGCGAAGGCCTTCTCCTGGTAGTGGACGGTGAGCGGGAAGAAGTCGAGGCCGGGCTTCGGCTCGCGCTCGGCGACGACGGTGGCGAGCACGGTGGTCTCGCCGTAGGTGGCGAGCACGGCGCCGTCCGCCTGGCGGGCGACGCGGCCGGTCTCGAGAACGAGCGGGCGCCCCGCCCAGTCGATCTCAACGCGCTGGATGTCGAACATGTCGGTCCTTTCGTGCGGCCCGGGGCGACACGAAAAGCCATGGGCAAGACGGCGAGACCATCGCGGGGCGCCGCACCGGCGCAACCGATCCGATGGTCCGGCAATCCTGCCCCATGACCCTCCTTGCCGAGCGGGCCTCGGTCTTCGGACACCGCCGGCCCCATGCCGACGCCGTCCCCGGTCTTGCCCGCCGCGCGCCGGCGGATTCCGGCCGCGCGCGGGGTGGTGGGGCGCGGCGCCGGCCGGAAGGCCCGCCGCCGCGCCGAAAGCGTCAGCGGCGCAGGCCGAGGCGCTGGATGAGTTCGCTGTAGCGGGCTTCCTCGGTCTTCTTCAGGTGATCGAGGAGGCTGCGCCGCTGGCTCACCATCTTCAGGAGGCCGCGGCGGGAGTGGTTGTCCTTGCCGTGCGACTTGAAGTGCTCGGTGAGGTTGGCGATGCGCTCGGAGAGGATCGCGACCTGCACCTCGGGCGATCCCGTGTCGTTCTCGCCGCGGGCATAGTCTTTGATGAGCGCCTGCTTGCGCTCCGCCGTGATCGACATCGTGTCGCCTTTCGTTGCGCGGCCGAAGCCGCAGGAGGATGCGGCACGTCGGCCGCCTCGGCTCCGCTTCGGGCGGCCAGGCCGGGATGTCGTCCAGCAGGGTCGTTCAAAGGGAACCGCCGCTGCATCCGGTCCGGATGCGCGGCGGCGCGAACTATGGCGAAGTTTGCGGCGAAATTCCAGCGGGAATGGCGGACGCGGTTGCCGCAGAGGCAGACAGATCCATGGCGTCGTTCGGACGACGTGCGCTTCAGTCTGGGCGGGCCTGCATCTCCGCCAACTGGGCCGACAGTGTCTGCTCGATGACCGTCTCAAAATGAGTGAGACGACCGAGGAGCTCGCTCTTGATCATCAGTTCCAGATCCGGGCCGAGGCTGTGCATGCGCTCCTCGAGGCCGATCTGGCGGCGCTCCAGTCCAAGCAACTTCGATTACAGGCGATCGCTGGTGCGACGGAGTTGCTCCAGGATCTGAGACAGAAGCTCGCGCTGCTCTTTCGACTCCTTGCGGAGCTCCCTCAGCACTGACAGAACGAGCGTGTCGTCCACCGTTCCGGCCATGAAGTCTCGATCCTAGCGTCCACAGGCGACGCCGCACTCACAATGCCTCAGTCGGATCGTCCGCGCCATGAGGATATGCAGTCGATAGCTTCCGCCCTATTCGTCCATTGGGGCGCGGGAGCGTGTCTCCTGGGCGGCGAGGTGGAAGACGCGGCGGGGGACGAAGGTGCCCTGCTCGACCTCGCCGAGGGCGACGAGGCGACCGGCGCAGGTGGCGTAGACGGTCTCGTCGACGGGCGGCAGCTCGCGGCCGCGGACGATGATCGACTGGCCGCGCAGCAGCCGCCCCGCCTCGACGCGGTTGACGTCGAGCTCGAAGAGGTCGGCGAGGGCGGTGTCGACCGGCAGCATGAGCTCCGGCAGCGGCGGGGCGTCCTCGCGGCCTTCCGCGGCGGCGCGCACCTCCTCGAGCGTGACGAAGTCCTCCTCGTCGAAGGGGCCGACGGCGAGACGGCGGAGCGCCGAGACGTGGCCGTAGCAGCCGAGCCGGCGGCCGAGGTCGCGGGCGATGGCGCGCACGTAGGTGCCCTTGCCGCATTCGGTCTCGAGCTCAAGGTGGTCCGCATCCGGAACGCCGACGATCTCGAGGCTGTCGATCTCGACGACGCGCGGCTGCATCTCCACCACCTCGCCCTCGCGGGCGAGATCATAGGCGCGCTCACCCGCGATCTTGATGGCGGAGTAGCGCGGCGGCACCTGCTCGACGCGGCCGAGGAAGGCGGGCAGGACCGCCTCGACGGCGGCGATGTCGGGCCGGGCGTCGGAGGTCGCGACGACCGCGCCCTCGGCGTCGTCGGTGTCTGTCTCGGCCCCCCAGCGCACGGTGAAGCGGTAGACCTTGCGGCCCTCGAAGACGAACGGCACCGTCTTCGTCGCCTCGCCGAAGGCGAGTGGCAGGCAGCCGGAGGCGAGCGGATCGAGGGTGCCGGCGTGTCCCGCCTTGGCGGCGCCGTAGCAGCGCTTGACGATGCCGAGGGCCTCGGTGGAGGTGAGGCCGACGGGCTTGTCGAGGATCAGCCAGCCGTCGACGATGCGCTTCGGCCGCCGGCGCTGCTCGCGCCGCGGCTTGCCGCGCCGGTCGTGGGCGGCGTGGTCGCCCGCGGGCCCGCTCGCAGCGCTGTCACCCGCGGCATCGCTGGAGGGTACAGCGTGATCGTCGCCGCCGTCCCGCCCGGAGGCGTCAATGTCCGGCACAGCCTCGGCCGCGACGTGCGGATCCTCACCGTTCATCGTCGTCTCCGTCGGCCGTGGTGGCATCGACGTCGCGGCGGACCAGCGGGTCGCGCAGGAGGCCGTCGATGCGGTTGTCGTCGTCGTAGCGGGTGTCGAGGCGGAAGCGCAGCTCCGGCACGAAGCGCAGGCCGGCCTGGCGGCCAACGAGGCCCTTCAGCCGGCCCCGCGCCGCGTCGAGGGCGGCGAGCGTCTTCTCGACGTCGCGGCCGCCGAGCGGCATCACCAGCACGGTGGCGTTCTTGAGGTCCGGGCTCATCCGCACCTCGGGGATCGTCAGCATCAGCCCGTCGAGGGCCGGCTCGTGGGACGTGCCCCGGGCGAGGATGTCAGCGATGGCGTGGCGCACCGCCTCGGCGACGCGCAGCTGGCGCTGGGACGGAATGCCCGCCCCGCGATCGGAAGATGACTTTCGCATGGATCTGTTCTCCCGGATCGGCCCCGGACTGGAACCGGGCGGATCCGAAACCTTCGCCCCCGACGCTGCCACGGCGCGTCGGCGGACGGTTCGATGGACGGCGACGACCTGACGACGGGCGAGCGTCCGGCGCGTCCCGAAGGACCGCCGGACGCTGCGGATCACAGCGTGCGCGCCACCTGCTCGACGCGGAAGCACTCGATGACGTCGCCGGCGCGCATGTCCTGGTAGCCCTCGAAGGCCATGCCGCACTCCTGGCCGGCCACCACCTCGCGGGCGTCGTCCTTGAAGCGCTTGAGCTGCGAGAGCTTGCCTTCGTGGATGACGACGCCGTCGCGGATGAGGCGGACCTGAGCGCCGCGCTCGACGGTGCCCTCGGTGACCCGGCAGCCGGCGACCTTGCCGACCTTCGAGACGTCGAAGACCTGCAGCACCTCGGCATTGCCGAGGAAGGTCTCGCGCCGCTCCGGCGACAGGAGGCCCGACATCGCCGCCTTCACGTCGTCCACGAGGTCGTAGATGACGTTGTAGTAGCGGATCTCGATGCCGTCCCGCTCTGCGAGGTCGCGCGCCTGCTTGTTGGCGCGGACGTTGAAGCCGATGATCGCCGCATTGGAGGCGTTGGCGAGCGTCACGTCGGACTCGGTGATCGCACCGACGCCCGACAGCAGCACCCGCGCCGCCACCTCGGCGGTGCCGAGCTTGTCGAGCGCCCCGACGATCGCCTCGACCGAGCCCTGCACGTCGCCCTTGACGAGGAGGGTGAACTCCTTGCGGCCGGTCGACTTCAGCTGGCTCATCATGTCGGCGAGCGAGGAGCGCAGCCCCGGACGGGACGATGCCTTCTCGCGGCGGACGCGCTGGCGATAGTCGGCGACCTCGCGGGCGCGGGCCTCGTTCTCGACGACGGCGAAGCGGTCGCCCGCCTCCGGCGTCGCCTGGAAGCCGAGGACCTCCACCGGCATCGAGGGACCGGCTTCCTTCACCTGCTCGCCGCGGTCGTCGATGAGGGCGCGGACGCGGCCCCACTCGGCGCCGGCGATCAGGATGTCGCCCGGACGCAGCGTGCCGCGCTGGACGAGCACCGTCGCCACCGGGCCGCGGCCCTTGTCGAGCTTCGCCTCGATGACGATGCCCTCGGCCATGACGGTCGGATCGGCGCGCAGCTCGAGCACCTCGGTCTGCAGGAGGATGGCCTCGAGCAGCTTGTCGAGGCCAGTCCCCTTGAGGGCCGAGACCTCGATCTCGAGGGTGTCGCCACCCATCGATTCGACGACGATCTCGTGCTGCAGGAGGTCGGTGCGGACGCGGTCGGGATTGGCGCCCGGCTTGTCGATCTTGTTGATCGCCACGATGATCGGCACGTGGGCCGCCCGGGCGTGGTTGATCGCCTCGATCGTCTGCGGCTTCACGCCGTCGTCGGCCGCCACCACCAGGATGACGATGTCGGTCGCCTTGGCGCCGCGGGCACGCATCGCCGTGAAGGCGGCGTGGCCCGGGGTGTCGATGAAGGTGATCTTCGAGCCGTTCTTCTCGACCTGGTAGGCGCCGATGTGCTGGGTGATGCCACCCGCCTCGCCGCTCACCACGGAGGTGTTGCGGATCGCGTCGAGCAGCGACGTCTTGCCGTGGTCGACGTGGCCCATGATCGTGACGACCGGCGGCCGCGGCGGGCCGTCGCTGTTGTCGGCGATCTCCGAGAACAGGCCTTCCTCGACGTCGGACTCCGAGACGCGCTTCACCGAGTGGCCGAGTTCCTCGGCGATCAGCTGGGCGGTGTCGGCGTCGATGACGTCGGTGATCTTCAGCATCTGGCCCTGACGCATCAGCAGCTTGATGACGTCGACGCCGCGCTCGGCCATGCGGTTGGCGAGCTCCTGGATGGAGATCGTCTCCGGCAGGATGACCTCGCGGCTGATCTTCTCGCGCGGGCCGGTGTTCATCGCCCGCTTCTGCTTCTCGACGCGCCGGCGCATGGCGGCGAGCGAGCGGGAGCGGCCGTCGTCACCCTCGAGTGCCTTCACGATGGTGAGGCGGGTGCGGCGACGATCGTCGGTCTTCGGGGCGGGCTTGGCGACGACAGCACCCTTCGGGCGCTTCACCGCCGTCAGCGCCTTCGCCTTGCGCTCGTTCTCGGCCTCCTCGTCGGGCGTCAGCGGGACGCGGCGGCCGGGGGGCGGCACCTCGGCGGTGGCCGGGGCCGGAGTGGCGGCGGCGGCCGCCGGCGTTGTCGCAGCCGGCGTGGCCGCGGCGGGACCCGCCTCGAGCTCGGTCTTGCGACGCTCCTCGGCCTCCTGCTGGCGCAGCACCTCTTCCTCGGCGCGGCGGCGCTCGGCCTCCTCACGCTCCCGGCGGAGACGCTCGAGTTCCTCGCGCTCACGGCGCGCCTCTTCCTCGGCCCGCTTGCGGTCCTCGGTCTCGCGCAGACGCGCCTCGGCGAGCGCCTGGGCGCGGGCGCCGATCTCTTCCTGGGTCAGTGTCCGGTGGACGACCCGGCCGCGCTGGTCGGCGGGCCGCGGCCGCTCGCCCTGCGGCGCGCCGGACGGCCGACCGCCAGGCGCCGGAGCGGCGGGACGCGCCGTCGGGGCAGCCGGGCGCGCCGGGGTAGCGGCGGGAACCGGGCGGGCCGGAGCGGCGGCAGCCACCGCCGGCTTGGCCGCGACGACCGGCTTCACGACGGCGGCAGGCGTGGGGGCGGCCGGCGCCGGACGCTCGACCGGACGCGGTGCCTCGGCCCGCGGCTCGGGCGCCGCGCTCGGCTCCTCGGTCTGGCCCGGAACGTGACCCGGCTCGCCCGGCAGGGCGATGCGCCGCTTCTTCTTCTCGACCACCACGGCCTTGGTGCGACCGTGGCTGAAGCTCTGGCGGACGGTGCCCTGCTCGACCGACGGCCGACGCAAGGAGAACGTCTTCTTGCGCTCGACGCTGAGGGTCTTCTCGCCGTGGTCGTTGGTATCGTTCATGCCGTCTTCAGTCCCGTCGGCGCCCGTTGGCGCCCTCTCGAATTCGTTCGCGACCCGCTCGGCCGCCCGGCGGACCACCGCGGTGCGGTCGCCCGAAACGTCGAGGCGCGGACAGAGCCGCGCCGTCGCATCCAGCGGCGCGGACCAAGCCGCGCCCTTTGCACCCCGCGGCGCGGGCAATGCCGCGCCTTCTTGCATCTCAGGCCGCGGACGGAGCCGCGCCTTCCTGCATCCGACGGCGCGGACGGAGCCGCGCCTTCTTCACTCTGCGGCACGGTCCGGCCGCGCCGATGCGCCCCACCGGGCGCAGGCCCCTTCCGGGGCGCGCCACGAGCAACGCTTACGCGATGTCCGTGATGCTCGGTCCGCGGTAGCGCACAAGCGCAGACGCGCGCGCCAGGAAGCCGTTGCCGGCCGGTCCCGCGAGCACCGCAGCATGTATCACATTTGTCAGACCCAATGCCAAACCCATTTGGTCCGAGGAGAACACTCGCACAACCGGCAGGGCGTCGGCCGTGCCGAAGCGTCGCACGACCGCCGCCACCACCTTGCGTGTGCCGTCCTCGGCGGCGTCGCTCGCCTCGACGAGCACCGCCGCGTCACCCGCCCCGATCGCCGCCTCCACCTTGGTGAAGCCCGTGACGAGGGCGCCGGCCTTGCGGGCGAGGGAGAGCGCGGACAGCGCCGCCGCCTCGAGGAGCGCCTCGACACGCCCGGCGAGGCCCGGCTCCACCGTCACGCTCTCCTTGAAGCCGCGCGCGAACAGGCGCTTGCGCTCGGCCTCGGCCACCGCCTCGCGCGTCGCCGTCACCCAGACGCCGCGCCCCGGCAGCACCCGCTTCAGGTCGGGGACCACCGTGTCGTCGGGGCCGAGCACGAAGCGCACGAGTTCGTCCGTCGGCCGGACCTGCCGGCTGACCAGGCATTGACGTTCCGTCGGCTCGCTGCGGCGCGGCATTCCGTGCGGGGTCTCCTCGGGCTCACGCCTCGGACGCGGCGTCGTCCTCGGCCGCCTCCTCGAAATCGCCCTCAGCCTCGAGGTCGGCGGCGTCGATCCAGCCGGCCGCGACGCGGGCCTGCATGATGATCTCCTCCGCCTCGGCCCGCGACAGCTCGTGGTCCGAGAGGATGCCGGCGTGGCGGGTCACCTCGCCGAGGCGCCGCTCCGTCCATCCGACGAGATCGTCGGTGGCGCAGCCGGCGAGGTCCTCGACGGTCTTGATGTCGTTCTTGCCGAAGGCGACGAGCATCGGCGTAGTGACGCCCGGGATCGCCTTCAGGGCGTCCTCGACGCCGAGCGCCCGGCGCTCCTCGTCGAGACCGCGCTCGATCTCCTCGAGATAGTCGCGGGCGCGGGCCTGGATCTCTTCCGCCGTGCCCTCGTCGAAGCCCTCGATGGTGGCGATCTCGTTGAGCTCGACGTAGGCGACCTCCTCCACCGAGGTGAAGCCCTCGGCGGCGAGCAGCTGGCCGACCACCTCGTCGACGTTGAGCGCCTCGACGAAGAGCTGGGTGCGCTCGAGGAACTCCTTCTGGCGACGCTCGCTCTCCTCCTGCTCGGTGAGGATGTCGATGTCCCAGCCGGTGAGCTGCGAGGCGAGGCGGACGTTCTGGCCGCGGCGGCCGATGGCGAGCGACAGCTGGTCATCGGGCACCACCACCTCGATGCGCTCGGCGTCCTCGTCGAGCACCACCTTCGCCACCTCGGCCGGCTGCAGCGCATTGACGATGAAGGTCGCTGCGTCCGGATTCCAGGGGATGATGTCGATCTTCTCGCCCTGCAGCTCCTGCACCACCGCCTGGACGCGGCTGCCGCGCATGCCGACGCAGGCGCCGACCGGGTCGATGGAGGATTCGCGCGAGTACACGGCGATCTTGGCGCGCGAGCCGGGGTCGCGGGCGACCGACTTCACCTCGATGATGCCGTCGTAGATTTCCGGCACCTCCTGGGCGAACAGCTTCGCCATGAACTGCGGGTGGGTGCGCGACAGGAAGATCTGCGGGCCGCGCTGCTCGCGGCGCACGTCGTAGACGTAGGCGCGGATGCGGTCGCCGGGGCGGAAGGCCTCGCGCGGGATCAGCTCGTCGCGGCGGACGATCGCCTCGCCGCGGCCGAGATCGACGATGACGTTGCCGTACTCGGCGCGCTTCACCGAGCCGGAGACGATGTCGCCGATGCGGTCCTTGAACTCGTCGTACTGGCGGTCGCGCTCGGCCTCGCGCACCTTCTGGACGATCACCTGCTTCGCCGACTGGGCGGCGATGCGGCCGAAGTCCATCGGCGGCAGCGGCTCGGCGATATAGTCGCCGATCTGGGCGGCGGGGTTGCGCGCGCGGGCCTCGGCGAGGTCGATGTCGGTGGCCGGGTTCTCGATCGCCTCCAGCACCTGCAGGAGGCGCTGCAGCCGGATCTCGCCGGTACGCGGGTTGATCTCGGCACGCACCTCGGTCTCGGAGCCGTAGCGCGAGCGGGCCGCCTTCTGGATGGCGTCCTCCATCGCCGCGATGACGATGCCGCGGTCGATCGATTTCTCGCGGGCGACCGCGTCGGCGATCTGCAGGAGCTCGAGGCGGTTGGCGCTGACAGCCATGGCATTTCTCTCCGCGGGGACGTGCCCCTCAGGTGTCTTGTCGGATGGTCTCAGTCGTCGTCCCGGGTCTGATCGCGGGCTTCGTCCGCCTGGTCCGCCGCCGCCTGCGCCTTGAGGGCATCGGCGATCAGCGCGTCGGTGAGGACGAGACGGGCCTCGCCGACGTCGTCGAGATTGAGCCAGACCGGCTCGCCGGGCTCGGCCGGCTTCTGCTTCGCCTTGGAGACGCGGGCGCCGGGCTTCGGCGGCGTCTTCGGGGCCGGCTCGGGCAGGAGCGCGAAGCGGCCGCCGTCGAGGCCGCCGAGCACGCCGCGGAAGCGCTTGCGCCCTTCCGGCGTCGCCACCGCGAGCTCGACCTTGGCAACGTGGCCGGTCCAGCGCTCGAAGTCGGAGCGCCGCACCAGCGGCCGGTCGATGCCGGGCGAGGAGACCTCGAGGTGGTAGGCGCGGTCGATCGGGTCGTCAACGTCGAGCGCCGGCGACACCATGCGGCTTACCTCCTCGCACTCGTCGACACCCATGGTGCCGTCGGCGCGCTCGGCCATGATCTGCAGCGTGCAGCCGTTCTGGCTCGAGACGCGGACGCGCACGAGGCGGAAGCCGAGGTCGGTGACGACCGGCTCGACGATCGCGGCGACGCGCGCATCGAGGCCGCGCTCCGTCACCACGCGCGGCTCGTGCAGAAGATCGGTCATGGGGCCGCTCGAGGGCCCGGTTCCGGCGATGGCGTCCGTCTCGGCCAAGTCTGGCTCCGGTAGAACCCGGCACCGGGACGTCCGGCTCCGGTATGATCCCGTCCGGCTAAGCAAAAAGGAGCGGGTCCCGGGGCCGGAACCCACTCTCCTTCGATCCGCTTCGGATCCGAACGAGAATGAATGGATGATCGGTACATAGTCGCATAGGCGCGAAAACACAAGCGGACCCGTGCGGTGCGCCGCCGGGACAGGCCGGCGGCCGGAAGAGCGTCAGGCCGCGGGCGGCGCTCCCGCGACAGTGGCGCGGGCCTCCGCGACCAGCCAGTCGCGCAAGTGATGGACCGCCGGCAGGTCGTCGCCGCGGTCGGGGCAGACGACGACGTAGGCCTGGCCGCTCGGCACCACCTCCTCGCACGGCGCGACCAGGCGTCCGGCGGCCAGGTCCTCGCCGATGAGGTTGAGGTCGGCGGCGAGGATGCCGCGCCCGGCCTCGGCGGCCCTGAGCGCCATGTCGAGAACGTCGAAGTTGTTGCCGCGCTCGACGTCGAACGGGCCGCCGGACCAGTGGGCGGCGAAGGTGCGCCAGTCGGAGCGGTCCTCCGAGCCGTGCAGCAGCGGCAGGCGCTCGAAGGTGGCCGCGCTCCACGGCAGCGGGTTGGCGAGGAGAAGCGCCGGTGCGCACACCGGCGTCAGCTGCTCGGTCATCAGGAACGAGACCTCCTCCTCGGGGAAGGGCCCGCGGCCGAGGCGGATGCCGATGTCGTGCTCCACGTCGTCGAGCTGCATGTTGTACCAGAGGATGTCGACGTGCAGCCGCACCTCCGGATGGGCCGCCTCGAAGCGGTGCAGCCGCGGCCACAGCCAGCGCACGCCGATCGAGGGGAGCGTGCGCACCCGCAGCGAGTTCTTCTCGCGCGTCAGCCGCTCGATCGTCTCGCCGATGCGCTCGAACGACGCCGACAGGGCGGCCGCCAGGGTCCGGCCGGCCGGGGTGATCGCGACGCCGCGGTGGACGCGCCGCACCAGCGGCAGGCCGAGCTCGTCCTCGAGGGTGCGCAGATGGCGGCTGACGGCGCTCTGCGTGACGTGCAGCTCGTCGGCCGCCCGCGTCACGCTGGCGAGGCGCGCGGTCGCCTCGAAGGCCCTCAGCGCCGTCAGCGAAGGCAGCCGTTTCGCCATCGAAAACCCTCCGCTTTCATCATGAGTTTTCTGCACGAACGGCGTGCGAACTACTCGTTTGAGAACGCCCGGATCGCCGCATACATACACTCCGAAATCCTATCGGAGCACCCATCATGATGTCAGCTCATCTTTCCAATCCCCCCGCCCGGGCCCTCGCCGATGCCATTTCGGCGCTGCTCGACGACGTCGCCCGCAACGGCGGCGGCGTGTTCGCGACGTGGGCTGCCCGCATCCGCCTGCGCCACGACCTGGCCCGGCTGCTCGACACCGACCGCCGCCTGCTCGAGGACGCCGGCTTCGACGTCGCCTTCGCCCGCAGCGAGATCGACAAGCCGTTCTGGCGCGCCTGAGCGACCCGCCCCGGCGGAAACGCCTGAAGCTGTCGCCCATTCAGGCGGCGGCGGGGAGCTTCTTCTCGGGGCTCTTGCAGAGGTCGGCGATACGGCAGTTGCCGCACTTCGGTCCGCGCGCGACGCAGGTGTAGCGGCCGTGCAGGATCAGCCAGTGGTGGGCGTGCTGCAGGTAGGCCGGCGGCACGATCTCGAGGAGCCGGGCCTCCACCTCGTCGGGCGTTCGTCCCGGCGCGAGGCCGAGCCGGTTGCCGATCCGGAAGATGTGGGTGTCGACGGCGATCGTCGGCTCGCCGAAGGCGACGTTGAGGACGACGTTGGCCGTCTTGCGGCCGACCCCCGGCAGCGCCTCGAGGGCCGCCCTGTCGTGCGGCACCTCACCGCCGTGCCGCTCGATCAGCTGGCGCGACAGGAGGGCGACGTTCTTCGCCTTGTTGCGGTAGAGGCCGATCGTCTTGATCAGCTCGGCGATGCGCTCCTCGCCGAGGGCCGCCATCGCCTCCGGTGTGTCGGCGAGGGCGAACAGGCGCCGCGTCGCCTTGTTGACGCCGGCGTCCGTCGCCTGGGCCGACAGCACCACCGCGACGAGCAGGGTGAACGGGTTGGTGTACTCGAGTTCGGTCTTCGGCTCGGGGTCCGCGGCGGCGAGGCGGGCGAAGATCGCCTCGACCTCGGCCGGCGAATAGAGACGGCGCGCCCGGCGGCGGCGCGGCGTGGCCCCCGGCGCGCGCTTTGTCGCTGCCTGCTTTGCATTCCCCATGGCCCCTCTATACTCGCCGCTCATGCGGAACAACAACGACGCCGGAGACCTGCCGGAGGTGGCCGAGGGGCCGCCGCACGGCGCGGCGCGCCCGGCCTTCCATGCCGTGCTGACGCCGCACCGCTCGCTCGGGCCGAACGGCTTCCTCGTCGTCATGATCCTCGTCGGCGGCGTCTGCTTCGTCGGCGGGCTCGCCTTCTTCCTGATGGGTGCGTGGCCGGTGGTCGGCTTCTTCGGGCTCGACGTGCTCATCGTCTGGGCCGCCTTCCGCGCCAACTACCGCGCCGCCCGCGCCTATGAGGAGGTGCTCCTCGGCGACGGCACGCTGCTGATCCGCCGGGTCAGCGCCCGCGGCGAGGCGAGCGAGATCCGCCTCGACCCCTACTGGGCGCGCCTCGTCGTCGACCGGGTGGAGGACGAGGGCGTCGTCGGCCTCGCGCTCACCTCGCACGGCCGCCGCCACGAGATCGGTGCCTTCCTCGATCCGGAGGCGCGGGAGAGCTTCGCCGCCGCCCTCGGGGCGGCGCTAGGGGCCGTCCGCAGCGGCCGCGCCCTCGCCTGACGATCGCGGCACCCGCGCCGGCACGACCGGCGGGTGTCGGGAATCGGGTGGTGGGGGCCGGCCGGGCGCGGCTAGCGTGCGAACGACGCTGAGAGGATTCGCCCATGACCCTGTCGATCGCCCCGCCCGAGCCCGTCGCGGCCGTCGAGCCGATTCTGCCCGGGTGCGATCTCGCCGTGCCCTGCGCACCGCCGCCGGACGACTACGCGATCGTCCGCGCCGCCATCGCCTATCTCTCCGACAACTGGCGCGACCAGCCGGACCTGAAGTCGATCTCCCTCGCCATCGGCGTCTCGCCGGTGAAGATCGAGCGGACGTTCCGGCGCTGGGCCGGGCTCAGCCCGAAGCAGTTCCTGCAGGCGCTGACGCTCGACAATGCCCGCCGCATGCTGAAGGCCGACGCCAGCGTCCTCGACACCACCTACGAGCTCGGCCTGTCGGGTCCCGCCCGCCTGCACGACCTCTTCATCACCCACGAGGCGATGACGCCGGGCGCCTTCCGCGTCGGTGGCGAGGGCCTCGTCATCCGCTGGGGCTGGCACGCCTCCCCCTTCGGCCGCTCGCTGGTGATGATCACCGAGCGCGGCCTCTGCGGCATCGCCTTCTCCGACACCGCCGAGGGCGACCGCCGCGCCTTCGCCGACATGGCCTCGCGCTGGCCGCGGGCCGCCTATGTGGAGGACACCGCGGCGACGCTGCCCTATGCGACGCGCATCTTCGACCGCGAGCGCTGGCGGCCGGACACGCCGCTCCGGATCGTGCTGATCGGCTCGGACTTCGAGGTCTGCGTCTGGGAGACGCTCCTGAAGGTGCCGTTCGCCGCCGCCACCACCTATTCCGACGTCGCCGCCCACATCGGCCGGCCGACGGCGGCCCGTGCCGTCGGCGCGGCGGTCGGGCGAAACCCCCTCTCCTTCGTCGTCCCCTGTCACCGCATCCTCGGCAAGGGCGGCGACCTCAGGGGCTACCACTGGGGCCTCACCCGCAAGCGGGCGATCCTCGGCTGGGAGGCGGGCATCGCCGGCTTCGCCGGGGAGGACGCGGCGCCGTCGTCGATCATCCGCCCGTAGCCATCCGCCGGCGGCGGCCCCCGGTGCCGCTCACGCCGCGTTAACGGATCCTCGCCGACAACGGTCTCGCAACCGCCGGCTGCAGCCGGCGTTGTGACGAGCGGCGCCCCCGCGCCGCCGCCCGGCGCTCTGCCGGGCGCATCCGACGAGGCTCCTCATGAACCGCTTCCAGTCCCGCTTCGCCGCCGCGGCGCTCGGCGCCGTGCTCGCCGCCGGCCTCGCGGCCCCGGCCGCCTTCGCCGCCGACAAGCCCGGCTACAAGGCCCTCGAGTTCACCCAGTATTCCGGCCAGTCCGGCTTCGAGTTCGCGATCCCCGAGGACGACGTGCCGGTGCGCGTCGACATCGCCGCCCGCATCGACGACAAGCCGGTCGGCGGCAGCTGGGTGTTCTCGGCGCTCGTGACGCGCGACCGCTACTCGGGCGCAGTCTCCTGGGTCGGCACCGACAGCGACAGCAACGTCAAGGCCGGCAACACTGCCGCCGGCGACCGCGTGCTGGCGCGCCTCAGCGGCCCGGACGGCGAGAACTACGCCATCCTGCGCACCGCCGGGGGCAAGAAGCTCAAGGTTGTCCAGCAGGACGGCGCGAAGGGCTCCAAGGGCACGTATTTCGTCCGCATCTGGTACTGAGGCGCGACGGGTTGGGGGCTGCATGCCGCCGCCGCTGACCAGGACGCCCATTGTCTCTTGACGGTCGGCCCGCCCGTCGGGCCGGCCTGTGCGACGCCAACCTCAGGCCCTGACGAACCGCAAATAAGCCGGCGGCCTGCCCTCCCGGAGCGCCTTCGCCTCGTAGCGCGTGCCAGGCCAGCCTGACCACGGACGACGCCAGTCGTCGGCGGTCTCGGCCGTCCAGCGGAACGCGCCGTGGTCGTGGACGTGCTGGAGCGTCCAGTCGACATAGGTGTCGATGTCGCTGGCGAAGCGGAACTCGGCGTCAGGCTTCGTCACCCGCGCCAGCCGGTCGAGGGTATCGGCCGAGACGAAGCGGCGCTTCCAGTGGCGCTTCTTCGGCCAGGGATCGGGATAGAGCAGGTAGACGCGGTCGAGCGAAGCGTCCGGCAGCCAGTCGAGCACGGCGACGGCGTCATCGGGATGGAGGCGGATCGTGTCGATGCCGCGATGGCCGATCTCGGACAGCGCCTTCGCCATGCCGGTGACGAACGGCTCGCAGCCAATGAAGCCGGTATCGGGCTCGGTCGCGGCGAGGTTGAGGAGGTGTTCGCCGCCGCCGAAGCCGATCTCGAGGAAAACGCGGGAGACGGGGCGCGGGAACAGGGCCGCAAGGTGCGCCGGGGCGGGCGAGGCGAGGTCGAGCCTCAGCGCCGGCAGCAGCGTCTCGGTGACGTCCGCCTGGCGCGGCTTGAGCGGCCGGCCCTTGCGGCGGCCGTAGAAGGCGCCGGCGCGGGGGGCCGCGCCGGCGGGATCGTCACTCATCGTCGCCCCTTTCGGCGCTCGGCGGACGGTGGGGCCGCCGGTCGCTTCGGGTCGGGCGGCGAGGCGCGGGCGATGCCGATCAGGCGACCGCGTCGCGCAGGGCGTGGACGAGGTCGTGCTTCTCCCACGAGAAGCCGCCGTCCGACTCCGGCTGACGGCCGAAGTGGCCGTAGGCGGCGGTGCGGGCGTAGATCGGCTTGTTGAGGCCGAGGTGCTGGCGGATGCCGCGCGGCGTCAGGTTCATGACCTCGCGCACCGCCTTCTCGATCTTCGCCTCCTCGACCCGGCCGGTGCCGTGCAAGTCGACATAGACGGCGAGCGGCTCGGCGACGCCGATGGCGTAGGCGAGCTGGATCGTGCAGCGGTCGGCGAGCTCGGCGGCGACGACGTTCTTGGCGAGGTAGCGCGCGGCATAGGCGGCCGAGCGGTCGACCTTCGTCGGGTCCTTGCCGGAGAAGGCGCCGCCGCCATGCGGGGCGGCACCACCGTAGGTGTCGACGATGATCTTGCGCCCGGTCAGGCCGCAGTCGCCGTCAGGTCCGCCGATGACGAACTTGCCGGTCGGGTTGACGTGCCACTTCGTGTCCTTGTCGGTCCAGCCTTCCGGCAGGGAGGCGACGATGTAGGGCTCGACGATGGCGCGCACGTCGGCCGACGAGAGGTGCTCGTCGAGGTGCTGGGTCGAGAGCACGATCTGCGTCGCGCGCACCGGCCGGCCGTTCTCGTAGGCGACCGTCACCTGGCTCTTGGCGTCCGGGCCGAGGGCCGGCTCGCGGCCGGATTTGCGGACCTCGGCCAGCACCTTCAGGATCTTGTGGGCGTAGTAGATCGGCGCCGGCATCAGGTCCGGCGTCTCGCGGCAGGCGTAGCCGAACATGATGCCCTGATCGCCGGCACCCTCGTCCTTGTTGCCGGCGGCGTCGACGCCCTGGGCGATGTCGGCCGACTGGGCGTGCAGGTGCACGGCGATCTCGGCGTTCTTCCAGTGGAAGCCGTCCTGCTCGTAGCCGATGTCGCGGATGGCGAGCCGGGCGAGGTGCGCGAGATAGTCGCCGGTGATCGTCTCCGGCCCGCGGACTTCGCCGGCGATGACGACGCGGTTGGTGGTGGCGAGCGTCTCGCAGGCGACGCGCGCCTCCGGCATCTCGGAGAGAAAGGCGTCGACGACGGTGTCCGAGATGCGGTCGCAGACCTTGTCGGGATGGCCTTCGGAGACGGATTCGCTCGTAAACAGGTAGTTCTGACGGGACACGGCGAGCAGCTCCCCCGCGATTTGCTGACGGCGTTCGAGCCGCGCCGCAGGCGCGCCGGAACTCGGGCACCACGGAGGCGCGGTGCCAACCGTCCAATAGATCAACCGGAAGGGGCGTTCAAGCGGGATATAAAGCTATCTTTATATCTTGAACTCCCCACCATGGCCCGGCGCGCCCCCGTCGGGCGACGGGGTGCGCGGGACCGGGCGAACGACGCCCATCCGTCGCGCCGCAGGACGGCGACGACCGGGACAGGGCGTTCGGACGGGAGAGGTCAGTCGACGTCGGCGACCGATTCGACGAGGTCGACGATGCGGCGGCGGACCTGCGGGCTCTTGATGCGCACGAAGGCGCGGTTGAGCGCGAGGCCCTCGGTGGAGGTGAGGAAGCTCGTCACATAGGCACCCGGCCGGTCCTCGGCGAAGCCCGCGGGGGTGTCTCCGGGGGTGGTGGGCGCGTCCTCGAAGAAGTAGGCTACCGGCACCTGCAGCACGGTGGCGATGTGCTGGAGCCGGCTCGCCCCGATGCGGTTCGTGCCCTTCTCGTATTTCTGGATCTGCTGGAAGGTGATACCGAGGCTTTCCCCGAGCTTTTCCTGGCTCATCCCGAGCATCATGCGTCGCATGCGGACGCGACTGCCGACATGCGTGTCGATCGGGTTGGGGGACTTCTTGCTGGCCATGGGGAACAGATCCTCGAAATACATGCAGAGACCGTGAGCGACGCGCTCGCGGTCGACCCGCCGTCCCGACGCCATTCCAAGGCCCTTCGACCCGCTCCCCCCTCGCCGAGCAGGCGCCCTCCGGCCGGCTCCTATCCTGTTGCGGAGCCGCCTTCGTGCGGCTGGGATAATGTTCCCGGTCGACCCCACAAGTCAATCAGTGCTTGCGGAGACGACGGCTCGCCAGTGTCGCCGCGACGAGGATGCTCGCCAGCAGGAAGGGCAGGTCGCCCGTGCGCGCGTAGGGCGGCGGCGGCGCCGCGACCGGCAGTCCGGCCTCGATGACGCCGCGCGTGCCGAGCGGCAGCGACGAAAGCACGCGGCCATAGGGGTCGATCACCGCCGAGATGCCGGTGTTGGCGGCCCTGACCAGGGGCAGCCCCTCCTCGACGGCGCGCAGCCGTGCCTGCCGGAGATGCTGGTAGGGGCCCGGCGTGTCACCGAACCAGGCGTCATTGGTGACGTTGAGGATCCAGCCCGGCCGCTCGCCCGGGCCGCGGACCTCGCCGGCGAAGATCGCCTCGTAGCAGATGAGCGGCACGAAGGGCGGCACGGTGCCGCCAAGCGCGAGCGCGGTGCGGGTCGTGCCGGCGGCGAAGCCGCCCGGCAAGTAGGCGACCGGCACGATGCCGATCCTGGCGAGGAGATCCTGGAAGGGCAGGAACTCGCCGAAGGGCACGAGCTTCACCTTGTCGTAGAAGGCGCGGGTCGTGCCCGTCTCGTCGATGGCGAGGACGGAGTTGTAGATCGGGGGGTTCTCGCCCGACGCCACCGGCTCGCTCCCGGCCCGCCCGGCCCCGGCGATCAGCCAGCCGCCCGGCGGCAGTTCGGCCGTCACCGACTGCAGGGCGAGGGGCGAGCGCTCGAGGAGGAAGGGAACGGAGGATTCCGGCCAGATCGCGAGGCGCGTCACGCCCGGCGGCGGCGGCGGTGCGCCGGTGAGGCCGAGCAGGGTGTCGAAGATCAGCCAGCGGTTCTCCGGCACCCACTTCTCGCTCTGGTCGATCGCCGGCTGGACGATGCGCAGCGCCACCTGCGGCACCTCCGCGACGCTCGCCGCGGCAAGCCGCTGGTGGCCCCACACCACGAGGCCGCCGAGGCCGACCGCCGCCGCGATCGCAAGGACCAGCGCGCCGCGGCGCGTGCCGGGCGGGCCGAGGAAGGCGGCCGGGGCGGCGAAGATCGCCACCGTCACCGGCGCGAGGCCGTAGGCGCCGAGGAGGGCGGCCGACTGCATCAGCGCATCGCCGGCAGCGAAGGCGGTGCCGAGGCCGTTCCAGGGGAAGCCCGTGAGGAGGTGGCCGCGCAGCCATTCGCAGAGGCCGATCGCCACCGCGAGCGCCAGCACGCGCGGCGCGCCCGGCGACCAGAGGAGCGCGGCGAGCACAGCCGCGAGCGCGTAGAACAGGGCGAGCCCCGCCGGCAGGGCGGTCACCGCGAACGGGAGCGCCCAGGCAAAGGTCTCGGCCTCCACCAGAAAGGCGGCACCGACCCACCAGAGCCCGGCGAACAGCGCGCCGAACCCGAACCACCAGCCGACCGCCGCGGCGGCGCGCAGCCGTCGCCACCCCGGTGGCGCGGCGACCAGGGCGGCGTCGAGCGCCACCACCAGCGCCGGCAGGGCGAGGAAAAGGACGGGCAGGAGGTCGAAGGGTGCCTGCGCGAGAGCCGTCAGGGCCCCCGCGACGGCCGCTAGACCAAGGCGCACCATTGCCGGCCGTGCGGCGAGGCGGAGCGCGAGGCCACCGGCCGCACGCCCCGCGGAGCCCTCGGGCACTGCGGCCGGAACGACGCTCACGCCTCGGCCGCGGCGGCCACGTCGCCGCCGCGACGACCCCCGCGACGGCGCGCGTCGGAGCGGCTGTCCGGGCGGCGCCGGGCGATCTTCAGGCGGCGGATGCGGCGGGTGTCGGCGTCGAGCACCTCGAACTCGAAGCCCGGCAGGGCCTTAGGCGAGACGATCTCGCCCCGCACCGGGATGCGGCCGAGGACGGCGAAGACGAGGCCGCCGATGGTGTCGACCTCCTCGGACATCTCGCCGGGGTCGAAGCCCGGCCCGATCATCGCCTGCACGGTCTCGAGGTCGACGCGGGCGTCCGCGATCCAGGTCCCCTCGCCCGCCGGCGTGATCGTCGCCTCGTCGTCGTCGACGTCGTGCTCGTCCTCGATGTCGCCGACCACCGTCTCGACGAGGTCCTCCAGCGAGACGAGGCCGTCGGTGCCGCCGTACTCGTCGATGACGAGCGCCATCTGGACGCGGGCCGACTGCATCTTCGCCATCAGGTCCGTCGCCGGCATGGAGGGCGGCACGAACAGCACCGGCCGCACCAGCTTCGTCTCCGACAGCGGCCGCGACAGGTCGATGCGCGAGAGGTCGTAGCGCGGGCGCACGCCCTCCGGTCCCGCCGCCTCGGCGGGGGTGGCGCCGGGGGCGCCGGCGGGCGCGACGGTGGCGGTGGTGAACATCTGCGCCGTCACGTCCTTGATGAGGACCATGCCGATCGGGTCGTCGAGGGTCTCGCGGTAGACCGGCAGACGGGAGTGGCCCGAGGCGCTGAACGTCGCCATCAGCTCGGCGAGGGGTGTCCCGGCCTCCACGGCCTGGATGTCGGCGCGCGGCACCATCACGTCGTCGACCCGCACCTCGCGCAGCCGTAGGATGTTCTGCAGCAGGACGCGCTCGCGCGGGGTGAAGGTGTCGGAACCGCCGAGTTCGTCGGCGAGCGCACTCGCGAGGTCCTCGCGCAGGGAGCCGGCGCCACGACGGGCGATGACCGATCTCAGTCTCGCCAGCCAGCCCTCGCCGCGACGCGGCGGATCCTGAGGGGCGCTCGCCGGGGCAGCGGGCGCCGGGGGTGCGCTTGTCGCAACCGGAGGGCCGGCCGCGGCGCTACTCGATGGGTCTTCCGTCATGCCACTGTGCGATCCGCCGGGGCCTCGGGACGGCTCCTCGCCGCGCCGCTGCCGTTCGCCGGCGTCTCAATCCGCCTCCGTGCTCGCATAGGGATCGGGAACGCCGAGCGACGCGAGCACCTCCGTTTCGAGGCGCTCCATCCGCTCCGCGTCCGCGTCCGTCTCGTGATCATAGCCCAAGACGTGCAGGAATCCGTGCACAACCAGATGACGGACGTGATGTTCCAGCGGCTTTCCCTCGGCGGCGGCCTCGGCCGCCACCGTCTCGAGGGCCAGCACCACGTCGCCGAGGAGCCGCGGGCCGGCGCCGGCCGGGCCCTCGGCGGCCGGGAAGGAGAGGACGTTCGTCGCGCTGTCCTTGCCGCGGAAGTCTCGGTTGAGGGCGCGGACGCGGGCATCGTCGGCGAAGGCGACGACGAGTTCCGCCGCGCCGTCGCCGATGTCGGCGCGGGCCGCCGCCGCGGCGACGCTCGTCTCGACGAGCGCGACGAGATCATCCTCCGGCGGCCAGCCGTCGCACTCGACCACGACGTCGACGGAGACCTCGGCGGGCGCGGCCGCCGCAGCGCGGGCGGGCGGGCTCACGGCGCCGGCGGCGGGTTGTGGCCCCGCTCGGCGGAGCGGGCGGCGCCGGCCCGGTCGTAAGCGGAGACGATGCGGGCGACGAGCGGGTGGCGGACGACGTCGGCGGCGGTGAAGCGCACCATCGCGACGCCCTCGACGCCGGTGAGGAGGTCCGCCGCCTCGGCGAGGCCGGACACCTGCCCCGGCGGCAGGTCGATCTGGCTCGAGTCGCCGTTGACGATCATCTTCGAGTTCTCGCCGAGGCGCGTCAGGAACATCTTCATCTGCATCGAGGTGCAGTTCTGCGCCTCGTCGAGCAGCACGACGGCGTTCTGCAGGGTGCGGCCGCGCATGAAGGCGAGCGGGGCGACCTCGATCATGCCGGAGGCGAGGCCACGCTCCACCTTCTCGGGCGGCATCATCTCGTAGAGGGCGTCGTAGAGCGGCCGGAGATAGGGGTCGACCTTCTCGCGCATGTCGCCGGGCAGGAAGCCGAGGCGCTCGCCCGCCTCCACCGCCGGGCGCGACAGCACGAGCCGGGCGGCGTCGCCGCGCTCGATGAGGGCGGCGGCATAGGCGACGGCGAGGAAGGTCTTGCCGGTTCCGGCCGGGCCGAGGCCGAAGACGAGGTCCGCCCTGTCCATGGCGCGCAGGTACGCGTCCTGGGCCGGCGTTCGGGCGACGACGGTGCGCCGGCGGGTCGATACCTGGGCGTAGGACATCCGCGTCTTCGGCTCGAGGGTCGGCAGGTTGAGCTGGGCCGCGTCGGCGCCGGCGAGGCGGATCGCGCCCTCGACATCGGCCGGATGGAGCTCGCCGCCCTGCTGCAGGCGCTGGTAGAGCGTCTCGAGCACGTGCCGCGCCTGCTCGCAGGCATCGTGCGGGCCCTTGATCGTCACCTGGTTGCCGCGCGCCACCGCCTCGACGCCGAGCCGCGCCTCGATGAGGGCGAGGTTCTGGTCGAACTGGCCGAACAGCTCCCCGACGATGCGGTTGTCGTCGAAGGCGAGCACGGCGTGGGTGGTGTCGGAGGCGGGCACCAGCCGCGGCGCGGCCGGAGGAAGCGTGCGGTCTGCGCTCACGCGGCATCCTCGGACTGGCGGGCCCCGCCGACCAGGCGACCCGCCAGGCTATTGGGGCTGGTCGCGGTGATCGTCACGGTTTCGATCGCACCGATGCGGCTCGCCGCTTCGGCGCCGTCCACATGCACCGGCTGCAGCCACGGCGAGCGACCGACGAGCTGCCCCGGCCGGCGGCCGGGCTTCTCGAAGAGCACCGGGATCGTCAGCCCAGCGGTGGCGGCGTTGAAGGCGGCCTGCTGGGCGGCGAGGAGCCCCTGCAGCCGGGCGAGGCGGTCGGCCTTCTCGGCCTCCAACACCTGCGCCTTCATGTCGGCGGCCGGCGTGCCCGGGCGCGGGCTGTACTTGAAGGAGAAGGCCGAGGCGTAGCCGACCGCCTCGACGAGGGCGAGCGTCGCCCGGAAATCCTCCTCGGTCTCGCCGGGGAAGCCGACGATGAAGTCGCCGGAGAGGGCGATGTCGGGCCGGGCGGCGCGGATGCGCTCGACGAGGCGGAGGTAATCGGCCGCCGTATGGCGCCGGTTCATCGCCGAAAGCACCCGGTCGGAGCCCGCCTGCACCGGCAGGTGCAGGTAGGGCATCAGGGCGGTGAGGTCGCGGTGGGCGGCGATCAGCGCATCGTCCATGTCGCGCGGATGGCTCGTCGTGTAGCGGAGCCGGTCGAGGCCGGGGATGGCGGCGAGGCGGAACAGGAGGTCGCCGAGCCCCCAGTCGCGGCCGTCAGGGCCGGCGCCGTGGTAGGCGTTGACGTTCTGGCCGAGCAGCGTCACCTCGCGCACGCCCGCCTCGGCAAGACGCTCGGCCTCGGCGAGGATCGCCGCCACCGGCCGCGAGGTCTCGCTGCCGCGGGTGTAGGGGACGACGCAGAACGAGCAGAACTTGTCGCAGCCCTCCTGCACGGCGAGGAAGGCGGTGACGCCGCGGGCGATCGTCCGCCGCCGGTCGGCGGCCGGCAGGTGATCGAACTTGTCCTCGGCCGGGAACTCCGCGTCGACCGACTTCTCGCCGCGCCGGGCGCGCGCGACGAGCTCCGGCAGCCGGTGGTAGGTCTGCGGCCCGACGACGATGTCGACCACCGGCGCGCGGGCGATGATCTCCTCACCCTCCGCCTGGGCGACACAGCCGGCGACGCCGATCGTCATCGTCCGGCCGTCGCGGGCGGCCTTCTCCTTGAGGACGCGCAGCCGGCCGAGCTCCGAATAGACCTTCTCGGCCGCCTTCTCGCGGATGTGGCAGGTGTTGAGGATGACGACGTCGGCCTCGTCCGGGCTGTCGACGGCGCGGTAGCCTTCGGGCGCCAGCGCGTCCGCCATACGATCGGAATCGTAGACGTTCATCTGGCAACCGTAGGTCTTGACGTAGACGCTGCGCACGCCGCTCATCAGCCGGAGGTCTCGCCGACCGTCCACGGCGGCGCCGAAGGGACCGGCGCACCCGGGACATCTCGCCGAGCGGCGGCGCCGAGCCGCCGCCGATCACATGGGTGTGCTGTAGCCCTTTTCCGCCCGCTTGAGAATAGCGGGACGGCCACACCCCGTCCCTATCGCGACGGCGGCGCAACCGGCGGCTGCGGCCGGCCGGACAGTGCCTCGCCCGTCATCGCCCGCACCGCTGCCTCGGCGGCGAGGGTGACGCGCTTGCGGTCGCTGTCGGCGGCCGCCGCGATCGGGTCGCCAAAGGAGACGAGGACGTCGATGGCGCCGTCGGCGAGGACGCCCCAGAGGTGGCCGGCGATCTCCATGTCGCCGTACCAGGCAATCGCGGTGCGGCCGCGGCGGCCGAGCGGCAGGCCGTTGCGGCGCGTGTAGACGATCGACACCGGCTGCACCATCGCCGGCGGACCCTCGCCGTCGAGAGCCTGTTGCGCCGCCCCGACGAGGGCGGAGCGGAAGGGCAGCACCACGCCGCCGTTCGAGGAGGTGCCCTCGGCGAACAGCACCATCGGGTCGCCGCGGCGGAGCCGCGCGGCGATGTCGCCGGCGACCCCGCGCGTCGCGGTGCGGCGGGTGCGGTCGACGAACACCGTCCGCTGCATGCGGGCGAGGAAGCCGAACACCGGCCAGCCCGCCACCTCGGCCTTGGCGACGAAGGAAAGCGGCATCAGCGAGCCGAGCACGACGATGTCGAGCCAGGAGACGTGGTTCGAAAGGATGAGGAGCGGCCGGGCCGTCGCCGGCGCGCCGCGCGTCTCCACCTTGAGATTGAGGAGCCGCACCGCGATGCAGTGCCACCACCACGGCGGCGCACCGGCCCGCGACGAGTCGCGCTTCAGAAGCACGACCTGGACCGGAAAGAGCACGGCCGTCGTCAAGGCGAGGCCGGCAATCGTGCCGACCGCCCGGACGACGCCGAGCGCCCGGCTCACTGCCGCTTCTTCTCCTCGGCGAGCGGCACGGCGTAGAGCTCGAGCCGGTGGCCGACGAGCTGGAAGCCGAGCTCGCGGGCGACGAGCTCCTGCAGGCGCTCGATGTCCTCGCTGCGGAACTCGATGACCTCGCCCGAGCGTACGTCGATCAGATGATCGTGATGCTCGTCGTTCACCGTCTCGTAGCGCGAGCGGCCGTCGCGGAAGTCGTGGCGCTCGATGATGCCGGCGTCCTCGAACAGCTTCACCGTGCGGTAGACGGTGGAGATCGAGATGCGGTTGTCGATCGCGTTGGCGCGGCGATGCAGTTCCTCGACGTCCGGGTGGTCGATGGCCGCCTGCAGCACGCGAGCGATGACACGACGCTGGTCGGTCATCCGCATGCCCTTGGCGACGCACACCTCCTCGAGAGGCTGCTCAGCGGGGGGCTTGGAGTACTGCGTATCGCTCACGTGTCGGGGTCCGTTGCGATCGTCGGGCGGCTCGTCCGGACAAGGATCGGCGCCGCGATCGCCTCGCGGGCGTTTCTCCCCGCCTGCGGTTCGGCCTAACGGAGATCGCAGCGCATGACAAGCGCGTGGCCGCCGCCCGATCCGGCGTAGTAGCCGCGCCGCTCGCCGACCTGCCGGAAGCGCAGCCGGCGGTAGAGCGCAAGGGCCGGAACGTTGCCCGCATCGACCTCGAGGAACACCGAGCCGACCCGAGCCGCATAGAGCCGCCGCAGCAGCGCCTCGGCGAGCCCGGTGGCGACGCCGCGGCCGCGCCAGCGCGGGGCGACGGCGATCGTCAGGACCTCCGCCTCGTCCCCGGCGGTGCGGCAGAGGGCGAAGCCGACCGGGCGTCGGGTGCCGAAGGGGCTCGCCCGGCGGGCGACGAGCGTCTCGACGGCCGGGTCGGACACGAGCGCCTCGAGCTCCGCCTCGCTCCACCCGCGGGCGAAGCAGGCGGCGTGGATCTCGGCGAGGGCGGGGGCGTCGTCGGGCGTCGCAGTGTCGATCAGCGGCGGCGGCACCGCCGGCCACCACGGCACTGGCCACGCGGACGGATCCCACCAGAGGCTCGCCATCGTCTCACTGCTCCCCCGTCGCCTGCGCCGGCCGCACCCGTGCCGGCATCTCCACCCGGGCCGGCGCCGCCCGGGCGGCAAGGAGGCCGCTCGGAGCCGGGGCGCGGGCATCCGGCGGCGCAGCGTAGCGCGGCTCCGCCGGATGGCACGCCGGATCGAGTCCGGCCGCGTGCCGGGCAAGCGCCACCACGTCCACCTCCGTGACGGCGGAGCGTCCGCCGCCGATACGGTCCGCGTCCGGCCCGGCGAGGACGGCGTCGGGGAAGAGGGTCGGAAGGGCGGCGGCGTCCACCTCGTCGGTCGGACCGAGCGGCTCGCCGCCGGCGCCGAACCGGCGCGTCAGCACGCGGCCCTTGCGGCCGTGGACATAGGCGAGCACCGCCGGTGCCTCTCCGGCTGACAGGGCAAGGGCGACGAGCGTGTCGATGCCAACGACCGCCGTGCCGTGGACGAGGGCGAAGCCGCGAACAAAGGCGACGCCGACGCGCACACCGGTGAAGCCGCCGGGGCCGGTGGTGACGGCGATGCGATCGAGGGCGGTCGGCGAGACAGCAGACTCTGCAAGGAGGCTTGCCACGAGGCGTGGCAGGCGCTCGGCTCGCCCCTCCGGCGCACCGTCCCGACGCACGAACGCCCGGCCGTCCGCCGTGTCAACGACGGCGGCCGAGACCGGGCCGAGGGAAGCGTCGAGCGCGAGAACAAGCATGACGACCGCGATAGACGCTCGCGGTCGCCCTGTCGAGGGAAGGTGGGCGGCGGGCGGCTGGCCCGCCGCATCGCCTCACTGCGGGGCGCGCAGCTCCAGACCGGCGATCCCGAGGGCGATGTCGGCGCCTTCCTGGCCGGAGACGCTGAGCGGCTGCAGCGAGAAGCTCTTGTTGAACCCGCCGACGAGCACGTTGGCGCCGACGCCGACGCCCGCCGTCGCCTCGGTCGAGGCACCGACGTAGGTGCCGGCGAGACCCTTCGGGCCGGGAGGGGCCGCGGCGATGACGCCCCAGATCACTTCCGACTTGGTGGTCACGCCGATGTCGATGCCGAAGCGCGAGATCGAGCCGACGTAGCGGTCGTTCGGGCCGCCGTCGGAGCGCTCGAACACGCAGGTGAGGTCCTTCGAGGACCCGAACACGAAGCCGATGCCCCCGGCGACGGAGCACTTCAGGACGCCGACCTGGGCGGCGGACGCGGGCGAGGCGGCGAAGGCGAGACCGAGCGCGAGGCTCGCGGCGGCGGCGGCAGTGCGGAACGTCATGACATCCTCCTGGGAACTGGCTCTTCCGTCACACTCCGGCACCGCGGCCGTCCCCCGGCGGCGGTATCGGGACAACGCGGTGAGAACACCGCCGGGCGGCTTCGGTTCCGCGAATCGGCGAGGGGCTCTCCCTGCGCCCATGGATTAGCGGTCCGGCGTGGCGGACGAAAGGCGGCTCCCCGCTCAGGCGAGATTGCCGCAGAAGCGCTGGATGCGCTTGCAGGCCTCCTCGAGCGACGCCGTCGAGGTGGCGTAGGAGATGCGGAAGGCCGGGCCGAGGCCGAAGGCCGAGCCCTGGACCACCGCGACGCCCTCGGTCTCGAGCAGCTCGCCGACGAAGTCGGTGTCCGTCTCGATCACCTTGCCGGACGGCGCCTTTCGGCCGATCGTGCCGGCGCAGGACGGGAAGACGTAGAAGGCGCCCTCCGGCCGCGGGCACTCGATGCCCTTCGCCTGGTTCAGCATCGAGACGACGAGGTCGCGCCGGCCCTTGAAGAGCTCGGCGTTCTTCGGGATGAAGTCCTGCGGCCCGGTGAGCGCCTCGACGGCCGCCCACTGCGAGATCGACGACGGGTTCGTCGTCGACTGGCCCTGCACCTTCGCCATCGCCTTGATGAGGACTTCCGGCCCGCCGGCATAGCCGATGCGCCAGCCGGTCATCGCGTAGGCCTTCGAGACGCCGTTTACGGTGAGCGTGCGCTCCTTCAGGGCGGGCTCGACTTCGGCCGGCGTGGTGAACTCGAAGCCGTCGTAGACGAGGTGCTCGTACATGTCGTCGGTCAGCACCCAGACGTGCGGATGGCGCATCAGCACGTCGCAGAAGGCCCGGACCTCTGCCCGCGTATAGGCGGCGCCGGTCGGGTTGGACGGCGAGTTGAAGACGACCCACTTGGTCTTCGGGGTGATCGCCGCCTCGAGCGCCGCCGGATCGACCTTGAAGCCGCTCTCGGCGCCGGCGGTGACGATCACCGGGGTGCCGCCGCAGAGCAGCACCATCTCCGGATAGCTCACCCAGTAGGGGGCGATGACGACCACCTCGTCGCCGGGGTTCACCGTCGCCATGAAGGCGTTGAACAGCACGTGCTTGCCGCCGACGCCGACGGTGATCTCGCTCGGCTTGTAGTCGAGGTGGTTCTCGCGCTTGAACTTGCCGACGATGGCGTCCTTCAGCTCCGGGATGCCGTCGACCGCGGTGTACTTCGTCTTGCCCTCGCGGATGGCGCGGATCGCCGCTTCCTTGATGTTCTCGGGCGTGTCGAAGTCGGGCTCGCCGGCGCCGAGGCCGATGACGTCGCGGCCGGCGCGCTTCAGCTCCGCCGCCTTGGTGGTGACGACGAGCGTGGCGGACGGCTTAACGCGCGCGAGCGCGTCGGCGATGAAGCCCATGACGGTCCCCTGATGATGGTGTTCCGGTCCCGGCGGCGCGGGAGCGCACGGGCGCGAAGACCTGTGCGCGGCGCGGACCCTAGTGCGCAGGCCGGCGCCGTTCAAGCGGAGAGCGCGACGGGGCGCTCACGATCCGTGAGGGAGGGAGATGATGCCCGGCGCGGAGCCCGGCCCGACGGCCGGGCCAGTCGATCAGAACGGAATGCCGTTGCCGACGGCACCGTGCCAGCCGTCGACCCAGCCGACGGGGTTGTTCTCGTAGGTCAGCTCCGGCATCGGGTCGACCCAGCTGTAGGCCGGGGTCGGCGAGCCGGGCTCGGGGCCCGTGGAGATGCCGGAGTTCGTCGTCATGTAGACGCCCGGCAGGTTGCGGCCGTAGGCACCGTAGCCGCCCGGCGGCTTGGTGATGGTGATCTCGGGGACGTCGCTCGACTGGGCGTGCGCCCGATCGACCGTCGCAAGGCTCGCAGCCGCCGCCACCAGGGCCAACGCCGCCACACCCGTCGGACGCCCCCGCGTCCACGCCCGCCCTGCGTACGCCTTCATCGGTCCGACTCCGCCACTGTCCGAACGAAAACTCGCGTCCGGAACGCACCCCGATCGCCCCGGTTCCACCGGGACGGGAAGGCGCGCCATCGTCGGTCCGCGCCAGCCCCATGAGCAATCATAGCCGATTTGTTTCGGCGCACCATGCCTTTCGGCGCCCCCGGCCCCCTGGCCGCAAGCTAGGGGCGAGCCACGACCGTATAGGCCATGCCGTTTCCGTAGTACTGCGGCTGGTACCAGGTGCTGCCGCACTGCTGGTAGACGACGCCCTCCACCATCACCGACGTGCAGCCTGCCGGCAACGTGTAGGCGACGGTTCCGATCGCCGCGGCCGTCGCGCCGACCGCTACGCCCGCCGCCACCGCTCCAGCCGTACCCCAACCATAGTCATAGCGGTAGTTGTTGTCGTAGTGGTGGTAGACGTCGTGATTGTGGTTGTGATGATTTTTGTTGCCGTTGTGGCCGTGATTACCGCGGTTGTCGTGGCCCTTCTTGTTGTTCTGGTTGTTCTTCCCGTTGTTGCCGGCCTTGGTTTTTGGCGCGTTCTTGTTGCTGACGTTCTTCTTGTTGGTGACCTTGACGTTGTTGGTGCGGTTGACGTTGACGTTTCTGTTGCCGGAGCGGTTCTGGACATTGCGATTGTGGCCACCGCGGTTGTAGCCGCCCCCGTGCTTGCCGACGTTCACCCGCGCATGGTGGCCGCCGCCACCGCCGCGCCCGCCGCCACCGCCGCCCCGGCCGCCGCGCGCATCGGCGGCCTGCTGGAGCGCCATCGCGAACAGGAACAGTAGTCCCACCAGAGCCACCAGGGCGGTCCGCACGGTCCTGTTGCCGAAGCCGAGGGTCGCCGAGCCGGCGTTGCCCGATCCGAAGCGTAGCATCGCGACCTCCCTCAACCGTCCTGGTCGCCGCCGGCGGCGTCACCGTCGGGCGGCAGTTCCTTGAGCGGGATCTTGTTGGCCCCCTCGGGCGGCACGAACGTGAAGTCGGCCTCCTCGAGGGGCGGATCGAGCGTCCACGTCAGCGTCGAGACGTACTGGGGCAGCATCTCGTCGTCGGTGGCGGTCACGACGATCCGGCACGGCAGCGGCGTGTCGTCCGGCTCGATCCACAGCTGCCAGTCGGCGCCCTCCTGGCGGAAGGCGTAGTGGTCGCAGGCGACGTCGCCGATCTGCGAGACACCGACGAAGAAGGCCGAAGTGAGATCGGCCGAGCCGTCCTCGTCCGTTCCCCAGGTGAAGAGGTCGGCGAGCGGCACCTCGATGCCATAGCGCTCGTAGGCCATCTCCAGCGTCTCGGCGATGGTCGCCGGCGCGGGAACGCTGCCGTAGTAGCCGATCTTCGGCCCGTACATCGTCAGCGTCTTGCCGTCGTAGTAGAACTCCCGCTCCATCGTGTCGGTGTAGAGGTCGACGGCGAGCCTGTCCGGCAGGCGGGCGAGATAGGTCGCCGCGCCGGAGTTCATGATCTTCTGGCCGTCGTCGAGCACCTCCTCGACCGTGAAGTCGGAAGTGACCTCGAACGCCTTCAGTGAGCGCAGATAAGTGCCCATCGCCTTCAGGGCGTCGAGCGCCTCCGGCTCGACGACCGGCTCGGCCGGAGTGTCGGTCGCCTCGCCCGGCGCCTCCGGCAGCGTGGGAATGGTGGGTGTATCGGCGGCGGCCGCCGCCTGTCCCAGTCCGACCGCGAACACCACGGCCAGCACCGTCGAATTGCGCCGCATCGTCCCCTCCCGCGGGGCTTTGCGCCCCTGCGAGATGAGTCCCGCCGAATGCCCCGGCGAGCAAGACGATTCTCCGTGTGCGCGCCTCCGTACGAATCCGGGGTCCCGGTGGCCGGCGGCGCCCTCAGCGGCGGCGGCTGGCGAGCAGGCCGACGATGTCCTTGGCGTCGGCGAGGATCGGCCCGGCGATCGCCGCCGCCCGCTCGGCGCCGTCGCCGAGGACGCCGTCGATGTAGCCGGGATCGGCGAGCAGGCGGCGCATCTCGCCGGCGATCGGCGCGAGCTTCTCGACCGCCAGTTCGGCGAGCAGCGGCTTGAAGGCGGAGAACTGCGCGCCGCCGTGTGCGACGAGCACCGCCTCCTTCGTCTCGCCGGACAGGGCGGCATAGATGCCGACGAGATTGTCCGCCTCGGGCCGGCCTTCGAGGCCCTTCGGCTCGGAGGGCAGCGGCTCCGGGTCGGTCTTCGCCTTGCGCACCTTCTGGGCGATGGCGTCGGCGTCATCGGTCAGGTTGATGCGCGAATAGTCGGACGGGTCCGACTTCGACATCTTCTTGGTGCCGTCGCGCAGGCTCATGACGCGGGTCGCCGGGCCCTGGATCAGCGGCTCCGGCAGCGGGAAGAAGGCCTCGCCGTGGCCCGTCGCCACGATCGTCTCCGCATAGTCGTGGTTGAACTTCGCCGCGGTGTCGCGGGCGAGCTCGAGGTGCTGCTTCTGGTCCTCGCCGACGGGCACGTGCGTCGCCTTGTAGGCGAGGATGTCGGCGGACATCAGGTTCGGATAGGCGAACAGGCCGACGGAGGCGTTCTCGCGGTCCTTGCCGGCCTTCTCCTTGAACTGCGTCATGCGGTTCAGCCAGCCCATGCGGGCGACGCAGTTGAAGATCCAGGCGAGCTCGGCATGGGCCGAGACCTGGCTCTGGTTGAAGACGATGTGGGCCTTCGGGTCGATGCCCGCGGCGAGGAAGGCGGCGGTGACCTCGCGGATCTGCCGCTTCAGCTCAGCCGGGTCCTGCCACACGGTGATCGCGTGCAGGTCGACCACGCAGTAGAGGCACTCGTGCGTCTCCTGCAGCGCCACGAACCGCACGATGGCGCCGAGATAGTTGCCGAGGTGCAGGTTGCCGGTCGGCTGCACGCCGGAGAAGACGCGGGGGGCGAAGGTCGTCATGGGCGGGCCGGTCCGGAGCGTTGCGAGGCCGGCGGGTTATGGCGGAGAGGGAGGGACGACGCAAGGAGCGCGGCCGTCACGGGAACCAACCGCGGGGCACGGAAGTTTTCCGGCCACAACAACGGAGAGTTCTCATGAAGATCCTCGCCACGTCTGCAGTCGCCGCCGCCGTTGCTCTCGGGGGCATGAGCTTTTCGGCCGGCTCGGCCCATGCCGATCGCGTCGTCGTCAAGAAGGAGACCACCTACCGCACGCAGACCCGGCCGGCCGGCGTCGGTGTCGTGGTGGCTCCGGGCATCGCAGTTGCTCCGGGTCTTGCGGTCGTCCCGACCTATCGCAACGACAACTGCAAGAAGACGGTGACGAAGGTGAACCGCCCGGGCAACCGGCCTGACACCAAGACCGTCAAGACGAACTGCTGATCACGAACGCCCGAGGGCCGGCACGGCCGGCCCTCCTACCGCGCGACGCCCGGTCCCTTCCCAGGGGCCGGGCGTCGGTCGTTGTGGGGGCCGTCACGCGAGCCGCGGCGCCCGCACCAGGAGGGCCGCCTGCAGCACGGCGAAAAGACCGACGGCCCCCGCCTGGACGAGGACGAAGGCGGTGCCGAGCGGCGTCGCGGAGACGAAGCCGCCGACGACGGTGACGACGCTCTCGGCCGCCCAGGCGGCGTTGAGGGCAGCGATCGTCCACACCACCGGCCGCGGCGGCACGGGCCGGGTCGCTGCCCAACCGGCAAGGGCTGCAAACGGCACGAGCACCAGGCCAGCGCCACGCGTCAGCCAGGCGGGCAGGCCGAGAAGGTCGGGCATGGCCGCCGGCACGACGAGGAGAAGAAGGCCCATCGCACCCGCCGAGAGCGCGTCGGCGGCGAGCACCGTGCGGAGGACGGCAATGGGGTCGCGGGAAAAGGACATTGGATCGGCTCCTGTCGAACAGCCGGCGGACGTGCCGGCGAGGAGCGGAGCCTCGACCCGTTCGTCCGCCCGATCGATGACCTCGGAGGTCATGGGCGCACACCTCCCGGAGAGCTAGGGTGGTGGCATGGCACAGGAGACCCACGGCGGCGCCGCCGCCGCTTCCCCCCACGGTTCGTCGTTTGGCTCCTCGTTCGGCCCGCTCCTCCGGGAATGGCGGCAGCGGCGGCGCCTCAGCCAGCTCGACCTCTCCCTCGAGGCGGAGATTTCGTCCCGTCACCTCAGCTTTCTCGAGACCGGAAAGGCGCAGCCGAGCCGGGCGATGGTGCTGCGGCTCGCCGAGCGGCTCGAGATGCCGCTGCGGGAGCAGAACCGCCTGCTGCTCGCCGCCGGCTTCGCTCCGGGCTTTCCGGAACGTCCCTTCGACGCGCCTTCGCTGGCCGCCGCCCGCCGCGCCGTCGAGGCGGTCCTCGCGGCTCACGAGCCCTTTCCGGCCCTCGCCGTCGACCGGCACTGGACGCTGGTGGCGGCGAACCGCGCTGTGGCGCCGCTCCTCGCCGGCGTCGATCCGGCGCTTGTCGCGCCACCCTGCAACGTGCTCCGCCTCAGCCTCCACCCGGGAGGACTGCAGCGTCGCATCCGCAACCTCGCCGCCTGGCGCGCCCACGTCCTTGCTCGCCTGCACCGTCAGGTGGAGCAGACGGGCGACGCGACGCTCGCGGTGCTGATGGAGGAACTGCGCGCCTATCCGCTGCCGCCAGCGACGCCAGGACGGGCAGCGGCCGGCGAAGTGGGAGACGTGTGCATCCCGATGGTGCTGGAGACGGCGGCCGGTGTCCTGTCGTTCCTGTCGACCACCACCGTCTTCGGGACGCCTGTGGACGTGACGCTGTCCGAACTCGCGGTCGAAGCCTTCCTGCCCGCCGATGCGGAGACCGCCGAGGCGCTGCGGGCACTGGCGGCGGGTGCCTAACACGACAAGGCCGGCGGGGGTGCCCGCCGGCCTCTATCGTCGGACGTTGACCAAGCGTGCGCCGGTCAGGCGCCGCGGAAGGAGAGGTCGGACGTCGTCACCGCCGGACCGCCCGCGCCGTTCTTGTCGACCACCTGGATCTGCAGCGTACCGTCGCCAGGGTTGCGGATGATCATGGTGGCCTTGTTGTCGCCGTTGATCGGTGCGGCCCAGGTGATCGTCAGAGTCAGCGTGTCGCCGCTGCGCTTGCCGGAAAGCCGCGCCGGACCCTCCGACGCGCCGATGTAGGTACCGGTGTAGAGGCCGGTGTTCGGGTCGACCGTCAGCGAGGCGCCGATCTTCTTGGAGACGAAGACGGCCGCGCGGCAGGTCCCGCCGATCTCGATGGCGTTCCGCCCGGCGTCCTGGCTCATCGTGCACTTGACGTTCCACGGACCTTCGTTTGCCCGCCGCAGCACCTTGCCGCCGCCGGTCCACTTCGCTTCGAAGCGGGAAAGGAACTCGGATTCGTCGGCGGAAGCGGGGACGGGCGCGGCGGCGGCGCCGGCGATCACGGCGGCCACCCCCAGCCCCAGGACCTTCTTCAAGTCAGGCATGGTGACTCTCCAGTCGTTCAATAGATGGAGGCGGATCGTGTCGATCCGCCCCTCCTGTCTCTTGAACGCCCGGGGAGAGGCGAGGTTTCCGAAGTTCTGCGCCTTGGCGACAGGAGTCGTCGCGGAAGATCGACAGCGGATCGTCTCAGGCAGCGGCGCGAATTTTCTGAGGCGAGCGGGCCGTCCTCTCGCAAACGTGATCGGAAGATCTAACGCCCGCGCTTCAGGACGCGGCGGAGGTCAGACCGGCTGACGGCACCGAGCGCGATTGCGGCCACCGCATAGGCGAGCCCACCGGCGGCAACGAAGGCGCCAAGGGCGCCGAGGCGGGACAGGCTGCCCGCCGCGAACCACGGGGCGAGCAGGTAGTCGGCGCCGTAGAGCACGGCGACCATCACCGCCACCGCCGCCACCACGCGGACCATCGTCCGCTTGAGGCGCGCGTCGGCGGCGTAGAGATCGTGCCGGCGCAGGCCGAAGTACAGGAGGGCGACGTTCAGCCAGCTCGCGGCGGACGTGGCGATGGCGACGCCGATGTAGCCGATGACCGGGAACAGGGCGAGGCTGATGGCGACGTTCGCCGCCACGGTGATCGCCGAATAGATCATCGGCGTGCGGGTGTTCTCGCGGGCGAAGAAGGCCGGCTGGAACACCCGCGTCAGCACGAAGGCCGGCAGGCCGACGCCGAAGGCGGCGAGCGCGGCGGCCGTGGCGACGCTGTCGGCGGCGGTGAAGGCGCCGCGCTGGAAGAGCCCGACGGTGATCGGCAGGGCGAACAGGGTGAGGGCCGCCGCCGCTGGCAGGGTCAGCGCCATGGCGAATTCGAGCGAGCGGTTCTGGCTGGCGTTGACGCTCGCAAGGTCGCCCGCCCGCACCCGCTTGGCGAGGTCGGGTAGCAGCACGACGCCGACGGCGATGCCGACGATGCCGAGCGGCAGCTGGTAGACCCGGTCGGCGAAGTAGAGCCAGGAGACGGCGCCCGCTTCCGTGGAGGCGATCATCGTCCCGACCACCGAGTTGATCTGCACGACGCCACCGGCGATGACGGCGGGTCCGGCCAGCACGGCGAGCCGCTTCACCCCCTCCGTCAGGCGCGGCCGGCGGAGGGCGATCGGGAAGCGGGCCCGGGCGAGGGCGACCAGCAGCAGGCCGAGCTGCAGCACGCCGCCGACGGTGATGCCGGCGGCGAGCAGCACGCCCGCCGTCACCGTCCCCTCGTAGCCGAGCAGGAAGACGGCGAGGAGGGCCGCGATCAGCGAGGTGTTGAGGAGGGCCGGCGAGAAGGCCGCGGCGGCGAAGCGGTCGAGGCCATTGAGGACGCCCGAATAGAGCGACACCAGCGAGACGAGCAGCAGGTAGGGGAACGCGATCCGGCTGAGCAGGATCGTCAGGTCGAACTTCGCCGGATCGTCGGCGAAGCCGGGTGCGAGCACGAAGACGAGCCCCGCCATGCCGAGCTCGGCGACGACCGTGAGGATGAGCAGCGCCAGCCCGAGGGCCGAGAGGGATTCCTCCGCAAAGCGCTTGGCGCTCGCCTCCCCCTCCGCCTCCAGCTTGCCGGCGAAGAGCGGCACGAAGGCCGAGGAGAACGCCCCTTCGGCGAACAGCCGGCGGAACAGGTTCGGCAGGCGGAAGGCGACCACGAACGCGTCGGCCACCGCGCCGGTGCCGATGGCGGCGGCGAGGAAGCTGTCGCGAACGAAGCCGAGCACGCGGCTCGATAACGTGAGACCACCGACGGTGGCGAAGTTCTTGAGGAGGCTCACGCGCGGGGGCCGGGTCTGGCGGCTATTCGGCGGCGAGGGCGCGCCGCTCGCGCGGGCGCGTCTCGGCGGCGGGCGGCTTCGGCTCGAAGACCGCCGTCAGGCGTCGCCGGATCGCCGCCTGGCGGCTGGCGTTGGTGACCTTATGGTTCATCAGGTCGGTGACGTAGAAGACGTCGACGGCCCGCTCGCCGAAGGTGGCGATGTGGGCCGAGGCAATGTTGAGGCTGAGGTCGGAAATGGCCCGCGTCAGCTCGTAGAGGAGGCCCGGCCGGTCGAGACCGGAAACCTCCAGCATGGTGAAGCGCTCGGAGGCGGCGTTGTCGACGAGCACCTCGGGCTCGACGTGGAAGGTCTTCGCCGGGGCGACGGTGCCGACGCGTCGCGCCGGCCGCTCGGGCAGCGGCTCCTTGCCGGCGACCACCCGTTCGATGAGGGCGGTGATGCGCTCGGCGCGGCGCAGCTCGTCGGCGTCGTCGGGGAACTCGCGGGTCAGCGAGATGGAATCGATCGCGAGCCCGTCGGTGGTGGTGAAGATCTGCGCGTCGGCGATGTTGGCACCGGCGGCGGTGCAGCAGCCGAACACCACCGAGAGCAGCCGCGGGTGGTCGGGGGCGAGCACGTTGAGGCAGACGGCGTCCCGGTCCGGCATCATCGCGGCGGTGGCGGCGAGGCGCTGGCGGCGACGATCGGCCGATCGGATGAGGGCGGCCTGTTCCCGCTTGCGGTCGAGGTCGACCCTCAGCCAGTAGGCGGGATAGTGCCGCTCGAGATAGGCGTCGCGCTCGGCCTGCGGCCAGTCGGAGAGGGTAGCGGCGAGCTCGGCCTTGGCGGCGTTGACGCGCTGCTCGCGCGACTGGCGGGTGTGGCCGCCCGCCACCACCTGCTCCGTCTCGAAGTAGAGCGTGCGCAAGAGCTGCGCCTTCCAGCCGTTCCAGACGCCGGGGCCGACCGCCTTGATGTCGCAGACGGTGAGGATGTGCAGGAGCTTCAGCCGCTCCGGCGACTGCACGATGCGGGCGAAGTCGGCGATCGTCTTCGGGTCGGAGAGATCGCGCGACTGGGCCGTCATGCTCATCACGAGGTGGGTCTCGATCAGCCAGGCGACGGTCTCCGTCTCGCCGGCGGTGAGGCCGAGGCGGGGGCAGAGGCGGCGCGCCACCCGGGCGCCGGCGATCGAGTGGTCCTCGGGCCGGCCCTTGGCGATGTCGTGCAGGAACAGCGCCACGTAGAGGACGCGGCGGTTCTGCACGGCTTCGACCAGCCGCGTCGTCAGCGGATGTTCGTCGGCGCGGTCGCCTCGTTCGATCTCCGAGAGGATGCCGATGCAGCGGATGAGGTGCTCGTCCACCGTGTAGTGGTGGTACATGTTGAACTGCATCATCGCCATGACCTTGCCGAAGTCCGGCACGAAGCGGCCGAGCACGCCGGCTTCGCTCATCCGGCGCAGCACGATCTCCGGCTCGCGGCGAGAGGTCAGGATCTCGAGGAAGAGGCGGTTCGCCTCCGGATCCTCGCGCAGGTCGTGGTCGATCAGCTTCAGCGAGCGGCGGATCAGCCGCATGGCGTCCGGGTGGAAGGCGAGGGCGTGCTGGTCGGCGAGGTGGAACATCCGCACGAGGTTGACCGGATCGCGCGCAAACACGCCGTCGTCGACGACGGTGATGCGGTCGTGGTCGACGACGAAGTCGGTGCTGTCGGCGAGGGCGGCGCGGCGGCGGCGGATCGAGCGGAGGAACCGGTTGAGGCCGGTCACCTGCTTCACCTGCTCGTCCTCGAGGGCCGAGCAGAAGATGCGCGTCAGGTCGCCCACGTCCTTGGCGACCAGGAAGTAGTGCTTCATGAAGCGCTCGACGTCGCGCAGGCCCGGGTGGCTCGTATAGCCGAGCCGGACGGCGATCTCGCGCTGGATGTCGAAGGACAGCCGCTCGTCGGCCTTCCCCGTGAGGAAGTGCATGTGGCAGCGCACCGCCCAGAGGAAGTCCTCCGCCTTGCGGAAGAGGTTGTACTCGGCGCGGGTGAAGACGCCCTTCTCGACGAGGTCCCCGGCGCGGCGCACCCGGTAGAAGTACTTCGCGATCCAGAAGAGCGTGTTGAGGTCGCGCAGGCCCCCCTTGCCCTCCTTGACGTTCGGCTCGACGAGGTAGCGCGAGCGCCCCTGGCGGCGGTGCCGCTCGTCCCGCTCGGCGAGCTTCGCCGCGATGAATTCCGCCGCCGTGCCCTTCACCACCTCCGCGTCGAAGCGCACCAGCAGCGAATCGGCGAGCTCGGCGTCGCCCCACAGGTGCCGCGCCTCGAGGATGGCCGTGCGGATCGTCATGTCGGAGCGCGAGAGGCGGATGCACTCCTCGACCGTGCGCGTCGCGTGGCCGACCTTGAGGCGCAGGTCCCAGAGCGCATAGAGCACGAACTCGATCACGCTCTCGGTCCAGGCGGTCTGCTTGTAGGGCAGGAGGAAGAGGAGATCGACGTCAGAGCCGGGGGCGAGGGTGCCGCGCCCGTAGCCCCCCACCGCCATGATGGCGATGCGCTCGCCCTTCGAGGGATTGTCCGCCCGGTAGACCCGCTCGATGGCGATGGTCGCGAGCTCGCGGATGATGACGTCCTGAAGGTGCGACAGGCGCCTCGTGCAGGCGGCGCCGCTGCCGTCGACGGCGAGCATCGCCTCCGCCTTCGCCAGCGCCTGCTTGCGCACCTCCTTGAGGCGGGCGACGAGCCGCGGCCGGACATCGCGCTCGGCACTCGCGTCGGCAATCGCCCTCAGCTCCAGTGACAGCGCCTCGGCGTCGACGATTTCCGACAGGCGGGGATCCACCTTGCGCATTGCGCTGCTCACGTCCTTCCGGCGGCCGGACCGGCCGGCGAACGGGCGGACGTTATATCGGCGGCGCGGCGCGCGCCACGGGATCGTGCAGCCTGCCCGGAATGCGGGCAGGCCGAGCGGATGATCAGCCGGCGAGCTTCAGCGTCAGCCCGAGTTCGGCCGCCTTGGCGCGAACGTCCGCGGCCGGCCGCGCGAGCTTCAGGCTGATCGCCTCCGCGTTCGCGCCCTCGGCGGCGAGCGCCTTCAGCCGCTGCACGGCCTCGAAGGACCAGGACGGGTCGCCGCTCGTCGGCATGGCGTGCTGCGTCATCGGAACCTCCTTTCCGGGTGGACTCTCGGACTGCCATCGCAATGGGGGACGGTGCGGATGGGTTCCCGCCGGACGGACCGACGGCCGGTCCTTCAGGGACAGGCGCTCATCGTCACCGGGTCGGCGTCCGCCGGGAGCAGCGCGCCGAACGGGCGGCAGGCGCCGTCGACGCAGAGCCGCCAGTCGCCGGCCTCGGGCGCCCGCCGCAGCGTGACCGCCGGCACGGAGAGATCGGGCGACCACCGCCACCAGGCGCCGTCGAAGCGGGCGCCCTCCGGCGGCTCCATGCCGGCGCCGGTGCCCTTGACCCGCGCCTCGACGAGGACGAGCGCGGCCGGCGCGACGCGCCAGTCCTCCTGCCACTCGGTGCGCTCGATGGTGTGCGTCCACGCGAGGGTGAAGGCGACCGTGGCAACCCGCACCACCTCGCCGCCGGCGGCGAGGCAGAGGGCGCTCACGGCGGTGTCGTCGGTTCGCCGCTCGGTCCGGCCGCTCCCGCGCCGCTGGTCGTCCGGCGGATGGCGGCGCGGTTCCGCCAGACGTGCCAGACGGCGAAGGCGGCACAGGCCGCCCAGCCGATCTCGTCGGTGACCGGCGCGCTGACGACGAGGAAGGCGGCCGCGCCGAACGCCCAGATCCGCTCCCACCAGGCGATCGGCGTGAGCCCGTAGCCGATCGCCGCCACGGCCCAGAGCGAGACGGCGACGATCGCCTTGGCGAAGACGTAGACGACCGCCGGCCAGAACCCGATCGCCTCGGCGAGCGGCCCGCCCTCCTGCAGCATCAGCACCGGGGCGTAGACCGCCATGAACGGCACGACGAAGCCGGCGATCGCGACACGCACGGCGTTCACGCCGATCCGCATGCCGCTCACCTTGGCGATCGGCGCCGCCGCGAAGGCGGCGAGCGCCACCGGCGGCGTCAGGTCCGCCATGATGCCGAAGTAGAACACGAACATGTGGCTGACGATCAGCGGCACCCCGAGTTCGAGGAGGGCCGGGCCGGCGATCGACGACGTGATGATGTAGTTCGGGATCGTCGGGATGCCCATGCCGAGGATGAGGCAAGTGAGCATCGTCAGCACGAGCGACAGGAACAGCGAGCTCTCGCCCACCGAGACGACGACGCGCACGAAGGTGGTCGCGGCGCCGGTGAGGCTGAGGATGCCGATGATGACGCCGACGAGGGCGCAGGCGACGCCGACCGGCAGGGCGTTGCGGGCGCCGTCGGCGAGGCTGTGGACGACGGCCGACAGCGTCTCGCGGCCGCCGCGATAGAAGGCGTTGACCGCGAGCATCACGATGATCAGCAGCACCAGCGCGTCGACGCCGAAGCGCAGGAAGGCCGAGGCGGCGATGCCGATGACGACCCAGAAGACGATCCGGAACGGCAGCGGCCCGAGCCGGGCCGCAAGCGGAAGGCCGAGGATGATCAGCACCGTCAGGGCGAGGCCGATGGTGCCGGAAAAAAGCGGCGTGTAGCCGGAGAACAGGAGCCAGACGAGGGCGGCGAGCGGCAGGATCAGGAACCACTGGCGGCGCAGCGCCCCGAGGGCGCTCGGGCACTCGTCCTTGGCGAGGCCGCGCAGGTTCAGCCGCCCCGCCTCCAGGTGGACCATCATGAAGACGGTGAAGAAATAGAGGAAGGCCGGGATGATCGCCGCGGTGACGATGTCGGAGTATGGGACGCCGAGCGTCTCGGCCATGATGAAGGCGACCGCCCCCATCACCGGCGGCATGATCTGGCCGCCCATCGAGGCGGTCGCCTCGACGGCGCCGGCGAAGGCCGGCTTGTAGCCGAAGCGCTTCATCAGCGGGATGGTGAACTGGCCGGTGGTGACGACGTTGGCGACGCCCGAGCCGTTGATCGTGCCCATCAGCGCCGACGACACCACCGACACCTTCGCCGGGCCGCCGCGGGTGTGGCCGACGGTGCCCATGGCGATGTCGTTGAAGAGCTGGATCATGCCGGCGCGCTCGAGGAAGGCGCCGAACAGGATGAACAGGAAGATGTAGGTCGACGAGACGTAAGTGGGCGTGCCGTAGAGGCCCTCGGTGCCGAGGAAGAGCGCGTCGACGATCTGCGCGAGGTCGTAGCCCCGGTGGTCGAGCGGCGCCGGCAGGTACTGCCCGAACAGCCCGTAGGCGAGGAAGATCGCGCAGATGATCGGCAGCGCCCAGCCCATCAGCCGCCAGCCGGCGATGAAGACGAGGGCGATGGCGACGAGGCCGACATAGATGTCGGTCTCGGTCGGGTCGCCGGCGCGGATGATCAGGTCGTCGTGGTAGCGCCAGTGATAGAGCCCGACGAGGAAGCCGACGATGCCGAGGGCCCACAGCAGCCAGCGCAGCGCCGGCTTCGTCGGCAGTCCCTCCGCCGCGAGCCCGAAGAGCAGCAGCATCAGGAAGCCGACATGGACCGAGCGCACCACCTGGCTCGGCAGCAGCGCGTAGGCCGCCGTCCACAGCTGGAACAGCGAGAAGGCGATGGCGATGAGGAACAGCACCCGCCCGGCCCGGTTCAGCCCGAAGCCCGGCAGGTGCCCCTCGACGGTCGCCTCGTCGAGCGGCGGCGCTGCGGTGGTGACGGCGGTGGCAGTGGTCATCGGCGGCGGTCTCCAACAACTGTCACGGCACAGACCACGTGCTCATTCCTGCCGACGCGGATCCACCCTCCCCTCGAGGGGAAGGGTCGACGCGCGAAGCGCGGCGGGGTGGGGTGACCGCGGGCGGGAGCCCGCGCACGATCCCGATCGCGGCAGCCGGTGCAGGTCTCTCCGCCGCCTGCCGGCGGCGCCACCCCACCCCGGCGGCCTCCGGCCGCCGACCCTCCCCCTCAAGGGGAGGGTGGTCGACCTTCATTCACGTGACATCAGGAGGCCGGGTATCGGGCCCGGCCCCTTACCTCACATCGCGCCCTTTTCCTTGTAGAAGCGCTCGGCGCCCGGATGCAGCGGGACGGGGGAGTTCTTGGCCGCGTCGTCGAGCTTGATGCCCTTCGCCGCGGCGTGGGCGGCGGCCATCTGGTCGAGGTGGTCGAACATCGACTTCGTCATCGCGTAGACGAGGTCGTCGGAGAGGTCGGCGCGGGTGACGAGGAAGTTCTGCACGCCGGCCGTCTGCACGTCGGCGTCCTGGCCGGTGTAGGTGCCGGCGGGGATGGTCACAGCCACGTAGGGCAGGCCGATCTTCTCGACGTCCGCGGCGGGCACCTCGACGACGGTGATCGGCACTGCGCTCGCGAGGTCGCGGATCGAGGCGACGCCGAGGCCGGCCGACTGCAGCGTGGCGTCGAGCTGGCGGTTCTTCATGAGCTCGACCGACTCGGCGAACGGCAGGTACTCGACCTTGCCGAGGTCGTCGTAGGAGAGCCCGGCGGCGCCGAGGATGGCGCGGGCGTTGATCTCGGTGCCAGACTTCGGTGCGCCGACGGAGACGCGCTTGCCCTTGAGGTCGGCGAGCGTCTTGATGCCGGATTCCTTGGAGGCGACCACCTGGATGTAGTTCGGGTAGATCGCCGCGACGGTGCGCAGCCCCTCGAGCTTCTTCTTGAAGCCGGCATCGGCGTCGCCGGCCCAGGCGAGGGCGAGGCTGTCGCCGAGGGAGAAGGCGATCTCGCCCTTGCCGCCGTCGAGGAGGTTGAGGTTCTCGACCGAGGCCTTTGTCGCCTGGGCGGTCGGCCGGGCGTCGGGGATCGATTCCGCGTAGATCTTCGTCAGCGCGACGCCGAGCGGATAGTAGACGCCCGAGGTGCCACCGGTCAGCACGTTGATGAACTCGGCGCGGGCCGTCCCGGCACCCGCGGCGAGGAGCGCGGCGCCCGCGACGGCGGCGACGGCCGCGGAGCGGACGGTCTTCAGGAGGGTTCGTGTCGTCAGCATGGGGGAAGCTTCCTCCGGTGGCGGCACGCCTCGCATCGGCGCGCTCAGGTTGGCGCCGCACGGGGAGCCCGTGCGGCGGAAGCTCGCAGGGTAGGTCGCCGCAGCGCGGCGGCGCAACCCGCCAATGGGCGGAGAGGGTCGGCGTCTCGGCCTGTGGGGCCGCAGTCCTCGCCCGCCAACGCTCACGCACCTTCCCGATACGGTCTCGATATATCTTGACGTCCGATATATCGCGATCTATATCGGCGACATGAAGCACGCATACAGAGGCGGCCCGGGCCACCCCGGGCATCACCACCCCGACCATCATCACGAACACCCCGAGGACGATCGGGAGCGGCACGGCGGTCCCCACCGGGGCCAGCGGCGGGGCGGCCGCCCCTTCGACTACGGCGAACTCCGCCTGCTCGTCCTCGCCCTCATCCGCGACACGCCGCGCCACGGCTACGAGCTGATGAAGGAGATCGAGGAGCGGATGAGCGGCAGCTACACCCCGAGCCCCGGGGTCATCTACCCGACGCTCGCCTGGCTCGAGGACATGGGCTACGCCCGCGTCGAGGCCGAGGGCGGCCGCAAGCGCTTCCACATGACGGCCGAGGGCGAGGCCTTCCTCGTCGCCAACCGCGCCGCCATCGACGCCCTCCTCGCCCGCACCCGGTTCTCCGGCAAGGGCCCGCCGCCCGGCATCCCTGACCCGATCCTGCGCGGCATGGAGAACCTGAAACTCGCCCTTCGGCTACGCCTCCGGGACGGCCCGCCGGACGAAGCCACCGTCGCGGCCATCGCCGCGGCCCTCGATGCAGCCGCCCGGGCCGTGGAGACCAGCCGATGACCGACCCCCGCACCGCCACGAGCACCACCGACGTGGCGACCGAACACGCCGCCCGCTACCTCGTGCAGCTCTGCAAGCATTTCCGCCACAAGTGCCCGGACACCGCGTGGGCCGAGGATGGCAGCATCGGCCACATCACCCTGCCGATCGGAACGTGCCGCCTTGCGGCGACGCCGGCGGCGCTGTCGATGACCGTCAAGGCGCCCGATCCGGCCACCCTCGCGAAGCTCGAGGAGGTCGTCGCCAACCACCTCGTCCGCTTCGCCTTCCGCGAGGAGACGGCGGTCGCTTGGCGCCGCCTCGAGACGGCCGGCTGAGCGGGCCGCGCCGGACCGTCGTGGCGGGCCTCAGATCACCGCCTGCTCGAAATGCGGCCGGCCGGCCGCGACGCGCGCGTAGCCGAAGACCGAGAGGTCGATCGTCCGCCAGCCGCCGGTCGTGATCCACTCCGCCACGGCCCGGCCGACGCCCGGCGCGTGTTGCAGGCCGTGGCCGGAAAAGCCGTTGGCAAACAGGAAGTTGCCGACCTCGGGGTGCGGCCCGACGACGGCATTCTGGTCGAGCGTGTGGTAGTCGTAGTGTCCCGCCCAGGCGCGCTCGAAGCGGATCGCCTCGAAGGCCGGAACCCGTGTCGCGAGGGTCGGCCAGATCACGTCCTCGAAGAGGGCGTAGTCCGGCTCGAAATCGTCGTCGGCCGCCCGCCCGTCGTCCGCCTCCGCGGGCGAGACGCCGCAGATGAAGGTCTCGCCCTCCGGCCGCACGTAGACGCCCGAAGGATCGACGAGCAGCGGCAGCCCCGGCACCTCGTCCCGGCAGCGGAAGACGAAGACGGAACGCTTGCGCGGCTCGACGGCGAGGGGGATGCCGGCGAGTGCCGCCACGTCGCCCGCTTGCGGGCCGGCGGCGTCGACGAGCGTGCCGCACGCGAGGCGCCTGCCATCGGCGAGGCGGACGCCGGTGACGCGGGTGCCATCCCGCTCGATGGCGGCGACCGCACCGTGGACGAACTCGGCCCCCGCGGCGCGGGCGCCGGTCCGCAGCAGCGACAGCAACATGTGGGCGTCGAACCAGCCCTCGCCGCTCCGGCCGAAGCAGCCGGCGGCAAGGTCGTCGGTGGCGAGCCACGGGAAGCGTCCGGCGAGGCCCGCGGGGTCGTAGAGGATGGTGTCGGCGCCCTCGGCCGCCTGCACGGCGTGGTTCGCGGCGAGCACCGCCGCTCCCTCGACCGTGCCGGCGAGGATGAGGTAGCCGCCCTCGCGGAAACCGACGTCGGCGTCCGCCCCGAAGCGATCCTTCAGCGTCCGGATGAAATCGACGCCGAACAGCGACAGGCGGACATTCTCCGGCGTCGAGAACTGCTGGCGGATCGAGGCCGCCGAGAGGGTGGTGGCGGAGCGGGCGTAGGTCGGGTCGCGCTCGATCACGACGACGCGGCCGGGGAAAGCCATCTCGGCCTTGAGAAAGTAGGCAATCGATGCGCCCACCGCGGCACCGCCGACGATCACCACGTCCGCGCTCTCGCCCAGACCCCCGCTCGAGACCCCGACCAAAGTGCGACCTCCCTGCCTCTCGCGCCGCGGCCGGACACTGGCAGAATGGCGCACCGCCCGAAAGCGGCGCCGCCGCGACGAACCGTCCGAGAGGGAGAGGCCGATGTCGATCCGCCCCCGCCGCAGCGTGCTCTACATGCCCGGCTCGAACGCCCGCGCCATCGAGAAGGCGCGGACCCTGCCGGCCGACGCGATCATCCTCGACCTCGAGGACTCGGTCGCCCCCGATGCCAAGGCCGCGGCCCGCGCGCAGGTGGCCGAGGCGGTGAAGGCGGGCGGGTTCGGGGCGCGCGAGGTGATCCTGCGCATCAACGCGCTCTCGACGCCGTGGGGCGAGGACGACCTCGCCGCCGCGGCCGCGGCCGCTCCCGACGCCATTCTCCTGCCGAAGGTGTCGGCGGCCGAGGACGTCTTCGCGGTCGACCGGGCCCTCGCCGAGTTCGGCGCCGCGCCCTCGATCGCGCTCTGGGCGATGATCGAGACGCCGCGCGCCGCCCTCGACCCGATGGCGGTGGCGTCGGCCCGCCGCTCCCCGGAGGGGGCGAGGCTCGCCGCCTTCGTGCTCGGCACCAACGACCTTGCCAAGGATACCCGCGTGCGCCTGGTGCCCGGCCGGGCGCCGATGCTGCACTGGCTCGCCGACGCGGTGGCGGCCGGCCACGCCTTCGGGCTCGACGTCATCGACGGCGTCTACAACCGGCTTGACGATCCCGAGGGCTTCGCCGCCGAGTGCGGCCAGGGGGTCGAACTCGGCATGGACGGCAAGACGCTGATCCACCCGAACCAGATCGAGCCGGCGAACCGCGTCTTCTCGCCCGATCCGGCGGAGGTGGAATTCGCCCGCAGCCTGGTCGCGGCCTTCGCGATGCCGGAGAACGCCGGCAAGGGCGCCCTGTCGCTCGGCGGGCGGATGGTGGAGCGCCTGCACGCCGAGATGGCGGCGCGGACCGTGGCCATCGCGGAGGCGATCGCCGCCCGCGGCTGACGACGCCTCAGGCGCGGAAGCCGGGGATCGCCAGCGGGTTCGCCGTCAACGCCGCCGCGTCTGGCCGGTCCGGCGCGACGCCGCCGGTGAAGGCGTCGAACAGGCCGCGCACGAAAGCCTCCGGCAGGTCGCAGGTGATGAAGACGAGGCGCGTCCGGCGGTCGCCGCCCGGCCAGGACGGCAGCTGCGCCGGCGGGTGCAGGGCGTGCTGCACGGCGTGGACGACGAGCGGCCGGTCCGGGTCCTCGGCAATGCCGACGATGCCCTTCATCCGGAGCAGCTTCGGCCCGTGCGCTGAGCGCAGCAGGTCAAGGAACATGTCGAAGGTCGCCATCGGGATCGGCCGGTCGGTGATCAGCGAGAACGAACGGATCCGCGCATCGTGGCGGTTCACGTCGTGGTCGTGGTCCCCATGATCCTGGTGCCCATGATCGTGCTGCGCCGGGTGACCGTGGGCGTGATGGCCGTGTGATCCGTGATCATGATCGCCGGCACTCGCCCCGCCGGAAGCGGGCCCATGCGCAGCGTGTGATCCATGATCATGGTCGTGGTGATCATGGTGGTGATGGTCATGGTGATGATGATCACCGTGACCGCCCTGCCCCGGCCGGCCGTAGGCTTGCTCACCGAGCCAGCGGGCGACGTCGGGGATCTTCGTCTTCGGGTCGTAGAGGCCGCAGTCGAGCAGGCGCTCAGTGGTGGCCTCGCCCTTCGCCGCCTCGAGGATCGGCGCCGCCGGGTTGAGGGCGGCGAGGCGCCGGCGGAGCGCTGCGCCTGCCGCGGCGCCGCCGGCCATGTCCGTCTTCGTCAGGACGAGCCGGTCGGCGACGGCGACCTGCTTCACCGCCTCCTCGTGGGCGTCCAGCGTCGCGGTGCCGTTGAGGGCGTCGACGAGGGTGACGATGCCGTCGAGGCGGAAGCGCTGCACGAGATAGGGGTGGAGCATGATCGCGTGCATCACCGGCGCCGGGTCGGCGAGGCCGGTGGTCTCGATGACGACGCGCGACAGCGTGGCGATGCGGCCGTTGTCGAGGCCGCGCAGCAGGTTCTCCAGCGTCGAGACGAGTTCGCCGCGCACCGTGCAGCAGAGGCAGCCGGAGGAGAGCTCGATGATGCCGTCGGCTGCGGTGGCGACGAGCAGGTGGTCGATGCCGACGTCGCCGAACTCGTTGACGATGACGGCCGCCTCCTTCAGCGCCGGGTCCGTCAGGAGCCGGTTGAGGAGCGTCGTCTTCCCCGCGCCAAGGAAGCCGGTGAGGATCGTCACCGGGATCGGCGCGCGCCGCCGCGGCGGTTCCGGCACGCGGATCGGCTCGCCGGTGGCCATCAGTTCTGCCGCGACCGCGGGCCGAGCATCGGCGCCGGATCCGCTGCGGCGGCCGGCGCGGTGGTCGGGATCAGCGACAGCGGCACGGAGACGCCCGGCTGCGCCGCCGAGGCGATCGAGCCGACGCCCGGGGCCTGGGGCTGCGGCACGCCCGGCAGGGGCTCGGCGAGCGGCGGCGGCGGGGATGCGGTCGCCGCCGGCACCACCTCGATCGGGGCGGGCGGCGCCGTGCTCGCCACGGGCAGGGCGGCGCCGGTCTCCGTCGGCGGCACGAGAGCCATCAGGGTCGCCGGATCGGGGCCGGGCGTCGCGGCGGGGCCGGTGCGCGGCCGCTGCGGCGGCAGGGGCACGGCGAGCGCGATGGCCGGGCCGGAGGCACCGCCGAGCTTGATCGGCACCGGCGCCATCGTCGAGAAGCGTGCCTCGAGGTAGCTCTTCGGCTTCGCCGGGGCGGCGCCGGGTCCGGCGTTCGCGACGATCAGCCGGTTGCCGGCCTCGGCGATCACGTCGGTGTCCTCGTTCTCGCCGACGGCCGCCTGCTGCTGCTGGCTCTGCTTGCGCTTCGCCCCGCAGACGTATTCGCGGATGCTGACGACGGGCGGGGCGACGGCCGGCGGGGCGAGGCTCGCGAGGGTGCCGCGGCGCAGCGAGGGCTGTTCGAAGGCCTGCGTCAGGACCTTCGCCGCGAACTCGTTGCGCTCGGCGGAGGTGTAGGCGCCGAGCACCACGGCGATCAGCGTGCGGCCGCCCCGGGTGGCGGTGGTGACGACGTTGAAGCCGGAATTGCAGATGAAGCCGGTCTTCATGCCGTCGGTGCCGCGGAAGCGCTCGAGCAGGTGGTTGTGGGTGCGGATCGTCTTCTTGCCGAGCTGCAGGGCGGTGATCCGGAAGAGGTCACGGTGCTCCGGGAACTCGGCGAGGATGGTCCGCGCCAGCACCGCCATGTCGCGGGCCGACGTCACCTGGCCGTCGTCCGGCAGGCCGTGCGGGTTCTCGAAGTGGGTGGCCACCATGCCGAGACGGCGGGCCTCGGCGTTCATCATGTCGACGAACTTGCCCTCCGAGCCGCCGCCGACGGCCTCGCCGAGGGCTACCGCGATGTCGTTGGCCGACTTGACGATGATGATCTTGAGGGCGGTGTCGACGGTGAGCACCGTGCCGACCTTGAAGCCCATCTTGCTCGGCGGCCGGCTCGCGGCGTTCTGGGTGATCGTCACCGGCGAATCCGGCCCGATGCGGCCCTCGCGCATGGCGCGGAAGGTCACGTAGGCGGTCATCAGCTTGGTGATCGAGGCCGGGTACCAGGTCTGGAAGGCGTTCTTCTCGGCGAGCACGGCCCCGGAGGCGGCGTCGACGACGATGTAGGCGCCGATGTCCGCCCGCGCCGGGGTGGCGAGGGTCGCTGCGACGAGGGTGGAGAGTGCCGCGACGGCGATCGCCGCGATCCGTACGACGGAGAGCATCGTCGGGTCGCATCCTTCCTGCGCTCGGGACGGCCGCGGCCGCCGGGGGTCGAAGTCGGCATCCGGTCCGGGTTGGACACCCGATCAATAGCCGATCGGCCGGGCGCTTGGCAAAGCGCCGCCGCCGCCGTGGTGAACGGCCGGTCCGGAAGCGGCCCTTGGTGCGGGCCGGATGCGGCGATTCAGCGGCACCCGAAGGGCGATTCGGGGACGTCGGCCTGCCGGTTGACGCAAGCGCCAGCCCCGCGCAAGGCTCCCCGCCGGACCGGGCGGCGCTCCGCGCGAGCGGCGCTCCGCCGCCCGGCGGCGTGAACGAGGGAGTTTCCGATGGCGGGCGTGCGCGAGACGATCGAGGCGAAGCTGCGGACGGCGCTGTCGCCGGAGGCGCTGACGGTCGAGGACGAGTCGCACCTTCACGCCGGCCATGCCGGCCACCGGCCGGGCGGCGAGAGCCACTTCCGGGTCTACGTGACCGCCGCCGAGTTCGCCGGCCGGAGCCGCCTCGAGCGCCACCGCCGCGTCAACGCCATCTTGAGCGACGAACTCGCCGGCCCGGTCCACGCCCTGGCGGTCCACGCGAGTGCCCCGGGAGAGCCGGGGCGGCGGTAGGGAAACGAAAGAGACGGCAGGGGATCTGCCTCGCGCAACCAAACCTCCCCGTCGTCATTCCCGGCCTTGTGCCGGGAACCCATGCGATGCTGCCGCGGGCGAGGTGTCGGGTTTCGAGCGCGTTGCGCCGGGAGAGGAATGGGTTCCCGGCACAAGGCCGGGAATGACTAACGACAGGGTAGGGCGAGGACGAGAGCGAGGGCGAGAGCAGGCGGAAGGGGGTGATCGCCGGCGAGCCGCCTCACCCCATCACGCGCGCCGGGGGAGCGGGCTGACTGGCGGCCGTCGCCGCACCGCCGACGCCGCCCGCCCCGAGCGGCGTCACCTTCAGGAGCGCGACGCGGTTGCGGTCCTTGCGCAGCACCTGGAAGCGGAAGCCGTGGAAGGTGAAGGCCTGCCGCTCCTCGGGGATCATGCGGGCCTCGTGGATGACGAGGCCGGCGACCGTCGTCGCCTCCTCGTCCGGCAGGTGCCAGTCGAGGGCGCGGTTGAGGTCGCGGATCGGCACCGTGCCGTCGACCACCACCGAGCCGTCGGCCTGCGGCCGCACGCCCTGCACCACGAGGTCGTGCTCGTCGGCGATGTCGCCGACGATCTCCTCGAGGATGTCCTCGAGCGTCACCAGCCCCTGCACCTCGCCATACTCGTCGACGACAAGGGCGAAGTGGCTCTTGCGCTTCAGGAAGGCGGCGAGCTGGTCGGCGAGGCTGGTGGTGTCCGGCACGAACCACGGCGCCGTTGCGATGCTGGCGAGGTCGAGCCGCCCGACGTCGCCGCCGACGGCGGCGAGCGCCCGCAGCAGGTCCTTGGCGTGCAGGATGCCGACGATGTTCTCCGGTCCGCCGCGCCACAGCGGCAGGCGGGTGTGGGGGCTCTTCAGGACGTTCTCGACGAGGCGCTCCGGCGGCTCGTCGGCGTCGAGCGACTGGATCCCCGTCCGGTGCACCATGACGTCGGAGACGTCGAGCTCGGCGAGGTCGAGGAGGCCGCCGAGGCGGTCGCGCTCCACCTTCACGAGCCCGCCCTCGAGGTGCTGCAGATCGACGGCCCCGCGCAGTTCCTCGTGGGCGGAGAGGATCGCCGTCTTGTCGTCGACCCGGACGCCGAAGACGCGCAGGAGATGGCGCACCAGGAACTCGATCGCCATCGTCACCGGCCCGAAGACGGCGACGACGACCCGGATCGGCCGCGCCACCGCGAGGGCGAAGCGCTCGGGGTCGGCGATCGCCCACGTCTTCGGCAGCACCTCGGAGAACACGACGACGAGCACCGTCATGCCGATCGTCGCGTAGGCGACGCCGCCCTCGCCGAAGAGGGCGAGCAGCATCGAGGTGGCGAGCGAGGCGGCGAGGATGTTGACGATGTTGTTGCCGAGGAGCAGCGCCCCGATCAGCCGCTCGCGCGCCTGAATGAGCCGCGAGACCACCGTCGCGCGCCTGTCGCCGCCCTTCTCGATCTGCAGGAGGCGCGACCGCGAGGCGGCAGTCATCGCCGTCTCGGAGCCGGAGAAGAAGAAGGAGCAGGCGAGGAGGCCGAGGATGCCGCCGGCCGTGAGCCAGATCTCCACCTCGCTCATCGGACGGGCTCCAGCGCCCGCTCCGCCGCGAGGAAGGCGCGGACCTCGTCCGCCGGCACGTCGCGGGCGAGGAAGGCGCCGCCGATGCCGGTGACGAGCACGAACACCAGCCGGCCCCGCACCACCTTCTTGTCCTGCGCCATCAGGCCGACGAGCGCCTCGTCGTCCGGCAGGTCGCCCGGCACGTCGAAAAGCCGCGTCGGCAGGCCGACCGAGCGCAGGTGGCGCTCGACCCGGGCGGCGTCCTCGGTGGAACACAGGCCGCGAGCGGCGGAGAAGCGGAAGGCCTGGGCCATGCCGAGGGCCACCGCCTCGCCGTGGACGAGGCGCTCGCCGTAGCCCGTGCCGGCCTCGAGGGCGTGGCCGAAGGTATGGCCGAGGTTGAGGAGGGCGCGGGCGCCGGTCGTCTCGTGCTCGTCGGCGGCGACGACGCGGGCCTTCGCCCGGCAGCTCGTGGCCACCGCGTGGGCGAGTCCGTGCCCGAGCGCCACCACGTCGGCGCCGTTCGCCTCGAGCCAGGCGAAGAAGTCGGCGTCGTCGATCAGGCCGTACTTGGCGATCTCGGCGTAGCCCGCCCGGCGGTGGCGCTCGGGCAGGGTGGCGAGGAGGTCGAGGTCGGCCAGCACCAGGCTCGGCTGGTGGAAGACGCCGACGAGGTTCTTGCCCTGGCGGGTGTTGATGCCGGCCTTGCCGCCGACGGAGGAATCCACCTGGGCGAGCACCGTGGTCGGCACCTGCACCATGCGCATGCCGCGCCGGACGACGCCGGCGGCAAAGCCCGCGAGGTCGCCGATGACGCCGCCGCCAAGGGCAACGACGAGGTCGCCGCGCTCGCGGCGCGCCTCGAGCAGGCCGTCGACGACGGTCTCGAGGCCGCGGAAGCTCTTCGATCCCTCGCCCGGCGGAACCAGGATGGCGTGCGGCTCGAGGCCGGCGGCGGCGAGGCTGTCGGAGAAGGCGGCGAGATGGTGGGCGGCCACGGCCTCGTCGGTGACGATGCTCGCCCGGGCACCGGGGAAGCGGGCGGCGATCTCGGCTCCGGCGTCGAGGCCGCGGCCGATCAGGATGTCGTAGGCGCGCGCCCCGAGGCCGACGGTGACGGTCTCGGGGTCGGCGGCGGCGCGGGCGAGCGCGGGGGCGGGGCTCATCGGACGGTCTCTGCGAAGGGGTGGGGCGGCGTCGGGCGCGTGATCGCCCGCCGACCGGGCGAGGGCGGCGAGGAGGGCGGCGACGACGTCGTCGTGGGCGACGTCGCGCGACTGCACGGTGACGTCCGCCGTGGCGTAGACGGGTTCGCGGGCGGCAAGAAGGCGGCGCAGCGCGCCCTCAGGATCGGCGCCGGCGAGCAGCGGCCGGTTCGACTTGCGCCGCACCCGGCCGATGAGTGTCTCGACGTCGGCCTTCAGCCAGACGGAGACGGCGCGGGCGGCGACGGCGGTCCGCGTCTCCTCCGCCATGAAGGCGCCGCCGCCGGTGGCGATCACCTGGCGGCCGCCTTCCAGCAGGCGGGCGATGACGCGCTTCTCGCCCTCGCGGAACTCCGCCTCGCCGAACTTCTCGAAGATCTCCGGGATGGTCATCGCCGCCGCCCGCTCGATCTCGTGGTCGGCGTCGACAAAGGGCAGCCTGAGGAGGCTGGCGAGCCGTCGGCCGATGGTCGACTTGCCGGCCCCCGGCATGCCGACGAGGACGATCGAGCGCTCGCCGAGGCGGGCGAGGACGCGCTCCACCACGTCGGCGGGGATCGGACGGTGCGTCGGCTGCGTGCTCAAGCGGCGGCGTGCCTCGGGCTGCGGGTCGCTGCGCGGTTGAAGGGGAGAGCGCCGGACCTGTCAAGCGGCGCGGCCGGCCTCCCGCGGCACGCGAGACAGGGCTCGCCCCGGCGCCTCAGCGGTGCACGTCCGCCAGACCGTTCCGCAGCAGCGCCTGCCAGATCTCCTCTGCCGTCTCGGCGAAGGCGAAGAGCGAGAGGTCCGCCGCCTCGATCATCCGCTCCTCGACGAGGCGGGGGAAGTTGATCACCCCCGTCCAGTAGGCCTCGTCGAGGAGGACGATCGGCAGTGGCGGCGACTTGCCGGTCTGGCGCAGCGTCAGCACCTCGAACAGCTCGTCGAGGGTGCCGAAGCCGCCGGGGAAGACCACGAGCGCGTTCGCCCGCATGGCGAGGTGCATCTTGCGCATGGCGAAGTAGTGGAAGCGGAAGGTGAGTTCCGGCGTCGTCCAGGGGTTCGGCTCCTGCTCATGCGGCAGGGAGATGTTGAAGCCGATGGTGGGGGCGCCGGCCTCGCGGGCGCCGCGGTTCGCCGCCTCCATGATGCCGGGGCCGCCCCCGGTCGCGATGACGTTGTCGCGCATCCCGTCGCGCAGGCTGCCCGGTTCGGCGAGGGCGCCGCCGCGCTCGGAGGCGATCCGGCCGAAGGCGCGGGCCGCCTCCCACCAGCGGGCGTGGTTGGCGGGTGCCTCGGGCCCGACGCGGGCGCTGCCGAAGACGACGATGGTGGAGCGCACGCCCCAGGCCCTGAGCGCCTCCTCGGCCTTCTGGTATTCGAGCAGGAAGCGGACGCCACGGGTGGAATCGCCGAGCAGGAAGTCCTGATCGAGCGCCGGCAGCCGGTAGGACGGCGAGGCGAGCGAGGCGGCGTTGGCGGCGGCGGGGTCCTCGGACGGCATCGGGCGGGCGTGCTCCAGTCGCGGCGGGGCCCCGTCTTCGCACGATCGAGCGCATCGGGCGAGCGCATCGGGCGACGCGTGCGGCCCCAGCCGGGACCATCGGCGGCGCAATCTGGCGTTCACCGCCGAGGTATCGTAAGAGGGCGGCGGTGGCCCGGCGGCAACGGCGGCGTGCCCCGATCACGATGCGGGCGTGGCGGAACTGGTAGACGCGCCGGACTCAAAATCCGGTTCTGGTGACAGAGTGTCGGTTCGATTCCGACCGCCCGCACCATTAAATCCCGGGTCGGACGACGCCTGGATCGAACGCCCCACCGGACGGGGGGCGCCGCTTGCGAGTTCCGCGGCTACGGCCGCTCGCCGCGGGCCATCCGGCCTTCGATCTCGTACAGCGCCGGCAGCAGGTCGGCGACGCCGTCGATGACGGCGTGCGCACCGGCGGCGAGCAGGCGGTTGTGAGCGACGTCGCGGCGGGCGGTGAAGTCGGCCGGCGACAGCGCGCGTGTCTCCTCGAGCGACAGGCCGAAGACGTTGCCGGTGACGGCGACGCCGACGGTCCAGGCGCCGGCGTTGAGACCCTCGGCGATGCCGACCTCGGTGTCGTCGACCTTGACGCAAGACCACGCCGGCCAGACGTCCAGGTCGACGAGCGCCTTCCACAGCATCAGCGGGCTCGGGCGGCCGGCGGGGGTATCGCCGGTGCACACCAGCGCGTCGGGCCGGTAGCCCTGGGCGGCGGCGACGGGGGTGATCTCGGCCATGATGTCGTGGGTGTAGCCGGTGGTGGAGCCGAGCTTGACGCCGGCGCCCTGCAAGGCTGCGGCGATCTCGGCCGCGCCCGGCACGAGGTCGGCGTAGCGGGCGGCGACCGCCTTGTTCTTCGGCACGAAGACGGCGTAGAGCGCGTCGATGTCCGCTTCCGACGGGGCGCGGCCGTGCACCTGCTCCCACTCGGCGGCGACCCGCGGCAGCGCCATCAGGGCGGCGATGTGGGGGCGCTTCGCCATCCCCATCGGCCCGCGCGCCTCGTCGATCGAGAGCGTCACGCCGAACTCGGCGAAGGCTTCCACGAAGACGCCCATCGGCGCGAGCGAGCCGTGGTCGACCATGGTGCCGGCCCAGTCGAACACGACGGCCTTCAGATGCCGGAACGCGATCGTCACGAGGCATTCTCCGTTGTCGCCGGCGCGGCGGCGCCGAAGAGGTCGTCCAAGACCTCCTCGGCGATCGCGAACGAGGTGCTCGCCCCGGTGCCGGAGGTGATGACGACGAGGCGCACGCGCGGATGCGGCGTGTCGACCAGCATGGTGCGGTCGGCGGCCGAGGCGTAGGTGCCGGTCCAGCGCTCAGTGACGACCGGCGCCGGGATCGCCAGCACGGCCTGGAGCTCGTCGAGGATGATGTCGTCCACCGCCTGCGGCGCGAACGGGTCCGGCGTCGCGTTGTAGTGGTGGGAATCGCCCACCACCAGCGACCCGTCGGCGCTCTGCACGGCGATCAGGTGGACGCCGTTTTGGAGCGCGTCCGGCTGCTCGGCCACGAGCCGCGCCTTCAGCGCCGCCGCCTCGGGCAGCGCCGCGTAGCCGAGATAGCGGACGAGGCCGAGGTCGGACATCACCGCCGCCGGCAGGCGGAAGTCCGCCGTCGGCGCGGCGACACGCAACATGTGCAGCTTGCAGCGGGTGAGTGCGAAGGCGGCGAGCCGTTCGGGATAGAGCGAGACGAGGTCGTCGCCCGGGCAGACGACGACGCGCTCGGCCGTGATCGCGCCGGTGCTGGTCTCGACCACCGGCGGCGCCACGCCGACGACGGCGGTGCCCCGCCGGAAGACGACGCCGTGGTGATCCTCGAGAAAGGCCGCGAGCTTCGGGATCGCCGTGCGCGATTCGACGCGCAGCTCGTGCGGGCTCCACAGCACGCCGGCGATCGGTTCGCTGGAGAGGACCGGCAGGCGCGCCGCCGCTTCCACCGGATCGAGGAGTTCGCACCCCTCGCCCATCTCCGTCCGCAGGAACGCCTCGAGGACGGCGCGCGCCTCAGGGCGTCGCGCCACGACGGCGAGGCCGCGGTGCTCGACGGCGATGCCGGCCAGTCCGGCGATCTCGGCCCAGACGTCGCGCGAGCGCATCGCGCGCCGCCAGGTAGTGCCGCGCTCCTGGCCGGTGACGGTGACGAAGCCGAAGTTGCGCACCGAGGCGCCGTTGGCGCGGGCGTCGCGGTCGACCACGACGACCGACAGGCCACGGCGTGCCGCCGCCAGCGCGTGGGCGAGGCCGCAGATACCGGCACCGACGATGGCGAGGTCGAACGCTCGTTCGCTCACCGGCGCCGCCACGCCTGGGCACGGCCGAGCAGGCCGCGCGTCAGCACCGTGTAGGCGATGCGCACGGCCGCGGAGGTCAGAAGGATCATCGTCGCCATCGCCGCCGCCGGGGCGATGTCGCCGGCGTCGTCCATGTTGAGCACCGCGATCGCCGCGAGCGTCGTGTCGGGAGAATACAGGAAGACCAGCGCCGACACCGTCGTCATCGCGTTGACGAACAGATAGATGGCGATGTCGAGGATCGCCGGCAGGCAGACGGGCACGGTGACTACCGCAAACGTCCGCCACACCGGCACCTTCAGCGACGCCGAGACTGTCTCGAACTCCGGATCGATCTGCTTCAGCGCCGTCGTCGCGGTGAGGTGGGCGACCGAATAGAAGTGCGAGATCGTGCAGATCACCAGGATCGCCATGCCGCCATAGAGGAAGCCGAGCGGATTGGCCGGATCGTTGAAGAAGAAGATGTAGCCGAGGCCGAGCACGAGGCCGGGCACGGCGAGCGGCAGCAGCGCGAGGAGCTGCCCGAGGGCGCGGCCGGCGCCGAAGCGCGGCGTCTTCTCGATCGCGTAGGCGCCGGTGAAGACGATGGCGGCGCCGAACACGGCGGTGAGCGTCGCCAGCATCAAGGAGTTGCCGTAGCTCGCCCAGCCGCCGCCATCCATGTTGTCGAAGTCGTAGTTCTTCAGGGACGGCGTCAGGTTGTAGGGCCAGAAGGTCGCGAGCGAGGCGAATACCGCCACCGCCAGGATGACGAGGACGGCGAGGGCGATCACGGCGCAGATCGCGAAGAAGGTGAGGTCGACCGCCCGGTTCGGCTTCGGGATCAGCGGCACCGCGCGGGCCGACAGGAGTGCCGCCTGCCGGCGCTGCACGATGCGGTCGCCGACGAAGGCGAGCACCGCCGGCAGCAGCAGCACGACGCCGACCACCGCACCCATCTGGAAGTTCTGCTGGCCGACGACCTGCTTGTAGATGTCGGTGGCGAGCACGTCGAACTGGCCGCCGATCACCTTCGGCACGCCGAAGTCGGTGATGACGAGGGTGAAGACGACGAAGATCGCGCTGATCAGCCCGTAGCGGGCGCCGGGCAGCGTCACCGTGAAGAAGATGCGCCGCTGCGAGGCGCGCAGCGCCTCCGCCGCCTCGTAGAGGCGGGCGTCGGAGATCGCGAGCGCCGTCGTCAGGATGATGAGGGCGTGCGGGAAGGTCCAGAACACCTCGCCGATGACGATGCCGATCGGCCCGTAGATCGAGGCGCCCATCAGCCAGCTCTTGAGCAGGCCCTGGTTGCCGAAAAGGTAGACGAGGCTGATCGCAGGCAGCAGCGACGGCGCCAGGATCGGGATCTGCGCGACCGCCTTGAAGACGCCGCGGCCCGGCATGCAGGTGCGCGTCAGCCCGTAGGCGAAGACGAAGGCGAGGGTCACGCAGATGACCGTCGACAGCGCCGAGATCCAGAGGCTGTTGAAGAGGTTGCCCGCGAGCGCCGGGTCGCCGAAATAGGCGGCGAAGTTGGCGAGGCCGACGAAGGTGCCGTCGTGATCCTCGACCGCCTTGCCGAGCAGCGCGAAGAGCGGCAGCACGACGAACAGGACGAGCGCCACCACGATCGCCACGACGAGCAGGCGCAAGGTGACGTCGTCCCGCGACAGCCGCGGACGGATGGCGCGAGCGTTCGCGGCGCGTCGGTCCGCCGTGGATGCGGCGGCAGTGGTGGCGGTGCTCATGCGCGCGGTCTCAGTGGCCCGTGGCCGGCGGATCGGGAAACACCCGGAGCCGCTCCGGCGGCAGCATCACCGTGATCGTCGAACCCGGGCTGATGCCGAGGTCGCGGACGTCGTTGATGGAGAGGTCGGCCGAGAGATTGAGGCTGGTGCCGACGGCGTGCAGCGTCGTCGAGAAGTGGTTGCCGATGAACTCCATGACGCCGACCTGCATGGAAAGCCGGTTCGGCCGGCCCTCCTCGACGGCGCGCACGACGATGTCCTCCGGCCGGAGGCAGACCGTCACGGCGGCCCCCGCCCCGACGCCCACGCCCTCGGCGAGCGTCAGCGTGGCGCCGCCGACCTCGGCGCGGTCGGTCGCCGCGAGGCGGCCCTTGAGGAAGTTCATCTTGCCGACGAAATCGGCGACGAAGGCCGTCGCCGGCCGGGCGTAGATCTCGTCGGGCGTGCCGACCTGCTCGATGCGGCCGCGGCTCATCACGACGATGCGGTCCGACATCGTCAGGGCCTCTTCCTGGTCGTGCGTCACCATGATGGTGGTGATGCCGAGGCGACGCTGGAGGTCGCGGACCTCGCCCCGAAGCCGCGCCCGCACCCGCGCATCGAGGGCCGACAGCGGCTCGTCGAGCAGCAGGAGGCCCGGCGACAGCGCCAGCGCGCGGGCGAGGGCGACGCGTTGCTGCTGGCCGCCGGAGAGCTGTGCGGGATACTTCTTCGCCTGCTCCGACAGTCCCACCAGCGTCAGGAGTTCCTCGACGCGCTTGGCGATCTCGGCGCGCGGGCGACCGGTGGAGACGAGCCCGTAGCCGACGTTTTCGGCGATCGAGAGGTTCGGGAACAGCGCATAGGACTGGAAGACGATGCCGAAGTCGCGCCGGCTCACGGGCAGGTCGGAGATGTCGCGACCGGCCTGGCGGATGCTGCCGGTGGTCTGGACGTCGAGGCCGGAGATCGCCCGGAGCAGCGTCGTCTTCCCGCAGCCGGACGGGCCGAGGAAGGAGACGAACTCGCCGGGATAGACGTCGAGGTCGACGTCCTCCAGGGCGGTGAACGGGCCGAACCGCTTCGAGAGGCCGCGCACTTCGAGGTAGGGCGCCGGCAGTGGCTTCGCCGGCGCGTGGGGAAGCGGCAGAGGCGGTTCTGGCGCGTGCTGCACGGATCTGTCGAGCAAGGCGGCGACCTCCGGCGGGCTCTGCGAAAGCACCGACCGGCCGGAGGAACCGGCCGGTCGCGAGGTTCGAGGCGGCACCCGCGGTGCCGCGATCCGTGGGGTGTCGCGACTACTTCTTCGGCTCGGACTTGCTGTCGTAGCGCTTCGTCCACTCGGCGAGGATGCGCTCGCGGTTCTCGGCCGCCCACGCGAAGTCGCTCTTGATCAGCATCGCCTCGACGTCGCCCGGCACGAACTCGAGCTTCTCGGCGATGCCCGGCAGCGCGACGATGGCGTAGCTCTGCGCGTAGAGCTTGTTCGCCTCGGGCGTCACGGCCCAGTCGGCGACCTTCTTCGCGGCTTCCGGATGCTTCGTCGTCGCCATGACGGCGGTCGCCTCCATGTCCCAGCCGAGGCCCTCGGAGGGGAGCACGATGTCGATCGGCGCGCCGTCCTTCTTGGTCTTGTTGGCGCGATACTCGAAGGACAGGCCGACGACGTATTCGCCGGCGCCGGCCTGGCGGCAGGGCTTCGAGCCGGAGTGGGTGTAGCTCGCGATGTTCTCGTTGAGGGCGTCCATGAACGCCCAGCCCTTCTCCTCGCCGAAGAGCTGCAGCCAGGCCGAGACCATCAGGTAGCCGGTGCCCGAGGAGGCCGGGTTCGGCATGGTGATCTGGCCCTTGTAGGCCGGGTCGGTGAGGTCGGCCCAGGAGGTCGGCGCCTTCAGCTCGCGCTTCTCCGCCTCGACGGTGTTGAAGCAGACGGCGGAGGCCCACACGTCCATGCCGACCCACGCCGGCGGGTTCGCCGGATCGCGCATCGTCGGCTTGACGGCCTCGAGGCCGACCGGCGCGTAGGGCATCAGCATGCCCTCTTTCTCCAAGAGCATCAGTGAGGTGGCGGCGAGGCCCATGACGACGTCGGCGCGCGGGTTCGCCTTCTCGGCGAGGAGCTTGGCGGTGACGATGCCCGTGGAGTCGCGGACGAAGCGGACGTCGACGTCGGGGTGCGCCGCCTCGAGCGCGGCCTCGTAGGCCTTCAGCTGGTCCGCCTCGATGGCGGTGTAGACGAGGACTTCGGTGGCCGAGAGGGCCGGGCCGGCGACGGCCGCGGACAGGGCGACGACGGCGGCGGACGTGAGGATGTGGGTGCGCATGTGGCTTCCTGCGATCCGGAACGTCGACCGGCCTACCTGTGGCGTCGACGGACCGGGCTCTGATGTTGGAGAACAACGCCAAGACGGTTCCAAAACGAGGGACCATCTCGACCGGCGGCCACGACGACGGGACCAGTAAGGCGCCGACGGTCGGATAACATCGGCAGGTGAAGTCCGTATGACGGCCTCTCGTCGATGGTCTTCGTCGTGCGGGGACAGCGACGGCGACAGGCGACGCCGCGTCGTCCGCGACGGGTCCGGCGGGCGAAGGTCAACGTCCTGTTAACAAGACACGCTAAGCCGTCCATGGGCCGGCGCCCGCGACGAGGCCATCGACGCGGACCGCACCGGCGCGCTCGGCTCGGATGAACCTGTCATGAGGCTCGGAAGGCTCCTGCCGCGCACGACCTTCGCCGTGCTCGCCATGGCGGGCGCGGCGGTCGCGATGCCGACGTCGCTCCAGACCGCCGGACCCGAGCCGAGGCCCTCGCCCGCGAGCGACATCGTCGGGCGGGGACGCATCGAGGCGCGCGACGGCCTCGTCGTGCTCGCCGGACCGGTCGGCGGCGGAACGCTTGCCCGCCTCCTCGTCCGCGAGGGCGACCGTCTGGCTGTCGGCGACGTGGTGGCCGAGTTGCAGGACCGCCGGCTTCGCGCCGCCGCGGCGGCGGTGGCCGAGCGCGATCTCGACGTCGCCCATGCCGAACTCGCGCGCGTCACGGCGCCGGCGAAGGACAGCGAAGTCGCCATGGAGCGGGCGCGGCTCGCGCTCGAGGACCTGATGCTGGAGGAGGCCCGCGCGGATGCCGCCCGGGCGGGGCAGCTCTTCCGTCGCGGCCAGCTCGCCGCCGCCTCGCACGAGAAGATCGCCCGCGCCCTCGTCCGGGCCGAGAGTGCGCGCCGCCACGCCGAGTCGCGCCTCGCCGCCCTGACCGAGGTGAGGGAGGTTGATGCCGCTGCCGCCCGGGCGATGGTCGCCCTCAAGCAGGCGCGGCTCGAGGAGGCCGTCGCCGCGCTCGAGCAGACGCTCGTCCGATCTCCCTGCGCCTGCAGCGTCGTCGATGTCGTCGCCCGCCCTGGCGAAGCGATCGGCGATGGAGGCATCGTCCGTCTCGCCGACCTCGACCATCTTGTGGTGGCCGCGGAGATCGACGAGCGCCAGGTGCTCGGCGTCCGCCTGGGCCAGGCCGTCCAGATCGCCTCGCGCGCCTTTCCGGCGACGATGGCCGGCCGGGTCACGCGCATCGGCACGATCGCGTCTGTCAACGACGAAAGCGCCCCCGACCTCATGCGATCGATCGATGCCCGCGTCGCCGAGGTCGAGGTCACCGCCGAGCCGCCCGCGGTCCTGCCGCCCCTGCTCGGGCTCGATCTGGAGGTGACGATCTCAACCCACGTCGCGGTGGTGCGGCGATGACGTTGCCGCTGTCGACACGCCTCGCGCTGCGGCAGCTCGCCTTTCTCGGACCGAAGCTGATCGGCCCCCTCGCCGGCTTCGGCGTCGCGATCGTGCTCGTCTTCACGCAGCTCGGCTTCGAGAACGCCCTCTATGCGAGCGCCACGGGCCTCGCGCGCGCCGTGGCCGCCGACCTCGTCGTCGTGAACCGGCAGTTCGCCACGATGGCGTTCCCGCAGCCCTGGCTCGATCGTTCGATCCTGCTGGAGGCCGCAGCCGTCCCCGGTGTCGCGGCGGTGGCACCGCTGCAGCTCGCGACGCTGCAGGTCGTCACACCGGACGGGGGCATGGCGAGCGCCTGGGTGGTGGGGGTCGATCCGGACGCACCGGCCCTCGCGATTTCCGGCATCGCCGCGGCCATGCCCCGCCTTCGCGCGACCGGTACCGCGGTGATCGATTCCCGCTCGCGCGAGGGCTATCGCGACGTCGTCGCCACCCTCGCCGGCGGAGCTCCCGCCGCCGTCGTGCTGGCGAGCCCGAACCGGTCGATCGGCACCCGCGTCGACCTCGTCGGCCTGTTCACGCTCGGGCCGACCTTCTTCATCGACGGGACCCTGGTGATGAGCGACTTCACGCTGCGCCGGGTGTTCGGGACGCCGGCGGCGCGCATGTCGCTCGGTCTCGTCACCGTGGCTCCGGGCCACGCGGCGCCGTCGGTCGCCGGGGCGCTCGCCCGGCGCCTAGGGGACGAGGCGCGCGTCTTCACCAAGGCCGAGTTCGTCGCCCGCGAGAGCGACTACTACCGGACGAACACCCCGATCGGCATCGTCTTCCGGATCGGCGTCGTCGTCGGCCTCGTCATCGGAGCGGTGTTCGTCGGCCAGACGCTGGCGGCCATCGTCGAGGCGAGCCTGTCCGAATACGCGGTCCTGAAGGCGCTCGGCCACGCGGACGGCCTGTTCCGGCGCACGGTCGCCCAGGTCGGGCTCATCATCGCCGGGCTGGTGTTCCCGCCGGCGGTGGCCGCCGCCCTCGCGATCTATGCGGTCGCCGGCGGCCTGACCGGGCTCGACCTCGCCCTCGACGGCCGCTCGCTGCTGACGGTCCTCGCGCTGACGCTCGCGACGATGGCGGTGGCGGTCCTCGCGACGCTCGGGCGACTGCGGCGGGCCGACCCGCTCGATCTCTTCGCATGACGGCGGTGCCGGGACCGGCCCCGGCGGCGCGGGGCGAGGGTGGCGACGCCCTCGTCACCGTCACCGATCTTTGCCACACCTACGGGCGGGGCGAGACCAGCCGGACGGTCCTCGCCGGTGTTTCGCTGGTCGTCCGATGCGGCGAGATCGTGCTCCTCACCGGGCCGTCCGGGTCCGGCAAGACGACGCTCCTCACGATCGTCGGCGGGATGCGCCGCTTCTCGGAGGGGTCGGTGATCGTCCTCGGCGCCGAGCTTCGCGGCGCCGGACGGCCGGTGGTCGCCGCGCTCCGCCGGCGTCTCGGCTTCGTCTTCCAGCGCCCGAGCCTGTTGCGCTCGCTCACCCTCGCGGAGAATGTCGCCGTCGCCCTCGCCGTGGACGGCGACGTTCGGCCCGAAGACGGCGACCGGCGAGCGCGGCGGGCTCTCGAGGATGTCGGGCTCGGCGACCGCGCCGACGACCGTCCCGGGGTGCTCTCCGGCGGCCAGCAACAGCGGGTCGCCGTGGCGCGCGCCATGGTCCGTGCCCCGCGGCTCGTCCTCGCCGACGAACCGACCGCCGCCCTCGACGGTGCCAATGGCCGCAGCGTCGTCCAATTGATGGTGAGTCTCGCCCGCTCGTCGGGCGCGGGCGTCCTGCTGTCGACCCACGACGAGCGCATCTTCGACCTCGCCGACCGCCGGCTGCACCTCGTCGACGGCCGCCTCGTCGGCGGATGAGGCGCCGCGAACGCCCGCGCCGCACCACGCGCCGGCCGGTCACGTCCTCGTCGCCGGCGTCGGACGCAGCGCTGTCATCTGGCCATGCTAACCGGTCGTGGTGGCATCGCTTCGGACGCTCCCGCCGCGGGGAGCGCCGTGGCGGGCGGGGGAGCACCATGTCCGATCTCGACGCGGGCCTCGAGCCGCTCGCCAGGCTGCGGGTTCTGTGCGGCGAGATCGCCCTCGGCCGCTACGACCAGGTGGACGCCCTGCTCGCCATGACCGGCGACACCTCCATCCCGGAGCCCGTGCGGCAGCTGGCGGAAGATTTCGGCATGATGCTGGTGCGGATCGAGGCGCGCGAATTCAACCTCGCCGGCACGCTGAAGGAGCTCGAGGAGGCGAAGAAGGAGCTCGAGATCGCCAACGCGCGGCTCGCCGGAGACAACCGGGCCCTGTCGGCCGAGGTCGACCGGCTGCGCATCCGCATCGATGTGCTGTCGCGCGATCGCGAGGTGCGGGAGATCAGCGAGACCGACTACTTCCGTTCGCTGCAGGACCGCGCCCGCGCCCTGCGCGACCGTCCACGCTGACGGCAGCGCCGCCCGATGACGCGCATCGTCGCCTTCCATTCCTACCGCGGCGGCACCGGCAAGACCAACGTCGCCGCCAATGTGGCGGCCGAGCTGGCGCGCCGCGGCCGGCGGATCGCGGTGGTCGACGTCGACATCCAGTCGCCGGGCATCCACGTGCTGTTCGGCCACGACCCGAACGCCGGGGCCACCCTTAACGACTTCCTGTGGGGCCGCTGCCGCGTCGAGGAGGCCGCCTTCGACGTCACCGCGGTGGTCGAGACCAACGGCTCGGGCGGCAGCGGGGGGCAGGGCCAGCTGCGGCTCGTCCCGGCGAGCGTGCGCACGGCCGACATCGCCCGGGTGCTGAAGGAGGGCTACGACGTCGAGATGCTGAACGACGGGCTGATGGCGCTCTGCCGGCAGCTCGACCTCGACTACCTCCTGATCGACACCCACCCCGGCATCAACGAGGAGACGCTGCTGTCGATCGCCATCGCCGACGTCGCCCTCATCCTGCTGCGCCCCGACCATCAGGACTACCAGGGGACGGCGGTGACGCTCGAGCTGGCGCGCCGGCTGGAGGTGCCGCGCATCCTCCTCGTCGTCAACAAGATGCATCCGGAGTTCGACGCGGCCCTCCTCGCCGCGCGGATCGCCGAGACCTATGCGGCCGACGTCGGCGCCACCATCCCGATGAGCGACGACATCCTGCGGCTCGGCAGCGGCGGGCTGTTCGCCCTCGCCGATCCGGCCCATCCCTTCAGCACGCAGATCCGCCGCCTCGTCACCGCCGTCGACGGCTGAGGCGGGTCAGCGTCCGCCCAGCGCCGGCAGCAGCCGCGTCGCAAGGTCGGTCGCATCGCGCGGCCGGTCGCCGCGCCGGAACGACAGCGCCGCCGCCAGCGCCGCCCAGCCGACGGGGTCGAGCCCCTCGATCGGGGCGGGGACCATCCCCCGCTCCTCGGCCACCTCCGCGGGCCGGCGGTCGTAGGGATGCCGTCCCGTCAGCACGAGGTAGGCGATGCACCCGAGGGCGAAGACGTCGTCGCGCGGGTCGCGCGGCTCGCCCCGCGCCATCTCCGGGCTCGCATAGCCCGGCGTCAGCGCCTCGAGGCCCGCAGGATCGAAGCCGGAGCCGCGCAGGGCCGTTGCGACGCCGAAATCGAGCACCTTCGTGTCGCCATCGGCGCACAGGAAGACATTGCCGGGCTTCAGGTCGGCGTGGACGACGCCGCGCGCGTGGGCATAGCCGATGCCCGCGAGCAGGCCGCCGACGACGCCCGGGACGCGGCCGGGCTCGAGCCTGCCCCCCGGGCTTGCCCGCAGCGCGACGTCGAGGGTGTTGCCGAGCAGGAGCTCCATGACGAGGAAGGCGTTCTGCCCGTCGCGATCGAAGTCGAAGACGACGCAGATGTTCGGGTGCGCCAGCGCCTGGACCTTGCGCGCCTCGGCCTCGAGAGCCCGCAGGGCGTCGGGGTGCTGACGGAAGTCGGACGACAGCACCTTCACGGCGACATAGGGCTGGGGATCGAGCGCCTCGAGCCTCCGCCGGTCGACCGCGCGGTAGACCCGCCCCATGCCGCCGGTGCCGATCAGGACGTCGAGCACGAAGCGGTCGCGCAGCATGTCGCCGAGAGCGAGGGGGGCGGGATCGGCCGCCGCGACGGCGAGCGGGCGCATTTCCAGACGCTCGCCGGCCCGGCTCGCCTGCTGGCGCAAACGCATGCTGTGGAAGTCCGAGAGCGCGGCGTCGATCTGCCGGTTTTCGAGGCGGTCGCGATCCGCACGCCGCGAACCGTCGCGGAACCGTTTGAAGTCGTTGACGAGCGAGGCCGTGACGACGTCGTCGACGCGGCTGTGGAGGCCCGCCGGCTCGCCGGTTTCGGCGGCGCGGGCGGAGGACGCCGCCCCGCCCGCGGCGGTCGCGACTCCCGCCTGGGCGATGAGAAGGCCGGCGATGTCCGCCGGCAGCCGCCCGGTCGCGACGTCGTCGGCGAGCTCCGCGCGGAGTTCCTCGCCGGTGGCGGCGTGCGCCTCGAGTTCGCTCGCCAGCTGCTCGAAGCGGGTGCGGCCCCCCAGGAAGGCCTCGAGCGCGCTGCGGATCTGATGCGACGTCGCCATGGAAAGCCGTCCGTCTTCAAGCCCGCCGCGCCCCGCCGCCTGGCGCGAGCGGGCGCGAGAACGGGCGGGACCGGATGCCGTAGCGGCGCAGCTTCTCGACCAGGCTGCGGCGGGAGATGTCGAGGAGTTCCGCTGTGCGAGTCTGGTTGCCGCCGACCTCGCGCAGCTTCGCCTCGATCAGCGTGGCCTCGAAGCGCTCGACCGACGCCTTGAGGGATCCTGTCTCGCCTTCACCGGCCACTGCCAGCGGCAGATAGGTGATGTGGCCGGCGAGTTCGGCCGGCAGATGGGTGAGGTCGACGCGCTCGCCCTCGTCCACCATCAGCACCGCACGCTCGATGATGTTCTTCAGCTCGCGGACGTTGCCGGGGTACCGCCAGCGCACGAGGGCGTCGAGCGCACGCGGCGTCAGTGCCGGCGTCGGCCGCCCGCACGCCTGGGCGGCACGCGCCAGGAACGCCTCCGCGAACTGCACGACGTCGGACGGGCGCTCGCGCAGCGGCGGCAAGGTGATCGGAAAGACGCTGAGGCGGTAGAACAGGTCCTCGCGGAAGCTGCCCTCGGCGATCTTGCGCTTGAGGTCGGCGTTGGTGGCGGCGATGACGCGGACGTCGATCTTCTCCGAGCGGGTGTCGCCGACCCGCCGGACCTCGCCGTCCTCGAGGAGCCGCAGGATCTTCGACTGCAGGCCGATCGGCATGTCGCCGATCTCGTCGAGGAAGAGCGTTCCGCCGGCCGCCTCCTGGACGAGGCCCTTCTTGTCGGCGATGGCGCCGGAGAAGGCCCCGCGGCGGTGGCCGAACAGCTCGCTCTCGAGCAGCGCCTCGGGCAGGCTTGCGCAGTTCTGGGCGATCATCGGACGCGCCGCGCGCGGGCTCGAGGCGTGGACGAGGCGCGCGAACACCTCCTTGCCGGTGCCGGTCTCGCCGAGGAGCAGCACGGGCACCCGCGAGCCGGCAGCGCGGCGGGCGAGGTCGAGGGAGACCCGGATCGCCGGGCTGTCGCCGATCACCGTGGTGCCGGCGGTGGTGGCCGAGACGGCGGTCCTCAGCTCGGTGTTCTCCTCCGCGAGCTCCGCATTGGCGCGGTCGAGCTGGCGGATCAGCTGGCGGTTCTCCTCGAACATCCGGGCGTTGGCGATGGCGGCGGCGCCGTGGGCGGCGAGCGCCTGCAGCGACCGCTTGCAGGCCGGCGGCAGCGGGCCGGTCCCGCCGTCCACGGGCGGGCGGACGTTGACGAGCTGCAGCACGCCGAGCGTGGCGGCATCGGCGTTGCGCAGCGGCAGGGCCGTGAAGGTTGCGGTGCGCCGGCCGCCGTAGCGATCGTCGTCGTAGACCGCTCCGAACTCGTAGCCGCTGTAGGCATAGACGTCGGGGATGTCCACGACGCGGCCGGTGATGACGGCGAACGCGCTCGGATCGGTGAGGTTGTAGCCGCCGTCGGGCTTGAACAGCTGGATCGTCCGGGCGGCGGCGGGGTCGCTCTCGCCCTCGTGGCGGGTCTGGACGCAGTGGAGCTCGCGGCCGACCCGGTCGAGCAGGAAGATGCGGGCCGTCTCGGCGCCGGTGAGCCGCCGGGCCGCCGCGATGAGGCCGGCGAGCAGCGTCTCCAGGCGCCGCTCGGTGGCGAGCGCCGCCGTCAGCTCGAGAAGGTCCTCCGCGACCACACCCTCGCCCGCCACCGGCGCCGGTCCGTGCATCGCCCGGTCACGCCACGGCCGCGACGGGTTCGGCGTCGACAAGGTCCGGGCCGTCCGCTTCCCGGACCGGCGCCGGACCGGCGGCAAGGCCATCGGCGGCCGCCGACACGGCGAAGCTCCCGTCGGTAGCAACGGTGATCTCGAGATCGCCGAGCGCGCCACCGTCCGTCATGCTGGCGAGGATGGTGGTGGAGACGGCCGGCAGGAGAGTGCGGCGGATGATCTGGTCGACGGCGCGGGCGCCGCTCTCGACCTCCGTGGCGCGGGCGCTGATCGCCTCGACGACGGCGTCGGAGTAGCGGCAGGCGATCTTGTGGCTCGCCTCGATGCGGCGGGCGACGCGCTCGAGCTTCAGGCGCGTGATGGCGGCGAGTTCGGCCGCGTGCAGCGGCAGGAACGGCACGATCTGCATGCGCGCGAGCAGCGCCGGCTTGAAGTGGCGGCTGAGGATCGGGCGGATCGCGGCGGTGATCGTCTCCTGGGTCGGCGGCTCGTCCGCGAGCCCGAGCTCCGTGATCACGTCGGTGGCGAGGTTGCTGGTGAGGATCATCACCGTGTTCTTGAAGTCGACGACCCGGCCCTCGCCGTCCGAGAGGGTGCCCTTGTCGAAGACCTGGTAGAACAGGTTCATCACCTCGAGGTCGGCCTTCTCCACCTCGTCGAGAAGCACCACCGAGTAGGGCCGCTGCCGCACCGCCTCGGTGAGCACGCCGCCCTCGCCGAAGCCGACGTAGCCGGGCGGCGAGCCGACCAGCTTCGAGACGGTGTGCTTCTCCTGGAACTCCGACATGTTGATCGAGATGAGGAAACGCTCGCCGCCGAACAGGAGATCGGCGAGCGCGATCGCGAGCTCGGTCTTGCCGACGCCCGAGGGGCCGACGAACAGGAACACGCCCATCGGCTGGTTCGGGTCCTGGATGCTGGCCTTGGCGGCACGCAGGCTCTCCTCCAGCGCGGCGATGGCGTGGTCCTGGCCCTTGATGCGGCGCGACAGGTCCGCGCCGAGCGAGAGCAGCGAGGCGGCCTCGTCGCGCATCATCCGCCCGACGGCGATGCCGGTCCAATCCGAGATCACCTCGCCGACCGCATCGGGCGTCACCTCGAAATGCACCAGCGGGTCACGCCCCTGGACGCTGGCGAGAGTGGCGAGCGCGGCGCCAAGGTCGGCCGCAGCGGGGGCCGTGCGACCTTCGTCGGCCGCGCGCTCCGCGTGGGCATTCACGCCCTCGCTCCCGGGCGGCACGGCCGTCTCGCCCGCTGCGGCGGCGCCGCGGCGCAGGTCCAGCAGCCCGTCGACCAGCGCCCGCTCCTGCGACCAGCGCGCCTCCAGGGCGGCGATGCCGGCCTCCAGCGTGGCGATCCGCTCGTCGATCTCGGCGATCCGGCCCGCGACGTCGACGTGCGAGGTGGCCGCGTCGCGCTCGAGGGCGTCGCGCTCGCGCTTCAGGGCGGCGGCGGCCTGCACCTGCTCGACGAGCGCCGGCGGGCGCGTCGACAGGCTGAGGCGGACGCGGGCGGAGGCGGTGTCGAGCACGTCGATCGCCTTGTCCGGCAGCTGCCGGCCGGTGATGTAGCGGGCCGACAGGTTGACGGCGGCGGCCACCGCGTCGTCGCGGATGTAGATGCCGTGGCTCTTCTCGTAGGCGTCGCGCAGACCGCGCAGGATGGTGACGGCTTCCTCGGGCGAGGGCTCGTCGAGCTTGACGAGCTGGAAGCGGCGGGCGAGCGCCGGGTCCTTCTCGAAGTACTTCTTGTATTCCGACCATGTCGTCGCCGCGATGGTGCGCAGCTCGCCGCGGGCGAGGGCCGGCTTCAGGAGGTTCGCCGCGTCGCTGCCGCCGGCCGCGCCGCCGGCGCCGACCAGCGTGTGCGCCTCGTCGATGAACAGCACGATCGGCTTCGGCGAGGCCTTCACCTCCTCGATGACGCCCTTCAGGCGGTTCTCGAACTCGCCCTTCACGCTGGCGCCGGCCTGCAGCAGGCCGAGATCGAGCCCGACCAATTCGACGTTACGCAGGAAGTCCGGCACGTCGCCCTCGACGATGCGCAAGGCGAGGCCCTCGACGACGGCCGTCTTGCCGACGCCGGGATCGCCGACGCAGATCGGGTTGTTCTTGCGGCGGCGGCTGAGGATGTCGACGATCTGGCGGATCTCGCGGTCGCGGCAGAACACGGGGTCGATGCGCCCCTCGCGCGCCTGCGCCGTGAAGTTGACGGTGAAGCGGCCGATCATGCTGTCGGGATCGGGCCCAGACGGCCCCTCGCCGCGCGGGCCGGCCGGCGCGGCGGCGAGCGTCGTCGCCTCCTCGCGCGAGCCGGCCGTCCACTCGGCGAAGCGGCGGACGAGGTCGTCGCGCGAGATCGTGCGCAGCTGCGCGGTCCACTCGTCGTTGCCGGTGCGGCCCGCGGTCAACAGCAGCGCCAGGAGCACGGCGCCGGAGCCGATCTTCGCCATCGCCAGCTCGACCGAGGCGGCGAGCCACGCGTCCGACAGGAGCGCGACGAGCAGCGGCGAGAACACCGGCCGGCCGGTGTTGCCGATCTTCTGGCTCTCGATGGCGCGCTGCAAGGACTTGCCGAAGGCCGCGCGGTCGATGCCCGCGCGGGACAGGATCAGGGCGAAGTCGTGGTCGCTCGCGTCGGCGAGACCCGCGACGAAGTGCTCGGGCGTCACCTCGTAGTGTCCGCGCGAGACCGCACTGCCGGCGGCGCCCTCGAGGACGCGCCGGCAGAACGGCGACAGGCGGTCGAACAGCTTCCGAAGATCCAGCTCGATCATGATCGCCCCCGCGCTGCCGCCCGGACGGCGGCCAAGGTCTTGGAACCTCACGAAAGCGCGCTTCAATGAAGCCGCCGTGACGCTCGGGCGAGAAACGGGGCGCGGCCGCCGTGGCCGCGCCCCCGGTCGGTCTGCGCCGGGATCAGCCCTGGACGGGCTTGCGCCAGTCGTCGCTGCCCTCGGTGTTCGCCTTGCCGTGCGACCAGGTCACCTTGCGATAGACGAAGGCCCAGTCTTCCATGTGGACGAAGTTGGCGTTCGCCGGGTCGAGCGCATTCGGGATGTAGCCCTTGCCGTCGACGAGCACGGCGTCTTCCCACTTGATGGTGAAGTACTTCTCCTGGATGCCGGCGGTCGACACCCGGTAGAAGTTCGCCTCGATCTGCAGGACCTCGCCGGTGGCGAGCGCCTGCCAGAGCAGCGGCGAGGCCTTGTCGAACTGCTTGGTGAAGCTCGTCGGACGGTGCGAGCGGATGCCGGTCGGCTGGCCCGACTGCGGGTCGGTCGGCACGGTGACGTTGGTCATCAGCGCCTGGATCAGGCACTCGTTCTCGTGACCTTCCTGATAGGTGTTGCCGACGCTGTCGCTGGTGAAGGCGTTTTCGCTGATGTTGCCCTGGGTCGCGCCGGTGATGCTCATGTAGGCGGGAGTAGGCATGGCTCGCTCTCCTGAAGAATCCGGTGCCGTGAACGGCGCCCGGTCCTGCGCAAGCGGCGAGCCAACCTCGGGATTCGGAGATTGTTCTTCGCCTTCAGAGACTTGGCCCTGAAGTCGAACCGTCAGAATTGAGCCGGACTGAGCGGAGACCTGCGCATCAGGGCCGGGACGACGGACCCGTGCTCACCCGCGTCGACGCGGTGGACGATCCCCTCATCGCCCATTCAAAGGAGACTGACCTGCGTCGACCAGGTGCCCGAGATGCCGGTGAGGCCGGCGGGGCGGCGGGCCCGGACCGGCATCAGCGACGCGAGCTCAGGCCCCCAGGCAGTCGCGAAGAGGTCGCCGGCGTCGCGCCCAGGCGCCGTCGGATCGACGGCGTCCCAGCCGCGACCGTCGTGGAAGGCGACCCAGGCGTGGCGCTGGCGGATCGCCCCGGGCGCCGCCCGCGCCAGCGTGTAGCCGAGGACGAAGCGGGACGGGATCGACCGCGCCCGCAGACGCCAGACGAGGAGCCGCGCGAGTTCCAGGCAGCGGCCGCGGCGGTCGCGGAGGAGGTGGTCGAGGGGCGCTTCGTCGCCGTCGGGCCACGGTTCGAAGCGCCAGCCCGCGAGGAGGCGGCGGCACTCCTCGCGCACCGCTTCCGCGCTGTCGCGGCAGGGAGCCTCCGCCGCTGTGCTGGCCGGGGCATCCTCCGGCATCGCCAGATCCGCGCGGCCGTAGGGCTCCGCCGGAAGCCCGCGGCGCTCCCCGGCGATGGCGAGGTGCATGGTGACCGAGACCCGCGTCACCGGCCGGCCAAACGACGCCCGCCGAACCCTGTTGCCCCACGCGTCGCGGAGGTCCTCGATCGCGGAGGGCGGCGGCACCACCGACAACTCCGCGAAGCGCGTGCGCGGCACCTCCCAGGGCGCGGGCGACAGCCGGAGTTCGAGCTCGAGGCCGGCGACCGCCGCCGGAAAGGCGTAGGTGGCCGCATGGACGACGCGGACCGTCACCGCCCGGCGGCACCGCTGAGGCGGAGGGTCAGCTCGAGGAAGGCGCGCGTCGCGCGATCGAGCGCCGCCTCGCCCTCGAGGAGGAACGCCGTCGTCTGCACCCGTCCCTGACCGCCCACGTGGTAGTGGACGACGGCCCGGCCGTTGAGGTCGCCGCCCCCGGCCGGCTGGATGGTGACGAGGAGCTGGAGCTCGCGTCCGTCCTTGAGGATGCGGCGGCTGATGCCGTCGGCATCGGGCGGCGGCTGGCCGGTCGCCGCGATCGGCAGGATGGCGTGGCGCACCGCCGCCCTGACCGCGGTTTCGAGGACGCCGGGTTCCACGGTGAGCGGGCGCCAGGGTGCTGCCGTCATCAGCCGGGATCCCTGGAAAGCGCGGCGAGCGCGGCGGGCAGGGCGGCGAGGACGTCGTGCCAGCCGCCGGGACGCTGCTGCCGGCAGACGGTGATGCTCGGAAACCAGCGGGAGCGGCTGTCCGGACGCGGGAGCCAGGCCCAGCCGTGCCCGGCGGCGATGAGTGCCACACCCGGCTTGCCGAGGGCGCCCGCGACGGCGAGGACGGCGCCTTCGACGCCCACCAGACCATCGAGCACCGCGGCGGCGGCGACGAGGTCCGCGAGATCGCGGAGGTGGCGTCCGCCGTCGACGATCGCCGGGTGCGCCGCGAGCTGGTGGCGGTCCTCGCCGGTCGTCAGTCCGATCAGCGTGCCGCCCGTCGTCAGCACCCCGGCGAGGGTTTCGAGCGACGGGCCGGCGTTGCCGTCGCCCCAGGCGAGCCCGATCCACGGCTTCGGATAGGCCTCGAGGGCGGCCGCCCACGCCGCGGCCCGCTCGGGTTCGGGGCTCGGCGCGGGGACCGGCGGCGGCTCGGCGCCCGCCTCGGTCGCGACCTCCGGTGCTGCGACGAGGGCGAGGAGCGTCGCACCCTCGGCGGGCGGCGAGGCGAGGGGCGCAAGGGGCGATCCGGGCCCGATCACCGCGCCCACATCGTCGCCATAAAGGGCGAGCGACCGCCCGAGACGGGTGGCGAGGGCCGCGGCGAAGCGCAGGTGGACGAGGGTCTCGGCCAGATCGTGACCCGGCGGCACCACGAAGCCGTCGACGGTCGTCGCATCGAGGCCGGACCGCGGCCAGGCCTCAGCGAAGCGACCGGTGGAGAGCAGCAGCGCCTGCTTCAGGCGGACCACACCCGGCGAGGCGTCGGGGCGCCCGGCGAGTTCCGTCACGACGGTCAGGGCCTGCTCGAAGCGCCCGGCGGCGCGCAGCACGCGCGCGAGCGCCGTGAGTGCCTCTGCGTCGCCGCCCCGCCGGCGGGCGAGTTCGGCGAGGGACGCGATCGCCTTCTCGGCGCTGCCACGGGCGAGCGCGATGCGGCTCCACAGTTCGTTCGGCTCGACCCGTTCGGGCGCCGCCGCGAGCACCTGCTTGATCTCGGCTTCCGCCTCGTCGAGCCGTCCGGCCTCCGCCAGCCGCGCCGCGAAGCCGATCCGGGCGCGAAGGTCCGCCGGTTCGGCGAGGCGGGCCCGCTCTGCGGCGGCCAGAGCCGCCTGGCGCCGGCCGCGGGCCGCCAGAAGCGTCGACAGGTTGAGCTGGGCGTCGAGGTGCGCCGGCGCCACCCTCGTCGCGCGGACGAGCAGGCGCTCGGCGGACCCCGTGTCGCCCTCGGCCATCGCCACCGCGGCGGCGAAGGCGAGGACGTCCGCATCCTCGGGCGATCCCACGATCAGCGCCTCGGCGTGGGCGACGGCCTCTGCGAGGCGGCCCGCCTCCAGGCACATCTGGCCGAGCGTCAGCCGCCGCCGCCCGTCGCCCGGATCGAGGGTGCAGGCGTGCGCCGCTGCCGCCAGGGCCGCCTCGACGGCGCCCGTCATCTGGTGGGCGATCGCGAGGTTCGAGGCGATCTCCGCCCTGTCGGGGAAGGCGGAGGCCGCCGCCGACAGCACCCGCACCGCCGCCGGCCCGTCATGGCGCGCGATCGCCGCGGCCCCCAGCAGATTGAGCGCCTCCGCATCGACGGGGTTTCGCGACAGCACGCCCCGCGCGATCGCCTCCGCTTCGAGGATGTCGCCGCGCGGGATGAGCCCGGCCGCCGCGGCGAGCCGCTCCGCGTCGCTGACAGGCCGGATGTCGAGGCTGGCGGCGCTTCCCGTCATCGTCAGCCGACGCTCACGCGCTGCGCGTCGAGGCGGATGTCGGTGGCGGCCGTGAGCACCGCCACGCCGGCATGGCTCGTCAGCGTGCCGCTGACCCGCTGGGAGACGGCGGCCGCCTCCTGGATGTCGCTGCCCTCGACGATGGAAACCCGCGTGCCGACCTTCGAGGACTGGGTGACAGCCGCCGTCTCCTGGGACTGGACGGTGATGCGCAGCCGCTGGCCGGCCACCGTCATCAATCGCCCGAGCAGCGTCGCGACCTCTGCGACGAGGTTCGCGGTGCGGGTCTGGACGGAGACCGACGGCGCCGCCGCCTGCAGCTCCCGTCCAGCCGCGAGGCGGACGACATCGGCGCCGACGACGAGCTCATCGCAGTCCGCCGGCGTCACGGCGAGCGCGGACGGCTGCGCCCGCACGAGCACCGCGAGCACGAAGGTGTCCGGGCCGGCCCGGCAGAGCAGAACCGTATCGCCCGGCTCGGGAGCGACCAGGCAGCTCGCGGCTCGGGTGACCGTCGCCGGCCCCTCGGCGGTCGCCACGACGATGCCGGGCGTGCTCGACAGGGTCGTGCCGAAGCAGAGGACCGGCGAGGCCTCGGCGGCCCGCGGCAATGGCCGCGCCGCTTCGGCCCGGCTGATGATCGGTGAACCCAACGCTCCCTCCCCTTCTCGCGCTGTCAGGCGAAGCTCGCAATGCCGCAGAAATAGCTCAGCGTCCCGCTGTTCTTCGAGAACAGCCCGCTCTTCGCGATCACGACGGCGTCGTCGTCGGACTTCAGCGCCGCGACCTCGTCCTGCGTAATGCCACCCTTGTATTCGTACGAGCAGAACTTGATGTCGGCGTTGACCATCTTCATGTCGGAGCCGAACACAAGCTTGCTGTCACTGGCCGACATGAACTTGAAATCGGTGGTCCCCATCTTGACGATCGGACCGACGACGGACTTGTGATCCATCCCGAGCACCAGCGTCGAGTTGATGCCCATGATCATCTTGCTGTCGAACGGCGACGCGATCTTGACGTCGCCGCCCAAGATGATCTTCGTCGTGATGCTGATCGCGATGGTCAGCTCGGTGGAGATCTTGGCGACGAACAGCGCGTTCAGATAGTACTGCTTGCTGCTTGCGTATTTCGTCGTCGTCTCGTCGCCGTAGAAATAGGACGTCTTCGTGCCGTGGAACTCGTCGGTCGAGTTTCCATAGGTGATCTTGCTGGAGTCGCCGTAGGTCGCCTCGCTCAGGGGGCCGTAGGCGGTCTGCTTGATGTAGTTCGAGGCGGTCAGAACGATGTCGGCGACCGGCGCCGTGTCGGACTTGGTGGCCGAGCCGGCGGTGATCTTCACGCCCTTGGTGGCGAGGAGCGAATAGACGCCGTCCGAGACCTCGTGGGTCGAGTCGCCCGTTGTGGTCTTGGTGGCGTGGCCCTTGCCGAATTTCGACAGCGAGGCGCCGAGGATGTTCTCGTTGCGATCCTGGTTCGTGAAGACGAGGACGCCGTTGTAGCTGCTGGTGTGGGAGGTCGGCGTCGTCGCGGCGGAGGAGCGCTCGTTCGACGTCTGCTTGCCGCTGTCCTTGGCGGCCTGCTCCGGATCGACGTCGGAATAGCTGACCGTGCTCGTGGTGTACGGCACGTTCGGGACGATGCTCTCCTCCTCGGGGATGTAGGACCCGAGGCGCACGTAGCAGCCGGTCCGTGGCGCCGCGCCCGGGGCACTTGGCACGTCGAAGCGCGTGTAGATCTGCGAGACCGTCGTCACCGCGTCGCCACCGCTGTCGGCGTGCGGCGTCGGCGGCAGGCCCGCGGCGACCGGGATGTCGTCGACGGCCACCGGTTCGTCCGGGGAGACGGCATCCGCCTGGAATGCAGAGGGGCCGTCGGGGGCGAGCAGGGCGGACGCCACCTCGGCGTGCGTGGTCGCGGGCAGGCCGGCCGAGGCGGTGGACTTCGCCATTGCCGCGGCGAGCCCGTCGTTGATCTCGAACAGGCTGCCGGATGTGCTGCGGATGCGGTTGAAGACGTTGCTGTCGCTGGTGACGACGTCCGGGTTGAGCGCGTTCGGCAGGGCCCCGACGATGATCGGCCGGTCGGGGTCGCCGTTGAGATAGGAGACGACGACCTCGGTCCCCTTCAGGAGCGGGAAGTGGAAGCCGGAGTCTGCCGGTCCGGCATAGGGCTGGGCACGCCGGATGGCGGTGCTCGCCTTGCCGTCCGGCGCGTTCGCCTCGTCGTAGGCGAAACGGAGCTTGTAGCGGCCGCTGTCGTCGATCTCGGCACGCTGCCCGTTCCCCTGGGCATCGATCTGGGCCGTGAACAGGCCGCCGAGCCGCGGGATCGGCGTCGCGCGGCGCGGGCGGAACGCGGCCTCGAACTTCAGGCAGGTGACCGTGTTCGAATACATCCGCGTGTCGCTGCCGGGCGTGTAGGCGAGCGGATTGGGGACGGCCGCGGCGTGGCGCGCCTCGACGACCAGATAGCGTCCCTCGAGTGCCATGTTCGGGTGCTGCGCAAGATCGAAGAAGGTGCCGGGGCGTAATTGCGGAGCCGTGCACTCGCCGCGGAAGACGATGCGGCGGCAGCCGATCTCCTCGGCGCGGATGCGCGCGAGCGCGTTGCCGCGGTCGATCGAATCGAAGTTCGTGCCGTGCTCCACGACGACGCCGGGCCCGTTCCCGTCGATCGCCGCCTGCACGAGGAGCTGCATCGCCGGCGTCGATTCGCTGTAGTCGCGCAGGAAGATCTTGCCGGGGGTGAGCGCCGCCTCGGCGAGGAAGGACGTGATCGCCACCTCGCCCGCCCCCGGGGCCGTGCGGTCACGACGGAACGGCACCCTCGCCCCGTCCGGCAGGTCCGCCTTGGTGAAGGCGAGGTTGGAATCGCCGAAGACGACGGTGTCGCCGCTGTCGCCGTGCTCGAAGAAGTAGAAGATGCCGTCGTGTTCGCAGAGCCGCGACACGAACGCGAAGTCGCTCTCCTCGTACTGCACCACATGCCGGCGCGCCGGATAGCTCCCGGACAGGCGTTTCGAGGCGGGGATCGTCTGCTGGTGGCCGCCGGTGGTCGACGACGTCGAAAGGCTGTTGTCGAGGATGCCGTCGATGAGGGTCGGCAAGGTGAGATCGCTGTCCGTCGCGTAGACCTGGTTCTGCCGGCTGAGCTCCAGCAAGCCGAAGCGCGAGGTGATGGTCAGGGCGTAGGAATAGTCGCCGGCGGGGGTCGGGTCCTTCAGGCGGAAGCCGCCGATGATGCCCGTCGCGACCAGCCGGTTGTCGACGACGTCGACCGTCAGCGTCGCCGGCTTGCCGATCGAGCCGAGCGCGTCGATCTGGTCTGCGCTGATGAAGTGGACCTCGAAGGCGAACGGCGCCGAGATCGCCTCGAAGCCGGTGAACGATTCGACGATGATCTCCGTCCCGCCGAGATGCGGGACGTCGAGGGTCATCTTCAGCGTGACGGTGGCGCTCATCGCGGGGCCTCGGCTCGGCTGCGGGCGGTTGATCAGCGGGTCGTGAGGAGCTTCGGCTGCGACGGGGACAGCGTCATGCCGACGGCGTTCGGGCTGAGGCCGTTCTGCTTGGTCGGGTTCGCCATGCCGGTCGCCGGTGGGCCGCCGGCGAAGAGCACCGTCGAGCCTGCGGCTGCGCTCACCGGGCCCATCACCATGCCGGACGCGACCCCGAGACTGACGCCGACGTTGTCGCCGTTGCTGATCGGCTTCTGGGTCGTCAGGTTGTGGACGGGCATCCCAAGCACCAGCATCTTCACCTGGGTCGGGATCGCCGTCGGACCGAGGCCGATGTTCGGATAGGGGATCGGCACGGGCGCCGGCGACGGTGGTACCGGCGTCAGGCACACGTCGGGCATGGCGAAGTCCGTATAGGGGATGGGCCCCTGCGAGCTCACGAAGCCGACCATCACACTGCCTCCCCTGCGTCGCGGACCCGGCGCGGGTCATAGAGCTCCGCGATCGCCCGCACCTGGTCCGTCTGCAGCACGCCGCCGCTCGCGCCGAAGGCGACCATTCCCTCCGTCGTGGCGCGGTGGAAATCGGTCTGGCGGAACGCGGCCCCATCGAAGCGGGCGCCGCCGAGGTCGGTCGCGTCGAGGCGCGCATAGGCGAGCCGCGCCCCGTCGAACCGCGCCCCCGCCGCCCGGGCTCCGCTCGCCACGGCGAGCTCGAGGTCGGCGCCGGAAAAGGTCGCCCCCGCGAGGGTCGCGTCCTGGAAGTTGGCCATGCCGAGGTCGGCGTTCGTGAGATCGGCACCCGACAGGTCCGCTCCGGCAAAGACGGTCATCCGGGCGCAAGCGGCGCCGAGGTTCGCCCGGCGGAGGTCCGCTCCCGTCAGGAGGCCGCCCGTCAGGTCGGCGCCGGCGAGCGTGCAGCCGACGAGCTTCGCCTTGGCGAGATTGACCCGGGCGAGCGTGAGGCCGCGGAGGTCGTGGCCCGAGAGGTCCGCCTCGATCAGCGCACCGGTATCGAGACGAAGCCCGTCGAGGATCGCCGATCGCAGGTCCGCCCGCGTCACCATGAAGGCGGTGAGGGAGGCGCTGCGGAGGCTCGCCTCGGCGAGATCGCAATCGAGCAGCGCGACCGTCGAGAACACGACGTCGGAGAGATCCGCGCCGGTCAGGTCGCTGGCGAGGATCTGCAGGCGCTCCATCACCGCCCCTGCGAGGCGGAGGCCCCGGCACGAGCTCTTCGCCACCGTCACGTCGGCGGCGCGGATGCCGGAAAGGTCGGCCGCCTCGAGGCGACTGTCGAGGATGCTCAGGCCATCGAGCACGTCCGCCCGCAGATCGGCTTCCCGGAGATCGCAGTCTACGAAGCGCGTGCGGGCGAGCCGGGCGCCCCGGAAGTCGCTGCGCCGGAGGTCTGTGGAGACGACGGCGAGATCGGAGAGGTCGCAGCCGCCGAAGTCGCTGCCGGAGAGACGGCCGCCGAGAAAGGGGACGCGGTGGCGGGCATGGGCCAGGAGGTCGTCAAGCGACATGGGAGCCGACCATAGCGATGATCGTCTTGGCGAGATTGGCGCCCGAAAGGTCGGCCGCCGCGAGCGTCGTGTCGGTCAGGTCGCAGCCATAGAGATTGGCGCCGCGGAAGCTCGCCCCGGTCGCGTCGGCCCGGTGCATCTGGGCCCGCCGGAGGTCGGCGGCGGCGAAGTCGGCACCCACCAGCCGGCAGGCGTCGAAGAGGACCCCGGCGGCCGCCGCCAGGCGGAAGTCCGCCCCGCTCAGATCCGCGCCGGCGAACATCGCGCGGGTGAAGCGCGCGCGGCGGAACCGCGCCGCGCGGATGTCACCCCCGTTCCAGGTGGCGTCGGTGGCCTCGAGGCCGTCGCAACAGGCCTCGTGCAGGTCGACCTTGCCGAGGAAGCTGCAGCGCTCCATACGCGCGCCGCGCAGCCCCGCTCCGGCGGCGGGCGTGTCGATGAGGCAGGTCTCGCGAAGGGTGACACCGTCGGCGCGGACCCGGGAGAGGTTCGAGGCGAGGAACTGGGTGGAGGCGATCGTGGCGCCGGTCAGGTCGCAGCCCGACAGGTCGCTCTCGATGAACACCATCGCCTCGAGAGCGGCGCCGGACAGATCCGCCCCGACGAAGGAGGCCTTGAGGACACTGCTGCCTCGCAGGCGGGCCCGGTCGAGCGCCGCCCCCTCGAGCACGGTCCCGTTGAAGCGGGCCTCTTCGAGATTGCAGCCGGAGAAACGGGTTCCTCGGCCGGACGCGTGCGCGAGATTGGCCCCGCTAAGATCGCAGCCGGTGAAATCGGCCTCGTCCAGCGTGGCGCCGGTCAGGACCGCGCCCGTCATCATCGCGCCGGCGAGCCGGGCCCCGGTCAGCTGCGCCCCCTCGAGGAGGCAGCCGCGAAGATCCGCCCCCGCGAGATCGGCCCCGACGAGGTCGATGCCCGCGAGATCCCGCCCCGCCAGCACCACGCGCTCCCGAAGGGCGGTGAGCATGCGGTGGCCGAACATCCGCGCCGCCGCCGGGGACAGCGGCTCCTCGGGATAGAGCGCCGTGGGCGACCGGCGGCGCATCTCCGGGATCGCCTCCTGAAGGCGCCGCTCGGCGCCGTCGATCGCCGCATCGCCCTTTGCGCGGGCGTCCTCGATGGCGGCGAGCGCACGCTCCGCGGCCTCCCGCGGTGGCAGCGGCGCGGCGGCGGGCGCGGCGCCGGCGAGGCTCTCGAGGAAGGCCGCGAGAGGTTCGGCGCCGCCGAGCCGCGGAAAGGCTTCCGCCACCTTGGATCCCATCGCCGACAGGGTGGCGGCAGACGCTTCGTGTGCCTCCGCCAGGGCACCGCCACCCGCCGCCAGGTCGTCGAGCATCGCCCGGAGGTCCACCGCAGCGGCCGTCGCCTCGCTGGACGGCGCGGGGGCGGCGAAATCCTCGCCGGCCGGGAGAGCGGGCATCTCGATGGCCGAGAGTTCCGCGAGGCCGGAGCGGATGGCGGCGAACGGCGATCCCTCCGGCAGTCGCATCGCACGGGCGACGGCGAGGTCGGCCTCGCGGGCGGCGCTCTTCGCCGGCGGCCGGGCGGCGTCGAGGACGATCTGCCGCCAGTCCTGCGCTCTCGCCAGCGCGTTGCCGAGCCGCTCGGCCGCGGCCGGATCGGCGGCCTCGGGCAAGGACGGTCTGGAGTCGCGCAACTGTGCATCGAGCGCGGCCGCCGGGCTCGGCGCCCCCAGCGCCGCGAGGCGCTCGAGAAGGCGGTCCACGTCGGCGGGAACGGCCTCCGACCGGCCCAGCGCGGCGAGGTCGAGATCGAGCTCGGCCCGCGTCGCCTGCACCTTCTCCAGCTCCGCCTCGGCGGTGCGCCGCATCGCTTCGAGGGCGTCGAGGATCTCGCCGAGGTCGAGGTCGCCGGCGGCGGTCTCCTCGGGCGTCGGCAGCAGGATGTCGGGCGGCTTCGGCGGCGGCACCTCGGGCCAGAGCGCCTCCGGCACGCCGGCCTCGCGCAGCTGCCGCTCGAGCAGGAAGGTCTGGGCGGCATGCTGGCGCGCCGCCTCGGCTTCCGCGGCGATCCGGCGGGCCTCCGTCCGGGCCCGGACGAAGTCGGCCGGCCGCGCCGGCACCAGCGGCCCCTCGCTCGAGGCGACGCGCTGCGCCGTCTCCGGGTCGCAGCGCAGCCGGCGGAACTCGGCGTAGTCGGCGACCGGACGGGGCGGGTCCGAAGCGCGCTCGTAGGCGAGCACGACGTCGGCGACGTCGCGCGCCTCGATGTCGTCGACGGGCTGGGCGCCGCGATAGACGAGGATGCCGCGGCGCGCGCCGGCGAGGAGCCAGAGCGTGTCGATCACCATCGGCAGCTCGATCAGCGCATCGCGGTTCTCCGTGCGCGTGACGAAGGCGCGGACCCGCATGCCGGGCAGCCGCCCGGCCAGCGAAGGCTGCTCGTCGTCGAAGCCGACCAGCCCGAACGCCTCGTCGCCCGCGAGGTAGCCGGGCAGCCAGTTCTGGCGGTGGCCGTGCATGAACAGCCGCGGATCGACGTCGTCCGGCAAGGCCGGCGCCACGGTCTCGAGCCATCGGCGGTCGTAGGTGCCGGCGAACTGACGCCGCAGCGGGCTGTCGAGCTCGACCGGCCCGAAGAGGGCCGGCGGCGGCTCGTCCTCGATCCCGTGGACCATCCGGCCGGGGATCTCGATGTTCGGAAGCGCCACGAGTTCGCCGGCGAGCAGGCGCGGGAGGGCGCGGTAGCCGGCACCGACCGGGTTGGTGGCGTGGCCCGCGCCGCCGAAGGCGTGCGCCGGCGCGAGCGGCATTTCGGTGAACGGGCGGGGTGCCGTCGGCGTGTAGCCGCCGCGGCCGGCCTGCCAGACCCGGTCGCCGACGACCGCCAGCCGCTGCTCGTGCTCGCCGACGCGGACGGCGACCTGCATGATCGTCGCCGGTTCGCCGCCGGCGGGCCGGGCGTGACCGGCGAGCAGCACCTCGGCGGTGGGCTTCGGCATGGCCATGTCGAGGATCGTCCCCGGCGGCAGCGCCTTGGCGGCGGCCAGCCACAGCGCCTGCTCGCCTTCGAAGCGGGTCGGATCGGCCAGATCGAACATGGCGAGGGCGGAGACGATGAAGCTCGCACCGGAGCGGCGGCGCTCCGCCTTCGTCAGCAGGCCGAGCGTCCGCGGCTTGACAACCTGCACCATGGGCTCGCTAGGGCACGGGGAAACGTCGGCAGGGCACAAGGCTAGGACCGGCGGGTGACAGCGGTGCGACGGCCACTCAGCGCATCAGCTGCCACCAGCGCTGCGGGCGGAATGCCGCGGCGAATTCGCCCGCCCGCTGCGGCCGCTCGGCCGCGTCGAACGACAGCGCCGCCGCCATCGTCCCCCAGGCCCGCCGGCCGAGGTGGGGAAGCCTCTCCGGCACGAGCCCGAGCGCCTTCGCCGCGACGGCGTCGCGGCGGTCGAAGGGATGGCGGCCGGCGTGGAGGATGTAGGCGATCACCGCCAGGGCGAAGACGTCGCTCGCCGGCGAGGGCGGCTCGCCCGCGAGCATCTCGTAGGCGGCGAAGGATGGCGTGAGCCCGCCGACGCGCGCGAGGTAGTGGATCGTCGGATCCTCGTCGTCCGCGGCGACGGCCCGGACGGCGAAGGCGAGGCCGAAATCGAGCAGCTTCACCTCGCCCCGGGCGGTGAGGAAGATGTTGCCCGGCTTGAGGTCGCCGTGGACGACGCCGGCGGCGTGGGCGCAGTCGAGGGCGTCCGCCACCGGGCCGATGACCGAGAGGACGTCGGCCCGCTCGACGCCCCCCGCCCGGAGCCGCTGCGACAGCGTCTGCCCCGCCAGCAGCTCCATGACGATGAAGTGGTAGGGGCCGTCGACGTCGGAATCGAAGACGCGGACGATGTTCGGATGGGCGAGTTCGCGCATCCGCCGGGCCTCGCGGTGGATGAGCTCGATCGCGTCCGGACGGCTCGGCCCGATCAGGTCGACCACCTTGACCGCGACCTCGCATTCGGCGGCCCGCGCCCGCACCCGCAACGTGTCGGTCGCCCGGTAGACCGTGCTCATGCCCCCGCGCGCGATCACCGGTCCGAGCCTGTAGCGGCGCCGCAGCGCATAGTTCGGCGGGATCGTCAGCCGGTCCGGCTGCCGGGGCTCCTGGGAGGATCCGGACGGAAGGGGCGTCGGCTCGGCCGTCACCGGCGTCCCTTCTCCAGGCTGCGCCGGTCCGGCTCGACGAGGCACCAGACGCGGACGAGGATCGCCGTCATGTCGTCGCGCCCTCCCGCCACGACCGCGCGCGCGAGCACCCGTTCCGCGAGGCCGCCCACCGGCTCGTGCATCAGGCCGGCGATCACCCCGTCGCCGAGCACCTTGGTGATACCGTCGGAGCACAACAGCAGAGTGTCGCCGTCGGCGATCGGGCAGGCGAAGCGGTCGACCCGCAGGTCGTCGCCCGAGCCGATGGCCCGCGTCAGCGCCTGGCCGCGCGGGCTCGCGATGCCGAGCTCCGCCGTGAACGTGTGATCGCGCGTCAGCTGGACGAGGGCCCCGTCGCGGAGGAGATAGATGCGGGAATCGCCCACCCACATGCCGATCAGGCTGTCGTCGCCGAACACCACCAGCGCGACGGTGCTGCCGACCACGGCGCTTCCCGATCGGCGTGCCGCCTCGCGGCGCAAGGCGCGGTTGATGGCGTGCAGCGCCGCCTCGATGGCCCGGCAGCGCTCGGCGAGGCTCTGGCCCGGGGCGACGACGCGGCGGACGATCTCGGCGACGGCGCGGCTCGCGATCTCGCCGTCCTCGTGACCGCCGAGGCCGTCGGCGACGAGGAAGACGCCGGCTTCCGGATTGAGGAAGTGGGCGTCCTGCGAGATGCCGCGGTCGGGGCTGCGCCGGGCGGCGACCGAGCAGGCGAAGCTCATCGCCGTCCCCTCGGCGAGAACGAGCGTCGTCATCGCGCGGCCACCGGCTCGCGCACGGCCCTCACGCTGGCGTCGGCGGGTGCGAGCAGCCACGGGAAAGCGTTCGGCTCCGGCAGCCCGGCGAAGACGATCGTCTCGGCCGGAGCCCCGCCCCATCCGTCGTGCCACCAGACGGACCGTGGCCCCGGCTCGACGACCCGTGCCGTCATCGTCAGGCGGACGGCGATCGAGGCGTGGGGGGCGCCGCGCGTCGCCCAGCCGACGGCGTGGTCCCCGCCGATGGTGTCGCGGCGGACCGGCGTCACCGCCTCGGCCAACAGGATCGCCGCGACGCGCCCGATCTCCTCGCCCGCGGCCTCCGGAGCGAGGTGGCCGTCGATCATCCGCAGCGCGATCTTCACGAGCTCCGACAGGGGCCGGGACGCCTCGCCGGTGAGGCGGTGCAGCATCATCCCGTCCGGCAGCTCCGCCGCGATGGTCAGCGGGAAGCAGCGCCCCACCGCATCGACGGAGGTGGCGAGGACGCCGATCCAGCCGTTGCCACCGGCAAGGCCCGGAGCGATGGCGAAGCGCCAGACGGGCGCGAGCAGGTAGCGGTGCAGGAAGTCCTCGCCGAGAGCGCGGCGGCCATCCGCCAGGCACGCGGAGGCCCAGCCGTCCCACACGCGCAGGAACGCGGGCGGCAGGTTGCGGGAGACGAAGTCGCCGCGCGAGGGCAGCTTGCCGAAGAAGCCGGCCGGGCTCGCGGGCTGCCGGCTCATAGCTCCTCCGGGCAGCGGAAGGATCGAAGCAGCCCCAGGTTGAAGGGGTTGTTGACGCTGCCGGCGCGCAGTTGATAGCCGGCGCTCGACTTGTCGGGCCCGCCGATCGAGAAGCCGAACCCGGCGGACCCGCGCGAGCCGCCCCCGCCGGCCGCCTCGATCAGGCGGAACAGCGCCCAGGGGCCGCTCTGGGAGACCGCCGTCTCCTGGTTGTTGAGGCCGACGAGCGTCACCGAGACGAAGCTCGAGGTGCCGCCGCTCGGCCATTCGAGGTTGTAGCCGCGCTGCGCCTCGTGGCGGTAGACGATCTCCTTGCCGTCGTAGTTGAGCGTCGAGCGCAGCAGGTTCGACGACAGGAAGGACGGCGTCAGCGTGAACGGCACGTAGAGGGTGCCCTCGCGGGCGGTGAAGAAGGCGTCGCGGATCTGCCGCGCCCGGCGGAACTGCTGCAGGGCCTCGTCGGAGATCGACAGATGGTCGCCGTCGATCGCCGTCGCCACGTAGCCGCCGCCCCGCTCGACGACGAGCGACGCCAGATAGCGCTTGTAGAAGCCGTCGACGTACCCGTTCGTCTTGAAGATCTCCTTGAAGTCGTCGAGGGCGACCTCGTCGGTCTTGCTGGCGTAGAAGGGAAAGCGCTGGAACAGGGCGCTCTCGCAGGCCGGCAGCACCTCCGTGCGCCACGCCGTGTTCACATAGACGTCGGCGAGGTCGAGGAGCGCCCGCCAGGTGCCCGCGGTGATGCTGCGCAGCCAGCCGCGCACCGGCTCGGGCTGCAGCGTCGAGTTCGACTGCAGGGCGCCCATCACGTCGCCGGCGGGGTTCTTCGCCCGCGACAGCACCAGCTGGAAGGCCGCGTCCGGCGGCTGCGGCGCGTTCGCGACGGCCGCGACCGAGCCGTAGAGGTTGCCGAGCAGGTCTCGGATCTGGGCGATCGGCGGCTGCTGGTTGCCGGGCGGCGGTGTTACGAGTTCGATGAGCGGCAGGAACGGCTGGGCGATGCGGTTGCCCGGCCACGGCATGTCTCCGAAGGCGTTGGCCGAGACGTTCGAGGCGACCGCCGACTGGGCTGCGGCGAGGGCGGCGCTCTGGCCGCTCGCCGGGCGGGCGGTGCCGGAGACGAGGACGCTGTCCTCGCCCGGCGGCGGCAGGTCGGTGTTGTCGCGGACCGCATCGACCACGCGCTCGATCGGTGACTGCGGTCCGGCGAGCGCCTGGATCGCCACCATCGCCCGCTGCAGGTCGGTGAAGCGGCCAACGCCGATCCGGCCGAGCGCGGCCTGCCAGGCCTGGGTGTAGTCCTGGACGTAGCTGTCGGTGACCGCGGCCGTCAGGTCCTGGACGACGCCGCTCGCCTGGGCGCCGTCGCCGCTCACCCAGTCGGCGCCGAGCTCCTCGCGAACGATCGCCCCGAGGCGCGGGATGAAGAACTTGTAGAAGCCGTCGCGGGTGAAGATGCCGGGGATGACGAGGCTGCGGCTCCCGGAGGCGTCGGCCGTCGTCTGCAGCGCCGCTGTGCCGATCAGGCTGCCGAGGTCGACGGGGGCAAGCGTCCGGTTCTGCAGGCCCTCGCGCAGCAGACGCGCGTAGACCTTGTCGGACTGCGGCACCTGGCGCAGGCGGCTGCGACCCGCCTCGAGCACGGTCTGGTCGAGCGACACCGGCCGGGGCAGCAGCGTGACGAGGCGCTCGAGGTGGTCGTCGAGGGCATCCTGCGACCGGGCATCCAGCGGGACGGCGATGCGCACCTCGTCCTTGAGGTCGCGCACCATCCAGTCGCGGTCGAGGCGCGCCGGCTCGCCGAGCATGATGTAGGTCTGCAGCAGCTCCCGCAGCAGCGCGAGCTGCTCCGGCGAGGAGGCGGACTGCGAGACGCTGGTGATGCGGCTCTCGAGCCAGGACTTCAGGGTCGGCAGCAGCGTCGTCAGCAGCACCCGGTCGTAGGCCTCATCGGCATGACGGCCGAGGGTTGGCGTCACGGCGAGCCCGCCACCGAACACGAACGACAGCCAGCCGCTGCCGGACAGGTCGTTCCGCACCCCCGCCGCCTGGTCGAGCACCGGAACGACGGCGGCGAGGGTCGGCTGGGGCGGCAGGTTGGCGAGGGAGGCCTCGAGCGCCGCCGAGCGGTCCTCGGCGACGTCGATCTCGCCGTTGCCGCGCGCGTAGGCGCCCACCCAGATCGTTCCGAGGATCACCGCGACGGCGAGGGCCGCGACGTAGCCGCCGGTGTTGAGGAGCGCGAGCTTGCGCTCCAGCTGCCGGTTGGTGCCGACGAGGTCCTGTTCCTCGAAGACGACGTCGGTCAGCACCTTCTTGATGAAGTAGGACTTGCCCCGGCCCTGCTGCACGACCGGCAGGCCGGCCGAGAGGCCGAAGGTGCGCGACAGGGCGCCAATGACGCGGTCGAGCGGCGATCCCTCCTGGGTGCCGCTCGTCAGGTAGAGGCCGCGCAGGACCGGCTGGGTTTCGAAGCGGTTGGCCTTGAAGATCTCGCCGAAGAAGTCCTGCAGCGGCTGCTTCAGGGTGCGGAACTCGCGCGGGAACATGTAGATGCGCGCCCGGCGGGCCAGCGCACGCTCCTCGTGCAGCCGCGTCACGACGCGGCTGTCGAGAACGGCGGCAAGTTCGTCGAACCAGGGTCCGAAGAAGCGGGTGAACGGTCCCTCCGCATCGTCGGCCGGGAACGTCATGCCCCAGATCTGCGCCCGCATCGCCTCGTCGTGATCCTCGAAGAACTCCGAGAATCCGGCGAGCAGGTCGCACTTGGTGACGATGACGTAGACCGGCAGTCGCATTCCGAACGACCGCATCAGCTCCTGCAGACGCCGCTTGATCGCCTCGGTGTGCGAGCGGCCGGACGCATCGGTCCGCGCCAGCACGTCGGCGAGGCTGATCGCCAGGATGACGCCATTGATCGGCCGGCGTCGCCGGTGGGTGCGGATCAGGTCGAGGAAGCCGCGCCAGGCGGCGCGGTCGAGCTCGGCGTTGGAGTCCTGCGTCGTGTAGCGGCCGGCGGTGTCGATCAGCACCGCCTGGTCGGTGAACCACCAGTCGCAGGAGCGCGTGCCGCCGACGCCGGCGACGGGGTCCGGCCCGAGGTGGTCGGCGAGCGGGAAGTTCAGCCCGCAGTTTCGCAGGATCGTCGTCTTGCCGGCGCCGGGGGGGCCGATGATGACGTACCAGGGGAACTGCTGGACGAAGTCCTTGCCGGCCCGCGATCCGACGGCCGCCTCCTCCAGCGCCCGCAGCGCCGCCTCGAAGCGCTCGCGGTTGCGCTCGATCTCGTCGTCGGTCTGGATTTCCGTGAGGCTCGCGACCGATTCCGTGTCGAGCAGCGAGCGGATCATCCGCTGGTTGGCGCGGTAGGCGAGCAGGATGCGCACGACGGCGGTGAGCACCGTGCCGACGACGATCACGGCAATCGTCGCGATGCGCGCGCCGACCGGTCCGAGCGGCGTCACGTCGAAGACCGTCACCATCGGCCCGACGATCCACACGAGCGCCGACAGCGCCACCAGCCCGACGACGGCGAAGAGCGTCCGGAGCCTCAACAGAGCGGAGAGCAGCGCCTGGACCATTCCGGGTCAGTTCCCCTGCGGCAACACGGAACGGACGGCCGGCAGGTCGGCCGGGGTGCCGATCGGCCCGGCCGGCAGCGGCGCCAGCGCGTCAAGCGCTGCCGTCGCCGGCGCGAGATCGCGCGAGAGCTGCCAGCCGAGGAACCCGTAGAGGGCGAGGAGCAGCACGCCGACGACCGAGAAGACGATCCACAGCGGCGCGTAGGTGCGCAGGCGTCGGCGGACGCGGACGCCGGCGGAATGGGCCGACAGCACGTCGACCGGCGGGCGCAGGTGCGAGCGGAGGATGCGCGCGAGGTCCTCGCGCAGTTCGTCGATCTGGTAGCGGCCGCCCTCGATGACGCGGTAGCGCCCCTCGAAGCCGAACGCGAGGCAGAGGTCGATCAGCTTGATCAGGGCGAGATACTTGCTCGGGTCGGCCTTCACCCGGTCGAGGATGACGAAGACCTTCTCGCCGCCCCAGGTCTCGCCGTGGAACTGGTTGAGCAGGCTCTGCGAGCTCCAGGCGCTGGCATTGCCCCAGGGCGTCGTCATCACCGCCTCGTCGAGCATGGCGCAGAGCACGTAGCGGGCGGCGGTGACGTCGCCGGCGCGGGCGCCGAAGCGCAGGGCGCGCGCCTCGAACGCCTTGATCTGTTCGACGATCGCCCGCCGCAGCGCCTCGACGTTGGCGTTCGTCACGGCGTCCCTGAGTTCGGCGGCGAGCGCCAGCAGCGGCGCGGCTGCCGCGGCGAGCAGATCCTCGGCGTCCCTCGGCTGATCGGTGGGGACGAGTTCGTTCATCGCCGCGTCGCCCGTGCCGGCCGAGGGGGGCGGGGCGGCGGCGCGATCGGCGGAGGCGCGGTCGAAGCGGGACGATGCGGAGGTGTCCGAGAGATGGATGACCGGATCGGGCGCGACGGCGTGCTCGCGCGGCCGCGGCGGCTCCGGAGGTGGCGGTGGTGGCGGTGGTGGCGGAGGCGCGGCCTCCGGCGGCCGGCGCTCGCCGCGCACGGGCCGGTAGCCGACCACCGTCGGCTCGTCGCCGCCGTCGTCGGGAAGGCCGCTCATCGCTTCGCCGGCCGGATCGCCCAGAACTCCAGATGGAGATCCGGGTACTCGCCGCTGACGTGCAGGGCGAACGCCGCCGAGCGGGGGATCGAGCGCCAGAGCTCGCTCGACTGGTCGAGCTCGAAATAGACGGCGCCCTGCAGATAGGGCAGTTCGCGCGGCGCGACGGGCAGCGGACGGAGCGGGATGCCGGGCAGCTGGAGGTTCACGAGGTCGCGGATCTGCTCGACCGAACCGACCTTCATCGTCGCCTGCAGCTGGCTCCGGAGGGCATCCGCCGGCATGTTGGCGATCGCCGCGAGGACGAAGCGGGCCCCGGTCTGGATGATCGAGCGGTCGGCGATCGTCGCGGTCAGGATGCCGTAGCCGCGCTCCTGCAGCGGCAGCGGCACGGCGTTGCGCTCGACGACGACCTGCAGCGTCTGCCGCAGCGCCGCGAGGATCGGCTCGAGCGTCGTCTCCAGCGCGTCGTGGCGGTAGGGCTCGAGCGCCGGTGGCCGGCGGTGCGCCGCGTCGAAGGTCGACAGCGAACCGACGAGGCGCATGAACTCGCGGATGAGCACCTCCGGGTGCAGCGTCGGCACCGCGGCGATGTGGGACAGCGCCGCCTCGGACGCGTTGACGATGGAGAGGGCGAGGAGGTCGACGAGGCCGGCGCTCTCGGCCGTGGCGCGGCTCGGGTCGGCGCGCTCGGCGAGGGCGTCGCCGCGGCTGCGCAGCATCGCCCGCACGTCGTTGAGGACGGCGACCAGCCGCGCCGAGGCGCCGAAGCCGAGGCACGGCGGGATGAAGCCGTCGACGAGACGGACCCGGCCACTGGCGTCGACCTCGCCGATCCGCGCCACCGGCATCGCGACCCGCTCGTCGAGCGATTCCCCGTCGAAGGCGAGTTCGAACACCGGCTCGCCGACCATCAGTTCGACCGGCTCGCGCTCGCCGGCCGTGACGTTGCGGACGCTCACCGGCAGGCCACGATAGCGGCGTCGCGGCACTGCGTCGGTCGCGAGCTCGACGCCGTCGCGCGGATCCACCGGAACGGTCAGGAAGACGCGCAGGTTCTGGGCCGACGTCGGCACCGTGCGCGCCGCCGGGGCGGTGGCGGCGCCCGGCACGTCGACGATCGAGCCGTCGGCCATGATCGCGCGGCAGCGGGTGATCGCCAGCTGGCCGAGATCGAGCAGCGACGTGTCGAAGGCGATCTCCGCAACGCCCCAGCCGAACGGCGACAGCGGCGCGGCGCGGCGCTCGATCTGGTGCTGGACCCAGCGGTCCTGCTGCTGGAAATGCTGGGGGCGGACGAACATGCCCTCCAGCCAGAGAGGCTTGCTCGTCAGGGACATGGCACCCGCCGCCTGTTGCACCGCGCCGGCACGGTCAGATCCAGCCCACCGACTGCGTCTTCGCCAGTGTGATGTTCACCGACAGGGACGTGATGTTGATGATGATGTCGTTGACGTATTCCTTCTTGATCTTCACCGCGGCGCGCCACTGGGCGGAGGTGATGTCGCGGAACCCGGCGATGACGCCGATGTATTCGGCCTCGATGGGTATGTCGCGTTCGTAGGTCTCGGTCTGGCCCGGCTTGATCTCGAACTCGCGCTTGCCGACGAGGTCGGCGCCGAGGGTGGTCGCGTCGTTGTCGAAGAGGGCGAAGAAGTCGGCCTGGCGGAACTTGGTGTCCGACTTCAGTTCGTAGACACGGACCACCGTCGGCGACGGATCGTCGTCGGCGTTCGGGTTGATGGAGGGGTCGGCGATGATCTGGACGCGGATCGGCGACACCTTCGGCTTCGGCGCGCCGCCGCATCCCGCCAGCAGCAGGGCGCCACCGGCCAGCACCAGACGTCGGGATGGTGCCGCGCCGTCTCCGGAAACTCGATCCGTCACGCTTCGGACTCCTTGCGTCGCGCCGCCGGGCGTTGGGACAGCGCGCGGGCATAGTGCTCTGCGACGAGTTCGCCGACCGAGACGTCCAGGGTCTCGAGGGCGCGCCCGTGCAGGTCGACGTAGCGATCCCACAGACGCGCCTTGTCGACGCGGCCGAGGAAGCCGCCGGCCTCGGCCTGCGCCTCGATGGCCGCAGGCGACAGCCGGCCGAGCAGCGTCGCCGCCGCGGCCTGGATCGCCGTCATGGTGGCGAGCTCGTGCTCGCGCACATCGGCAAAGGCCTCCCCCGCCCCGTCGGCGAGCGTCAGGAAGCCGGGCGGCTCCTTGACGAGCATCTGCCGCAGCGCCTCGCGGCCGCTCGCGAAGAACTTGAACGGGTTGTTGTCCGTCGCGCCGAGGCGGGTGTGGTCGAGATGGAGTTCGTCCTTGAGGGTGCGCCGCGTCTCCAGCATGTCGACCAGCCCCTCGGCGGCCTCGACGATGAAGGCGGCGAGGGCCGCGGCGGCCCGGTCGGCGGCGTCCGGGGACAGGGCGGCGGGATCGACCCCGATCGCCGCGAGCAGGGACCCGCCAGCCGCGTCCGCGTGCGCGGCGGGCGGCGCGTCGTCGCCGGCGGCGAGCGCCCTGAGCCGCAGCAGTGCCATCACGTCGGTCGGCGGCGCATGCTCGTTGCGCGGCGCGGGCGGCGTTGCCGAAGCCGGGCGGGGCAGCGGCGACGCCGGTGGCAGCACGGGCGCGAGCGGCGGCGCGGGCATCGGCGGGAGCGGCGGCGGCTCCGGGAAGGGCAGTGGCCGGAGATCGGGCGGAGCGGATGGTCCGACCGGAGCAAGGTCGCCGGAGAGCGGATCGAAGTTCGGCGGGATGATCGCCGCCAACGGCGGCCGCGGCCCGCTGGCGGCAGCAGGCGGTGGCGCGCGCCGCGGGAGCGGAGCGGGGGCCGGCCCCAGGGGCAACGGCGCCGGAGGCAACGGCACCAGAGGCAACGGCGCCAGGAGATCGTCGTCGCGGCGCCCGATGCCGTCGACGAGGGGATCGTCGGGCGGCCTCGAGTCGAGGCCGGCGATCGGGTCCACCTCCTGCCGCCGGGCGAGCAGCCGGGCGCGCGGCGTCAGCGCCGCGGCGGCGCCCGGAGCGAGCAGGTCATCGGCGTCGGGCCCGGCGCCGGGCGGCAGGAGATCGTCGAACCCGGCGGGGATGCGGGGCGCGGCCACCGGGACCTCGTCGCCGCGCACCGCCTTCCAGCTCGCGCCGAGGCCGAGGCGCTGGCGGCCGTCGATCGCGTCGGCGATCACCTCGACACCCACGACATAGGGGCCGAAGTAGAGCGTGTCGCCGCTGCGCAGCGGCATCGTCGCGCCACGCCCGAGGGGCACGTCGACCGTGTTGAGATAGACGCCGTTGGTGCTGGTGTCGGTGATGCGGAAGGTGCCGTCCGCGAAGGTCACCGACAGGTGGCGGGAGGACAGCGTCTTCGTCTCGTCGGGCAGCGACCAGTCGGCGGCCGCGCTTCGCCCGACGATACCGCCGGCCTCGGAGAACTCGTGGCTGGCGCGGTCCGCGAGCTCCCGCCGATGATCGCTGGTGACCGTCAGCCGCAGCCGCATCGCCGTCCCGTTCCCCCGCCGGGCTGCCGCCCGTGAGCCTGATCTTTCGGGGATCCGGCCCATCCCGCCGCGGCAGACGGCCGGCGCTGCACCGGCGCCGACCGGACGGACTGGCGTGAGCGGACGATGCGAACCGGCCGTTGGCCCCTGACAACCCGCATCAAACACAGCCCCGATTACAGAAAGACGACGCTTGTCACATCGGGGTCGGGCGCCGCCCAGGTGGTCCAGCCGAGACGACCGTCCCCGAGCACCCACGCCGGCGTCTCGCCGGCCGCGATCTCCACGGCGACCCGGCAGGCGAGCGGCTCGCGGACGGCGAAGGCGACGAGGTCGTCGATCGTCCGGCGCAGCGGCGCGGTCGGAAGCAGCGCTTCCAGACCCTCGCGGCTGACGGGACCGATCACCAGCCGGAAGGCGCCGAGCCGGTCGAGCAGCCGGTCGCCGATGACGAAGTCCTCGCCGAGCCCGCAGCCGGACTGGCCGAGTTGGGCGCGATCCGCCGGCGGGATCTCGACGACGCGCTCGTGGAACTCCTCGACGCGGCAGGCGACGCCGGCATAGACCGAGACGATCGCCGCCAGCGATCCGGCCGACCGGTTCGCGAGGGTGAGCAGCCCCAGCACCGACAGGAGCCGCGGAGCGGACAGCCCGCCAGGCACCGGCCCGGGCGGCAGGCCGGCGAGGGTCAGGGCCCGTACCGAGAGCGGATCGAGGGCGCCCGCACGATAGCGCAGGTGATGGCGGCGCTGCTTCCACACCCGCACCAGCAGGCTGGCGAGGCGGTGGTTGAAGAAGTCGAGGAAGCCGGCGAGCGATCCGTCGGCCCCGTCCGTGGCGATGACACGCTCGGTGACGAAGGGCGGCAGCGGCGACGAGGGGCCGTGCAGCCCGATCACCGTCTGGAACACGGTGAGCGGCCCGCCGTCCGCTGGCGCCGGCTCGATCGTGCGCACCTCCGCGTCCGCGAAGCCGAGGCCGGGGTGGGCCCGAAACCGCACGCTCTCGCGGGCCGGGGCGTCGGCCTCCCCGATGGGCGGTGCCTCCGGGTTGGCCCGCTCGATGGCGAGCGCCAGCGCGAGCAGCGAGGCGTCCGCGAGCGCGGCGAACGGCGGATCCGCGGCGGGGCCTTCGGCGTCCATCAGACTGCCGTGCCGAGGCCGCGGCGCATCGGGTAGTCGTAGCTGGCGTTCTCCTCGGAGCCCCGGATGGTGAGGCGGTGCAGGCTGTTGATGCCGGCATAGGCGGCGAGGAAGGCATCGAGCACGGTGCCGAACAGGAACATCTCGGCCTCGCCGCCGAGCCGGCTCTCCGCCACCGTCAGGACGAGGCGCCGGAGCCGCACCGGCGCGCCGCGGACGATGGCGTCACCCGGCTGGTCGGTGAAGTCCTCGATGCCGGAGAGCAGGAGCTCGAGGCGCCGCCGCGCCTGGGCGTCGTGGAGCGCGCGGAAGTCGTGGGAGGCGATGAGGGCGCGCAGCGGCTCGCGGCCGACGATGGTGCGGAAGTTGCGCGCGAGGTTGGAGATCAGCCGCCACAACAGCGCGTCCTCGATGGGCGGCGGCACTTCGCCGAGGACGCTCGCGATGTTCGAGAAGGAGACCGTCGAGGGCGTGTTCCCGGCGGCCTGGTCGAGATGGCCGACGGGGATCCGCTGGGCGAGGCGGCCGTTGGAGGCCGACAAGGTGAGCGAGACGACCTCCACCTGCGGCGTGGCGATCCGGTCGCTGCCGTCGACGAAGGCGACGTAGTGATCGATGGCGTTGCCGACCACCGCGGGGCGGACCCGGACCTTGAAGTAGAGGTGTCCGTCGGCGCCGGCGCCCCCGTCGTGGCGGAACGAATGGAACGGGTGGATCGGCACCCGCTCGCTGCGTCCCTGCACGTGCCCGACCGCCGCCTCGACCGCGTGGATGCCGACCGCCGGCGCCCCGGCGGCGACGATGCGGTATTCGGTCTTCGCCGCGCGGATGGCGATCGGCTGCGCCTCCGCCTCGAAGAGATTGACGGCCGGCGTGGCGTTGAGACGGATCTGGGCCGCCGACAGCCGCACCTGCGCCGGCAGCGGGCGGCGGAACTCGAACGTCAGCGTCAGGCGGCTGCCCGCGGAGGCGGACAGGGGCGCCAGCCCCTCGACGTCGACGAACAGGAACTTCGCCGGGAAGGCGAGATATTCCTGCAGCAGGCGGAAGGCGGAAAAGGCGGTGGCGGGGGCCGGCAGCACCGCCTCGTCCTCGGCGAACCCGACCGGACGGCACGCCGTAGGGCCGAGCTCGAGGGCCTCGCCGGTGTCCGTCGTTGCGGTCACGGCGGTCGCATAGCGCAGCATCCAGAGATAGAGCACCCGGCCGACGAGCGGATCGCGCTCGGTGCTGAAGTGCAGCCGCAGCTTTCCGCCCTCGAGGGCGCGCAGGCTGCCGCGCGGCGTCGTCCGCAACTCGACGACGAGGCGGCTCGAGGTCGAGCGGTTGTCGATCTCCGCGGCCTCGACGGACAGCGGCAGGACGTCGACGTGGTAGCTCGTCGCGAAGGCGCAGCTCGTGCCGTCCACCGGGCGGGAGCGCACCTGCGTTCCCCGCGGCACCCGGATCGGGGCGGGGCCACCCCCGCCGAGCTGGTCGAAGGCGACGATCGTCACCGGCGGCAGCAGCCGCAGATAGTGCGGCCAGACGATCTCCATGAGGCCGTGCACGGCCTCCGGCAGCTCGTCGTCGAGCTTCTGGCGCAGCCGCGCCGTCAGGAAGGCGAAGCCCTCGAGCAGGCGCTCGACGTCAGGATCGCTCGCCTCGCGCGACAGGAAGCCGGCGAGGGTCGGGTTCTCGTGGGCGAAGAGGTCGCCGAGATCGCGCAGGTAGGCGAGCTCGTCCTCGTAATAGCGGTTGAACGCCATCGCCCTTTCAGTTCCTCACCTGCATGAAGCCGTCGTCACCGAGCACCGTCTCGAAGGTGACGCGGCCCTCGGTGCCGTCGACGACCAGCGCCGCGTGGATCTCGAACACGAGGTTCAGCGGATTGTCCGGGTCCTCGACGTGCCGCACGCTGACCGACTCGAGGCGCGGCTCGAAGCGGTCGATCTGGTCCTTCACCGCCCGCGCGATGATGTGGATCGCATCGGGGAACTTGCCGACGAGATCGTTGAAGTCCGGCACGCCGAGGTCCGGCCGCGTCTCGGCGCAGCCGGCCCGGGAGTTCAGCACGTCCTTGAGGTTCGCCAGCACGCTGTCGACCGCCGTGTTGCGGTCGACCGGCGCCGGTCGGCCGGGCGCTTCCGCGGCGAGCGCAATGCGCTCGATGAGGGTGCGCGCGGCCATCAGCTCTTGTCGAGCTTGCCCTTCAGCGACAGGGTGAAGTCGGCGCCCATGTACTTGAAGTGCGGCTGCACGGCCATGTTGACACGGTACCAGCCGGGCTCGCCCTCCACGTCCTCGACGACGATCTCGGCCTTGCGCAGCGGCTTGCGCGAGCGCACCTCGGCGGAGGGGTTCTCCTGGTCGGCGACGTACTGGCGGATCCACTTGTTGAGCTCGCCCTCGAGCTCGCCGCGGCTCTTCCAGCTGCCGATGTTCTCCCGCTGCAGCACCTTGATGTAGTGCGCCAGCCGATTGATGATGAACATGTAGGGCAGCTGCGTGCCGAGCTTGTAGTTGAGCTCCGCCTCCTTGCCCTCCGACGAGGTGCCGAAGTACTTCGGTTTCTGGACCGAGTTGGCCGAGAAGAAGGCGGCGTTGTCGGAGCCCTTGCGCATGGTCAGCGCGATGAGGCCCTGCTCGGCGAGCTCGTACTCGCGGCGGTCGGAGACGAGCACCTCGGTCGGGATCTTCGCCTGCAGCTGGCCGAGCGACTCGAACGTGTGGACCGGCAGGTTCTCCACCGCGCCGCCCGACTGCGGGCCGATGATGTTCGGGCACCAGCGGAACTTCGCGAAGCTGTCGGTGAGGCGCGTTGCGAACGCCATCGAGGCGTTGCCCCACAGGTAGTTGTCAGTCTCGCCGGCGACGGCTTCCTCGTAGTTGAAGCTCTTCACCGGCACCGTGTCCGGCCCGTAGGGCAGGCGCAGCAGGAAGCGCGGCATCGTCAGGCCGAAGTAGCGGGCATCCTCGCTCTCGCGGAACGAGTTCCACTTGGCGTACTTCGGACCCTGGAAGATCGAGGCGAGGTCCTTGAGGTTCGCCACCTCCTCGAACTTGTCGACGCCGAACATCGACGGCGAGGCGGCGCCGATGATCGGGGCGTGCGCCATCGAGCCGACGCTCGCCATGTACTGCATCAGCTTGATGTCCTGGTTGCCGATGCCGAACTCGTAGTTGGTGATGATCGCGCCGATCGGCTGGCCGCCGAACTGGCCGAACTCCGCCGTGTAGATGTGCTTGTAGAAGCCGGCCTTCACCGTCTCCGGCGCATCCTCGAAGTCGTTGAGCAGCTCGTCCTTCGATGTGCTCAGCATCTCGATGCGGATGTTCTGGCGGAAGTCGGTGCGGTCGATGACGAACTTGAGGCTTCGCCAGGCCGACTCGAGCGCCTGGTACGGCTCGCTGTGCAGCACCGTGTCGAGCTGGGCGGAGACCTTGCGGTCGATCTCGGCGATCATCTGGTCGACGACGGCGTTGTTGACCTTCTCGTCGGCGCGCGCCGGCTTCATCAGCTCGGAGATGAAGGCGGCGACGCCGCGCTTGGCGACGTCATAGCCCTCGTCGTTCGGGCGCAGGCGCGTCTCGTGCAGGATCTGGTCGAGGATCGACGCCTCGGTGGTCGTCGTGCCGGCGGCGTCGGCGGTGGTCTGGAGATCCGTGTTCGTCATGAGCGGAGCACTCCTGTCGCTGGCGGCGTCCGCCGGGTCATTCGGTCACGGGCTTGTCGCCGAGGAGCTCTGAGAGGAGCTGCGTGCGGCTCGTCTCGTCCTCGAGCACGCCCTGGATGGCCTTGCGGAAGGCCGGCACGTTGCCGAGCGGGCCCTTCAGGGCGAGGAGGGCGTCGCGCAGCTCGAGGAGCCGCTTCAGCTCGGGGATCTGTCGCACGACCTGTTCCGGCTCGAAGTCGCGCAGGCGCTCGAACTTCAGCGAGACCGCCATCTTCTCGTCGGGGGCGGCCGCCTCGTCGAGCTTGTTCTCGACGCTGAGGTCGAGGCTGAGGTTGTAGCCCTTCAGCACCTCGTCGAAGGTGTCCTTGTCGATCGAGACGAGGGCGCGCTCGTCGATCGGCCGGTCGTCCGCCTTCAGCGTGTAGTCGCCGACCATCAGGAGCTTCAGCGGCAGCTCGACTTCTTCCTTGGCGTTCCCGATCGCCGGCTTGTAGCGGATGTTGACGCGCTCCTTCGGAGCGACTGAGCTTTCGCTGGCCATGATCTGTCCCCGGACGTTGGTCTCAACTGAGGTATCGGGCGGCGGTGGCCGCGTCGGTGCGGGTGAGGCGGCTGCGGGCGCGGTCGCTCGCCTGCCGGTGCAGGTCTGCCGGGAGCGACTTCGCGCCGGGATGAGCGAGGGCGCGCAGCCAGAGCTCGCTGGCGCGGGCGGCGAGCGCCGGTTCCCAGCTCTCCAGGCCGAGCGCGTCGGCCTCGTCGGCGAGGAGCGCGAGCAGCTCGAGCGCGAGCGGCACCATGGCGTGGGCGAGGCCGAGTTCGGCCTGGGCGAGGCGGAGCAGGAAGCGCTCGCGGCCGACAGCAGTGGCGCGGACCGCCTGGGCGAGCAGCGCCATTGCCTCGCGGGCCCGGCCGGCCTCCGCCAAGGTCGTCGCCTCGGCGACGATGGTCGCGACCTCGCCGCCGTCGCCGGCTCCGTTCCCACCGGCGGGCGCGCCGAGCCCGGCGCTCTCCTCGAGCCAGCGCCGCGTCGCCGGCCCGGCGAACGGATCGCCGTTGGCGAAGGAGAGATCGAGCAGCATCGGGAAGCGTCGGACGAACGCCACGACGAGGCCGGTGACGGCCTCCCGCGCCCGGCCGAACTCGGCGCCGAGCGCCGTGAGCGTCTCCACCGCAAGACGCTGGCCGTCGAGCCAGAACACCGCCGCGGAGGCGGTCGCCTCGATGGCGAGGAGGGCGTCGCGCGGACGGCCGTTCGCCGACAGCGCCGCGATGGCGGCAAGGCGCTCGCCAAACGGCGGGGCGAGCAGGGTGCGCCGGTCCGTGTGCGGCGGCACCTGCTGCACCGGCAGCCAGGCGGCGGTGCGGGCGAGGACGTAGGCGCGGGCGTCGGTCGGATCGGCCTCCCTGAGGGCGGCCGCGACCTGACGCAGGTTGGTCTCGATCTGGCCGATCGCCCGGCCGATCTCGCCGGCGTCGGCACCGCTCGGCGGCGGGGTGACCGCAGCGATGGCGATGGGGCGCGGCGCGGCGGCGGGAGCCGCGACCGGCGCCGCCGATGTGGTCGCGCCGCTCGCCGGCGCCTGGGCGGGAGCCGGCGACGGGGCCGCGGCCGGCGGCGCGGGGGCTGCCGGCGTCGGCGCCGCGGCCTCCGCCCGTCGCACAGCCTCGGCGCGCCGCTCAAGCAACCGCTGCAGTTCACTCGTCGCGATCTGGCGGCCGGGCAGTCGCTCGTCGGCCGCAGCCGCGAGGGCGGCGAGGGACGCGGCGGCCGCCAGGAGAGCCGGGCCCTCCGCGTCGTCCGGTTCACGGTCGGCGAACAGGCTCGCGAGACGCTCGAACAGCCAGTCGAGGGCGGCGATGCGGGCCCGTTCGCGCCGCAGCGGCGGGAAGAGGCCCTCCCAATGGGTGCGCACCATCCCCTCGACGATGGCGAGCCCGGTGGCGAGGCCCCGGTAGCCCTCCTGGCGGGAGAGGCCATAGGCGACCCAGGCCGCGACGAGCAGATCCTTCGAGCGGGTGCGCAGAAGATCGAGGCCGTCGCTCGCGACGGCGGCCCAGCGCACGCTGAGCGGGCCGTCGGCGTCCATCTTGCGCACTTCGGCCTCGAGGGCCTCGAACTCCGGCGTCTCGCGCGCGTCCACGCCGGCCGGAGCGTCGCCGGGGATCGGTGACGCGCCGGCAGTCGAGCGAGGGTCTGTGAAGGCCGTTGCCACCAGAAGATCCGATCAGCGCGGCTGCCCCCTCGCGTCGGCCCGTGCCGGGACGCGCGTCAGCCCCCATTGTTTTGCTGGCTCCGGTTGACACTGGTGTGAATGGGGCGCCGCGCGTCGCACCACGAAGAGGCTGCGGCCGGCGCCGATCGTCATGCGCCGGTGTTGGTGCCCGCCTAGCCTTGCCGCAACGGGTTGAGCCGGGGGCGGGCATGGCCATCAGCTGGGACTTCGCGCACGTCTATCCGGTGACGGATGTCGACACGCCGCCGGGCACGCTGACGATCGACGGGGCGGGCTCGGGCGTCGGTGGCACGTTGCGTGTTCCGGAAGACCCGATCGAGGTCGGCGACGTCTTCACGATCGTCGGCTCGACGACCGCCTGGACGGTGGTCGGCTTCTCGGGCGGCGGGATCGTCGGCTTCGCGCCCGGTTTCGGCAACCGGCTCTTCACCAACGACACCAGCCTCTCGACGGGCGACGAGGTGCCCTTCGACACCGATCCGTTGCCCGTCTGCTTCCTCGCCGGAACCGCCATCGCGACGCCGTCGGGCGCCGTCCCGGTCGAGCGTCTGGCGATCGGCGACACCGTCCTCACGGCCGGCGGCGCGTGCCGCCGTGTCCGCTGGATCGGACGGCAGACCTGCCACGCCCGCTTCGGCGATCCTCTCCGGGTGCTGCCGGTGCGGATCGCCGCCGGGGCGCTCGGCGCCGGCGTGCCGCACCGCGACCTCCGCCTCTCGCCGGACCACGCCCTTCTCGTCGACGGCGTGCTGGTCCAGGCGGGGGCCCTCGTCAACGGCACGACGGTCACGCGGCTCGGCGCCGCCGACGTCGGCGACCGCTTCGTCTATTTCCACGTGGAACTCGAGGACCATTCCCTGATCCTCGCCGAGGGCGTGCCGGCCGAGACCTTCGTCGACAACGTCACCCGGCGCCGCTTCGACAACCACGCGGAGTATCGCGCTCTCGTCGGTGAGGGAGCGGGATCGATCGCGGAAATGGCGGTGCCGCGGGTGAAGTCGGCGCGCCAGCTGCCCCGGTCCATCCGGCAGCGCCTCCATGACGACGCCCGCACCGCCGCGACGCGCGGTCCATCCGCCGCCTGACGCACCGAGCATCGTCCGGCGTCGGCCGGGCCCCCGACCCGCGCACGGCCGGGGATGGTCCGGGGCCTCAAAGTGATCTTCATCACAAATACTCGTCTCCCAAGACTATCCCTCCTCCAAACGCGCATTCCGAACAAACGTGATCATCATCACGCCCCGGAACGTCGCCCGATGGCATCGTCTCGACATGAGGAAACGAGGTCAATCGACCCGGCCCTCAGTAAAGACGAATTCCAGCAGAGGACGACGAAGATGTTCACCCAGAAGATCGATGTGACGTTCGTCACGAAGACCGTTGCCGCGGTGGCCCTGTGCGCCACCGTCGCCGTCGGCGGCATCGCCGCCTCGACCAGCGAGGCCGAGGCCGGGCACCGCCACCACCACTACTGGGGCGGCAACGCCGCCGCGGCCGGTGCCTTCGGCTTCGCCGCCGGCGCCATCGTCGGCGGGGCCCTTGCCCAGCCGCGCTACTACTACGCCCCGGCGCCGCGGCCGGTGGTGCGGGCCGGCCTCCGGCCGTGGTCGCGCAAGTGGTACGAGTACTGCTCGGCCCGCTACCGCTCCTTCGACGCCCGCACCGGCACCTTCGTCGGCTATGACGGCCGCCGTCATTTCTGCCGCTGACGCGGCCGCGGTCCCGCGGCGGCCGGCCGGCCCCGCGCATCCCCTCGGGCGGATGCGACGATCAACGGCCGCCGCCCCGCCGCGGGACCGCTCCCGCCCGCCAGCGTCCACCGTGGCGCCGGATCCCACGGGCACCGCACGGCGCCGCCGCCCCCATACGGCCCGCCGCCGACCGTGACAGGCCTCCGTGCGCCGCCTCGCAAACACCTGGGGAGGCTCACATGGACTACGCGATCAAGACCCATCGCCTGATGCGCGGCCGCAGCGCGGTCGACCAGGCCGCGACGCCCAACAAGGGCGGCACCGTCACGCCGGAGGTCATCGTCCTGCACGACACCGCCGGCCGGCTCGACCACGCCTCGTCGGTCCGCTGGCTGTGCGATCCGGCCGCCAAGGCGAGCGCCCACTTCGTCGTCGGCCGGGCCGGCGAGGTCGTGCAGCTCGCCCCGACCAACGTCGCCACCTGGCACGCCGGCGCCTCGAGCCACAACGGCCGGTCGAACGTCAACGGCTTCTCGATCGGCATCGAGATCGTCAATCCCGGCATCATGCAGGGTGCGCCGGGGGGCGGGGCCCGGGCCTGGTTCGGCCAGGTGTTCCCGGTCGCCGACCACGGCATCGAGCACCGCGCGACGCCCGAGCATGGCGCCGGCCTGTGGATGCCCTATACCGAAGCGCAGATCGAGACGGTGACCGCCCTCTGTCTCGCCCTCCGCGAGGCTTACGAGACCATCGGCGCCCTCACCACCCACTTCGCGATCTCCCCCGGCCGAAAGGTCGACACCAACCCGCTGTTCCCGCTCGCGGCCGTCCGCGCCCGCGTCATGGGCCGGCAGGACGTCCGCACGCCGCGAGACGGCACCGACGCGGTCACCACCGTCGGGGTCAATCTCCGCCGCTGGCCGAGCCTCGGCGACAACGTCATCGAGGTGCTGGCGAAGGGCACGCGGGTGCGTATCGTCCGCTCGGGCGTCTTCACCAACGGCGAGGAGACGGCGCGCTGGTTCCTCGTCGCCGCTGGCGGCAACGAGGGCTGGGTGCACGGCACCTATCTCGACCTCGACTGAAGCCGCCGGCGTCCCGGCCGGGGTCGCAGAGGGTTCCGGCCGGTTCCCGTGCGTCTGTGCTGCGTGCGTTCGAGGGGCGGGGTGATCGCGGACGGCCGATCCGGCGTCCGCCCCCGCCCGGCGCCGGCCAGCGGTTCCTGCACCCCCGCCGGGGGTCGCCACGGGCCGGCGAGACGAGGAAACCGCCTCGTCGTGGGGAGGATGCGGTCATGGATGCTCTGAAGGCGATCGTCGAGAACGCTCCGGCGATCATCGGTGCGGCGAGCCAGTCGAAGTTCGGCATCGTCGCCCTCGTCTGTCTCGTCATCGCGGTGGCGACCATCGTCTACCTCGCCGCCACGCCGAAGACCTCGCCGTGGCTCGGCCTCGCGGCGCTGGCGCTCCTGATGTTCGGCACCCTCGGCCTGTCGGTGGTGTCGCTCTATGTCGGGGCCAATCGCGCCCTCGACCTCGCCGACGCCCGCGTCATCTCGTTCAAGACGCCCTATCTCGACACGGCGACGAACCGCTACCGGCTGCTCGACGCCACCATCACCCGCATCGACGGCACGATCTGGCGCGAGCGCCAGGAGCGCCCGGACGGCAACGCCGAGTACCGCCACGTCGTCAAGGCGATCGAGCCGGACAGCATCGTCTTCGCCCGCGCCCCGAACGGCAACGGCGAGACGACCGACACCACCGAGCTCGCCGTCTACATCAAGGACCGCGAACTCTGCTTCCGCACCGGCCCCGACACGAGCACGTGGGAGTGCCCCTACGCCCTCGCCGGCATCGAGTGACGCCTTGGCCGGCCGGCGGCGCCGTCCGGACGTGCCCGCATCTTCACCATCCCGCCGCCGGGCGATTCCCCCGGCGGCGGAAAGGCCCTAAGGACGATGCGAGTGGTTCGCGTTCGCCGGCGGCGGCGCGAACGGCACGACACACACAGCGAGGGATCAGACCGAATGCAGGACGCCAACACCCGCGACAGCCTCGTGCTGCCCTTCCTCGGGCCGATCTACCGTCTCTTCGCCGGCCCTGCGGAAACGCTGCTGCGCGTGATCTGCGGCGTCGCCCTCGTCGTCCACGGCCTGCCGAAGATCATGGATCCGTTCGGCGCCGCCGGCATGGTGGAGAGCATCGGCTTCTGGCCGGGCTGGCTCTGGTCGGTGCTCCTCGCCGTCGGCGAGTTCGGCAGCGGCGTCCTCCTCATCGTCGGCTTCCTGACGCGCCCGGCGGCCCTGGTGGCGACGATCATCCTGCTCGTCACCGTCTACTTCCACTGGATCCAGCTCGGCCAGGGCTGGGAGGGGTCGGAGAAGTCGATCCTGTGGGCGGCGGTGACGCTGTTCTTCGCCGTCAACGGCGCGCGCACGATCTCCGTCGACCGCATCCTCGGCCGGCAGTTCTGACGCTCTGAACAAGGCAGCGGCGCCGGCGGGTCTCTCCGCCGGCGCCGCGCCGTCTCTGCCTGTCGGCGTCTCGAAGCCCGAAGCCGGGCCTTCAGCGCACGAGGATGTTGCGGAACTGCCAGGGGTCCTCGTGGTCGAGGTCCTCCGGGAAGAGGGCGCCCCGGCCCTCGAGCGGCGTCCAGTCGGTGTAGACGCCGACCACCGGGCCGAGATAGGGCCGCTGGATCTCGAGGCAGCGGGCGAAGTCCATCTCGTCGGCCTCGACGATGCCGACTTCGGGGTTCTCGAGCGCCCACACCATGCCGGCGAGCACGGCGGAGGTGACCTGCATGCCGGTGGCGTTCTGGTAGGGGGCGAGCTCGCGCGCCTCCTCGATCGTCAGCTGCGAGCCGTACCAGTAGGCGTTCCGGGCGTGGCCGTAGAGGAGCACGCCGAGTTCGTCGCGGCCGTCGACGATCTCGTCTTCCGTCAGGATGTGCCAGGACGACTGCATCTCGCCGCCCGCGCCGAACATCTCGTGCAGCGACAGCACGGCGTCGTTCGAGGGGTGGTAGGCGTAGTGGCAGGTCGGCCGGTAGACGACCGCGCCGCCTTCGCGCAGCGTGAAGTAGTCGGCGATCGAGATCGCCTCGTTGTGGGTGACGAGATAGCCGAACTGCGGCCCCGGCGTCGGGCACCAGGTGCGCACGCGCGTGTCGGCGCCCGGCTGCATCAGGTAGATCGCCGCGCCGCAGCCCGTCTCGTGGGTGCGGCCCGTCTCCGGCATCCAGCGCTCGTGGGTGCCCCAGCCGAGCTCGGCCGGCTGCAGGCCTTCCGAGACGAAGCCTTCCACCGACCAGGTGTTGATGAACTTGTCGAGCGGCTTCGGATTGCGCGCCCGCTGGGTGTCGCGCTCGGCGACGTGCACGCCCTTCACCCCGAGGTCGCGGGCGAGGCGCGCCCAGCCGTCCTTGTCGGTGGGCGTCGGGTCGTCACGGCCGAGATCGGCGGAGAGGTTGACGAGCGCCTGCTTGACGAACCACGACACCATGCCGGGATTGGCGCCGCAGCACGACACGGCGGTCGGCCCGCCCGGCGAGCGGCGGCGGGCGTCGAGCACGAGTTCGCGCAGGGCGTAGTTGGAGCGGTCGCCCGGGCCCTTCGAGCCGTCGAAATAGAAGCCCTTCCAGGGCTCGGCGACGGTGTCGATGTAGAGCGCGCCGAGCTCGCGGCAGAGCTCCATGATCGCCACCGAAGAGACGTCCACGGAGAGGTTGACGCAGAAGCCGCGGCCGCCGCCGGACGTCAGCAGCGGCGCGAGGAGCGCCCGGTAGTTGTCCTTCGTCACCGCCGCCTGGACGAAGCGCACGCCGTGGCGGTCGAGCAGCGTCTTGTGGCTCGCGTCGGGGTCGATCACCACCATCCGGCCGCGGTCGTACTCGAAGTGGCGCTCGATCAGGGGCAGGGTGCCGCGGCCGATCGAGCCGAAGCCGATCATCACGATCGGGCCGTCGATACGGCCGTGGATGATGTGTTCGCTCATGACGAGCCCCCTTTTCTTCATGGATCACGGGCCGCTCCGCGCGGCGACCGCCGTTTCTGAAGCGTGTTCCATGACGGGTCAATGACGCAGCACTGTGGCGGCGGGTGCCGGATGCCGGCTTGCGGGCCGCCCCGCTCGCGGCAGATGCGGCCGCCGCCTGCGCCGCGGAACTCTCTGGCGATCCTCGGCGTTCACGCAGCACGACCGGCGATCCCGCCGTCGCGCCAGATTTCGGAGACTGTTCATGAGCTTGCGCCCGTTCGCGGCGATTGCTGCCGCGTGCCTTCTCGCCTTCGGCGTCGCCGCCTGCGACAACACCGTCCGCGGCGCCGGCAAGGACATCAACCAGACGGCCGACGCCGTCGGCGACTCGGTTAACTGACGCCAGGACAGCATCAGCTGACGCGGACGCGTCCTCCCCCTGCCAAGGGGGAGGACAGCCGCGCATGGCGCGGCAGGTGGGGGCAATCGATCCGCACGCCGGGCTGGGTTTGATTAACGGGCCCCACCTTGACCGCTGCAATGTCTGTCCTTCCCCCCTGTCAGAGGAGGGGCGAGGCGGCACGGCCCGACCCTCCCGCAAGGGGAGGGTGAGCACCACGATCAGCCCCCGAACAGGCTCTTCAGGAAGTCCCCGCCGCCCGCCGGCGGGATGACGCGGCTGCCGGCGCGCGCCTCGCCGTTCGCGGTCCCGGCGGGCATCTGCGGCATCACCGGCGACGGGCCGTCGACCGGAATCTGCGCCGCCGCCACCGCCGCCTCGCGCGCCGCCTGGGCGCCCGGCAGGTCGGCGACCTGCATGCCGTCGTGGACGCGCGCCATCAGCTTCCCCCAGAGGGCCGCCGGCAGCACGCCGCCCGTCGCCTTCGTCGGCTTGCCGTCGTCGTTGCCGAGCCAGATGCCGGCGGTGAAGTAGCCGGTGTAGCCGACGAACCAGGCGTCGCGCAGGTCCTGGCTGGTGCCGGTCTTGCCGCCGGCCGGCCAGCCGGGAATGCGCGCCCGCTGTGCCGTGCCGGAGAGGAGCGCCTCCGACAGCATCTCGTTCATCTGGCCGATCTGGGCGAGGTTCACCACCTGCCCCGGCCCGGAGCCCTGCCTCTCGTAGAGGAGGGCGCCGTCCTCCGTCTTGATGCGGCGGATGACGTGCGGCACCACCCCATAGCCGCCGTTGGCGAACGGCGTGTAGGCGGCCGTCAGCTCGAGCAGCGTCACCTCGGAGGTGCCGAGGGCGATCGACAGGTTCGGGTTCAGCGCCGAGGTGATGCCGAGCCGGTGTGCCGTGTCGGCCACCGCGTTCGGCCCGACCTCGCTGCCGAGCTGCACGGCGACGGTGTTGAGCGAGTTCGCGAGCGCCCGCTTCAGCGTCACCTCGCCGTAGTTCTTCCGCGTGTAGTTCTCCGGCCGCCACTTGCCGAACGCGACCGGCCGGTCGACCCGCACCGTCTCCGGCGTCAGCCCGTGCTCGAGCGCCGCGAGATAGACGAACGGCTTGAAGGCCGAGCCCGGCTGCCGCCGCGCCGTCACCGCCCGGTTGAACTGGCTCGCCTGATAGTCGCGCCCGCCGACGAGACCCTTCACCGCGCCCGCCCCGTCCATGACGACGACGGCGCCCTGGCTCACCCGCAGCTTCTCGCCCTCGCTCGCGAGGCCCTGCTGCAGCACCTCCTCGGCGGCGCGCTGGATCGAGGTGTCGATGGTGGTCTCCACCACGATGTCCTCGGACACCTGGCCGACGAAGCCGGGCACGAGGTCCATCACCCAGTCGGCGACGTAGCCGGCGCTGTCGGCGACCTGCCGGTTGACGATGCGGGCCGGTTCGGCGAGGGCCTGCTTCAGCTGCGCGTCGGTGATGTAGCCCTCCTCGCGCATCGCCTGCAGCACGAGGGCCGCCCGGTCCTGCGCGGCCTCGAGGTCGTTCGTCGGGGCGTAGCGCGAGGGCGCCTTCAGGAGGCCGGCGATCATCGCGGCCTCGGCGATCGTCACCTCCCGCGCCGACTTGCCGAAATAGCGCCGCGCCGCCGCGTCGACGCCATAGGCGCCCGCACCGAGATAGACGCGGTTGAGGTACATCTCGAGGATCGCGTCCTTCGAGTGCTCGGCCTCGAGCCAGAGCGAGAGCACCACCTCCTGCATCTTGCGCTCGAGGGTGCGGGCCGGCTCGAGGAAGAGGTTCTTGGCGAGCTGCTGGGTCAGCGTCGAGCCGCCCTGGGTGGCCGCGCCGTTCTGCACGTTCACCACCATCGCGCGGGCGAGGCCGATCGGGTCGACGCCGAAGTGGCTGTAGAAGCGCCGGTCCTCGATCGCCATCACCGCCTCGGGCAGCGCCTTCGGCATCTCCGCGAGGGTGAGGGATTCGCCGCCGGTGTCGCCGCGGTTGGCGATCGTCTCGCCGGTCTCCGAGACGATGCGCACGTTCGGCGGCCGTGCCGGCACCGCCCACTCGGAGGTCGGCGGCAAGGTCGCGGCGTAGTAGGCGAGGAGGCCGACGAAGGCGACGACGCCCCAGACGGCGAGGATCAGGCCCCAGTAGAACCCGCCGCGGACGAGCCGGCCGAGAAGGCTGCGCTTCGGCGCCCGCCGGCGCGGCGCGGCGGCGGTGGCCTTCGATGACTTCGCGGCGGGCTTCGCGCCCTTCGCCGCACCCGGGCGCGGGCTCGGGGCGCGTTTCGCGGGGGCTCGGGCCAGCGGCTCATCCTCCTCGAACGGGTCGTGTTCGCCGATCGCGCCGATGCGGTCGCGGCGGTCGAGGCTCAGCCCGTCACGGGACCGGCCCGTGCCGCCGAAGCTCGGCTCGCGGCGCTCGCCGCCGTCAGTCCCACGCGCCATCCGCCGTCTTGCCTCTCGCCCGTTGCCAGCGAGGACGGGGAGTCCACTCTCGATGTGGCGATTTAACGATCGATGAAACCGATCCCGACAATTGCAGGTATATCGGGAGCGGCCGGCCGTGATGGAGGCGCGCACCTTGGTGCCGCCCGAATCGACACCAACGCTTTCGACGACCTCGCGAGGTCGGGACTGGGGAGGACGAGGATCGTGCCGGCGGCTGGCGAACAGGAGGGGACCGCCGGCTTCTACGCCGCCGTCCCCGTGGTCTCGGCGTTCGGCGACCTCGCCGATCCCGGCCGCTACCGGCCGCTCCCCGACGACTGGACCGTCGGCGTCGCCGACGTGGTGAACTCCACCGGCGCCGTCGCCGAGGGCCGGGCGAAGGCGGTCAACACCGCCGGCGCCGCCGCCATAGCCGCCGTCTCGAACGCCCTCGCCGGCCGCGCCTTCCCTTATGTGTTCGCCGGCGACGGTGCGGCCCTCGCCGTTGGACCGGGGGATGCGGCCGCCGTCACCGAGGCGCTTGCGGCCACCGCCGCCTGGTGCCGGGAGGACCTCGACCTCACCTTGCGCGTCGCCACCGTCCCGGTCGCCGACATCCGCGCCGGCGGGCGCGACGTGCGCGTCGCCCGCTTCGCCCCCTCGCCGGACATCGACTACGCGATGTTCGACGGCGGCGGCATTGCCTGGGCGGAGCGGGCCCTCAAGGACGGCACCCTCGCCCTGCCGGCGGCGCCGCCCGGCACCCGGCCGAACCTCGAGGGCCTCACCTGCCGCTGGAACGAGATCCCGGCCGAACATGGCGTCGTCCTGTCGCTGATCGCGACCCCCGTCGCCGGCGGCGACGGGCCGAAAGACCCTGGCGCCTTCCGCCGCCTCGTCGCCGACGTCCTCTCCCTCACCGAGGCGCAGCCTGCCTCCGGCCGGCCGGTGCCGCAGGGCGGGCCGGGCATCGGCTGGCCGCCGCCCGGTTTCGAACTCGAGGTGCGCGCCAGCCGCCGGGCCGGCGAATCCCTCGCCTTGCACCGCCTGAAGGTCGGCGCGGCCACCCTGTTCGCCTACGTCCTCTTCCGCTTCGGCATCCGCGTCGGCAGCTTCGACCCCGCCGCCTACCGGCGTTCGCTGGTCGAGAACACCGACTTCCGGAAGTACGGCGACGGGCTGATGATGACGGTCGACTGCGACCCCGCCCTCGCCGACCGCATCGTCGCCCGCCTCGAGGCGGCCGTCGCCGCCGGCGTGGCGCGGGCCGGCTGGCACCGCCAAGGCTCGGCCCTGATGACCTGCTTCGTGCCCTCGCCGCTGCGCTCAGACCACGTCCACTTCGTCGACGGCGCCGGCGGCGGCTATGCCGAGGCGGCGCGCATGCTGAAGGCGATCACCGAGGCCCGCCCGGCCGCTGCCGGCTGAGGTGGCCGCGTCGTCAGCGGGCGAAGTCGATCCTCATGACGAAGCGCCGCGGCGTCGGGCGGCTCACCTCGGCAAAGCCGGCGTCGGCGAAGACGCTGCGGCTGCCGACGTGGAGCTCGCCCCAGGCGATATCCTCGCCGGGCACCGTCTTCATCGGATAGGCCTCGAGGGCGCGGGCGCCGCGCTCGCGGGCAAACGCCACGCTGGCCCGCGCCAGCGCGCGGCTGACGCCCTGCCGGCGATAGCCGGCGCGGGTGAAGAGGCACGTGACGGCCCAGACGGAGGGATCGGCCTTGTCCTCCTCGCGCCCGATCCACGGCACGCGATAGACGCGCCGGAGCCCCTCGTAGGCGGCCCGCGGCTCGACCGCGCACCATCCGGCGGGCGCGCCGCCGAGATAGGCGACGAGGCCGGTCGTCTCGCGTGCCGCCGGGTCGCCGCAGCGGGTCTGGCGGCGCAGGCGGTCGGCGCGGACCTCTGCTGGCCAGTGCTTGAAGGCCTCCCGCGGCTGCAGCTTGTAGCGCTGGCACCAGCATCCGGCCGCCTCGCCGCGCGTACCGAAGATCGCCGAAAGGTCCTCCCACGTCGCCTCGTTCGCCGGAACGACGACGATGGCGGGATCGGTCGTCGCGGGCTGCGCGGGTCTCATGCCTTCGCCTCTGATGCCGGCCCACCACCTCTCCCGTCGCCGGAGGATAACGGGCCGGGCGTTGCCCCGGCAACGCCACGACCGGGTGCACCCCCGACCGCCGGTGCACCTCGAACCCTTCCCCTTTCCTCCCCTTCGCGCCGGTGGCATGGTCCGGCCATGTCGGACACGCCCCCCCAATCCGCCCCCGTTCAGCCCGGACCGAAGCCCTTGGGCCCCGGCGACCGGCTGTTCCTGGTCGACGGCTCCTCGTTCGTCTTCCGCGCCTACTTCCAGTCGATGAACCAGGACCGGAAGTACAACTACCGCTCCGACGGCCTGCCCACCGGGGCGGTGCGCCTGTTCTGCACGAAGCTCTTGCAGTTCCTGCGCGAGGGCGCCGCCGGCGTGACGCCGACCCACCTCGCCATCATCTTCGACAAGTCCGAGAAGACGTTCCGCAACGACATCTACGATGGCTACAAGGCGCACCGGCCGGAGCCGCCGGCCGATCTCGTGCCGCAGTTCCCGCTGATGCGCGCCGCCGTCGAGGCGTTCGGCCTGTCGCCGATCGAGATGGGCGGCTACGAGGCCGACGACCTCATCGCCACCTATGCGAAGGAGGCGCGCGCCGCCGGCGCCGAGACCCTCATCGTCTCCGCCGACAAGGACCTGATGCAGCTGATCGGGCCGGGCGTGTCGATGTACGACCCGGCCTCCGGCGATTCGAAAAAGGGCTCCTTCCGCGCCGAGCGCTTCATTGGCGTGCCGGAGGTGCTCGAATACTTCGGCGTGCCGCCGGAGAAGGTGGTCGACGTCCAGTCGCTCGCCGGCGATTCCACCGACAACGTCCCGGGCGTGCCGGGCATCGGCATCAAGACCGCCGCCACCCTCATCAACGAGTATGGCGACCTCGACACGCTGCTCGCCCGTGCCGGCGAGATCAAGCAGCCGAAGCGGCGCGAGGCGCTGATCGCCAATGCCGACCAGGCACGACTGTCGCGCCGCCTCGTGCAGCTCGACGACAACGCGCCATTGCCGGTCCCGGCGGCCGACCTCGCGCTCGCGCCCCTCGACGCGAAACACCTGGTCGCCTTCCTGAAGGGCCTCGAGTTCACCACCATCACCCGCCGCGTTGGCGAGCTCTACGAGGTCGATCCCTCGGCCATCGAGCCGGCCATCGTCGTGGTGCCCGGCTTCCCGCCGGAGCCCGAGCCGGACGCTGCCGGTGCCGCCCCGCTCGGCGGCCGGCCCGAGACCGCCGCCGCCGCACCGGCCGACGGGGCGACCCCGGCCGATCTCGTCGCGAGCCGCCGCGGCACCGCCACCGCGGTCGCCGTCGACACCTCCGCCTACGAAACGGTCGGCACCCTCGACCGGCTCGACGCCTGGATCGCCGAGGCGCGCGAGCGCGGCCTCGTCGCCTTCGACACGGAGACCACGTCGCTCGATCCGATGCAGGCCGATCTCGTCGGCGTGTCGCTGGCGCTGGAGCCGGGGCGGGCCTGCTACATCCCGATCGGCCACCGGGCGGCGACCGACCTCTTCGAGGGCGGCGGGCTCATTCCCGGCCAGTTGCCGATCGCCGACGTGCTCGCCCGCCTGAAGCCGCTGATGGAGGACCCCACCGTCCTCAAGGTGGCGCAGAACCTGAAGTTCGATGCCCTCATGCTCGCCCGCCACGGCATCGAGACGGCGCCGGCCGACGACACCATGCTGATGTCCTATGCGCTCGACGCCGGGCGCGGCAATCACGGCATGGACGAGCTCTCCGAGCGCCACCTCGGCCACAAGCCGATCGCCTTCAAGGACGTCGCCGGCTCCGGCAAGGGGGCGGTCACCTTCGACGCCGTGCCGATCGACCGCGCCACCGCCTATGCGGCGGAGGACGCCGACGTGACGCTGCGGCTCTGGCTGATCTTCAAGGCACGCCTGCCGGCCGAGGCCATGACCACGGTCTACGAGACGCTGGAGCGGCCGCTCTCGGCCGTGCTCGGCAAGATGGAGCGGCGCGGCATCGCCATCGACCGGCAGATCCTCTCCCGCCTCTCCGGCGACTTCGCCCAGGTGATGGCCCGCGTCGAATCGGAGATCGCCGAGATCGCCGGCGAGCCCTTCAACGTCGGCTCGCCGAAGCAGCTCGGCGATATCCTGTTCGGCAAGATGGGCCTGCCCGGCGGCCGCAAGACGAAGACCGGGGCCTGGGCGACGGGCGCCGACGTGCTCGAGGAGCTCGCCGACCAGGGCCACCCGCTGCCGAAGAAGATCCTCGAGTGGCGCCAGCTCGCCAAGCTGAAGTCCACCTACACCGACGCCCTGCCGACCTACCTCAACCCCGAGACCGGGCGCGTCCACACCTGCTTCGCCATGGCCGCGACGACGACGGGCCGCCTGTCGTCGTCGGAGCCCAACCTGCAGAACATCCCGGTGCGGACCGAGGAGGGGCGGAAGATCCGCACCGCCTTCGTCGCGCCCCCCGGCCGCAAGCTGCTCTCGGCCGACTACAGCCAGATCGAGCTGCGCGTCCTCGCCCACATCGCCGACATCCCGCAGCTCCGCCAGGCCTTCGCCGACGGCCAGGACATCCATGCGATGACGGCGTCCGAGATGTTCGGCGTGCCGGTCGCGGGCATGGACCCGATGGTCCGCCGCCGCGCCAAGGCGATCAACTTCGGCATCATCTACGGCATCTCGGCCTTCGGCCTCGCCAACCAGCTCGGCATCGGCCGCGAGGAAGCGGGCGCCTACATCCGCAAGTACTTCGAGCGCTTCCCCGGCATCCGCGACTACATGGATTCGACCCGGGCCTTCGTGCGGGCGAACGGCTTCGTCACCACGCTGTTCGGCCGCAAGGCGCACTATCCGGAGATCGACAGCCCCAACCCGTCGATGCGCGCGTTTTTGGAGCGCGCCGCCATCAACGCCCCGATCCAGGGCTCAGCCGCCGACATCATCCGCCGCGCCATGGTCCGCATGGACGCCGCGCTCGAGAGGGCTGGCCTCTCGGCGCAGATGCTCCTGCAGGTCCACGACGAACTCGTCTTCGAGCTCCCCGAGGACGAGGTCGCCGCGACGATCCCCGTCGTCACCGCCGTGATGGAAGAGGCCGCCGAGCCCGCCCTCCAGATGCGCGTGCCGCTGAAGGTCGACGCCAGGGCGGCGGGCAACTGGGATGAGGCGCACTGAGGGGGGACGCCGAGGGGGCGAGCCCCTCGCCTCCTATCACTGAGGGGGCCACCATCCCCACCGCAGTCATTCCCGGGCTTGTCCCGGGAACCCATGCCTCCCGGCAATCGCCACCCCCGAAGGCAGCAGCCCGCGCGCCGCCGCTCCCTCCCTCCGTCATCGCCCGCCCGGCGTTCAGCTCGGCAATGACTGCGGAGGGGCGTGAGGGCGTCGCTGCCCGTTCTCCCCCGATCCCGTCATTGCGAATTGCCGCGGGCCGCGCAGCCGCTACCATCCTCCGGACACGACACGGGGGAGAGCGACATGACCTGGTCCGCAGACGACCGCCGCCTCGGGATGGACCGGCGGATCTCCCGCCGCGACTTCCTCAACGGGGCCGCGGTCCTCGGTGCCGCGGCGGCGCTGCCGCTCGGCGCCCGCCCGGCCTTCGCCCAGTCCTCGCCCTACCCACCCGCACTCACCGGCCTCCGCGGCCAGACCGATGCCGACTTCGCCGTCATGCACGCGATCCGCGACGGCAGCTTCTGGGACACGGCGGCCGCGCCCGTCGCCACCGGCGAGCACTACGACCTCGTGGTCGTCGGCGCCGGGATCTCGGGCCTTGCCGCCGCCCACCTCTACCGCCGCCAGAAGCCCGGCGCCCGCGTCCTCGTCCTCGACAACACCGACGATTTCGGCGGCCACGCCGTCCGCAACGAGTTCACCGCGTCGAACGGCCGCCTCGTCATCGGCTATGGCGGCTCGGAATCCCTGCAGACGCCGAGCTTCTTCACGCCGGCCGTCAACGAGGTCCTCGCCGACATCGGCATCGACGTCGAGGCGCTCGGGCGCTGTTACGACCAGGCGTGGGCGGAGGACCGCGACCTCGGCGAGGGTGTCTTCACCGCCCGCGAGGCCTTCGGCTCCGATGCGCTCGCCGTCTACGGCGACGACGACGCGGCGTGGATCGCCAAGACGTCGCTCTCCGAGAAGGCGAAGGCCGACCTCCTCGGCCTCTACGAGGCGCCGACGGACCCGTTCGCCGGCAAATCGCGGGAGGAAAAGCTCGCGGCCCTGGCCGACCTCCCCTACGCGACCTTCCTCACCGAGACCCTCGGCCTCGACCCGCAGCTGGTCGAGTTCTTCGACAACTGGACGAAGCCCTATTTCGGCGCTGGGGTGCGCGCCGTCTCCTGCCTCGACGCCCGCGTCGTCGAGTGCCCGGGCTTTGATGCGATGGACCTCGGCGAGGACGTCTGGCCAACCATGAGCCCGAGCGGCCGGCTCGTGATGAAGGGGCCGGACCCCTACATCTTCCACTTCCCGGACGGCAACGCCTCGGTCGCCCGCGCCTTCGTGCGCAGCCTGATCCCCGCGGCCGTGGCCGGCTCGACGATGGAAGAGCTGGTGCTCGCCCGCACCGACTACGGCGCCCTCGACCGGCCGGACAACGCGGTGCGCATCCGCCTCGAGGCGCCCTGCGTGAAGATCCGCAACACCGACGGCGGCGTCGAGGCGACCTACGCGCGGATGACGGGCGGCACCGCGGCGCTCTCCACGATCAGCGCCGACCACGCCGTCCTCGCCTGCTGGCACCGCGTCATCCCGCTCATCTGCGAGGAAGCGCCGGCGGCCCAGCAGGCGGCGCTGATGGACCAGCAGAAGATCCCCTTCCTCTACGCCAACGTGCTCGTGCGCTCCTGGGAGGCGCTGTCGAAGCTCGGCGTCGCCGAGTTCGAAACGCCCGGCCACTTCTGGGAACACTGCAAGATCGACTATCCGGTCTCGATCGGCGCCTACCGCTTCGCCGACGTGCCGTCGGACCCGGTCGTGCTCCACCTGACGAAGACGGTGCTCGGCGATCCGACTCTGTCGACCCGCGAGCAGGCCCAGACCGGGCGCTATCTCCTCACCGAGATCCCCTTCGAGGAGATGGAGCGGCAGATCCGCGACCTCCTCGCCCGCGCCCTCGGCCCCGGCGGTTTCGACCCGGCGCGCGACATCGAGGCGATCACCGTGAACCGCTGGTCGCACGGCTATTCCTACGAGTACATGCGCCCGTGGGACGGGTTCTGGCCGGCCGGTCCGCTGCCGGTCGAGACCTCGCGCCGGCCCATCGGCCGCATCGCCATCGCCAATTCCGACGCCGGTGCCTACGCCTACGCGAACTCGGCGATCGACCAGGCGACGCGGGCCGTGCGGGAACTCATCGGCACCCCGGCGAATGCCCCCGCCTTCGCCACCTTCCCCGGCCCGCCCTTGCAGGACATCGGCCTCTGAAGGCCGCCGCGCCCGGCGGCGGCGTTCAGGTCGGCGGGGTGCCGTTCTGGGAGAGGACGTCGCCGGCGAGATAGAGCGAGCCGCAGATCAGGATGCGCGGCGGCGGCTCGAAGCGCCAGGCCTCGGAGAGGAGGCGGAGCGCCGTCTTCACCCCGGCCGTCGGCTCCGCCGAGAGGCCGGCGGCGCGGGCCGCCTGGGCGAGCTCGCCGGGATCGCGGCTCGCATCCGAGCCGAACACCGGCACCGTGAAGACATGGCGGGCAAGGCCGGCGAACGGCTTGAAGAAGCCGACCGGGTCCTTCGTCGACAGCATGCCGGTGATCAGGAAGAGGGCGCGCGGCACCCGCTCCTCGAGGTCGGCCATGACGTTGGCGACCGCTTCGCCGGCGCCCGGATTGTGGCCGCCGTCGAGCCAGATCTCCGCGCCCTTCAGCGCCGCGTCGACGAGCCGGCCGTGGGTGAGGCGCTGCATCCGCGCCGGCCAGTCGACCCGGCCGAAGCCCGCCTCGGCGGCGGCGGTGCCCGGGAACAGCCCGGCTGCCCTCAGCGCCGCCACGGCGGTCGCGGCGTTGACGTACTGGTGCCGGCCGATGAGGCGCGGCGGCGGCAGGTCGATGAGCTCGTCCTCGTCCTGATAGACGAGCCGGCCGCGCTCCTCGGCGAAGCTCCAGTCCTCGCCGCCGAGCTTCAGGGGCGCCCCGAGCCGGGCGGCGCGGCGGCGGATCACCTCCGACACCACCGGCAGCTGCGGCGAGGAGACCACCGGCACGCCGCGCTTGATGATGCCCGCCTTCTCGCCCGCGATCTCCGCCAGCGTCCCGCCGAGGAACTTCTCGTGGTCCATCGAGATCGCCGTGATGACGCTCGCCTGCGGGTGGTCGACGACGTTCGTCGCGTCGAGCCGGCCGCCGAGGCCGACCTCGAGCAGGAGCGCGTCCGCCGGCGTCTCGGCGAACAAGAGCATCGCCGCCGCGGTGGTGATCTCGAAGAGGGTGATCGGCGCGCCGTCGTTCGCCCGCTCCGCCCGGTTCAGCGCCTCGACGAGCACCGCGTCGTCGACGTAGCGACCGCCGCCGGGGGCGGCGAGGCGGACGCGCTCGTGGAAGCGGACGAGATGCGGCGAGGTGTAGACGTGGACGCCCTTGCCCGCCGCCTCGAGGATCGCCCGCATCGTCGCGGTGGTCGAGCCCTTGCCGTTGGTGCCGGCGACGTGGATGACCGGCGGCAGCCGCCGCTCCGGGTGGTCGAGGGCGGCGAGCAGCCGCTCGACGCGCCCGAGCGACAGGTCGATCTCCTTCGGGTGAAGGCCGATCAGCCTCTGCAGGATGGCGCTGGCGTGGTCCATGGATTGTTGACCGGCAGGTGCGATGGGACGGGCCGAGGACGCCGCGGGCGGCGTCACTCCGCCGCCCGGCGCTCGTCGGCCGGCGCCTCCGGCTCATCCGGCGCGTCGGGCACCGCCGCCACCGGCAGGGCGACGTCGCGGCCGGTGAGGATGTGGAGGAGCCGCGACAGGGTCGGGCGGATGTCCTTGCGGTGCACCACCATGTCGACCATGCCGTGCTCGAGCAGGTACTCGGCGCGCTGGAAGCCGTCGGGCAGCTTCTCGCGGATCGTCTGCTCGATCACCCGCGGCCCGGCGAAGCCGACGAGGGCCCCCGGCTCGACGATGTGGATGTCGCCGAGCATGGCGTAGGACGCCGTGACGCCGCCGGTCGTCGGGTTGGTGAGGACGACGACGTAGGGCAGCCCCGCTTCCTTCAGCGCCGACACCGCCACCGTGGTGCGCGGCATCTGCATGAGCGACAGGATGCCTTCCTGCATCCGCGCCCCGCCGGAGGCGGCGAACAGCACGAAGGGGGTGCCGTCGGTGCGGGCGGTGTCGAGGCCGGTGACGATCGCCTCGCCGGCGGCCATGCCGAGCGAGCCGCCCATGAACTCGAAGTCCTGCACCGCCGCCGTCAGCGGCAGCCCGTCGAGGGTGCCGCGGCCGACGAGGATGGCGTCTTCGCGTCCGGTCTTGGCGCGGGCGTCCTTCAGGCGGTCGGTGTAGCGCTTCTCGTCGCGGAACTTCAGCGGGTCGGCCGGCACCTGCGGCAGCGGCAGGGCGTCGTAGCGGCCGCCGTCGAACAGCGTCTCGAGCCGCTTCTTCGCCGGCATGCGCATGTGGTAGCCGGAGCGCGGCACCACCCAGCCGTTCGCCTCGAGATCGCGGTGGAACACCATCTCGCCGGACTCGGGACACTTGATCCACAGGTTGTCCGGCGTCTCGCGCTTCGTCAGCAGCGAGCGGATCTTCGGGCGGACGACGGTATTGATCCAGTTCATCGCGGTCCTTCGGTCCCCGCGCGCGGCGGGAAGGGTTCGGGCGGCCGTCTACGCGGTCAAGCTTGCGCGGCCCGGACTTCTCAGGCCCGGGTCACGCGGCCTTGGCGCGGCGCACGCCGCCGGCGAGGCTCGACACCAACGCGGTGACCGCCCCGACGGTGCCCGCCGTCGCCCGACCCTCGGCGTCGAGCGAGCGCTCGACCGCCTGGACGAGCGCCGAGCCGACCACGACGGCATCCGCCTCGGCGCCGATCGCGGCCGCCTGCTCGGGGGTGCGCACCCCGAAGCCGACCGCCACCGGCAGCGGCGTATGCGCCTTGATTCGGGCAACCGCGCGGCCGACCTTCGTCGCGTCCGGCGCGGCGGTGCCGGTGATCCCGGCGATCGACACGTAGTAGACGAAGCCCGCCGTGTTGGCGAGGACGGCCGGCAGGCGCTTGTCGTCCGTCGTCGGCGTCGCGAGGCGGATGAAGGCGAGGCCGGCGTCGCGGGCCGGAAGGCAGAGCTCGTCGTCCGCCTCCGGCGGCAGGTCGACGACGATGAGGCCGTCGACGCCGGCCGCCTTGGCGTCGGCGAGGAAGCGCTGATTGCCGTAGGCGTAGATCGGGTTGTAGTAGCCCATCAGCACGATCGGCGTCGCGTCGTCGCCGCGGCGGAAGTCGCGCACCATCTGCAGCGTCTTCACCATCGTCTGGCCGGCATGGAGCGCCCGCAGCGACGCCGCCTGAATCGCCGGGCCGTCGGCCATCGGATCGGTGAACGGCATGCCGAGCTCGATGACGTCGGCCCCCGCCCCCGGCAGGGCCGCGAGGATCTTCGCCGAGGTCTCGGTGTCGGGGTCGCCGGCGGTGATGAACGTCACCAGGCCGGGCCGGCCTTCGGCGGCGAGCGCCGCGAAGCGGGTGTCGAGACGGGTCGCGGTCACGCTCAGGCGCCCGGCTTCGGGTCGGAGGCCATCACGCCGGCGTGCGCCCAGTCGTGCTTCTCGACGTCCTGGATGATCACCTGCACCGCCTCGATCGGGCAGCCGAGGGACTCGACCATCGCGTTGGTCAGCGCGATCGCGAGCGCCTTCTTCTTCGCCGGATCGCGGCCCTTGTACATCTGCACGGTGATGTTCGGCATCGTCTCGCCTCCCCAGCCCAGTCCCAGTCGAGAACCCTCAGCGCCCGTCAGAGCCCGAAGCCCAGCATGTTGCCGACGGTGAACACGTCCTTGTCGCCGCGGCCGCAGAGGTTCATCAGGATGATCTCGTCCTTGCCCATCGTCGGCGCGCGCTTCACCACCTCGGCGAGCGCATGGGCCGGCTCGAGCGCCGGCAGGATGCCCTCGAGGCGGGCGAGCAGCTGGAAGGCCGCCAACGCCTCGTCGTCGGTGATCGCCACGTACTCGACCCGGCCGCTCTCCTTGAGGAACGAGTGCTCCGGCCCGATGCCGGGATAGTCGAGGCCGGCCGAGATCGAGTGGCCCTCGAGGATCTGGCCGTCGCCGTCCTGCAGGAGATAGGTGCGGTTGCCGTGCAGCACGCCCGGCCGGCCGCGCGTCAGCGAGGCGCAGTGCTCGTCCGCCTCCAGCCCGCGACCGCCCGCCTCGACGCCGATGATCTTGACGTCGGGATCGTCGAGGAAGGGGTGGAACAGCCCGATGGCGTTGGAGCCGCCGCCGACGCAGGCGACCAGCGCGTCGGGCAGGCGGCCCTCGGCCTCCAGCATCTGCGCCTTCGCCTCGGTGCCGATGACGGACTGGAAGTCGCGCACCATCGCCGGATAGGGGTGCGGCCCGGCCGCGGTGCCGATCAGGTAGTAGGTGTCCTCGACGTTGGCGACCCAGTCGCGCAGCGCCTCGTTCATGGCGTCCTTCAGCGTCCCGGCGCCGGAGGTCACCGGCCGCACCTCGGCGCCGAGGAGCTTCATCCGGAAGACGTTCGGCTTCTGCCGCTCGACGTCCGTCGCGCCCATGTAGACGACGCAGGGCAGGCCGAACTTCGCGCACACCGTGGCGGTGGCGACGCCGTGCTGGCCGGCGCCGGTCTCGGCGATGATGCGCGTCTTGCCCATCCGCCGGGCGAGCAGGATCTGCCCGACCGTGTTGTTGATCTTGTGCGAGCCGGTGTGGTTGAGCTCGTCGCGCTTGAAGTAGACCTTGCCGCCGCCGAGGTGCTCGGTGAGGCGCGGCGCGAACGTCAGCGGGCTCGGCCGGCCGATGTAGGAGCGCTTCAGCTCCGAGAACTCCGCCTCGAAGGCGGGGTCGGCCTTCGCCGCCTCCCAGGCCGCCTCGAGCTCGAGGATCAGCGGCATCAGCGTCTCGGCGACGAAGCGGCCGCCGAACAGGCCGAAGAAGCCCCGCTCGTCGGGTCCGAGCCGGAGGGAATTGGCGCGCACGGTCGGCGGCACGGCGGTGTTCAAGCGGATGCTCCCAGGGTCTCGGCCGCCCGGGCGGCACGAACGAAGGCGTGGATCAGGGCCGGGTCCTTCTCGCCCGGGGCGCGCTCGACGCCGCTCGACACGTCGACGCCGAGCGGGCGGGCGATCCGCACCGCCTCGGCGACGGTCGAGGGGTCGAGGCCCCCGGAAAGCATGAACCTAAGGCGGGGGTCAAGTTTGGCCAGCAGCTGCCAGTCGAAGGAAAGCCCGTTGCCGCCCGGCCGCGTCGCGTCCTTCGGCGGCTTGGCGTCGAAGAGGAGGCGGTCCGCGGCTTCGAAATCGGCGGCGGCGGCGAGGTCCGCCGCCTCGCGGACGCCGAGCGCCTTCATCACCTTGAGGCCGAACCGGCGCTTCACGGCGGCGACCCGCTCCGGCGTCTCGCGGCCGTGCAACTGCAGCCAGTCCGGGCGGATCGCCGCGACGAGGTCCGCGAGCGCCGCATCGTCCGCGTCGACCGTCAGGAGCACGATCTCTGCCCGGCCGCGCGCCTGGTCGGCGAGGGCCACGGCGGCGTCTGTCTCCACATGGCGCGGGCTCGGCTGAAACGACACGAGGCCGATCATGTCCGCCCCGGCCGCCAGCGCGGCCTCCATCGTCTCGGCGGTGCGGAGCCCGCAGATCTTGACGAGGAGGGAGGGGGCGGCGGTCATGGCGAAGGGCGTCCCGGCGGAGGCGGTCTCGGCTGCGGCGGTTCCGGCCCGGCGCCTTGGCGCGGGCCGTCCGGCGCGGGCGTTGTATCACTGTCGCGGCTCAGAGCCTATCGCGCCAATGGGCCGCCGCGGCCTCGAGCACCGGGAACACCCGCGGGATCTCCACCGCCGGCGTCAGGCCCTCGCCGAGCGCCGTCATCCCGGCGGCGAGCCGCGCCTGCACGGCCGGATCGCGGACCCGTTCGCAGCGCGCCTCGAGGTCGGCGAGGTCGGCCCGCACGACCAGCAGCGTCTCGCCGTCGACGAGGCGCTCGTAGTACCACTGCGCCGCCCCGTCGCGGGAGGCGACCTTCAGGAGCGGCCCGCCGAGCAGCACCTTGGAGAACATCCCCGGCCAGGAATTCGAGTTGCCGTCGACGTCGACGTGGACGCGCCGGTCGGCGAAGCTCTCGATCGGCACGAACTCCGCCGTCAGCCCGCGCGCCACGAGCTCCTGCCACGGCGCCTTGCCGGAGCCCTCGTCGGTCGTCACCAGCCCGACGTCGATGGCGAGCTCCGGCCGCGCCGCCGCGATCCGCCGCGCCTCGGCGACGAAGGCGACGCGCGGCAGCGCCGTCCAGCTCTCCCCCCGCGCCACGGTGCCGGTCGAGCGGCCGCGCCAGAAGATCACGTCCTCGCGCTCGGCGAGCGGCCGCCGGCGCGCCGCATAGGCGCGGCGGAGGTCGGCATAGCCGTCGGTGGCGAGGAAGATCTGGTCGGGCACGAGGAAGGTGCGGTCCGGCGGCCCGGAGAAGCCGACCACCCGCTCGCCCGGATCGGCGCAGTCGTCGACGTCGAGGACGAAGCGGCCGCGGCCGCCCGCATGGCCAAAAGCCTCGAACAGCCGGTGGGCATGGACGATGCGGTAGACGAGCCGCACGGCGCTGACGGCACGGGCCGCCTCCGGCAGGGCCGAGGACAGGAGCAGCCGGTAGCGGGCGCCGAACGGTCCCACCTCCACAACCGCCGCCTTGGCGCCGATGCCGGGCCGCCGGCCCCAGTCGATGCCGGTGATCTCCGGCAGCGCGCGGATGTGGGCGAACGGCTCGAAGCGGCAGCCGAAGCGGGTCGGGCGGAAGAGGCTGCGGTCGGCGGCGACGAAGCGCGTCGCCCCGGCGGCGTCGCCGGCGAGGAGGAGTTTCGCGAGCCGGGCGCGGCGCGCCTGCGTCCCGCCGATCGGCAGGCCGAGCCGGGCGGCGAGGGCGCTCAGTCCCATCGGGCGGTCCCGCGGAAGGGCCTTGCGCCGGCCGGCGCGCTCAGGCCGTGGCGACGGAGGGCAGCGGCCGCACGACCGGCTGGACCTCGGCTTCCTGCTCGAGGCGCTCCTCGTCCTTCAGCGCGTCGAGGCGCGGCATCGAGACGATGTTGTAACCGCAGTCGACGAAGTGGATCTCGCCGGTGACGCCGGCCGAGAGGTCCGACAGGAGATAGAGCGAGGTGCCGCCGATCTCCTCGATCGTCACCGTGCGCCGGAGCGGCGAATGGCGGCGCTGGTAGTTGAACATCAGCCGCGCGTCCGAGACGCCGGAGCCGGCGAGGGTCCGTACCGGACCGGCCGAGATGGCGTTCACCCGGATGTTGCGCCCGCCATAGTCCGCCGCGAGGTAGCGCACGGAGGATTCGAGCGCCGCCTTGGCGACGCCCATGACGTTGTAGTTCGGCATCACCCGCGTCGAGCCGCCGTAGGTGAGCGTCAGCAGCGCGCCGCCGTTCGGCATCATCGCCGCCGCCCGCTTCGACACCTCGGTGAACGAGAAGCAGGAGATGACCATCGTCCGCACGAAGTTCTCGCGCGTCGTGTCGGCATAGCGGCCGCGCAGCTCGTTCTTGTCGGAGAAGGCGACCGCGTGGACCACGAAGTCGAGGCTGCCCCACTCGTCGCGCAGGCGGTCGAAAACGCCGTCGACGGTCGAGACGTCCTCGACGTCGCACGGCAGCAGCAGCTTCGCCCCGACCGAGGCGGCGAGCGGCTTGACGCGCCGGCCAAAGGCCTCGCCCTGGTAGGTGAAGGCGAGCTCGGCACCCTGTTCCGACAGACGCTTGGCGATGCCCCAGGCGATCGAGTGGTCGTTCGCGACGCCCATGATCAGCCCGCGCTTGCCCGCCATCAGATCCGTCATGTCGGTCCTCGGTGTCGGCCGCGGTCGTCGCCGCGGCGAGGCATTTCCCGTCCGGGGTCGTCAGCGGCGCCGGCGCGAATCAGGCAGCATCCGGGTGCTGCAGCACCAGTGTCGCATTCGTCCCGCCGAATCCGAATCCATTCGAGAGGACACGGCCGAGGGTGACGTTGTCGTGACGCTCGCGCGCGATCGGCATGTCGGCGAACGCCGGGTCGATCTCGTCGATGTGGGCGCTCTCGGCGATGAAGCCGTTCTGCATCATCAGGATCGAGTAGATCGCCTCCTGAACCCCCGCGGCGCCGAGCGAATGACCGGTCAGCGACTTCGTCGCCGAGATCGGCGGGCACTTGTCGCCGAACACGGTGCGGATCGCCTCGATCTCCTTGAGGTCGCCGATCGGCGTCGAGGTGGCGTGCGGGTTGATGTAGTCGATCGGACCCTTCACGCCCTGCATGGCGAGCTGCATGGCGCGCACCGCGCCCTCGCCGGAGGGCTGCACCATGTCGTGGCCGTCCGAGGTGGCGCCGTAGCCGGCCACTTCGGCGTAGATGCGGGCGCCGCGGGCCTTCGCCCGCTCCCACTCCTCGAGCACCAGCACGCCGGCGCCGCCGGCGATCACGAAGCCGTCGCGGTTCTTGTCGTAGGCGCGCGAGGCGACCGACGGGCGGTCGTTGTAGCCCGCCGACATCGCGCCCATCGCGTCGAACAGCACCGACAGGGTCCAGTCGAGGTCCTCGCAGCCGCCGGCGAAGACGACGTCCTGCTTGCCCCACTGGATGAGCTCGGCGCCGTGGCCGATGCAGATGTTGGTGGTCGCGCAGGCGGCGGAGATCGAATAGTTGACGCCCTTCACCTTGAACCAGGTGGCGAGCGTCGCCGACGCCGTCGACGACATCGCCTTCGGCACGGCGAAGGGGCCGACGCGCTTCGGGCCCTTCTCGCGGGCGATGTCGGCCGATTCGACGATGGTGCGGGTGGACGGGCCGCCGGAGCCCATGACGAGGCCGGTGCGCTCGTGGCTCACCTCGCCCGGCTCGAGGCCGGCGTCACGGATCGCCTGGTCCATGGCGACGTGGTTCCACGCCGTGCCGCCGCCGTGGAAGCGCATGGCCCGCCGGTCGACCACCTCGGCGGGGTCGAGCTCGGGGGCGCCGTGCACCTGGCAGCGGAAGCCCAGGCGGGCGTACTCGTCGGCCCGCACGATCCCGGATTTCGCCTCGCGCAGCGACGCCAGCACCTCCTGGGTGCCGGAGCCGATCGACGAAACGATCCCCATGCCGGTGACGGCCACGCGTCTCATGTCGTCCTCCGTCCTCGCTCGCTCGAAAGGCGTCCGCGCCGCCTCAGGCGGCGACGGCGGGTTCCGTCTGGAACAGGCCGACCTTGAGATCGCTCGCCTTGTAGATGGTCTCGCCGTCGGCCTTCAGCCAGCCGTCGGCGATGCCGAGCACGAGCTTGGAGCGCATCACGCGCTTCAGGTCGATGCCGTATTCCACCCGCTTCACGCTCGGCACCACCATGCCGGAGAACTTCACCTCGCCGACCGACAGCGCCCGCCCCTTGCCGGGGGAGCCGAGCCAGCCGAGGAAGAAGCCGAGCATCTGCCAGAGCGCGTCGAGCCCAAGGCAGCCCGGCATCACCGGGTCGCCCTTGAAGTGGCACGGGAAGAACCAAAGGTCCGGCCGGATCGCGAGCTCGGCGCGCACCAGGCCCTTGCCGTGGGCACCGCCGTCCTCGGCGATCTCGCCGATGCGGTCGAACATCAGCATCGGCGGCAGCGGAAGCTGGGCGTTGCCCATGCCGAACAGTTCACCGCGCGCACACGCGATCAGGTCCTCGTACTCGAAGCTCGACCGACGCTGCCGCATACCGCTCTCTTGCATTCCTGTCCCGCGTCCCGCCCTGCCCGGTGCGCCCTGCGGGCGCCCGTCTCCATCGTTTCGAACCGCCCCGCCACCGTCGGTGTGAGCGAACGCCGCCGCGATCCGGACGAGGAAGAGCACGCACCGTCTCGACGGTCTCGCCGCCGCGGCGGAACCGGCGCACGTCGATGTGCCGCGCGAGCGGCGCGGGTCGATGCGCGGCCCCTCCCTACCATAGGCCTTCACGGATCGAAAGGGCGGCGGGCCGCGTGGCGGTGTCGCCACCGCTCGGCTTGCGGGCGCCGGCGTTGGACGGCCCTTGGGGGAGGGCTCGCACCGGGCTGGCGGCTCGAGCCCGCCTGAAGATAGTAATGACTTGCAATCGCCGAACTTCGTCGCTAGGGTCCCTGTGAATGCCGGGGACAGGCGTGTCCGGCGGGTCGCCTCGACCCGGCCGCAATCACCGTCCAGGGCGAGTGGAGTTCATCGGGAGCCGCGACGGCAAGGCCGCGGGCTCGACGGGGAAGGCAGACCATGGCGGACGGCATGATGACGTCGCGGAGCGCGACGATGGTGGTCGACACCGGGCACGCGATGCGCCGGCCGGCCAACGTGCGCGGCATGCTGCGCGAGTCGGGCCTCAGGCCGACCCGCCAGCGCATCGCCCTCGCCGACATCCTCTTCGCCGATGGCAACCGCCACGTCTCGGCCGAGCAACTGCACGAGGAGGCCCTGCGCGCCCGCGTGCCGGTGTCCCTCGCCACCGTCTACAACACGCTGCACCAGTTCACCGAGGCGGGTCTCCTGCGCGAGGTCGCGGTCGACGGGTCGAAGACCTACTTCGACACCAACACCTCGGACCACCACCACTTCTTCCTCGAGGACGAGAACCGCGTGGTCGACATCCCCGGCGAGGGCCTGTCGATCGACAACCTGCCCGAGGCGCCCGAGGGCATGGAGATCGTCCGCGTCGACGTCGTCGTCCGCATCCGCCCGATCCGCACCGCCTGATCTCAGAAAGCCTGCCGTTGCCCTTCCCTTCTCCCGCTTGCGGGAGAAGGTGCCCGAAGGGCGGATGAGGGCCCGCGCGGAGCGCGGGTGTAGCCACGAGCCGCAGCCCCGGCGCGCTCATGCGCGCCGCCCTCATCCGGCGCTGCGCGCCACCTTCTCCCGCTGACGCGGGAGAAGGAAAATTCCACCCCCCTCTCAGTGCACCGTCTCGTCCGGGTACACGCCCCACAGCATCGCCTGCTCGACGAAGCCGGCGAAGCCCGGGCCCTCGACCTCGCACCAGCGGCCGTCGCATTCGCGCACCTGCACGACGACATTCGGCGAGAGCGTCGCCTTCACCCGGCTCGTCGCGTCGCCGCTGACGTAGAGCGCCGTCGGCTCGGCGTTCTGCCACGGCGCCACCAGCGCCGTCCGGCGGCCGGAGAGGAGGCCGTGGTAGACCCAGCCCTCCGCGCCCGACGAATCGCGGATGCGGCGCCAGTTCTCGAACTCCTGCACGATCTCGACCGGCAGCCCGGCGCGCACGAAGATCCACTTCACCGCGTGCTCGTTGCTCGGCCCGATGCGCACGTTGACGCGGCTCGCCTTCAGGCTGACGAAGCGCGGCAGCGGCAGGCCGGTGGTCTGCTGGGCGTCCGCCGGCGGCGCCGACGGCGGCATCGCCACGAGCACCGCCGCCGCAAGCCCGACGGCGACCCACCGCAGTCCCCCGACCATCCTGCCGAGCACGTTCATCCCGAAGACCCTCATCGCCTGCCGTCCGCCCGCACCGTCCCGGCCCGTTGTGTTTCCGCATCGCTCTGATACAGAAGGCCGAAGCGCCCGGGGGACGCCGCCGAGCATGCAGCCTCAGGGTTAACCGGCGCTGAACCCGGCATCCGTCCTAAGCCCCGAGGCACGCGCAGCATGGCCAGGAAAAAGCCGCACGTGGTGGTGACCCGGAAGCTTCCGGACGTCGTCGAGACCCGCATGCGCGAGCTCTTCGAGGCGAAGCTGAACGAGACCGACCGGCCGCTGAGCCAGGCCGAGCTCGTCGAGGCCGTCCGCCACGCCGACGTGCTCGTGCCGACCATCACCGACCGCATCGACACCGCGGTGCTCTCCCAGGCCGGACCGAACCTCCGCCTCATCGCCAACTTCGGCAACGGCGTCGACAACATCGACGTGGAGACGGCGGTCGCCCGGGGCATCACCGTCACGAACACCCCCGGCGTCCTCACCGAGGACACGGCAGACATGACGATGGCGCTGATGCTCGCCGTGCCGCGCCGGCTCGCCGATGGCATCCGCGCCGTCCGCGACGACGCCTGGGGCGGCTGGTCGCCGACCTGGATGCTCGGCCGCCGCATCTCCGGCAAGCGCCTCGGCATCGTCGGCATGGGCCGCATCGGCCAGGCGGTCGCCCGCCGCGCCCGCGCCTTCGGCATGTCGATCCACTACCACAACCGCCGCCGTCTCGGCGCCGCCATCGAGGACGGCCTCGAGGCGACGTGGTGGGAGAGCCTCGACCAGATGCTCGCCCGCATGGACGTGGTGTCGATCCACTGCCCGCACACGCCCGGCACCTTCCACCTCCTGTCGGCGCGGCGGCTGAAGCTGATGCGGCCGGAGGCCTACATCGTCAACACCGCCCGCGGCGAGGTGATCGACGAGGCGGCGCTGATCCGCCAGCTCGAGACCGGCGCCCTCGCCGGCGCTGGCCTCGACGTCTTCGAGCACGAGCCGGCGGTGAACCCGAAGCTGATGAAGCTCGCCGAGGCCGGCCGCGTCCTCCTCCTCCCCCACCTCGGCTCGGCCACCATCGAGGGCCGCATCGACATGGGCGAGAAGGTGATCATCAACATCCGCACCTTCATGGACGGCCACCGCCCGCCCGACAGGGTCCTGCCCTCGATGCTGTGAGGGGCTCTCAGGCCGAGCCAAACTCTCCCTCCGTCATCGCCCGGCTTGACCGGGCGATCCATCCCAGGCGAAAAACCTATGTAGATTCCGGGGCTTGGATGCCCCGGTCAAGCCGGGGCATGACGATCGAGGGGTTTGATCCTCAATAGAGGCGGTCGAGAGGGTCCAGCTGCCCCGCCCCCTCACCCCCGCCCGTACCCGATCGTCTCGAACCGCATCCCGAGGATGTCGACCAAGAGCAGCCGGCCGATCAGTGGCTCGCCGGCGCCGGTGATCAGCTTCACCACCTCGCAGGCCTCCAGCGTCCCGAGCACGCCGACCACGGCGCCGAGGATGCCGGCCTCGGCGCAGCTCGGCACCGTGCCGGCCGGCGGCGCCTCGGGGAAGAGGTCGCGCCAGCGCGGGTTCGGCGACCCGTCGGGGCCATTCTCGTACGGCACGAGCGTCGTCAGCGAGCCGTCGAAGCGGCCGACCGCCGCCGTCACCAGCGGGCGCCTGGCCGCCTCGCAGGCGTCGGCGAGGGCGTAGCGCGTGGCAAAATTGTCCGAGCCGTCGACGACCACGTCATAGCGTGCCACCAGCGCCGGCGCGCTTTCAGCCGTCAGCCGCTCGCGATGCACCTCCACGACGACGTGCGGGTTCAGCCGCGCCACCGTCGCCGCCGCGCTGTCGACCTTCGCCGATCCGATCGAGCCCGTGTCGTGCACCACCTGCCGCTGCAAGTTGGAGAGCTCCACGACGTCATCGTCGACGATGCCGAGCGTGCCGACGCCCGCAGCGGCGAGATAGAGCAGCACCGGCGCGCCGAGCCCGCCGGCGCCCACCACGAGCACCCGCGCCCGCTTCAGCGCCTGCTGCCCCGGCCCGCCGATCTCCGGCAGCACCAGGTGGCGGGCATAGCGGGCGATCTCGTCCGTCGTCAGCGTCATCGGCGTCTCGCCTCCTCTCGGGGCGCACCAATCCGTGAAAGGAACCGGGGAACCCTTGAGCAATTCTTGATTGAGGTTACGCTGTCCACCGGTGACGGAGTTGGGGACCCTTCACCCCGGATGTGTTGCGGCGGCCACGGTGCGTGGGCCTCCGCGGCACCGCCGCCAGCCGGCCTCTCGCCGGCGGGAAGGAGGCGTGCGTGGAGGGCTCCCAGACGAGCGCCGGGCCGACGACGGTCGGCGATGAGGCCCCCCGGCACCGGGCAAGCCGGCCGGCGGTGCAGGCGGGCCGCATCGCGGTTCTCTACGCCGCCGCCGGCGCCGCCTGGATCCTCGGCAGCGACTATCTTGTTTTCGGCTCCGTCGCCAACGCCCACCCCTGGGTCGGCACCCTGAAGGGCCTCCTCTACATCGTCCTCACCGCCGCGGCGCTGTTCTACGTCGTCCGCGGCGCCCTCCGCCGCGAGCGGGTGCTCGCGGAGGAACTGCGCGCCCAGGCGCTCGCGGCCCAGAATGCCCGCGCCGCCGCCCAGCAGGACCGTGCCTTCACCGACGCCGTCCTCGACGGCATCCAGGAGCGCATCTTCGTCTTCACGGCGGACGCCCGCATCCGGCGCGCCAACGCCGCCGGCTGGCGCATGCTCGGCGGCCCCGTCGCCACCGGTGCCCCCCTCGACATCGACGCGGCGGGCTGGCCCGAGCCGAGCCGCGCCATCCTCCGGCACAACATCGCCCGGGTGATCGAGACCGGCGCCCCGGTCGCCGGCCAGGTCCGCTACCAGCGCCGCGGGCGCGAGATCGTCATCGACCACGTCGACCAGCCGTTCGTCGATCCCGCCACCGGCCGCCGTGACGTCCTCAGCATTGCCCGCGACGTCACCGAGGAGGTCATGGCCGCCGAGGCCCTCGCCCGCAAGAACCGCATGCTCACCGCGCTCGTCTCGGGCCTCCTCGCCATGGAGGGCGAGCGGGACCGCGACGCCGTCGCCCGCGCCGTCACCGAGGCGCTCGTCGGCGAGGCCGGCTTCGCGCTCGCCACCATCTGCGAGGTCGAGGACGAGACCCCGCGGACGCTGCGGCTCCTCGCCGCCGCCGGCCCGCTCGCGGATCGGATTCCGGCGCTGGTGGAGGCGATGCGGACCGATCCCGAGGTCGAGGGGCCGACTGTCAAGGCCATCCGCACGCGCCAGCCGTGCCTGTGGAACGGCTTCTCCGGCCGGCCTGAGCTCGACTGGGCGCGCGCCGCCCTCGGCTCCTACGACCTGCAGTCCGCCGTCGCCGTGCCGATGATCTTCTCCGGCCGCCTGTTCGGGGTCCTGGTGATCTACGGCAAGGACGAGATGCCCTTCACGCCGGAGGACCTCGCGCCCCTCGTCGCCTTCGCCGACCAGCTCGGCCGCGTGCTCACCACCCTCGACAGCTTCGTCCGCTACGAGGAGAGCGAGGCTGGCCGCCTCGCCGCCGTCTCGCGCCTCAACGAGGCGCTGATCGAGACGGTCGGGGCGCTCGCCACCGTGGTCGAGGTGCGCGATCCCTACACCGCCGGCCACCAGCGCAAGGTCGCCACCCTCGCCGTCGCCATCGCCGAGGCGCTCGGCTGGTCCGAGCGGCGCGTCGAGGGCGTGCGCATCGGCGCGCTTCTGCACGACATCGGCAAGATCGCCATTCCCGCCGAGCTGCTCACCAAGCCCGGCAAGCTGACGGCGGAGGAGTTCGCCCTCATCAAGACGCACGCGACCCGCGGCGGCGAGCTCCTGCGCAACATCCGCTTCGACTGGCCGATCCTCGAGATGGTTACCCAGCATCACGAGCGCCTCGACGGCTCCGGCTATCCGCTCGGGCTGAAGGACGGCGAGATTGCCGAGGAGGCGAAGGTGCTCGCCGTCGCCGACGTCACCGAGGCGATGCTCGCCTACCGACCCTACCGTCCGGCGATTGCCCTCGACACCGTCTTCCGCGAGCTCGAGCGCGGCCGCGGCCGCCTCTATGACGTCGCCGCCGTGGACGTCGCCCTTTCCCTCGTCCGCGAGCGCGGCACCGCCTGGTTCCAGGAGGGACCGGAGGCGGCGCCGGCCTGAGCAGCCGCGGGGCTATTCGAGCCCCTCGAACAGCATCGTCGAGAGGTAGCGCTCGGCGAAGGACGGGATGATCAGCACGATCGTCTTGCCGGCGAACTCCGGCCGGCGGCCGAGCTCCGCCGCCGCCGTCACCGCCGCGCCCGAGGAGATGCCGCCGGGAATGCCCTCGAAGCGGGCGAGCAGGCGGGCGTTCTGGAAGGCCTCTTCGTTCGAGACCTTGATCACCTCGTCATAGGCGTGGGTGTCGAGCACTTCCGGCACGAAGCCGGCGCCGATGCCCTGGATCTTGTGCGGGCCGGACGATCCGCCGGACAGCACCGGGCTGTCGGCCGGCTCGACCGCCACGACGTGCAGGGAGGGCTTGCGCGCCTTCAGCACCTGCGAGACGCCCGTGATGGTGCCGCCGGTGCCGATGCCGGCCACGAAGGCGTCGATGTCGCCCCCGGTGTCGTTCCAGATCTCCTCGGCCGTCGTCGCCCGGTGGATCGCCGGGTTCGCCGGGTTGCGGAACTGCTGCGGCATCACCGCGCCGGGGAGCTCCGCGAGAAGCTCCTCGGCCTTGGCGATCGCGCCCTTCATGCCCTTCGCGGCCTCGGTGAGCACGAGTTCGGCGCCGAGCAGCTTCAGCATCTTGCGCCGCTCCACCGACATCGATTCCGGCATCACCAGGATCAGCCGGTAGCCGCGCGCCGCCGCCACGAAGGCGAGGGCGATGCCGGTGTTGCCGGAGGTCGGCTCCACCATCGTGCCCCCCGGCTTCAGCGTGCCGGACGCCTCGAGGGCGTCGATCATCGCAACGCCGATGCGGTCTTTGACGCTTGCGATCGGGTTGAAGAACTCGAGCTTGCCGACGAGCGTCGCCCCGACGCCGAGCGCCTTCGCCAGCCGGTCCATGCGCACGAGCGGCGTGTCGCCGATGGTCTCGGTGATCGAGCCGTAGACGCGGCCGCGACCCGGACGGCGGCCGGTGGCGCTGGTCTCGGCGTGGGGGCTCTCGGCGCGGGCTGCTTCGGCCATGTCTCGTCTCCCTGTCATCTTGTCGGTACGGCGTTGGGACTCCTCAGCGCCGTCTGATGGATTCCCACCCTCCCCTTGACGGGGAGGGTCGGCGACCGCAGGTCGCCGGGGTGGGGTGGCGCCGCCGGGAGGCGGCGGGAAGAACTGCGACACCGGCGGCGGGTTTGGTCGCGCGCCGTCTGCCGCCCGCTGTCCCGCGCCTCCCCCACCGGAGTCATTCCCGGGCTTGTCCCGGGAACCCATTCCTCTCCCCGAGCGAGGCGTTCAAGGCGCAGCACTCCAACCCGCTGCACCCTCGCATGGGTTCCCGGCAAGGCCGGGAATGACTTCCGATAGGGAATCTTCCCGGCGGCCCAGTGCCCGTCCTACCCCCGCGCCGCCACCTTCGCCTCCACCACGTCCCACACGCGTCCCGCGATGTCCGGGCCGCCGAGGCGGCGGACGGCACGGATGCCGGTGGGGGCCGTCACGTTGATCTCCGTCAGGCGCCCGTCGATGACGTCGATGCCGACGAGCAGCAGGCCGCGGCGCGACAGCTCCGGGCCGATGGTGGCGCAGATCTCGCGCTCGCGGTCGGTGAGGTCCGTCTCCTTCGCCGCCCCGCCGCGCACCATGTTGGAGCGCAGGTCATCCGGCGCCGGCACGCGGTTCACCGCCCCGGCGAACTCGCCGTCGACGAGGATGATGCGCTTGTCGCCGTGCTTCACGTTCGGCAGGAACTGCTGCACCACCCAGGGCTCGCGGAAGGTGGTGGCGAAGAGGTCGTAGAGCGAGCCGTAGTTGAGGTCCTCGGCGGTCAGGCGGAACACCGAGGCGCCGCCGTGGCCGTAGAGCGGCTTCATGACGATGTCGCCGAACTCCTTGCGGAAGGCGTCGATCTCGGCCCGGTCGCGGGTGATGAGGGTCGGCGGCATCAGCTCCGGGAACAGCGTGACGAAGATCTTCTCCGGCGCGTTGCGCACCTCGGCCGGGTCGTTCACCACCAGCGTCTTCGGGTGGATGCGCTCCAGCATGTGGGTCGCCGTCACATAGGCGAGGTCGAACGGCGGGTCCTGGCGCATCAGCACGACGTCGAGGGTCGACAGGTCGACGCGGCGCGGCGCCTCGAGCGTGAAGTGGTCGCCCGCGACGTCCCGCACGGTGATCGGCTCGAGCGCCGCTGTGACGACGCCGTCGCGCATGGCGAGGCGGTCGGGCGTGTAGTGGAAGAGTTCGTGGCCCCGCGCCTGCGCCTCGAGCAGCAGCGCGAAGCCCGAATCGCCGGCGATCTTCACCGTCGAGACGTGGTCCATCTGGATCGCGACCTTGAGCCGCTTCTGAGGCTTCCCGGCGGCTTCGGTCATCGGCGTCTCTCCGTCGGCGGCGCCCGGGTGATGTGGGACGTGCCGACGACGGTTTCCACCCGCCGCGTCGCTCCGTCAATCCGTGGCATCGAAGGCGTTCGGAAGGTGCGACGGCCAGCGCCGCGGCACCACCATCACGACGTCGAAGCGGAGGGTGTGGCCGGCGAAGGCGGGGTTGCGGGCGAGCCAGACGCGCGCCGCCGCCGAGAGCCGCCGCTGCGACCCCGGTCCGACGGCGGACAGCGCCGTGTCGGCGTCGGCCCGCGCCTTCACCTCGACGATCGCCACCGTGTCGCCCTTTCGCGCCACGAGGTCGATCTCGCCGTGCGGCGTCTTCACCCGCCGGCCGAGGATGCGGTAGCCCTTGAGGCGCAGCGCGAAGGCGGCGAACGTCTCGGCGCCGTGGCCGCGGCGCTCGGCGGCGCGGCGGCGGGGATCCGCGGAAGCGGGCTCAGGCGCCTTCGCCATCGTCGCGGTCGCCCGCATCGTCGGCCGTCCGCGCGCCCTTCAGCTCGAGCGCCCGCCGGTAGAGCTCGCGGCGGTCGAGGCCGGTGGCGCGCGACACGTCGGCCGCCGCCGCGCTCGCCGGCATCGTGGAGAGCGCCGCGACGAGGAGCGCGTCGGCGTCCTCCTCCGAGGTCTCGCGCTCGATCGGCGGTCCAACGACGAGCACGATTTCGCCCTTCGGCGGGGCTCCGGCAAAGCGCTCGGCGAGGTCGCCCAGCGGCGCCCGGACCACGGTCTCGTAGAGTTTCGTCAGCTCGCGGGCGACGACGGCGGGGCGGTCGGCGCCGAGGATGGCGGCAAGGTCGGCGAGCGTCTCGGCCACCCGGTGCGGCGATTCGTAGAGCACCAGGGTCGCCGGCACGACGGCGAGGGTCTCGATGCGCCGCCGCCGCGGGCCGCCCTTCTGCGGCAGGAAGCCGGCGAACAGCACGGTGTCGGTCGGCAGGCCGGCGACGACGAGGGCGGACAGCAGCGCCGAGGCGCCCGGCACCGGCACCACCGGCAGCCCGAGCGCCGCCACTTCGGCGACGAGCCGGTAGCCGGGATCGGAGACGAGCGGCGTGCCGGCGTCGGAGACGAGCGCCACCGACCGGCCGGCGAGGAGCTCGGCCATCAGCCGCGGCCGCTGTCGGCCGGCATTGTGCTCGTGATAGGCGATCGTCGGGGTGCGGATGCCGTAGCGCTCGAGGAGCACGCGGGTGACGCGGGTGTCCTCGCAGGCGACGAGGTCGGCGGCGGCGAGGGTGGCGAGAGCCCGGAGCGTCACGTCGCCGAGATGGCCGATCGGGGTCGCGACGATGTAGAGGCCCGCCGAGAGGGCCGGCGCCGGCACGATCCGGTCGTCGATGGCGAAGGTGCGGGCCGGCGCGACGGGCGGCGCCGCGCCACCGCGCTCGCGGGGCTGACAGGACGGGGCGCCGCGCGAAGAGGCTCCGCGCAGCCGGGCGTCGCTCGCCCGCGGGGCCGGAGGGTTCTTTGACAGGGGCGGTCGGACCTTCCACTATCGGCATGCGCGTCGGGCAATGCCGGGACGGGTCCGTCGGCGGGCGCCGGGGCCACAGTCCGCCACCATCGCAAGACGCGGCGTTTCGCATCGCGGCCCTCGGTGGTAAGGGTCGCGGAGGCTCGACTTGATCTAGCAGGGAGTGCGCCTGGTGTCGCGCGTCTTCGAAGCCGTCGCGTCCCGGACGGTTGACCTCCTCCCGCGCCGCCGCGTCCTCGCGGTGGCCGTGGCCCTCTTTGCCCTCGGCGCCTGCTCGCGCGGCGACGTGACGGGTCCTGTCGTGGTGGCAACCCCCGAGGTGCCGGCACAGCCGCAGGGCGAAGTGCTCGGCAACGGACCCGTGACGGTCGCGCTGCTGCTGCCGCTCTCGGCCGGCGGCGAGGCCTCCGGGCTCGCCCAGTCCTTCAAGAACGCCGCGTCGCTGGCGATCTCCGAAAACCCGAGCGTCGTGCGCGTCCTCGTCAAGGACGACGGCGGCTCGGAAGCCGGCGCGCGCGCCGCCGCCCAGCAGGCGATCGGCGAGGGCGCCCGGCTCATCCTCGGGCCGGTGTTCGCCCCGGCGGTTGCCGGGGCCGCCTCGGTGACGCGCCCGGCGGGTCTGCCGGTGGTGGCCTTCTCGACCCGCGCCGACCTTGCGAGCCGCAACGTCTACCTCTTGAGCTTCCTGCCCCAGGGCGACATCGACCGCGTCGTCTCCTATGCGGCGAGCGTCGGCAAGCGCAACTTCGCGGCGATCGTGCCGGCCAACGACTATGGCGGCGTCGCCATCGAGGCCCTCAGCAATGCCGCCGCCCGCGTCGGCGGCCGCGTCGTCGGCTTCGCCCAGTACAATCCGAACCGCTCCGACCTCGCGACGGCGGCCCAGACGATCGCCGGCTACGGCAGCCAGGTCGACGCGGTGCTCGTGCCGGAAGGTGGCTCGGGCGCCGGCGCGGTGGCGGCGGCCCTGCGCGGCGCCGGCATCGCCACCGGCCAGGTCCAGCTCCTCGGCACCGGCCAGTGGGACGATCCGGCGATCGCCGGCGATCCGAACCTCGCCGGCGCCCTCTACCCGGCCCCCGAGCGCGGCGCCTACGAGGCCTATCTCGCCAGGTACCGCGCCCGCTTTGGCTCGGTGCCGCCGCGCACCGCCTCGCTCGCCTACGACGGCGCCACCCTTGCCGTCGGCCTCGTCAAGGCGGTGGGCCCGGCCGGGTTCTCGGAGAACAACCTCGCCAATCCGAGCGGCTTCATCGGCGTCAACGGCCTCTTCCGCTTCACCCAGAACGGCCTGTCGCAGAGGGGCCTCGCGATCTACCAAGTGAGCGGCGGCGCGGTGCGCATCGTCAGCCCGGCGCCGCGGTCCTTCGCCCCCGGCACCTGAGCCGGCGGCAGGCCGCGGACGCGGGGAACGGCCCGATGCTGAGCGGCAAGCGCATCCTCCTCGTCGTCGGCGGCGGCATTGCCGCCTACAAGGCGCTCGAGCTCGTCCGCCGCCTGCGCGAGCGCGGCGCGTCGGTCCGCGCCGTGATGACGCCGTCGGCGAAGGAGTTCGTGACGCCGCTATCGCTCGCAGCCCTCACCGAGGACAAGGTCTACGGCGAGCTCTTCGACCTCACCGCCGAGGCCGAGATGGGCCACATCGTGCTGTCGCGCTCGGCCGACCTCGTGGTCGTCGCGCCGGCGACCGCCAACCTCCTCGCCCGCATGGCGGCGGGCATGGCCGACGACCTCGCCACGACGCTGCTCCTCGCCACCGACAAGCCGGTGCTCGCCGCCCCGGCGATGAACGTCCGCATGTGGCTGCACCCGGCGACGCAGCGCACGGTCGCGACGCTCACGGCCGACGGCGTGACCTTCGTCGGCCCCAACGAGGGCGTCATGGCCTGCAACGAGTTCGGACCCGGCCGGCTGGCCGAGCCGGAGGAGATCGTCGCCGCCGTCGAGCACCATTTCGCGAGCGCCAGCAACGGCTTGACCGCGCGCCCGCTTGCCGGGCGGCGCGTCGTCGTCACCTCCGGGCCGACCCACGAGCCGATCGACCCGGTGCGCTACATCGCCAACCGCTCTTCCGGCCAGCAGGGTCACGCCCTCGCCGCCGCCGCCGCGAAGGCCGGGGCGGAGGTGGTGCTCGTGTCCGGCCCGGTCACCCTGTCGGACCCCGAGGGCGTCACCGTCGTGAAGGTCGAGACCGCGCGGGAGATGCTCGCGGCGGTGACGGCGGCTCTGCCGGCCGACGTCGCGGTGATGACCGCCGCCGTCGCCGACTGGCGGGTCGATCATGATCAAAGATCAAAGATCAAGAAGGATGGCTCCGGCCGTCCGCCGGCGCTGACGCTGGTGGAGAACCCCGACATCCTCGCCGCCGTCTCCACGCCCGGGCCGGCGCGGCCGCGCCTCGTCGTCGGCTTCGCCGCCGAGACCGACGACGTCGTCGCCAACGCCCGGAAGAAGCTCGCGAAAAAGGGCTGCGACCTGATCGTCGCCAACGACGTCCGCCCCGAAACCGGCATCATGGGCGGCCCTGAAAACACCGTCACGATCGTCTCCGCCGCCGGCGCGGAGGAGTGGCCGGCGATGAGCAAGGTTTCGGTGGCGGAGAAGCTGGTGCAGCGGATCGGCACCCTCTTGTCGGCGCAACCTCCTGATAAGGCTGCCGAAACGGTGGCCGCCCCGGCGCCGGAGGCGGGTCGCCGGAAACGCCCGTCGAAGCCGCCTGCCCGGAAGGCCTGATGTCCTTGTTGTCCCTGAAGATCCTCCGCCTGCCACACGGCGCCGGACTGCCGCTGCCGGCCGCCGCCACCCGCGCCGCGGCCGGCCTCGACCTGATGGCGGCGGTCGCCGAGGATCAACCGGTGATTGTCCAGCCGGGTGGCCGCGCGCGGGTGCCGACAGGCTTTTCGATCGCCCTGCCGGAGGGCCACGAGGGCCAGGTGCGGCCGCGCTCGGGGCTTGCCGACAAGCACGGGGTGACGGTCCTCAATTCCCCCGGCACCATCGACGCCGACTATCGCGGCGAGGTGCAGGTGATCCTGATCAACCACGGCGCCGAGCCGTTCACGATCACCCGCGGGATGCGCATCGCGCAGCTCGTGGTGGCGCCCGTGACGGCGGTGGTGGTCGAAGAAGCAACGGAGCTCGACGACACGGCGCGCGGCGCCGGCGGCTTCGGCTCGACGGGAGGGTGACGAGATGCTGAAGATCTGGGGACGGGTGAATTCCACCAACGTCAAGAAGGTCATGTGGGTCGTCGGCGAGCTCGGCATCGCCCACGAGCGCATCGACGCCGGCGGCAAGTTCGGGGTCGTCGGCGAGGCGGACTACAAGGCGATGAACCCGAACGGCAAGGTGCCGACCATCGACGATGACGGCTTCGTGCTGTGGGAATCGAACGCCATCGTCCGCTATCTCGCGGCAAAGCACGACACCGGCGGCCTCTATCCGGCGGACCTCAAGGCCCGCGCCGACGCCGAGCGCTGGATGGACTGGGGGACGGCGAGCTTCGCCCCGCCCTTCACCAACGTCTTCCTGCCGCTCGTGCGCTTTCCCCCGGAGAAGCGCGACCCGGCCGCCATCGCCGCTGCCGCGGCCGAGTGCGGCAAGCTGCTCGCGATCGTCGACGGCGCCCTTGCCGACCGGCCCTTCCTCGGCGGCGACCGGCTGACGGTCGGCGACATCCCGCTCGGCTGCGCGGTCTACGGCTACTTCAACCTGCCGATCGAGCGCCCGTCGCTGCCGAACGTCGAGGCCTGGTACCAGCGCCTCACCGAGCGCCCGGCCTACCGCGACGCGGTGATGATCCCGCTGACGTGAGCGGGATGTTCCTTCGGTTGCTTCATCGCCCGGCTTTGCGCTGAGGCCGCTCGCCCGAGAGCGTGCCCGGACCCTGCGGCCTCAGCTGCCCTGGGCCACCTTCGTGGAGGGCTGGGGCTTGCCCATCAGGGCGTCGATGCGGTCGCGCTCGGCGGAGAAGGAGGTGAGGACCGTGCCGCCGAGCTCGCGGCCGCGCGGCAGGCGGATGCGCAGCGGATCCACCGGGCGGCCGTTGATGTGCACCTCGTAGTGGAGGTGCGGGCCGGTGGAGAGGCCGGTCGAGCCGACGTAGCCGATCACCTGGCCCTGGCGGACCCGCACGCCCGGCTTGATGCCCTTGGCGATGCCCGACATGTGGGCGTAGCCGGTCTCGTAGCCGTTGGTGTGGCGCAGCAGCACCCAGCGGCCGTAGCCCGAGCGCCACTCGGCCTGCTCGACCACGCCGTTGCCGGAGGCCACGATCGGCGTGCCGGTCGGCGCCGCCCAGTCGACGCCGGTGTGGGCCTTCACCCAGCGCAGGATCGGATGGCGGCGCATGCCAAAGCCGGAGCGGAAGACGCCCTTCGCCATCGGCTTGCGCATCAGGAACTTCTGCGCGCTCTTCCCGGTCTCGTCGTAGAAGTCCATCGAGCCGTCGTCGGGGGCGCGGAAGCGGTAGAACTTGCGCGTCGCGCCGCCGACGGTGAGGGAGGCGTAGAGGACCTCGGGGGAGGCGAGCGGCTGGCCGTCCTCGTCCTCGGCATAGAAGGCCTCGAACGTGTCGCCCGGCCGGACGGGAGCGTTGAAGTCCACATCGAAGGAGTAGATGCGGACCATCTCCTTGATGACCTGCTCGGGCACCTCCTGCTCGAGCGCCGTCTGGTAGAAGCTCTGGTAGAGCGACAGCGACCCGCCGCCGCCGACCACCGATTCCTCGGCCGGCTCGTCGACAGCCGCGACGGCGGGCATCGAGGCGTCCGGCTCCTCGGCGGCGACGAACGGACCGGTGTCGGAGCGGGCGACGGTGGCCTTGTGGGCCTCCGGCCCGTAGATGCTGACGCGCAGCACCTCGGCGCCGTCGCCGCCGTCCGCCGACGGCCCGAAGGCGAGGCGGATGCGGTCGCCCTCGGCAAGGTCCGGCAGGTCGAAGGCGCTGCCGAACAGCGAGGCGATCTCCTCGGCCGTCGCCTCGTCGATGGAGTTCTCGACAAGCAGCTTCGCCAGCGTGTCGCCCTTTTCGACGGCGACCATCACCTCCGCGTCCTCGACGTCCTCGACGACCGCGTCGCCGTCCGTGGGATCGTCGGACTTCGCCACCTCCGAGAGGTTCTCCGGCACGATCTTCACCATGAGGTCGGTGATCTCGAGCGGGTTGGCGAGGGCGAAGTTGAAACGGGCCGGGTCGATCGGCGGGGCGTTGACGAATTCGACCGGGTCGGTGGCGTTGAAGCGGCTGTCCTCGCGCACGACCGCCTCGACCTCCTCGGCGGAGAGCGAGAGATCGGGGTCGATGAGCGGGCTGCCGAGCGGGAAGTCGCGGAGGGCGACCGTCACCTCGCCCTCGACCTGCGCGCCGTAGACCGAATCGGTCGGGCTGCGGTCGGGGAAGATCTCGCTGTCGGAGAAGATCGCCAGCGGATTGAAGGGCGGGATGTTGGCCACCTGGTCGCCGACGCGGGTGGCGAGGCTGGCGGTGACCTTGACGAAGGGGCGCACGCGGATGAGGTCGCGGTCGCCCTGGCGGGTGACGGTCGAGACCTGGATGACCTGCCGCTTGGTGACCGCCTCGACGATCGGCTGGACCTTGTCGGACTTGCGCGCCGGGCCCGTGTCCTCGTCGAGCAGCGGGCGGAGCTCGGCGCCGAGCTGCCGGGCCGGGGCAGCGATCGAGATGTGGTCCTCGAGCGCCACGATGAGCGCGCCGCCCATCAGCACGACCGAGGTGACGCCGGTGAGGACGGTGCCCATCAGCCAGCGCACCGACACGGCCCGGCGGTCCGGCCTCGGCCGGGCGCCGTCGATCAGAAGCGGCGGCTCGTCGCCGAGCGCCACCCGACCGCGTCCATGAGCGTAGCCACCGACCTTCATGCGGGGGGAAGTGTCCTCTCGGGCGTCCGGCGTTTCGAGCGCGGACGGTGACGGGGGAGGGCTGTGAAGTCAACCGGTTCGCCGGCGTGCTTCCCCCGCGAGCGTGACGACAATGGGGCGAGGGGCGGGCGAAAGTCGGCCCTGCCGTTTCCGGCCGCCGGATCCGCCCGGGTTCAGCCGACGGCGGCGGCGCGTCGGACCGCCGCGGGGGCCGCCGCCGCCGGGCTGCCCGCGACCTCGGCCTGCTGGTCGGTGGCGGCGGTGGCGACGAGGGCGGCAAGCGGCTCGATCTCGCGCTCGCGCGGTGCGAACATCCAGTAGCGGATCGGCGCCTCGATCGCCCCGACGCGCACGAGGGCGCCGGCGGCGAGGGCGGCGCGCGCCGCCCCGAGGGTGACGAGGCCGGGGTAGCGGCCGCTGCCGATCAGCGACAGGACCGCGGCGGTGGAGTCGAGCCGCAGGCGCGGGTGGGCGATGCGGCGCGGGTCGACGCCGTGGGCGGCGAGGGCCTCGCCGACGACGGCGGCAATGTCGCCGTGTTCCCAGACCACCGGAGCGCACTCCGGCAGGTCCCCCCAGGAGGGCCGCGGCGGCAGGGTGCGGGCGCGGGCCGGCGTCGCGACGAGCACGAGCTGGTCGCGGAAGACGCCGAGATAGCGGAACTGGGCATGGCCGGGTGCCGTCTCGCTGATGCCGACGTCGGCAGTGCCGCGCATCACCCAGGCCGTGACGTCGTCGGCGCTGCCGGCGATGAGCTCGACGTCCGGCAGGTCCTTCTGGCCGCCGAAGCGGGCGAGGAGGCCGGGCATCCAGTGGTCGTAGGCGTTGCGGGTGCAGGCGAGGATCGGCCGGCGGCCGTCGCGCTCGCCCATGCTCTCGACGCGGCGGACGGTGAGCTCGACGTCGCGCAGGATGCGCTCGGCCTCGTTGAGCAGCACCTGGCCGGCCTCCGTCACCATCAGCCGGCGGCCGGAGCGGTCGAACAGGCGGACGTTGTGGCGGTCCTCGAGCTTCTTGATGGAGATCGACACGGCCGACTGGGTGAGGCCGAGCTTCTCGGCGGCATGGGTGAAGCTGCCGTAGCGGGCCGCCTCGACGAAGATCCTCATCTGCTCGAACGTCATCGGTGTCTGCCAGCCTCGGCCCGAGGGGCGACGGCGATCCGCCGCGGAACGCACGGTCGAAGCCCACCGCAAAAATCGTGCCCGGGCGTGCCGCGCCGGACGCCGTGTCCGCCAGCGACGACGACGGGTGGCCGGGGCGTGCGCACGGGCGATTTTTGAGCAGTGCCGGCACGGCTCCTAAACGGCGCTCATGCGCCCCCGGCGCCGGCGTGGCTGGCCGGCGGCTGCCCCCAATCCCGCAAATGGCGGATGAGTCTGGTTGATGGCAGCCACCGCGACTGCTGCCGGCGGGGCGAGCGTTCGCCCATGCGGACGCCAAACTCCCGGAAAATGCACGAAAATCCGCCACCGGCCGGCGCTGGCCCGCGACTTGCGGTGAGGGGGCGCGTGCGCCTCGTCACCGGTCCTTCCTCCCCCGGCGGGCGCTTCTCGGATGCTTCTCCAAGGAGCTCGTCATGAACGCTGCGGATCTGACGCTGTCCCCCGGGCTGTCCCAGGGGCTCGGCCTCGCCCTGATGATCGGGACCGGCCTCGTCTTCCTCGCCCTCGCCTGGCTGATCAAGTCGAAGCTGGTGCGCAACACCCACGACTTCATCATCTCCAACCGCCGCGTCGGCCTCGGCTTCGGCGTCGGCACCGTCATCTCGGTGTGGACCTGGGCGATGGCGGTGATGATGAGCACCGCCATGACCTTCCAGTTCGGCCTCTCGGGGCTCTTCTGGTTCGTCGTGCCGAACGGCTTCGCCATCATGGCGATGGTGCCGCTCGCCAAGATCCTGAAGCGGCGGATGCCCGCCGGCTACACGATCAGCCAGTTCGCCTACAACCGCTTCAACCAGTCGAAGGTCGCCTCCGGCGTCGTCACGATCACCATGATCTTCGGCATCCTCCTGGAAATCCTGATCAACCTGAAGGGCACGTCGGTGGTGATGTCGACGGTGTTCCCGATCGACTGGAAGATCGCGACCCTGCTCACCGTCGTCGTGGTGCTAGCCTATTCCTACTTCGGCGGGCTGTGGACGAGCGTGATGACCGGCACGATCAACACCTGGATGATCACGGTGCCGGCGGCGATCGTCGTCGTCGCGGTGTTCGGGATGATCGACGGCGGCGCCACCACGGTGTTCAACGCCGTGAAGACGTCGGATGCGACGAACCTGTCGATCTTCGAGGCGGATGCGGCGGCCGGCTTCGGCATCACCCTCGCCTTCGGCCTCCTCGCCGCCACCGTCGCCGACCAGACCTTCTGGCAGAAGGTGTGGGCGATCCGGCCGAACCAGGTGGGCCGCACCTTCCTGTGGGCGGGGGCGCTGTTCTACCCGATCCCGATCTGCCTCGGCATGCTCGGCCTCGTCGGCATCGGCTACGGCCTGACGGCGGCGGACGTCGGCGGCGACATCGTCGCGGTCGGCCCCTACATCGTCTCGCACATCGGCCTGCCGATGGTGCTGATCATCGCCTACGTGCTCGTCATCCTCGCCGCCTGCTACTCGACCATCGACGGCGCCTCCTCGGCGCTCTCCTCGATCGTCGCCGTCGACCTCGTGAAGCGCTACGCCCCGGCCACCTCGGAATCGCGGCTCTTCTACATCACCAAGCTGTCGATGCTGGTCGGCGGCATCATCGCGGCGATCGTCGTGCTCTCGGGCGCCGACTTCACCTCGCTGGTGCTGACCACCTACGCGCTGAAGACCTCGATCCTCATTCCGCTCGTCCTCGCGATCGTCTGGCCGAAGACCAACACCATCGGCTTCGTCGGCGGCGTCGTCCTGTCGATCCTGATCGGCATGCCGCTGCGCGAGGTCTACGGCGAGCTCGTCGGCACCTTGTCGATCCTGGCGGTGAGCGCGGTGGTCGTGGTCGGCGCCGGCCTCATCGGCGGCCGCGCCTTCGACATGCGCGAGCTCAGCGTCAAGCAGGCGGTGAAGCTCGAGAGCTGAGGCCGAACCCGGACGGTCCGGCCCTCAGCCGGATCGTCCGCGGCCGCGGCGCGACCTCCCCCCTTGCCGCGGCCTTCCTCCCATCACGACCAAGGAGTGCCCCATGAGCATCCTGATGACCGTGTTCCTCGTGCTCGGCGCCGCCGCCACGATCCTGTTCGCCGCCGGCTACGTGCGCGGCGTCCGCGAGGCGATCGCCACCCACGCCGACCCCGAGCTCGAGGTCGACGACACCGGCGACGTCAACGCCTTCTGGTGGCAGATCGCCATCGCCGTCGTCGCCGCCGCGGTGGTGATCGCCCTCGCCGGCGTGAACCCCGCCTTCATCTATCTCGGCCCGCTGCTCGTCATCGGCACGGCGGCGATGAACGGCCTCGCCTTCTTCATCGACAAGCCGCCGCGCGGCTGAGGCGCCGGCGGCCCGCGGCACGGCGCTGCGGGCCGCCCCCTTCGACCTCTCCCGAGAGACGCCCGAGGAGGGCTCCGATGCGAGGCCGTGCGTGATGAAGTTCGGTATCTGGCTTCCCGTCTATGGCGGCTGGCTGAGGACCCTCGACCAGCCGTCCGGTCCCGACGTCGCCGCCTGCCTCGCCATTGCCCAGCAGGCCGAGGCGCTCGGCTTCGACTTCCTCTATGCGTCGGAGAACCTCCTCAACTGCATCCACGGGCCGGCCGAGGGGGTCGCGGACGCCTGGAGCCTGCTCGGCGCCATCGCCGCCAAGACCACCAAGGTCGGGCTGTCGGGCGCGGTGAAGCCGGGCTTCCGCTCGCCCTTCCTGGTGGCGCGGATGATCGACACCCTGACGCGGATCGCCGAGCGCCGGCTCGGGGTGAACATCGTCTGCGGCTGGTGGAAGGAGGAGTTCGAGCTCTCCGGGGTCGACTATCTCGACCACGCCGGCCGCTACGACCGGGCCGCCGCCTTCCTGCGCGACTTCCACAGCCTGTTCCAGCCGCCGCTGGACACCCTGTTCCCCGACGAGGAGCGGGCCGGCCGCATCCGGCCCTTCCCGCTCCGGCCGGGCGGCGAGGCGATGGCGCCCGGCTACGGGCTCGAGGCGGCGGCGCTGCCGGAGATCTGGATCAGCGGCCATTCGGCCCGGGCGACGCTGATGGCCGCCGAGTGGGGCGACTGCCTCTTCCTCAACGGCATGGACGACGCGGCGCTCGCCGCCCACGTCGCGGCCGCCCGCCAGCAGGCGAACCGCTTCGGCCGCCGGCTCGAGGTGGCGCTGAACGCCTACGTCATCGTCACCGAGACGGGGGCGCAGGCCGCCGAGCGCCGCCGCGCTCTGCTCGCCCGCCGCAATCCGGAGACTATCGCCTTCTTCCGCCAGGTGATGGACGAGTCCGGTGCGGCCGCCTGGGCGGCGCTCGACGACGAACAGATGGTCGATTCCAACGCCGGCCTCGAGGCGGGGCTGGTCGGCAGCTTCGAGGAGGTGCGCGCGCGGGTGGGGGAACTTGCCGCTCTCGGCGTCGACAAGCTCGTCTGCCAGTTCGACGACCCGATGCGCGACGCCGGCCCCTTCATGAAGCGCGTCATCCGTCCGCACCGCGAGGCGAAGGCCCCCGTGCGCGCCTGAGTGCCCGATCCCCGAGACGGCGCGCGCCGGGAGCCGACGGCCCGCGCCCCGAGTGAGACCAGGAGTTCCCGATGAAGCAGCCCAAGAAGGCCCACCTGCTCGGTTTCGTCCAGCATGGCGTCAACAGCCACGCCACCGGCATGTGGCGGAACACCAAGGACAAGATCGGCTGGCACTTCTCGCGGCCGCAATACTGGCAGCACATGGCCCGCACCATGGAGCGCGGCCTGTTCGACGCCATGTTCATCGCCGACGAGCTCGCACCCTATTCGACCCACGGCGACAGTTCGGACGCGACGGTGAAGTGGGCCGTCCAGTGCCCGACCCACGAGCCCTCGACGATCGTGCCGATCATCACCGCGGCGACCGAGCATCTCGGCGTCGGCGTGACGCTGTCGACGATGTTCGTCCACCCCTATGCGATGTGCCGGCTGCTCTCGAGCCTCGATCATCTGTCGAACGGGCGCGTCGCCTGGAACGTCGTCAGCTCCTATTCGAAGAGCGAGTGGGAGGCCTACGGCCACGTCGACATGACGCCGCGCTCCGAGCGCTACGACAAGATGGAGGAGTACATGGAGGTCTGCTACCAGCTCTGGGACAGCTGGGAGCCGGACGCCATCATCGCCGACAAGGAGAGCGGCATCTACGCCGACCCGGCGAAGGTGAAGGTGATCGATCACCAGGGCAAATACTTCAAGTGCAAGGGCCGGCACTTCTGCGCGCCGTCGCCGCAGGGGCGGCCGGTGATCTGGCAGGCGGGCTCCTCCGGCCGCGGCCGCGACTTCGCGGCGAAGCACGCCGAGGCGATCTTCGCCGTCCATCCCGGCGTCGAGCGGATGCGCCAGTATGCTGACGACCTCAACGAGCGCCTCGAGACCACCTTCAACCGGCCGGCCGGCAGCGTGAAGCTGATCTACGGGCTGCAGACGGTGGTGGCCGAGACGCGCTCCGAGGCCGAGGAGAAGTACGAGCGCATCAAGGCCTGCATTCCGCTCGAGGGCGCGCTCGCCTGGATCTCCGGCCACTTCGGTCTCGACTTCTCCAAGATGGACCTCGACGAGAACGTCAAGAACCTCGAGGTGCCGGGCATCCAGGGGCTGTTCGAATCGATCATCTACGCCAAGGACCCGAAGGGCGAGGTGCCGGTGACGGTGAAGGAGGCGGCGCTGATCTACGCGCAAGGCATGGGCATGCCGGTGGCGGTGGGGACGGCGAAGGACATCGCCGACCAGATCGAGAGCTACATGGACGACGGCGGCGCCGACGGCTTCATGCTCGCCGCCACCTACACGCCCGGCTGCTACGAGGAGTTCGTCGACCTCGTCGTGCCCGAGCTGCAGCGCCGCGGCCGCTACCGCACCGCCTATCCCGGCGACACGCTGCGCGCCAACCTTTCGGCCGACTGAGATGGCGACGGCACCGGGTGCGCCGGAGGGCGCGATCGAGCCGGCCGGCGCGGCGAGCCCGGAGGCGTTCAAGGCGGCGTTCCGGCGGCTCGCCTCGGGCGTCTGCGTGGTGATGTTCCGCCGCCATGGCCGGCCGCACGGCTTCACCGCCACTTCGGTGACGTCCGTGTCGATGGCGCCGCCGAAGGCGCTGTTCTGCGTCGGCACGACGAACGACAGCCACCCGCACCTTTCGGTCGGGACGCTGGTCGGCATCTCGATGCTGTCGGCGGCACAGCGGTCCCTGTCCGACCGGTTCGCCGGAAAGGCGGGGCCGCACGGCTACGACGATGTCGAGACGGTGGAGGGGCCTGGCGGCACGCTGCTGCTGCCGGGCGCGCTCGCGCACCTCTCGGCGCGGGTCGCCGAACGGGTGCCGGCCGGCGACCACTCGATCATCGTCTGCGACCTCGCCGCGGCGATGCTGGCCGAGGAGGCGCCACCGCTCCTGCACTTCTCCCGCGCCTACCACGCCCTGGCGCCGCTGGTCGCAGCGACCGAGCCCATCGTCCAGGCCGGCGGCCTGAAATCCGATGGCACGAAGGCCGATGGCGCCAAGTCAGACGGCACCAAGTCGGACGGCGGCGCCGCGCGGCGCGAACCGGCGCTGATGCGGCCCTGACGCGGAGGGGGCCGCGGCGCTCTGCGAACACCCATCGCGGGGAAAGGGACGGGCCGCGTGCGCCTCCCGACCCTTCCGGGCGACCCGCTCGCGAGCGGCCTCGACAGACTCGCCACCTCTGCGACTTTGGTCTAACATGACGGCGTGGTGACGGTTCCAGCCGGCGCTGGAAGTCGAAAAACTCCAGCGTTTCTGCGGAAAAAAGCTGTCGCTCGAAAATTTCTGATGGGCGGTGTTGACAGGGAGAATGGGTGCCGCCTATAAACCGCTCACGAACGAGGGCGGCGCTGCCGCTGGCGGCGAGACGCTTCGTCCTCGTGCTTCTCTCAACTGACGAGAGCGCGCGGCCTGGGGAAATCCCGGGCGGTGGCTTTGTCGGCCCTGAGGGTGGGACTTCGGCGCTTTGGCGCCTCGGCATTCCGGTGTCGCGCTCTTTGACAATTGCATAGGAAGAAAGAGAAACGTGGACGGCGAGGTCCTGCGGGGCCGTCGAAAGACGGTCCGGACGAGACTTCGGCGGTTTACGTTTCGAGCTCACATAAAGTCGCGACGGTCAGCTCCGTGAGGAGCGGGTTGTCGATGACGGTGTGACCTCGTCAAGCGTGACCAGAAAAGCCGATCAATCTCATTAAACCTGAGAGTTTGATCCTGGCTCAGAACGAACGCTGGC